>Ga0208299_1000569_pt1 | contig 33608 bp, 42 predicted proteins | sample 15_taG_FD_184089 | JGI IMG/M metagenome (GOLD analysis project Ga0208299, IMG submission 184089) | Marine viral communities from the Subarctic Pacific Ocean - 15_ETSP_OMZ_AT15312 metaG (SPAdes) (version 2) | ecosystem: Environmental > Aquatic > Marine > Oceanic | place: Pacific Ocean | collected...
TTTTCTTCTAACCCCGACAGATCTATTTCTGGTGCCCCTATCTGAGACAAGTCTATCCCCGACAGATCTATTTCTGGAACATTAATTTCTGGAATACCGTTGGGCATAAGACTCGGTAGTCCACCAGAGTCTTGGTCTTTGTAAAAATCTAACCAGTCAGAACCAATATCTCCAGGCTGGGGTCCAACTGGGAGATCTCCATTTTGCATATAGTCTTCAGGATTGAAACCGTATTTTTCTTCTAGTTCATCAAAATCCATCTCTGGTAGATCATCCCATGGACCACGTATAGGTGGGTATCCTGGAGGAAGAGTTATAGGAGGTTCTCCTGGAGTTCCTGGGGGAGTTACTGGGGGAGTTACTGGCGGAGTTACTGGCGGAGTTACTGGCGGAGTTACTGGCGGAGTTTCTCCTGGAGGAGGAGCCAAAAATCTTCTATACATTTGCCTCTGCATATCCATCATTTTTTGTCTATCTTCTTGGCCACCTGGATCTGTTCTCCTTGGATTAACTAAAGAATTCACTGATGGAGCACGGTTGTACATCTCGGCTACACGATTACCAGCAGGTGCTCCTTGAACTAACCCCATGTTGTTTTGTCCTTGTTGAAACCACGGAGGAGGCATCAGAGGTTGTCGTGGAATAGAAATATCTCTTGGTGGTCTAGGTCCAGGATCAATACGATCATCTTTTGGTGGATCGTATAAAGGGTGTCCTGGTCCAATAGGCATTACTGTAGGCATTCCTGGTTTATCTGATGGACCAAGTTGTTCGATATTAATGCGAGGAGTAGTTGGACGTCTGCCTGGACGTCTGTCTTTAGGCATACTCCCTATACCTTTCTTTAAATTTTTAAATAATGCCATTTTATTTTCCGTATCCGTATTTAAGGGGAACACTTAACTGTTTAACCACGTGACCACCGAACCTAAAGTTTTGTCTATCTTCCTGATATCCTGGACCAAACATGATAGTTTCTTCTGGGGATACATCGGAAACCAACTCAGGGTCTTCCCACTCTCGATAGTATATCCTACCCAGTTCTCGAACTAAACCCCTAACCGCTGGGTTCTTTTGCCACTGATCCTTCATGATAGCGTTATATAGTTTGTCTGGATTTACTAACAGGTCTAATTCTTTATTAGTGGCAGCACCTCCAGCTACGGTTTTTAAAGCAGTAAGTACACGACCTGGAGTTGTAAAAAGACCAACATAAGCACGGGCTAAAGAGTTAACACTTTTTAATATATGTGCGTCTTCTGGTCTTAAGGCAGGCTTAGTGGGGTCATCAAGTGCTTTAAGTTTTTTAGCAATATCACCAAGCTGATTTTTAAACTTCTTACCGAACCAAATCTCTAAAGCGTCTCCACTCTCGTCAACATATCTGGTAAGAGCTTTTCCGTCAAAAACATCTAATCCCAAAGTGCCTTGCCTTTGGGTTTTTTCCATTAAATCTTTAAAAATATATGATTTATATGTATCAATTAAATCTCTGCTGCCGTGAGTACTTACAGCATCAAACAATTCTTTAGTAGCTGTAAACCCTCCTGGACTCCATGTGTTTTTGAATAAATCTTCTGGTGTTTTAAAGTTTCCTGCTATATCTGCTAGGTTTGTGTTTTTAAGTATTGCATCTCTTGTTTTATTTAAAGCGAGTTCTCTGGCTTTATAGTTTTTAATAAATTGTTCAGCGTTGGTAAACTCTGCCATTTCGTCTGTTGTGAAAAACTTTTCTAATAAAGTTTTGTTTTTCTTCATGAAGTTTTCGTGAGCTCTGGGGGACTTAGGTTTAAAAAGATCTCCCGTAGTGTCTACTACATCGTCTAAATACATTTGACGTAGCCCACCTTTTGTTCCTAATAGACCATCTGCATATTTAGGGTCAAACAGTATATCGTCAATATACTGAGGCGACGTGATAGTACCGTCTGAATTCTTAGTTACTGTGTTTCTTAAAAAATTCATAAAGCCTGTGTATGCTGTTTTGTCGCCTTGTTTATAAGCATCATCGCTAACTCTTTGAAGATTCAATATTCTCTTTATATTGTCATTGTTAAAATCTACCATCAATTTTCTGTAAGCAGTTTCTGCTTCATTGAAAAGTTTTAATGCATCTGCGTTCCCTGAATTTTTGAGAGTTTTAGAACGAATAGTTTCCATGGCTTTTTTAAGATTTACCAACTCTTCTACATTATTACCGACAGCTCTTTCTGCTCTTATGATGCTCCTTAAACTAGACAAGTCATTTACAAAAACAGTATGTGATTTCTTAGCTCCACCTTCTATACTATCTATTAACCCCTTAACTATTCTTGCGTTTTTAGGATCTGCAAAAGCCTGTTGATTTAGTATGTTTTTATATCTTTTGGCTACTTTTAAAAGAGGACTGTAATCATAAGGTTTCATATTTCCTGTAAACCCTGCTGATTTTGTGGCTTTTTCGTACGCATCATCTACCACACCTTGTGCTGTGTCTTTTGCAGTTTGAAAAGTGTCTCTTATTTGTTTACCAGCTAGATTAGGGTCTATAGAACCATCTGTCAAACCTCTAAATATATTGTCAGATTCTGTGCCTAATTCAACAAGAGCATTTTCTGCTTCTACTAGTTTAGGGTTAGTTTCTAGTGCTTCTTGTGCTACGTCTCTAAACTCAGTGCCTCTAGTTGCTCTCGCTCCTGCTCCTGCTTCCTCTTCGGCTAATTCTCGAGTAATCCCCTGAGCACCAAAAGGCTCATCCACTATATCTTGTGCTTGACGTTCTTGCTGTACATATTTTTCTCTTAACTCTTGTCCTTGTCTACTGCCTCGTGTTGCTTCGTCTCTTAGCCCTGCTTCAAGTTCTTCTACTGGGCTATCTACTTCAACACCTTCGTCTGATGCTCTACGCATTACTTGAGGGGAAGTCATACTGCCTACATCTTCGCCCAACTCCCCAGTCAATTTTTCATAAGACCGCTTAAATTCTTCTGGGTCGAGGAACCACTTATTCGGAAGGTTACTAACTCCTCCTGCTAGTTTAATTAATTTAAACAGAGTTGCGCCACCCACACTGAACAGAGCGGTCAGGCTTGCATCTTTCATTGCTCTGGTGTTTTTATCATATCCTTCTGGTAGATAACCTTGCTCGTCTAAATAGTCTAGATTTTGAAGTCTCCAAAAATACGTGGCTAAACTTTCTGCTGCGATTCCTGCAGTAATGGGGTTCACAACTCCTGCGGTAACACCAGTAGTGAACGTCCCTGCGATTGCGCCACCTATTGCTGCAGTTATTTCTGCTGCTACTGGTTCAGCGAAAGCTAAGAAATCACCCTTATCTATTCCTGGAGGATTGATGACCGTAGGTTTATTATTATTTAACGGATCATTAAAAATTAGTTCGTTGGTGTTTGGTTCTACTCTGACGTTATAGTCATAAGTGCGAGGAATATCCTGGTCTTCTGCATAGTTCTTTTGTAGGACACGTTGCACGTAGTCTGGATTACTGCGCACGTCCGCAGGTAACAGTTCTATTTGTCTTATAACGTCGCCTTGTGCTCCTGCTGTAAAGTCTACACCAGTGTATTCAGCTTTGAGTTGAGGTTTGGCGTCTGCTAAATACTTTTCTATAAAATAAGGGTCATCTGCTAGTATCCCCTTTTCAATTGCTTGATCCCTTGCTCTCTGATTAGCCATATAGTCCCCAAGCGGAGCAAACTGACTAGGACTACGACTTGGTTGTGGTTTAGCGTATCCAAACTCAGTAAGTTTTTGAAGATCTAATTCTTCGTCGTCTATTTTTTGGGATTCTTTTAACGCAGATTCTGCTAGTAGTGCTGCTTCATGATCGTCTAAAAGAGCGTCTATGTCTATTATATCATTTTGTGACATTACTACCCGCCACCGCTAATTTTCTTAATATAATCTACAATTGCTTTATACTCAGGGGATTCTTGTCCTAAGGTGTCTCTTAGTTTTTTAGTTAAAGCAATTTTACCGCTGTCGTCCAACATTTTAAACTCTTCCCAAACCCCATGAATAGTTTGATTACCCCAACCAGATTGTTCATTGCCCCCAGGAAGAACAACACTCGGTTGTCCTGGAGCACTAACATTCGGTTGATAAGTTATACTGTTTATTCCAGAGCCAGTAACAGAGGCTACGAGCTGTTCTTTTAATTCAGCTATAGTGTAAGGTGCATCTCTAAATGGTTTTTGAGTTCCTTGCTCTTCAACTAAGTTAGGATACATAAAATCAATCATCGTCATTTTTTCATCAGAGTCTGGATCCATTTGTAGTCTTGCTGCGTACCTGATTTCTGAATCTACTAGACTTTCATGTTTACGAATAGCACCTAGAGCTAAATCATCGATTACTGTGATAAATTCTTCCTCAGAAGTTGCGAAAGCTCCAGCCCTAGTTAAGAAACGTTCAATATCTTTATCAGAAATATCACGACCTTTTTGGTCATCGTTAGCAGCACTCTGTAATGCTAAGGTTAAGACCATATTAGTTAGTCTCTTCTTACCTAACCCAGAACCCTGTAAAAATCTTCCCAAATTAGTGTTCGCAATTGTATCTTCAAACTGTTTACTAAATGAACCAAAGTCTGTAGAAGACTCTCCTGGATCTCTTTTACCGTTTCCATTACTATCGGTGTAAAAAGCGTAGCCAGATTTTGGATCAGTGAAAACTGTTTTTAATTGATCTACTTGATCTATTACATTTTTACCAAATGTGGTCAAACTGCCCGCAACACCAAACACGACTGGTTCTCCTTTCGCATTTTGATTTGATAAAAGATCTTTTATGGTAGAGTGGGTTGTTAAAATGTTGTCTCTTTTTTGATCTGTTTGTATTAAAAACTCTCTAACCCTTTGTTCTTCTTTTCCTCTTTGTGAGCCAGTCATCAAAGTACCCATACCAGCAGCATCACCCGTCATCATTATAGGATCACCGTCGGGTCCAAAAACTATTGTGTTTTCTTGACCGATAGGGCTATACATTTCCCGACCTCTAGGGGTGAGGAGTTCTCTGTTGTCTACCCAAGTTAGTTCTCCTGTAGACCTGTTTCTTACTGCTTTAGCACTAGAAGCACCAACTACCCTAACGTCTGAATCTGGGTTCTCGTTCATAAAGGATTCTAATTCTTCTGAAGAATACATCTGTGCCACATTGTCTACGAGATACAGTTTTTTACCTTTAGTTAGGTTGCCTTCTCTTATGATGTAACCTTCTGTTTGTTTATTTTGTGCTCCTGCTTCTGACAATAGCTGAGTTATAGCAGGAGAAGTAGCGTCAGGTTGACCGTCCCCGTCTGCGTCGGTAAATATTGTGTATTCTTTTATTCCTCCGTCTTCCGCTGTCCATGGTATTACGCTGTTTCCTTTTCCTGCCTCTAGACCTGCTTGGTATGTGGTGTAGTAAACAGGACTAGCACTACTGTTTACTTTATAGGGTTTTTTCTCTTTAGTGAGGAGAGCTCTTTCTAATGCTTTTTGTTCTTTATAGTCCGCCATGTATAGTTGCATAGCGAAATTATTAATGTCTTGTCTTTCTTTTAACTCAAGACCAAGCATTGATTTTTCATAATCTTTTTCTTCTTTCTTTTCTGTGAGGCTGTACTGTAAGAAAGCATTAGACAACGCTTGACCCCAACTTTCTCCTTTTGAACCAGACTGAATTAATGCAGCACCAGCCACCATATAAGGAAGAGATTTATCAGGTTGAGGAATTAACTCTTTTAAGTCGTCCGTATCATAAAACATTTCTGCTGCTTTTTTATAAATATTAAGCATTTCTTTTTGATCATCTGGATCATCTGAATCAAACTCTGAGTTCATGTCTAGCATAGCTTGAATTGTTTGATTAGAATCTGTGTCGTCTTCTCCGTTAGCTATTGATCCTGCTGTTGAGGAGGCTATTACTTGATCAAGTAGGGTGTCCTCTGTTGAATTATCTTTAGCTTGATCGTCTTTTTCATCATCGGTAAAGCCCAATTTTTCCATGTTAACAACCAACTCTGTTTCGGTTAGGTAGTCAGCAGGATCAATATCTAAATTCAACTCAGGCATAACTAAATCAGTTATACTGTTGCCGTCTTCTAGGGACATATCAAGATCGCCCATTTCCATTTCTGTATCAAAAGAACCTATTCCCCCTGATGTTAAATTTGTTTCTGGTCCACCAAGGTAGGGTTCACCAAACTCTCCTCCAGGCATAAAAGCACTACGGTCTCCCTGCATCACAGATACTTGCATCGCTACTTCTTCTTGAGGTATGCCAGTCATTTGAGATATCTGGTCCACGGACAACCCTTCTCTAGCTAATCTCATTATCGTTTGCGTGGGGTCTTCGTTATCCAAGATCATACTTTGATCAGACATTTGCCCACCAAACGCTTGATCCCATGGATTATTGGGATCTGCTGTGATGGTCGTAGTTCCTGGACCGATAGCTGAGCGGAAAGGGTATTCGTTAGCCATTTTTATTTAAGTGCTCCGTATGCTGTGAGAGCTGTGCCTGCTGCTTGCATCAATGGATTAGTTGTGTTGCCTGTTTGACCTTGTTGTAAGGTTGTTCCTCCCATTGCTGGAGCCCAACCAGTAGCCATACCACCTATTTGACCTAGAGTTTGCATCGGTAGATTATACTGACCTACGAAGTTTCCGTAGTTTAAGTCTAGTCCACGTTGATCCATTCCTCTTTGCATACCGCCCATGCCCATCATTCTACTGATGTCCTGACCCATTAGTCCGCTTACACCTGAACCTAAACCAGCCATCTGTTGACCTGCGCCCATGCCAAGTTGTCCTAATTGAGCACCTGAGCCAAAGATATCTCGACCAGCTCCACCGTATATATTCGATAAATTACCACCCAAGCTACCGATACCTCCAGCAGTTGAGCCGTATAGTCCTGCTAAATTACCGCCCATGCCTGCTATTTGTGCTCCCATGCCTGCTCTTTGACCTGCCATCTGTCCCAGTTGAGAACCTATGTTAGCTTGTTGTGAACCTAGACCTGCTAATAAATTTGCTTGACCTGCTTGTCTGCCTTGTTGTGCTTCAAATGCACCTTGTGCTCTACGTGCTGCGTCTTGATAACCACCTGACCTTATAGCACCTATTTGAGATGCCGCACCTCTTGCTGCAGATTCTGCTAGTTCTTGACCTTGAAGTCTACTACGAGAACCTCCAAAAGCTCCTGCACCTATTTCGTTTGCTCTACGTGCTATGTCCCCCTGAGCTAAACCTTTACGAACATCTTCCATGGTTTGATCAACAACCTGTTGCTCAAACGGATTATAAAAACTTTCTATACCACGTGGGTCAAATTCTTGTGTGGATCCGTAACCGACTCCTGCTGCTTCGCCGAGCCTGCCCATTGTACCACCTAAAACATTTCTAGCACCACTCAGTTCTCTACCGCCTCTACCAACTTCCCTTAAACCTCTTCTGGTTGCTGCTGCTCCAACTCTAGGGGCACGTCTTAACATATTCATAGCTTCGTTAGTGCTCATTTCACCAGCTTGAACTGCTTGATCAATCATGCCACGAGTGTCTCCGTAAGCACCAGCTGCTGCACCTAGTCCACCTTCCGTCATTTGTTCTGCTCTTTGGAAATACGGGGCATAAGAACCCATACCTTCCGCAGTCATTCTCATTGCTTCTCTTTCTGCAGGTGCAAAGTCTGCTATTCGTTCTCCTGAATATGTATAGGGGTTAGCTCCCTCTACCCCAAACCCCATCATTCTGTTGACAAGTTCTTGGTTCAATAAAGGCATTAGTCCAGGAACATTAGTCCCAGGAACACCGCTATACATCTGCGCTAAATAATTAGGTGGAAGTTGTTCGACTCGTTGATAACTGCTTTCGGTTGCCATTATGCTCTCCCTATCCCCATCTGCTGCGCTCTGTTTTCATTTTCATTCATCATGGCGTAAAGAGTTTCAATACCTTTTTCATGATCACCGTCGCCCATACCCATTATACTCTGTTTTGTCATTACAAATTCTCCATCACTAAGCATGGCAGGCACGTCATCTGAAACTCCATTTCCTGGACCAGAAGATTCTCCGCCACCACGCATGTCTAATTCATATATCGCTCCACCATCTTTTACTGCTGCTCTTTGTTGAAATTCAGGGAACATTAATTTACTGTATTCTTCGTCACCCATGGTTGCTCTTAAATAAGCTGCAGTTGCTGGATCTAATCCACCACCGCCAGCAATACCAGAACCCATAGCCATAGTATTCATGCCTCCTGGACCATCAACTCCTACACCTTCTGTACCGTATTGAGTGGGTAGTGCTGCTGCTGAGAGTGGTCTCTGTAGATAACCGCCTAATTCACCGCTCGGTCCAGGCATTTGAGAGTCGTCTTTTCCTGCTTCAAATCCACCAAGTGAGGCTAAACCTAAACCCCCCACACCCATTTTTTGCAGTGTGGATAGTTTACCCCAAGAATCCCCGATTCCTGCATAACTTGAAGGCAACCCTGCTGCTGATGCAGAACGTAAAGCACCTGCACCACTAGCACCAATATCTTGGAAAAAGCCACCGATTCCGCCCTGAGCTCCTGGAACAGCTTTACCTAGTTTCCATAAACTACCTGTTGGATTTGTGCCTTTGCCCCATAAAGAACCAACACCGCCACCACCTTGAACACCGAAACCTGTTGCCATGCTTCCCATCATGTAGCCAGATGCTGCGTGTTTTACCGCTCCTTTTAAACTGCCTGTTTTTACCGCTCCTCCAATACCGCCACCAATTGCTGCACCTGCTGGTCCACCAATAGCGAACCCTACAACTTTACCGATAACTGGTGCTGCTTTTTTAAGGAACTTACCGATCTTCTTAAAGAACCCAAATTCAGGAACTCCAGTGAGAGGGTTGATTGAATTTTCAAAATGACCCACTTGATATTGGTGGGGATTAAGTTCGTGACGTTCAAAAGCGTCAAATAATTGTCTTTTTAATACGGGATCGTCTGCTATGGGTCTGGGGAGAACCATTTCTCCAGGAGTTAAGTGTCCTATGGTCGTGTCGCCGTAACGACCATGAATCGCCAACGCATGACGAGCGTCTGCTAACTCCTCTAAACTTTGTAAACCTTGAGACTGCTGCATATCTGTATTCAACTCCTCTATCTAGATAGTTTAACTAATTTAAACAACGTTGTATATTCTTTTACGATCATAATGTAATAGTCGTGTCTCCTGCTATCTTTAGTGTAACTTCCCCAACAGACCCTGTAGCCGATAGCCCGTGGTCGTTTTGAGGAGTGGAAAGGGTAAGCCATTGACTACCAGACCAGACCTCCAAAGATTCATTGTTTGTATTCCAGACAAGACTTCCTGCATTAAATTGTATTTTTCCTTTTTCTGTATCATCTATCTGTCGTATGTTGTCTGGGTCAAATTCCCCTAAATTTATCTCCAGTATTCGTACTAAACGGTTGTACGTTCCCGCACTTACAACCTCTTCCATCTCTTGAGGCAGTTGTGTGACTAATAGTCTGCTCATCGTCTACCATCGGGTCGTATTTCTAAACGAGTGGCACCTAATCGCCAACCTGTTGCTGTGTTTCCAGGTGTACTGTCATCGTCTGATTCTAACCGAACAACCACCTGACGTGCTCTTGCTCTTACATAGGATTGTTCAGTTGAACTGGTTATAACAGAGGTACTATTAGTGCTTAAACTATCTCCTGGAAAATTACGTGTTTTTAATACAAAATTAACCTGACCGCCATTACTATTACTCAAGAATCTTAAATCAGGTATTATCCTACTGATAAACGCAAACTGTTCTCCGTCTCCTATGTCAAAATCACTGGACTCTATGTATACATTAGTCATCGGGCTTCCATCTGCGTCGTACCCTGTTTCGTGTTCATATAGATAAGAGTCTGTTGATGCTCTTGGGTAGGGTTCTACCCCTGAATCTAACCAAGCGTATCTTGTTAGTTCTCCATAACTCCAAACATTCTCCGCATAGTTGTAGAGCACATATCTATCTATTTCACCAGAACTAGCTGATGGATAGAACCAACCCACTTCGTCAAACTGGGTGTTAGTAAAAGCGTGAACTTTGTATGCTTGAGATGCATTAAAATTATCAAACACATAACTCAATACACTACAAGGCACTTTTTTAATAACTCCTGTGTATGTGTAGAAATTGTCGTAGCCCATCCAATAGACACCACTCGGCGCAGTTACTGCTGCTTTAGGTGCCATTAGCCCTGTATTTTCATTAATCAAGTTTATGCCGAACGTGTACGGTGGACCAATATACTGCATACTGTATAAAGCAGTGTCTGTCCAAACTAAAATTTCTTGTCTTGCTTTTACTGCGCCAACTATTTTACTGCCAGAAGAAAGCCTAAGTTCTCCTGCTGTGTTGGTGCTTCTTGCTTGAAAATCAAGTTCATTTTCTTGATCACTAAATGCTATTAACATAGGATCACTTGATCCACTGCGAGAAGAATCTTCCATGGGATCTGCGCCCAACACTATTAAGTGCCTATCTTTTTCTGAGGTTATAACCTGTAATCCAACAGTAGGAACGTCTACTGCGCCACTAATCCCAGAAAGAGCAACGGCTCTAACAGTTGTACCAGAGCTCTCTACCCATTTATAGACTCCTCCTCCACGAGGACAAATCATTAAGTTTTCCCCAAAATGATCGTGTGTCCAAAGTCTTAACTGACTACTCGCAGAAATAGCACTAGAACTACCAAAAGTTCCTGCTCCCCAAGTACCGCTACCCCAACCTGTGGAAGAAACAAAATCATCTAGTCCTACATTAATCTGATATGCACCAACGGTGCTTCCTCCTCCGCTACCGCTATCACTACTGTTAGCTGTTACAGTATCGCCAGAAGTGTCTTTAGCAGTGATTGTGTAAGTGTTGGTGCCTGTCACTAAAAGTATTTGATATTCTTGATTTAAAACTGTAGCGGTAACTAAACCACCTAAAGTAGCAGCACCACTAAAAGTAACATAATCATTAGTGACAGCTCCATGACTCGCATCAGTTACCGTTATGGTCGAGCTTCCATTAGTTGCGGCAAAGGTTACATCTCCAGCAGAAGTTGTAGCTCTAATTGGGGTAACGTCATCAAAATTAGCCCCTTGTTTTATATAATATTTCCAAGTTGTACCGACCCCTAGATACTTTGTGCCCTCTAAAGAGACCCAACCATGAAGTGCTCGGGCTTTTCCTAAAAAAGTGTCTAACGTGTCTTTTGCCCAACCGCCTATTTTTTGTGGTCTGCCGTTTTTAAAACGTATTAAATTAGAATCAAACCAACCCCCCTCGTTATCGTAATCTGTTCCTTCACGATTAATCCCAGGACGAAATACAAATTTATTTAATGGCATTACTACACCTCATACCAATCTTTACCTTCAAATAAAAGAGCTTCTGCATCTCTTCTTCTTATCAGACCTTCCAATACTTTTCCACCCGCTTTATTCCACCTTTTCATCTCACTGGGTACTTTACTATATTTTTCTTCGTTTAGAACTTCCAACATAGTAGAACTCTTAAGATTAGATGGACCGAGATTAAATGTCCAAGCAACTAAAGCGTCAAACTGATTTTGATCTAAAGCAACCTCTACAGCATTGTTTACATAACCTTCAAACTCTTCTAGATCTTCCGTCAGTAAATGGTCTGCTTCGTCTTGGTTTATTTTATCTCCTTGTTTTACCCCAGCCGTGTGTCCATAACCTATGGTCCAAACACCGCCACTACAAACATACGAATCAAGTTCGCAACCTTCAAATTTTTTAATTAAGGCTTTGCCTTCTTCTGAAATTTTCATACTACTGTTCCTCCGTTTCTGATACAGTAACTTTTCTATAATACACAACCACTTCTTTAAGCTCACCTATATACCTCTTTAATTCCTGCATATTATACGCCATGAGTTCATAATCTGGAACAGACATAGCAAAAAACACCACCTGACCATGCTCTTTGTCAACTCTGCCTAAAAATTCTTCAAGGTTTTTATCACTCACCACGTACCAATAAGGCTCTTTTAAGTCTATTTCCCTTGGCATAACAGGCTGAACTATAGTTCTCTCTATAGGTTTAGTGATAACTTCGACTTGTTGTTTACTTGGGATTAGACTGCAACTGCAGACCATCATCAAGATCGTCGATGTTACGACTAAGTTCTTCAATGCTGTTAAATACATTTTTAGTTCCATTATTAACTTTAGGTTCAAGTAATCCAGGTTTTGCTGCTGCTGTTTTACTTAGATTATGTCTTTTGAAAATATCTAGATATCGAGTCATTTCTAATTCTATTTCTTGATTCTTGGATTGGAGGGTTAATAGCCCTTCGGTTTGTTTTTTAAAGTCAACCTGTAGTTGCTCTATTGCTGCTTTCTGTTCTTGGTTTCTTATTTCAAATGCTTGGTTCAAGGCAGATAGACTAGCGTTTTCGTTCCATAAGAAATATAAAGCTACTCCAAGAACTAAAACAACTCCTGCCAAAACTTTGCTTAAAACATCACCCATTACGAAAGCATTGCTCCTAAAATTTGTGAGCCAATAATTAAAACGTATAGTCCCCATATCATCTGTTCCATTCGAACAAATCTTTTAGAACCAGACTCTAGTCTGTTTTCTATTTGTTTAAATCTAAGTGCACAAATTTCTTCATGCTGGTCCAATTTTGTTTTTCTAGTCGCCATTTTTAATTGTATATATTTGTAAAGGTTTCTCTTTTCCCTTAACTTTTATTGGTTCCAGTAATTTTAACTCAAAATTGCAACTTTTTTTAGTAGTATCGCCAATTAGTATGTCTTCCCCCACTTCTTTGGTTGCAGATTCTAGTCTTGCTGCAGTGTTTACAGCATCGCCAATTGCCGTATAATCAAACCGTGTTTCACTTCCCATGTTCCCAATAACTGCGTATCCTGTGTTAACTCCGACGCCTATCGCTACATCTATGTCGGCTTCTTTTATGTTTTTCTGTATCTCTCTTGCTGCTGCAACTGCTTTATTTTCATGTCTTTCAAGGTCTAATGGAGCATTAAAGATTGCCATCATTGCGTCGCCAATATACTTATCCACCATACCGCCATATTTTTGTACCGCTTTTTGTTGTATGGTTAAGGCTTCATTCATAATTTTAGTTACTTCTTCTGGTTCAAGTGTTTCTGACATGGCTGTAAATCCTCTTACGTCTGTGAATAAAAAAGTACAAAATCTTTTTTCTCCGCCTAATTTTAAAAGTTCGGGGTTATCTTGCAGTTTTTTAACCTGAGCAGGATCTAGATAGTGTTCAAACTGTTTCTTAATCTGTTGTCTAAGTTTGTATTGTTCTCTAAATCTAATGTAGAAAACCACAGCCCCCACTATAAACTGTGCAAGCAGTGCCCAACTAACATCTATTAAAAGCCCGTTCTTTATTAAATAAAACCCTCCTAGAGCCGTAGAGAAGGATATAAGACCGCCTAGTACAACCCCCCACGTTATACCTAAAAAGGTCAATACAGACCATATAAGAGCGACTGTAGCCCCATATATAATAATTTCTAAGGAAATAGCCCAGTCTGGTATTCGAGGACTGTTTTGTATTAAAATAGATTCGGATAATGCTGCTTGAATTTTATGTGGTTCGAGCAGACCAACAGGAGTTGCAATTTGAGGCATAACACCTTCTGCTGTTACCCCAACGAACACAAACCTACCTTCAATGTCTAGTTCTTTTGTATATAACTCACGAAGATTGAATTCAGGGGTATCGACCCAACTAATCCATTTTCTTCCTAAAGAGTCTGTAGGAACTGGAGGTAATCCCCTTACCCGTATCTCCTCTACACCGTTTTGGTTTGTTTTAATCACATATGTATCTGCGCCTGCTAACACTTTTAGTACCTCAGCACCGTAAGCAGAAACCCAACCATCAGGTGTTCTTAACAACAAAGGCATTCTTCTAACTAACTGGTCTACTTCTGTAGGAGCAACTGCTATGCCCTCAAAAGCACTTTCACGGAACAAAGGAATGTTCTGTATAACACCTTTTGCTTTAAAACCACCACGGTCTTCACCCAATATAACTGTGCCTGTTGTTACAGGGTATGTCCCATTTTCATTTTCAAAAGTTGCTAAAATACTTGGGGCAGAAGCCAGACTTTCAGCAAACGCTAAATCTCCGCCAAAACGATCTGGTTGTGGAAAAGCAATAACCCAGCCCACACCCAAAGCACCTTTTTCAATAAGTTTGTTTTGTATTTGTGCTAATCTTTTTCTGGGGAAGGGGTATCCGTTTTCTTTTTGAACATCTTTTTCGTCTATTGATAATATTGAAAAATAATTAGAAACTTCTTTTTCTTCAACGAGTGCGTCAAAAATTCTTAGTTTAAGTATTTCTAGAGGAACCCACTGCTGAGTAAGAGGAACTCCTAATAAAACTAAAAAAGCTAATAGTTGTAAAAATTTAGTCACTTTGATCAATTGTTACTGTTTTAGTACAATTGGTTACACAATTATAACTAACAGTAATACTTTTATTTGTTGTACCTGATTGACTGGCGGTTACATCATAGTCATCTGTGTAAAAATTTAGTCTCATATAGTGATCTCCACTTCCAGTCTGGGTAATCGTAGCATCGTTATTATCTGCTGAGTTGCTTGCATATATTTTAGCGTAATGTTCTCCAGAACCTGACTGAGTAATACTAAACTCAGAACTATCCCCAAAAGCTCTAATTTCGCCTTCTTTGTCATCTCCAGTTTGAGTTATAGTGTATACATTGTTATCACCTTGCATATAGATTTCAGCATCATTATCATTGCCGTCTTGAACTATGTCCATATCATTGCCGTCATCGTCTGCATCTATATAGCCGAAGTTATCATTGCCGTCTTGGTCTATTTTGTATTCATTACCTGTGTGGTTTGCTACTTGACTGTATGCTCTAGCCGTGTTGTTAGTACCTTCCTGATCTATATCAATTTCGGCATTACTACAGTTATGAGCAGGATATGCACCTTCAGACAACCCACACCAAACTCTAGCAGTATTACTCGTCCCTATCTGATCAATATGTATAAGGGAAGAACTGCCTTTAGTTCTCACCTCCACAGAATTATCCCCTGCTTGTACAAAAGGACAACTGTGTAAAAATAAAATACTAATCAGACTGATTGATAATGATTTCATTTTCACCACCTCCGTTTAATGTTACGTTTATAAATCTTCCTGCAGACAACATCTGGATATTATACCCCGCAGTTTTATCCAACTCTAAGTCTATTGTGTTCTCAACTTGTCTTACTAATGTAAAAAACTCACCTTCTACAAAAGTATATACCTGAGCGTTTTGGTCAAATCTAGGAATAATACCCTCTATTTTTACTCCGTCTAGTTCTCCTGAGGCACCCTCATCTCTTCCTCCAGCTGAAACCTCTTCTATCATTTCTAGTAAGTCTTGTAGAAAATCAACAGCCAACAAATCTATGTCTAGTCTTGTAATTTCTTCTTGTAGTTCGTCCTTAGACAAATCACCATCGTCATCCAAATCATTTTCTTCTAAAAAATCCGCATCTAAAACATTACTAGAGCTTTGGCTTTGTTCGTCCAGTGCTTGTTCTACTTCTTCGGGAGGGTTAACAATTAGAAGATTATCGATAAAGTTTAAAGACATGTTCAATAATTGAACAGGTTTTGTGGGAGGACTTTCACTAACACTGACCATTGTTGCTTGGTATGGCTCATTGAGAACCTCTATACCAGCCATTGTTTCTACAGTTATTTCACCAGAAGAAGTTCCATCAGGTTTAGGAAGAAGTATCACTAACGACCTTCCTATTTCATCTACTGTAGTTGTGAAGTCGGTGCCTCTAATTGCAATTGTTGCGCTAGGGGTTCTTATAGAAATGTTTTCTTTATCTATTCTTCCCAATGCGCCAGTAATAAATCTGGCTGTTCCGCTTGCCATCTGGAGTGCCATTTTGCTTTTACTTGGATCAGGGTCATAAATATACTCATCGATAACAATCTTAGAATGTTCAGTGAGCCGTATAACAGAAGAATCAAGAAACTCAATACCGATACGACCATCACCAGTGCGGACATCATCATAGCTAAAGATATCCAAATCAGTTGTTGCCAGTAATTTATCTGACTGATCCGCTCGTAAAATTTCTCCACTACCTCTCAACTCGGAAATTGTGCCTATTTCAGAATAAGCATTAATATGTATGACCCCAAATAAAACTAACAGCCACTTGCGCATTGGTCTATGTCTATAGTCCCGTTGCTTGTGGTTGCTGTTATAACCACCACACCCGAAGTGCTACCAGTACCGTTGGTCTGGTCTATGTCTATATTATTTGTGTTTCCTGTAATATCTCCTGTGATTGAGTGATCTGCATTTCCCGTCTGGGTGGTGTCTATATCGTTTGAGTCGCCATCTACATCCCAGTTATTAATACAACCAACTACTTCACAAGTAGCATTCAAATCATTTGATGTTCCTGCTATGATTATGTCTTGATTACCTGCGGTGGCTGTTGCTGCAGCCCCTTGGGTAAAAGTTACTGTGTTTGAATCTCCTGTTGCAGCGTAGTCAAAATCAGTGTTAGCAACGTCTCCTGTTGCTCCCAGTGCTAAAGTCGTCGTATTACTATCACCAGTTGTGCTTGCTGTAAACGAGGTACTATTACCCTGAGCCACTGAAGCTGCCAGTGTGTTGCTATCCCCCACTTGATCTATATCAACAGTCATTGATGTACCAGTAAAAGTAGCTCTAGCTTGTGATGTACCGACCACATTACTATTACCGATCTGGTCAATATTCATTGTTAATCCTGTACCAGACTGCGTTATGTATATATCGTTATTGGCTGCAAAAATCGCAGGGGTCACTAAAACCAATAATAATAGTTTCCAAATATGTTTCATTCTTCCTCCTGGCTTAGTCTTTCTCGAACTGCTCGTAGTTAAAATCCCACAATTCTTTTTCTAAGCCTTTCATAATTAAAGTGTAGACCGCCTCTTCAATCGCTGATCTAGTGGCATAACCAACAGCTTCATTCTGACTGTATCCTGTCTCTACTTCAACGAGTTCCGTGCCTAATTCAACGAAACGAAACACATCTCGACTGACACCCGCACTCAATATTGTTTTACTCACCATACAGTTTATCATAACTTCCCCTGTTTGCACAAGAACTGCTCTTAAAGAAACTGTAATCTCATCTTTGCGCCATTGGTTGCTTGAACCGATTCCTAAGTATCTAGCTCCGTTTCCACCTGTTTCCACATTGGTGTCATACTGAACTATTCCTCCTTCTATAAGGATACCTGCGAAGAGTAACGGTTTTAGCGTATTCCCGTTTTCTCCGTTATATGTTTTTCTAGTGTTTTTTATAAGTTGTCTTTCTTTAGTTAATGCGTCTAAGTTTTTTCTTTCTACTACCGCAAACCAATTTCCTTTTCCCGCACTTCTTAAAGCGTCTATAAGATAGTTATCTGCTCCTTGTGTGACCGCTGTACTAAATAAAGCCATCTTTTGAGAACTTTTCCTTTGTCCTGTTAAATCTTGAAAACTGTAGACAGCAACAACTGCTTTTTGCATAGGTGGGGGAAGCTTTTCTAGTTTTGTTTGTGTTGGTCTAACTGTTTCTGGTTCTTCACTACACTCTAACCAACTAATACAACCTGTGTGACCAACAGGCGCAAGACTAGCACACCCCTGTAGTATTGAAAATACTAAAACTAAATACCACAATCTTCTGAACATATTCCAAATATACCTATGGGTATAACAATAGTTGTGATATTACCGTCTGCGTCTATTACTGTTAGTGTTATGTTTATACCATCGTTTACAAAAGTTATTACACTACCTTCTAATTCTATGCTTCCTCCTGTTCCGCCACCCTCGGAGTTAAACAGGCTTTCTGCGATGTCTCTAGACAATTGACTATAGATCCTGCTTTCTAAGTTTCTTAAAAACTTGGCGAGTGTTGTGTTTTCTGCTTCTCTTTCTGCTTCTTTTAAAGCGTCTTCAACTTTTTGTGCTTCTTCGTCTCTTCTTGTTTTTTCTTGTTCATCAATTGTTAGGTAATGCGAAGAAGTACCTACACCACTAAAACTGGGGCTTTTAAACTCATGTACTATTTCATCTGCAAAAACTTTATTGTGTATAACAACAACCAACACCACAATCAATATGGATGAAAAATAAAGCAACGCTATTGGTTCTCTATGTCTTTTTATTTCTTGTGGGTTTGTTTTCTTTATTTTCATCTTCTTTTAATTGTAAAACAGTATTCACTTTTTCTTTTAATCTTATCATATCTTGATCTAAAAGACGTAATTGGTCAGTTAATCTTATAATGGTGTTTTTCATTTCCTCTACGGCTGGGTCTATTACTTTCGTAATGGTTTGCCAAACAAAATAAACAAAGTATCCCAGACCGACAACCATAACCACAGGAAAACCGAAGTCCGACACCAATTGGACTATGTCCACTAATCTCTCCTAGCGTCTATCTTCCCATCTTCTACAAAATTTTCTGCTCTTGCGATCCTGTCTAAATCAGGGGGTATACCTAAAGCCGAAGAAACGCTTGTGTCTATTCTAATAATATCATTATTCATAATAGAGGCTCTAGTGATGAGCATTTTAGAAATTCCTTGGATAGTTTTAATCTCTGAAACAAGATTTCCCATCAGTTGTTTCATGATGAGAAAAATAAAATATGCCATTATAAGACCTCCCGCCACAGGAAGTCCTAGTTCAGCTATTAAAGCAAAAACATCCACTATTCACTTCCTTCGCCTTTAAAACTTTTAGAAGAACCAGAAGTGCCAGCGTATAAACCAAACCATGCTGCTCCTGCTCCAACAATAATACTTATAAGACCTGATTGCTCAAGACTTGGCTCGGGAAGATCCATAAACCACATTGTTGAATAGTAGAGTAAGAATATATAAACACTTAAGAAAACTCTAGGAAATATCCTCCATGAATCCACTGCTTGAGCTAAATGAATCCATCTTTGATGGGGGTTTACATTTGTTGCGTCTTCTAGTGTTCTGACCTGATCTTTAAGGTCTGAGATTTCTCGGACCATGTCCATAAACTTGTTGAGATCCATCTCAACTTCGTTTCTGTCCATGTCTCCACCAAATCGACTTGATGGATCATTGTTGCTCATCGTTTTTTACGAGAAGACTTTTTCTTAGCTTGGGTCTTTTTAACAGCAACTTTTTTATAAGCCTCATTTACATCTGGGGTAGACTTATCGTCTGCTTTATAATGACCTTTAGCTGTTCTGGCTCTTACGGTTTTTTCTTCATATCCAAGAAAAGTTGTTTTGAACCAGTTAGTTAATCCAATAGCCATGTTATTTACCTGCCTTGTCTTTTGCCTTACCGATATTAAATGCGCATAGATCAATTAGCTTGTAAAGTTTACCAATCCATACATCATCTTTAGGGGTGGGTGTGACGGCAGCGATAATGCTACTCACACTAATAATTGCCATAATTATTGCAATCGTGTTTGCAAATATTTCCATTATTGTACCTCTTCTATTTCTGTTGGTTGTTCTTGAATATCCCAGCAATTAAGATTAGAGGCGACAGTTCTTCTTTCGCCTTTTCCCTTAAAAGGATACACCATATGTTGCAACCAAGAGGGAAAAACCAACAACTTTCCTACTTCTGGTTGCATAACAAAAGATTGCGGAGGTCGCAGTCTCTCTGTGTTCATCAGTTCGTTTCTGCCGTAATTAAAAGCTATATACCCATCACAATCACCAGACGAATTGTATAAAGAGTAGTTACCATCGCCAGCAGTTGGTTGGTCTAGTATCTGTTGCGGAACCTTAGTCCAGCTAGTTGTCGATATACCCATAATGGTTTTAGTGCCGTGATCGTGTATAGGGTTATAGTCACCTTCGTAACTGTGCACTGACCAAGTTTCATCAACCGCTACGGCTTTGGGTGCTTTTAACATTGTTCCAATATTCTGAGAGAAGAAATTAATATAATCTGCCCCCAAGCCACATATAAAATTCGTGTATTCTTTTACTCTTGGATCATCATTATCCAGAAGTAATTGTTCACCTTGTGCTATTTGCCCAACTAAAGTGTCAGCTAATGATTTTTTATTTTTATCCTCAACATATTCATCCAGGTAATCATTTAACTCCTCAACCATACTCTCTGGCATTTGTGTCTCCATGACATAGACACTAGGCATGTTGTGCACCGTTACTTCAGCCATTTCTAGCTAGAAGGTACTGCAAAGTCTTGGTCTGGTACTGCTGGTGTAGCGGGATTAGTAATTACTGAATCCACTTGACTCGCAAAGACTGCATCCCATTGTGATACAGGACACATTGCGGTCAAAGCTGCCAGATTAAACGAGCTTTTAGCTGCTGCGGTGAAATCACCATCGGCTGCTACGGCTTGATGACTGAATACAGACTTGTAATAAGTCGCATCGCCTTCTTTGTCGTTCTCGTAAGTCATTTCTAAATCCCACATTTGAGCCTTACTAGACTTCACATGGGGAATAGATTTGGTTAGCTTTTTTGTTACTGCCATTTTTATTCCTCTATTTTAGATTTTAATTCCTCAACTTGCGCTGAGAGTTCTTTTACTGCGTTTACTAAGTACCAAGTAAGGTTATCGGGGTCAACCGAATAACACCCTGTTGATTCTTGTTTAACGACATCGGGTAAAACTTCCATAATTTCTTGTGCAATTACACCAAGTTGTGTGCCTTCTTTACCTATAGCTGCACTCTGCGGGAGTTCCTCATCAACTTCTTCTGGTAAACGATATTCAAAGTTTCTTACACGAATTTGATTAATCTTTTCAAGTCCATCGTTATTATCTTCTATATTCTTTTTGATTCGTCTGTCAGATGTGGTTGACCACGATGCAGAGTTATTACCCGCATAAACACCACCACCTATAGGATTAATAAAACCAGTTTGTGATCCTTTACCTGTGGTGTTATATCCAATTACTATCTCATAATTGTTATCATCAGCAGAAGGAGCAGCACTCATTCCTAGATATATTCCACCCGTTCCTTCCACAATATTAGCCCCAGAATCATAACCCACACAGGTGTGCCTAACTCCAGTTGTAATACTTGTACCAGCGAATGTCCCAACTCCTGTGTTGTATTCACCTGTGGTGTTTGCTAATAATGCTCTTCTTCCGAATGCAGCGTTGTAAGAAGCAGTGGTGTTATTACCTAAAGCATTTTCTCCTACACCTGTATTATAGTTTCCAGTGGTGTTTGCCCCCATAGCATTTTCACCCATTGCCACTATTTCACCACCCGTTGTATTGGCATCCAGGCATTGTCTGCCAACCGCAACATTACCTGTACCTGTGGTGTTTGCTACTAAAGCATCATAACCAATTGCTGTGTTGTTACTTGCGGTTGTATTCGCCAATAAAGCACGAGCTCCTAATGCTACATTTTTATCTCCTGTCGTGTTAGCACCTAAAGCACCATCTCCTATAGCAGTGTTTTCTTCTCCGTCGGTAAGAGCATCAAGACAATTAGCGCCGACCGCTACGTTGTTTCCGCCCGTTGTGGCACTTGTTAAAGCACCATAACCTACGCCTACGTTGTTTGAGCCTGTGGTGTTAGCATCTAGTGAATTAGCACCGACTGCCGTATTATAAGCACCTGTGGTGTTTGCCATTCCAGCCGTTCTACCAACAGCTACATTATATTGACCTGTGGTGTTTGCTTTAAGTGCTTCTCTACCAACGGCAGTGTTGTAGTTCGCAGTAGTGTTTGCTCCTAGAGCATCATAACCCACTGCAACATTCTGACCAGCTGTTGTATTGGCATCTAGGGCATTATTACCAATTGCTACGTTTTGTTCACCTGTGGTGTTTGCGTTTAAAGAATTATAACCAACTGCGGTGTTGTTTGAAGCTGTTGTTGTTGCCTGTAAAGCACCACCACCTAGTCCTGTGTTATAACTACCTGTAGTCGCAGTTCTTAATGAGTTAATACCTAAAGAAGTGTTTTCACCACCTGTAGTTATAGCCAAACTTGAATCGTGTCCTATCGCTGTGTTTCCAGCACCAGTTGTATTTGCCGTTAAAGCATCATCGCCTACAGCCACGTTTGTGTTGCCAGTTGTATTTGCTGCTAGTGCGTCTTTACCTACAGCAGTGTTGCTTGTACCTGTGGTGTTTGCTGTTAAAGCTGAATAACCGACTGCTGTGTTGTTATCGGCTGTGGTATTTGCTCCTAAAGCACTTCTGCCTAATGCAGTGTTTGATGTGCCTGTGGTATTAGCATCAAGAGAATAAGCACCAAATGCTGCATTATTTGAAGCAGTAGTATTTGCTGTCATTGCGTTTAGACCAAAAGCTGCATTACCAGCACCTGTGGTGTTTGCATCTAAAGAATTATGCCCTACGGCTGTGTTTGAATCGCCTGTGGTATTCGCTCCCATAGAATTATAACCAAGAGCAGTATTTTCTGAACCTGTGGTATTAGCATCAAGAGAATAAGCACCAACAGCTACATTTGCTGTTCCTGTGGTGTTTTCTTTTAAAGCAATGTACCCAAGTGCTGTGTTATTTGATGCTGTTGTGCTTGCTGTTAATGCACCCTTACCAACCACAACATTGTAATTACCTGTGGTGATAGCATCTCCAGCATCCTTTCCTATAGCTATGTTGTGTGCGCCTGTGGTTATTGCTCCACCTGCATCTTTACCAATTCCTATATTATTAGAACCTGTGGTGACTGCATCTAGGGCATTAGCTCCAACGGCAACATTATTTGCACCTGTCGTGTTTGCTGTTAAAGCTGTATAGCCAACTGCGGTGTTACTGTCTGCTGTGGTGTTAGCATTTAAGGCTTGATAACCAACCGCTACATTTGATGTTCCCGTTGTATTTGTAAATAAAGCTGACCTTCCAACAGCAACGTTGTTGTCTGCTGTTGTGTTTGAACTAAGCGCAGATTTACCAAGAGCAACATTTGAATCACCCGTTGTATTAGCATCTAGTGAATCTGCTCCCACTGCGACATTTCCAGCCCCTGTTGTGTTTACACCCATTGCAACATCGCCCACTGCAACATTGTCCGATCCTGTGGTGACTGCATCCATTGCAGAATCACCTATGGCTACGTTATCCGTTCCTGTCGTAATTGCTGTACCGAGTGCGCCAGAACCCAGTCCGACATTTCCTGTACCAGAAGTCATAGCCAATACGTCTGTTACTGCTGCACCTGAACCTGCGCCATCCGCAACAAGCATTTTAATACTGCCATTGGGTATAACTACATTTGATCCTGTTCCCTGTGAAATTGTTACTGTAGCTCCTGCACTGTTTTTAATAACCCAACACTTATTAACTGTGTTGGGGGCTAAAGTTACAGTACATGCTTGTGATAAAGAACCTGTAAGCGTAAGTGCCATTGCTCTAGCAGCATCACTTGCCCCATCTTGCATCGTAATAGTTGCCGTAGAAGCATCGGATAGTGCTTCCGAACCGCTACCAAAGGCTTCTGCAATAAGTTCGAGATTTGTATTAGTTGTTGTTCCCCAAGTTCCACTACCGTCTCCAGTAGCCATCTCGTTTAATCTTAGGTCATTAACGTATGTGCTTGCCATTTTTTAATCCTCTTGCTATATTGATTATATACTTTTTTTCTATAAAAGTTAAGCCACTTCTTCCCATTCTGGGGTTTGACTATCGTCTATATTAGACCAACTAGGTGTCTGACTATCACTCACCCCTGTCCAACTTGGATCTTGACTATCATCAATCAATCCCCAAACATTAACAGTTGGTGTTCCTGCTGTTGCTTCTAGTCCTGTTAGGGTAACTGTTGCTTTTGCTATCGAAGTTACTGTTCCTACACTACCTGTGGCTTCTAGTCCTGTTAGAGTAATTTGAACATTATGATAAACTGTAACGCTTCCTAGTGCACCTGTTGCTGCACCACATAAAACAGGTACTGTTGCTTCTCCGTCAACATCTACTGAAACTGCACCACATGTTCCTACCGCACTCGGAAGAACAGCTATTGCTTGCGCATTAACCCCTGCTGTGGGGGCACCTGCTGTTCCTGCTACCCCTGATACTGATACATTGGCTTCGGCATCTACACTAGGAGAGCCTAGCGCACTTGTAGCAACTTGAGTAGCAGGAGTTACATTGGCTTCGGCATCTACACTAGGAGAGCCTAGCGCACTTGTAGCAACTTGAGTAGCAGGAGTTACATTGGCTTCACAATCAAAAGTGGGTGTTCCTACTGCCCCAGTTCCTGCTTGACCTGAAACAGTAATATTGTTGTCACATTTAAGAGTAACAGTGCCAAGGGCACTTGTTCCTGCGAGACCTGAAAGGGTAACAGGATTGGGTTCACCCCAAGTATCCGAGCCCCACGTGCCTCGACCCCAACCCGTGATCGCTGCCATTTTTTAACTAAGCTATTCTTATAATAGCTGTACTTGCTGCTGCTGCTGGGAAAACTATTGTAAAGTCTCCTGCTGTGGACGTTTTATCTCCACCAAAATCAATAGTAGCTACAGAAGGGTCGCCACTAGCTGTATCATTATAGATTAAACAGCCTCTAGCGGTAACAGTAGCTGTACCGAAAGTCAAGTCTGCGAAATCAGTGAATCCTGTCGTTCCGCCACTTGTTGGTGCTACATTAGTAAGAGCAGAACCACCTGCAGAGTAGTTTGTACCAGTAACTTGGTTTGTGGTTGTATATGCCGTAGTTGCTGCGCCCATTGTAGCAGAACTTGTGTACAACGCTAGTTTAAAAGAGTTTCCACCAGAAGCCTTAAAATTATGTGTTGCTTCTAGCAGTTCTTTTTTAAAGCTAGTTGTTAATGTTGAGGTTATTGCCATTATTTTATCTCCGTTAGTATCTTAGCTAAATCGTCATGACCCTGTTTAGCTAAAATGTTTTTCATAGTGCATCGCTCACTATTGATGCTCTGCTTTATATAATAAAGTATTGTGTTGTAAATAGATAGTCTAAATGCTTCTGCTTGTTGTTTGATGTGTGGTGCAGCGTTTTCAGATATACCACAAATTCTTTCTGTAGCTTTCTCTGCCCAGTACTCAGGTGGGTGTCCTCTATACTGTTGTGTATCAACAGTTATATTCCCTAATCCGCCAACTGTGTCTATCTCAATCATATCAATATCTTTTTGCTTCTGGTGGTGTGCTTAAAATAGGCACTAATTCTGCATTTTTTCTATTCTCTTCTTCTTTTGCTTTTTTGTACTCATTGAAACCAACCTTGTAAAACTCATTCGTTTCAGGGTCAAACATAACTAAAGGAGGATTGTCTAAACGATGGTAACCATAGACTTTATCTTGAATCGGTACATCTGTATCTAGTAACCCTGATCTTGGTGCTACACTTACGACTATTCCCGCAGAAATACACTTAGACAACCAAAACTCTACACAAGCTCTTCCTGCTTCTGCAAAGTGAAGGTTTCCTTTATATGTGAAATCAACTCCGAACATATTAATCCGACCAACTTTGTTATACATAGCGAAAGCGATAGCAAAACAAACAGTATTGTTTAGATAAGAACTTCCTGTTTCTTCAATAACCTCTAAAAGAGGAAACTCTACTAAGTTTTCACATCGGTCATCTAGTTCACAGGTGTATATCGGTCCTGGATGAGTTTTTAAAACTTTTTGCATTAGATGCGTTTGGCTTCCCGCAGCATCGCTGTCTAAAAATCTGCTGGCTGGGTCTAACATAAATGTTCTATCAACTTGCCTTGCAATTCCCGCCATTGCGTTTATTGCCCAAACTTCGTCAAACTCGTTGCCGTGAGAAATAGCTAAGTGATAGTCTAGTTGGCTTTCGCCCATTGCGACGATGGCGATATTCGCCCCGTCGAGTTCTTTTATTTTCATGCCTGTGGTGATCTCCTTACTTGGTCATATCTATATTGATCTCGGGTGGACTTACCTTCCCCAAGGTTTTTCATTAAGGCTAATGCCTCTTGAAATCTTTGCTCATAGATGGGTGATGTCTCATAATTTTTTAGGTACATCATTGCTTCTGCTAAACTACCATACAATAGTGCATTGGGAGCATTAGTAGAAAGCCACGTAGTACCAGAATCACCTGCCGAAGTAAGGGATGAGGGTCTATAAAAATAGTGTAACTCAAATGTAAAGTTTGAATTTGGCGTCGGTGCCAATATAAAAGTATTTTCGTCAAACTCAGCGTAATACTTTGGTTCTCCCGTAGTGGAAGATGCAGGTGTGTAATCCCGAATAAAACTTGGATGCTTTAGTCTTAGATAGTTATAGTTAGAATCACTGTCTATAACCGCTAAACTAAAGGAGGATAAGAAGTCACTAGGTGCTCCTAAATATGCAGAACCAGACGTTGCTGTTCCTGTTACGTTTTTAATAAAGTCGTCTAATTGAACGGCTTTTAAAATGCGTTCTTCCGCTGATTTTATGAAATCATCTAAATGATTAGTAAAAGATGTTTCTGTGGATTCAGCGTAATCTTGTATTGCTGTTTTTAATGTAGAGTATGTCCAACTCATTTCATTATCCTGTTGTAACTGTTACAGTTCCTACACTTCCTGTAACTTCTTCCATGTAAAAACTAGACCCTATAACGTCATTGTGCGCAATATCCATAGATACTGAACTAACTCCGTCAGCGTTTTTAGTGTTTCCCGACCTAACTATACCATATCCAGTGGTGGGAGCTGGTTCAGTTGGTCTTGGTTGTCTCAAAGCTTCTGGATCAACAGGCACCCTAACTGGATCTAGTTGTGGTGCTTTTGGTTCATAACATTCTCGACAAACCTTAAAACCTGTCCATTCCATTTTCATCTGTAGGTACGGATAAACAAAACCGCATCTATCACACTCTGCTTGAGAATATTTACCAACAGCATACGCCATTATAAATAACTCCTACTGGGCACAAGATGTAGAGAGGCTCTATTACGATCCTCATCGGCAGCAAGTTGAAAATCTTGTTCATATTGTTGTTTTAAAAGTCCAGCTTTTTCTGGGTTTTTCTTTAAAGCAATATAATAAGCTAATCCACTAGCCATGCAAGGCATAAACCTTGAAGGTATTTGGGGATCTTGCGCAGAAGCAGTTACATCATCTATACGTTGAATAGTGTTTGCTATTAGCCTGTATGTGTATGTACTGTCTGGTGTTGGCCACAGCTTTACAACTGGTGTGGTTTGTCTATCTAAAAATAACTGAGTTGGTCTTCCTGTGGTAGACTTATCAGGGATACTTAGATATTCTGTACGACCTATCCGTGTTAACTGTATATCGGTTGTTGTAGAACCGTCGATCTGTCGTACGATTGCGGAAACTATGTCTATGTCATAAGAGTTTAACGTATAACTATTAGTCCCAGACGTTAGGTTAGTTGTAACCTGTTCTATTGTCCAAAGATTAACACCCCTATTAGACCAATCAGCGAACATTATATTTAATGATCGCCGAGCGGTCTCCGCATCATATCCTGTCCTAAGCTCTAGTCCAGCCAACTCATATGCTTCTTCTATTGTGTCCGCTATGGTTAACTGAAAGGTCTTAGTCCCTGAGGTAGCCATGTGTTTTAAAACTCTTTAATTACTGTTAAAACAATAACGTATGAATCTCCACTGGCGTGTCCCGTAGTTGTTAGCTTGATGTCTCCTGTTTTTCCACTTGCGGCAGTTGTGTTCTGCAAACCGCCCATGTATGAAAAGTCAACGTCATCGCTATAGTCAGAATTTAAGTCCCAACATATTGTGTTCGTACTTGCGTTCCATAATAATTTCACACTCATACCAAAAGTTGAGTAATTAACTCTTGCGACTTTACAACCTGTGCAAGCAGCACCATCTGAACTTCTTACAGAAAGTGCGCTTACATCTATTTTGGTAACAGCCGATTCCCCAGTTCCGTCGGACGTATTAGTTAGCTGTATAACAGCTTTTCTATCGTCATCAACGATTGTTGTTGAAGTTACTGCGTCAGCCATGATCTACCCCTTACTCAAATGGAGTGGCTAGTGTGCCATCGCCATGTAGGAATGCTTCACAATGCCATACTGCTGCACTGGTTGCTACTAAACGAATTACTCCGCCTACTAACCAACCTTGTGCTGCTGAACCTAAGTCAATAGTATCATCATCACTAGCATCAGGGATAAAAGTATTCGTATCACTCGCAGTTGCTGGATCAAATACTTGTGCAAAACCAGAGAATAAATCACTGGCATTGTCCGTATTAATTTGTCCTGCGCCTGTAAAAGTTGTACCAACTATAAATGTATAGTTAAGTCCTGCTGCTGCTGTAGGTAGTGTTACCACAATACCTGCTGCTCTGTTTAAAGTATAAACAGTTCCTGAGTCAGTAGACTCAACAGAATGCGTAGCACTTGTGATGCTACTGATATTAGAGTAAGAAGATACATACCCAGTTGTGGTTATGTTTCCGCTTGTGTCTACATCTAGATTGGTTGTGATAGCACCAGTAGTTGCGTTCTTACTGATTTGTTCAAAACCATTTTCAGACCTGACTGGTCCATTAAATGTTGAATTTGCCATAATCATTTCCTCCTCGGAAATAGCTCTATAGTCTTGGCTTTGTCTGCTAGGTCAGTCTATAGAACAAAGTTAATTAAACCCTAGACTTTCATTCTATAATATAAACTGTAAAAAAGAAAGGGATCCGAAGATCCCTTTCCAAACGATTTAAGAAAAAATCGTACTAGGCTCCTGGAGAACCGTAAACACCTCTCCAATCAGACCAACCGAAAGAATATCTTTCTCTCGCTTTGTACCTAACATTACCAGTTTCGAAGTCTCCTTCCATACCAGTTGCCATAGAAGCTCTTTCAAAGTGCTTCATGCCGTTAGGCGCATCAGTTTTAACAAACCATGCATCTGTATCGGTTAGATAGTGGTTAACAGTGTAGCCTTCTGGTAACATCCCCATGTTTTTCATGGCATTGATGTCATTGTCTGATGTTGCCACTCTGCCAGGAGTATTTAAAATCCTGTCAGCTACGAATTGTAGTTGTGGTGGAACGATCAGTTTTCGGGCTTGCACGTTTACCTTGATACCTCTTTCATCTTTATATCCAGCGATATCAATTAAGGCATTCTCCAACGAAGTTTCGTTTAGGTCTGCTGCTGAACTTGGCTCATTCGCTTGATCCCCAGCTGTAAGAGTTGGGTGATCAGTGGTCATGAGAGGTTTCCCGTCGCCTCCTGGATAGGAAGTAGAGAAACCATTGTTAAGTACGTTTGCAGCCTTAACTTGTTTCGTGTTTGCCATCGATCTAGCCAGTGCTCTAGTATATCTAGAAGAAAGCGTATCGTAGAGATTATCTTCGATTGCTTCTTCTGTCAATGCAAAAGCAAGGGCTACCGTTTCGTGAGTGTAGCGAGACGTGAAGGTTTCTTGCGCTGTATCATAACTTACTGCTGCACCTTCTCCTTTTACTGGAGCTTGTGCGAAGCCTGATAACATCACTTCTTCCTCAAACGCACGATCTGAAGTTTCTGTATCAAAAATTTCAGCGTGCTCATTCTCGTAACGATTATACTCGAGACCAAAGAGTGCATTCAGTCCAGGCTCGAGTTCTTTAACGAGCTGTGCTCTATTAATAGCCATTTCTATTCACCCCTTAATCGTTGCCGTACGTCGAAGCTGGGAATATGAAATACCCTCTAGCGTATTGCGCATTAGCTGAGTTATCTGGACGAGCCACATAAGCCACTAATTTTGCTATACCACTAGCGGTAGTCGTAGTCACACCTTCTTTCGAACGGTTGTTGTTAGTATCACCTGCAGTAGTAGAGATAGTGTGCACTTTTCCAACATCAGTTTGTGCAGGAGTCCCAGTAAACTGGGCTTCATACACGATGTTTGGATCAGCGTACACGTATGCTTTAATATTTGCAGAACCTAGAGTAGCCGTACCTGAGACAAATCTTCTTGTGAAGACTACTTCTCCTGTCGACTTTTGGTATTCACAGCCACCAAATACACCTAAGGGAGCATCAGTCGCTCCTCCTTGAAGAACATATCCACTCGTGAGCTTTACGACGTCACCTGCAAAGATATCGCCAGTAGCACCACTTTGGATAGGAAACTCAGAAGGGCGGATTGTGCCTCCAGACATGTGATATGCTGGTGTGAAACCATTTGGGTCATTTACATTCGCCATTTATTTCACCTTTAAGTTAATAATATTAATTATAATTAGCGATCCCTAAGAATCGCCTCCTTTACCAAATGTGACTTGAGTATTCCTATTAGGTTTACTAATAGGCATTCTACTGTCACTTTCTCGCATTAGATTTGAATCGACTGCCTCCATCTGGTCTGAAGCCATTTTATTATAGTATGCACGTCGTTGTTCGACGGTTTCGATTGGCATCTTTGCGAGGATTAACCCACCTACTCCGATTACTCCAGCATGTTTACCGTCTTCAACGGTTGGGGCTTCAAACTCAGGATGATCATCTGCTCTCACAGGTTCCCATCCTTCACGAATACGTTTTGACATATTCGCTTTGTCTTCTACTCCTGCCATTGATTCCCGTATCCATCTGTAAACGTAACCTTCTGGTGGCGTTGGTGCGTCTAATAAAGACGGTGGTTGCCATGGTTTGATACGAGCAGTTTTTGCTCGACTCTCTGCAGATCTGGGAGCCCGATCTGAGCTGGTATTTTTTTCTACATTATTTGTATTATCTACCATTTTTATCTCCTACTTAACGTGTTTAGCGTATTCTTCAAGTGGAACACCTAGTCTTTTTGCTATTGCAACTTGACTCGATGACAACTTGACTGTGCGTCCTTTTCCTGTTCTGCCTCTAGCACCTCTGCTGGAGTTTGCAACATTCTCTTGAACGTTATTTATTTGAGAAACTTCTCCACCACCGTTTAACTTGTGGGGAAAGGCTTCCGCCATTCTTCGATCTACTTCCTGATAATAATCATCAGTGGTTGGATCAAAACCTTCTTGTTCGACTAATTGTCTATGAAAAGCAAAAGCACTTGTTGTCATAGCCAAATCATTGCCGAACCAATCATTCTTTGCTGCCCATCCCTGAGCTTTCGCATCAGGTTGTGGGGGAGCTTGCACTTGAGGTTGCTGAGTAACTTGTTGAGGTTGTATATCAACAGGTTGTTCTTGTGTTGTTTCTTGAGGTCTAACTCTATTTAGGCTCTCAAGTTCAACAGCAAGGGTAGCAACATCTTTTTGTGCTGCCAACATCTGCTCTGTGTCTCCGATATCATGTGCTTTTTTATACTTATCTTCGGCACCAGCAAGTTGGCTTTCAACTCTTGCACTATATTCATCATATAGGTTTTTATCTTTTTGTGAAAGGGATGCTTGAGTATTATTTAATTTTTGTTGAACACCTTTAGCGTATTCAACTGCTGCTGCTTCCCTTCTTTCTGCTTCACGAATCTTATAAGTTAGTTTATTTATTCGCTTTTTAACAGATTCACTATAGTTAGCAATCTCTTCTTCAGAAGACTCTGCTTTTTGGGATTCTGTTTCTGGGGTTTCGGATTCTTCGATAACAACTTCGGGGCTTTGTTGCGCTTCTTCTGTTGTTTCTTCTAATTGAACTTCGACTTCTTGAGCCTCGGTTTCTTGTTGCATGGATTCTGCCATGATATTCTCCTTTAGTTGCGTGACTATTCTACATCTTCTGGGTTACTAACCACAGCGAGTACTTCGTCATCGTTTAATAAGCGCAGGTCACCACCATCAATTTTGATTCGTGCTCCTGCGTACCTTCCAAAAATAATCCAATCTCTTTCTTGACACCAAGCGCCATTCGGAAATTTGTTCTTATCTTTGTAAGCATCTGGTCCCAATGATACTACGAAACCAACATTAGTACCTAATCTTTCTTTTTCAAGGTAAGAGTCGGCTAACATGATTCCGCCTTTGGTCATTTGTTTCTGACTAAAGGGAAGTATCAATATTCTATATCCTGTTGGGTCGGGAAGTTTTTCTAGCAGAGATGCATCTTCCTGAACTGATTCAGGTGTGAACTCTACTTTTTCCTTTTCGGGTTTTGTTTCCCTTTCCATTGGAACATGGTCTGGGATCGGGTTACTTTTTGGTTCTTCTACTTTTTGTGCATCAACTGCCATCGTTTTGCTCCTTGATGTTTTGCAGGTCTATTATTATTCTCTCGGCGGAACTTAGACCTGATAGTTCACCGAGAATTTTTTGGTATCCTTCCCAATCTTGAACACCGCCTGTTTTTAAGACTTCAGTTAAGTCTGCTTGTCTTTGGCGAAGTTCTTTTAAAACTTTTTGTACTAAATAAACTGGATCCATTTATTTTTTCTTTTTATAGACTTTACCGCCACCACCATATTTTTTGACGTCTCCGCCATGACCGTAGCCTTTTTTACCGTAGTCTCCACGAGAGGTTTTACCTTCTCCTCTCATGTATCTTTTTCTTTCGCACATTCCTGGCATTATTCTACTCCCCAGATTTTTACTTTCTTTCCGCCCCAATACTCAACAGCATGACCTTCTGATATCAATTTTTGACAAATATCTTCACCGTCTTCTGTGTACGGGACACCTAATATTCTTCCATACTTTCCTTTGCCTAAAGATTTAAGTTTGAACTTACCTGTGCAAAGTTCTTTTAATCGTTCTTTTGCAGCTTTGCCCATAACTTTTTCTTGAGTTCTTTCTGGATATCTTTTTGTGTTGATTCTAGACTCAGGTGTATCAATACCTGCTAGACGTACTCTTTGTTTGTGTAGTTTTACATCAAAGCCAAGATCTAAGACACAATCAAATGTGTCTCCGTCAATAATACGGTCTAGTGTAGCATTGTAGACAAACGCTTCTGGAGAATCACTCACTGGTTTTATCGAGCTCCGCTAGGACTTTTATTAAACTTAATACCTTGAGTTGCAGCACCCTTACCTTGAACTGTTTTTTGCCCATCGCCAAAAACACTACTACTGGTTGCATTAAGAACCGTAGTGCCTTTAACTGGTTTAGCCAAGTTAATTTTTCTAGGAGCTGGGAAACTCACTTTTTTATATTTAGTGGTATCTTTCATTTAGTCACCTTTTGTGTTTGTATCGGATGATCTTACATCTTTCAATATTTGACCATACGTTTTGTTAATATCCCCTTGTGCTTTCAACAAGGCTTCTTCTCTATCTTGAGCAACCTTCATTTCTGCGATTGCTTCTTGTGATTCTATTTTAGCCTGATCTACCTCTGCTCGTAAAGCATCGCCTTGAGCTCTTTGTGCAATTTCTTCTTTCTTAAGTTCTACAATCGGATCCATTTGAGCATTTTGTTGTGCTTTCATGAGGGCTTCTTGCTGACCTGTAACTTGTTGAGTTGCTGTCGCTGCTGCGGTGGCTATTTCATTCATTAATTGCTGAGCTTGTTCTGGTGGCATTTGTTGCATTTGATCAAGCGGTGGTAGTGGTTGTCCTAGTGCTTGTTCAATTTGTTGCTTGTATCCCATTGCTATGTGCTCTTGGATATTAGCTTGTATTGATTGAAGTGCTACTGGGCTCTGTTGCATTTGTGGGTTCTGTAAAAACGCAGAATGTGAT
>Ga0208299_1000570_pt1 | contig 33578 bp, 39 predicted proteins | sample 15_taG_FD_184089 | JGI IMG/M metagenome (GOLD analysis project Ga0208299, IMG submission 184089) | Marine viral communities from the Subarctic Pacific Ocean - 15_ETSP_OMZ_AT15312 metaG (SPAdes) (version 2) | ecosystem: Environmental > Aquatic > Marine > Oceanic | place: Pacific Ocean | collected...
AGAGAATGAGTTTGGGTTCATGGATTTTCGATTGAGCCTTTATGAATCTCACGATTTATCAGGGTTGCCATTTATCGAAGCGAAGAAACAAAAGAGAGCCTTTTTAGGTAATCTTCCTGAGAGTGGCGAGGGCATATTATTCTTAGATGAATATGCTCAATGTCATCCCTCACTTCAGGCGATATGTGGACAATTGCTTTATGAGAAAAAGATAGGCGAGTATTACTTACCAAAAGGTTGGCAAATAATCGTTGCTGGGAATAGATCAACTGATCGTGCGGGTAGCAACAAACTACCTAGCCATGTTGTTGGTCGATGCACCATGATTAATGTTGAATCCAATGTTAATGACTGGCTATCGTGGGCGGTGAAAAATGATGTGCATCCTGATATTTTAGGGTTCATTAATTTTCAGCCTGATTATCTCTATGACTTTGACCCCAAAGTCTTAACTCCTCAGCCAAGTCCAAGAGCATGGACAAGGTTGAGTGATACTTTAAATGTCGAACCTCCTGAAGAGATTATTCAGGAAATTGCTAATGGCGATATTGGTGAAACTGCGAGTATCGAATTTATATCTTTTCGATCTTTAGCTAAAGATGTACTTCCAAGTATTCCAAAAATACTGAAAGGCGAAGATGTAGATATCCCTGATTCACTAGGTCTGCAATATGCGACTTGTGTTTCATTGATGAGTGCCATTAAAGAGTGCAAAGATAATTTGCTTGATGACTGGTTCTCAAATGCTGTCGATTATGTAGAGAAACTTCCTACTCCTGAGTTTGGAATTTTCTTTGTTAAGTCGATGGTAGGTGCTAGACCTGATGTGGTTGAATCTGCTAGATATAGCAAATTCAAAATCAAGCATCAAGACTTAGAAGTCTAGGTACTGGAGGAGAGCAGAATTTATATGACTGGTAAAATATATTTTCTGCTCTGCTGTCGTGAGATGTTTTTTCTCACCTGATGACCACGAAAGTGGAGTTCATTTACTAGGTTGTAGATGAACTGATCATTAAGATCGAAACAGCAATTTTCTAAATTAGATGGAGGTCTTATTATGAAAAATGATGATAAAAAACTAAGTGCTACTTTGCACAAAACTGCCACACTGGTTCGCCTAACAGCGAAACATCCTAGTGGTATCAAGGTAAACAAAGCACTTAGAAGAAAAGTGGCTGAAGAGCATGGATTGGCTGATGAGAAATTAGTTAATCCTCAACTTCATGTCTTTGGTGAAGATATTAATAAATATTTTCGTTCAATCTTAAATGGAATCAGAAATGATTTTTATTATAGATTGACTCTTCCTTGGAGTGATAATTCTAGGGATAGCGAGGGCAATTCTGCGAGTGGTTGGAGACTATGTCCAAACACTAACCTTGAACAGCTTCAATCTGAAATAGATAAAGCTAAACAAGTGTGGGATAAAGAGGTTAATGCTTTTCTTAAAAGCTATCCTAAGAAGTATGAGAGTGCTGAGAGAAATCTTGGCGATCTATTCGAAGCTTGGAACATTCCTCAAGTCGAGGACATTGAAAGAAAATTCAGATTTGAATTTGAAATCACTGGTGTACCAACTTGGAATAGTAGCGACATACGATTGGGAGTTTCTGAGAAACTTGCAAAAAGGATAGAGCAACAAGCTATCTCTAGGTCAGAAAATAATATCAAAGAAGTGATCGATAAATGTATCGGAAACATCGTTGATAATGTGAATGATCTAGCAGATAAATTGCATGACTATGACCCTAAAAACAAACAAAAAGGTTTTTGGAATAAGTCTAGCTTCGACAAGTTAGAAACTTATCCTGAACAACTCGAAGTTTGGAACAGGGATATATTAGGCAATAGCGAACTGGTTGATGACTCTCGTCAAAAACTGGTGACACTGGTTGCTCGTATTAATGGTTTGAACAATGGCATTGATTCTTTAAAAGATGACGATGACATTGCTGAAAAGCAACGAAAAGATATTTCAAAAGAATTGAAAGAATCTGTCGAGTCTATCTCTGTAGATGACCTTTTAGGTCAAATTTATAGTGGTGACAAAAATGACTGATGCTTTAAACAAAATCATTAAGGCTAGATCAAAACTAATGAAAGGTAATGTGGGGATGGCTACCATCCTCCTACACCTTGATTTGGTCGAGGTCGATGCTTCTCGATGTGAAACTATGGCAACTGATGGAAAAGTAATTTATTACAATCCTGAATTTGTCTTAGGTTGCACTGAGGAAGAACTGCAAGGTACTCTCAAACATGAAGCACTTCATGTAGTTTACGAGCATATGATCAGACGAGGGAAGAGACATCCCAAAGTTTGGAACATTGCTTGTGACTATGTGATCAATGCTTACCTTGTTTATGATCTTGGAGACACACTTCCTGATGGAGGTTGTCTTGATAGAAAATATCATCGCATGACTGCTGAACAGGTTTATCAAATTTTGTTTAAAGATGAAGATGCATTGCAAGATGCCATCAATCAGATTAAGCAACAAAAACCTCAAGGCGAAAATTCTGAAGAAGAGCAAGATGCTCAGACTCAGGGTTCAGGCGATGGCGAGGAAACTTCTGAGACTGGTCAAGGAAATATTTCTGATGATCAGGCTGATGCAGATGGCGAGTCGAATGGCGAGGAAACTGGTGATGACACTGGTGAATCATTGTTCGATTCAATCCCATCTGCAATTGGCGAAGTTTGGGATGCTACAACTGAAGATGGAGAACCTATGAATGAAGCAGAAATGCAAGAACTCAAGGGTGAAATCCAAAGAGCAGTTTCAATGGCTGATAAGCTACATGGAATTGGTCAAGGCTCATCTTCAGGTCGTGGTTTGGCTGAAGCTAACCAAGATGTTTCAGTAGATTGGAAAGAAGAACTAAGTAATCTTTTACAGTCTACTCAAAGCAATGACCCATCGTGGTCAAGGCTGAATAGAAACCATTCTTGGAGAGGTATTAATTTACCTAGCAAGGTTCGTTCACCTCAAGGTGGCGAGTTAGCTATTGCGATTGATACTTCAGGCTCAGTCTCTCAGCACGAACTTAATATGTTCGCTACTGAGATTCAGGCGATGGCTGAAGATTGTGGTCTTGATAAAATTAGAGTCTGCTACTGCGATACTGTTGTTCGTAAGAATGAACAGGGCGAGTGGTGGGATATCTATGAACTTGATCAAGGCGATGATCTTGAATTGACTGTTAGGGGTGGAGGTGGAACTTCGTTCGACCCTCCATTTAACTTGTTCAACGATTTTTCAGATGATGTAGATGATGTTCAGGCATTTATCTACTTCACTGATGGAGAGGGATATGTTAGTCCTGAAGTAGAACCTGATGTTCCAGTCTTTTGGTGTGTGACTTACAAGTCACGATGGTCTGAAGAATTGCCATTTGGCGAAAAAATCTATGTAGACACTTCGAGTTTTTACTAAGATGCGATTTAAGAGGGGGGTATTTTGGGGGTCATTAGACCCTTGACCCTCCTCTGATTCGTTCTGAGGAACGAGGAGGTGAAGCCTATTTTGGCAATTTCTGTCGGAAAATGTGTATTTTCCCTGATGATGACTCAAAAGAGTCGAAACAGAAACTTAACTAACAGACTCTTGGAGGGGTCTTAAATTATGGATAAAAAAATAACTGTTATTGTGGTTAATCCATTTACTCAAACTGTCGAAGAAAAAGAGATAAAAGAAAATGAGGTGGCTAATGAGGTTGGTCAATCTCCATTGACTGCTATCTACTTTGAAGATCACATCATGTTTTTAGATGATGAGGGTCTTTATAAAAAAGATAATCGATTCTTCTCGATAGAGTTTGAAGATGCGAAGCGATACATCAACGATGCTTTTTGTGGCATTGGTGTTATTGCTAAAGGTAATGATGAGGGAGATACAATTTCTGCAACATTATCTGCTGATGAGGTGAGAGATAATATCACTTGGAAGAGTGAAGATTATAAAGAGTCTTTTACTGTTCGTGCTGATTTTAAAGACGGATGGGTATTTAGATAATTAGCAACTGGGTGGCGAGAAATATATTACTGGTAAATAATATTTTTCTTGCTACCTCTGTTCACTGGTGTGTGCCAGTGCTGATGATTCCAAAAGGATGAAACAGAAACTTAAACTTATTCAATTACTATGGAGGTAGATTATGAATAAAGATATAGAGAAAGTCTTTTCAGAAATGAAAAGCAAGTATGGGATAACTGGTAAAACTCCTATTGGAGATTTGCCAAGTATCATGAGCAAGACTGACTGGTTGCTCTTTTCATGTTTCTTAAAATATCCAAATGGTGTTTTAAAAAATAGAGAGGTGAAGTCATGAGCCAAGTCATTATGAAACATCTTGAAGATGATATCTCTTCATTTTTTGAAGAACTGAATGGTCTTAAAGAAAGTGGAGGAATGAATATGTTTGGTGCTTCTAAATGGTTGAGAGATAACTATGACTTATCAAAAGATGAATCTAGTTATGTATTTAAACTATGGTGTGATAGTTTTGAGGTGCAATCATGAATCTATATGTAGTAGAGGGTACTACTGAATGTGGTAAAACTTTGCAGACAACTTGGTATAACGCTGATGTTGTTGCTCGAAATGAAGATCATGCTGAAACTTTGGCAAGGGATGAATTTCGTAAGCAAGGTGCTTTTAAAGAAGTGATCATCAATAGCATTGAATGTATCGATGAAGAGGTGCAATCATGAGTAAGCCTTGGGATAAATATTGCTATGGCACAAAGCAACAGCCTTACTATGGTTGTTGCGAGAGCAATAGAGATGAGGAGGGAAAACCCTTACATGAAATGTCTCGATGCGATGATGCTGAGGGAGATTTCGTTGCTCATTTCTGTAAAGAGTGCGAGGACAGAACTCTAGGAAAGTATGAGCCTAGAATTTGGTCTAGCAACTACAGACCTTTCGATGAATATGGGGGGGAATGTATGGAAGATTGGGTTTAATCTCAAAATAAATAAGGCGACAGCCACTTTAATTAGTGGTTGTCGCCTTTTTTTTTGGCTCAAAATAAGGTGTTTCAAGGGCATCCAAGAGCTGTGTTTTGCGTACAGGGAGAATAATATTTACCAGTCATATATATTTCAAGGGTTTGCGAGGGGGGGGGAAAGTTACACTTTTGTATCCCAAGAAAAATATATTTGACCAGTATTCGGCTGTGGACAACTCTGTGGATAAAGTGTGGATAAGTATTGCTTTTTGCAATCATTCATGTATATTAAGAATCATAAGGTTGCTTAAACAAGTGGATGAGCATTAAAGGAACAATCCAAATACAACGCCTTTCCAGTCACTTCATAAGAGTGAGACCTCCAAGTCTAATAAGTTAGATTTTAAAGGGTAGATAGCAATATCTACCCTTTTTTTTTGCAGTGAGTGTTAGTCCATACTCTGTTAGGTTTTTAGTACATACTTTCCATATCCTCTTGGTGGTGCATATTCAAAAGTTCCATAACCATTGTAGGTATTGGTGTTTGTAATGTTTGTAGTGTTTGTAGTGGTGTTGATGTTTGAGGCTTTTTCCTGACTGGTAAATAATATTTTTTAGCAGGATACAACACTCATCTGCAACTCCTTGTGTTCCATGTAGAACAGCTTTCAATTTGATTGCATTTCACTTAGAATATAGGAATGTTTGCAGTTATTAGACACACTTATAAGTTAGATATTCCCGACCCAACGAATCCCAACAGTACCAAGAGCAGTGCTAAGTGGGAACATTTAGTATGGATATTTGATACTGAACTAGAAGCATTGGCTTTTGCCATTACATTATTGGATGACCCTTTAATTATTTCTAATACATGGCTTATCAAATCAGCCATACACCAACTTGAGAACGATAGATACTATCAAGTAGGCAGAGAAAGTGTTGCCATTGCAGAAATACAAGATTCTCCTGAGATTGTCTTTAATGACAATGATATACAGGATGCATTAGAAGAAATAATAGAGGAAAAAAACCATGAAAAGTCTATTCATTAGATGTTCTGAGGAAACTTACGAACTAGCACACGCTTTAGCTAAAAAAGAAAGCAGATCACTTAACAAACAAATCATTCATATGATTCACAATGAAGCAGAAGCTAAAGGTGTTGTTGTTGAGAAGAAACCTGAACCTGAAAAAACTGTAGAAGTTAAGACTGGTTTACAAGGCTTTGTTGGAACAGCGAGACAGGGTTTTGCTGACTGATATACCAGTAATTTAACATCGCATCAGCACATTCTTGAACCACCTTTATCTCTAAGGCATTTACTTTCTTGGGATTGTTGACCATTAATTTCCAAAACATCTGTTCTTTATTTGTACCCACCTTTTCTTTGATGGTGCGTTGAACCCCTATTAAAATCACACCACGAGGCTCATGTCCGTAATTTCCCTGACTGGTTAAATATATTTTATCAAGAGATGGTGAGCTGACAAAACAACCTGACTTACTTATCAAACCAAGATACTTATCACACACATGATGTTGTTGTGTATCAAGATCATCATTAAGGAAAAGCACATCTATGAGGTGTTGATCAAGCACTATGGCTCGACCAACTTTTGCTTTAGAGAACTGTCTGATTGTGACTTGATGCCTTTTGTGTAAATATGCACTACCAATATCATTGACATGGATTTCTTCTTTAGAACTCCCAATCGTAGTCATCGTATAAGACATCTTCTTCTGCATATCTATTGCTCAAAGGGTCAAAAGTTAAAGCAGTCATGCCTGTTTTACCACACCATGACCACCTTTGCTTCCAACAATGTATCTCTACATTACTTTCTCCTCGATAAACTGTCAAACCTATATCAGATTTCGAGTACCAACTATTACTACCACTTATATCATTTCCAGTACAAACATTCTTCTTGCCATCCCTTACAAAAGGTTTTGTGGGGTGAGCAACAAAGAAGCAAAGAATTTGATATTTTTTGCAATGCAACTGAACTTTGGTCAGCATTTCAGAGATAGCATCTGTGACTAAACCTTGATGGTTAGAATATATAAAATTAAAAGGGTCTATGACAAGTATCTTTGTTCCATATCTCATAACTGCATCTGCTGATTTTTCTAAAACTTTTTCTATTGTAGGCATACCTCCATCTTGGTAGTCTTGGAATAGAAAATGATCATTGATAAAGTTTTGAGCAAAGTCTTTTTCCTCCTGTGTCATGCGTGGATTCTGTCCTTGAAAGAATGGCTTACCAGTAAAACATTGTGCCAACTGGATAGCATGGAGTGTAGGGGGTTTCTCAAAAGAACAGTAGTTTGTTTTCCATCCATAATTCTTGGCTACATTTACACATAACTGGTCAACGAAAGCTGACTTTCCATCTGAGGGATAGCCTGTAATGACTGCAAGATAGCCTGTTTGTAGGTTAAATAGCTGATCTACTTGGGGAAATCCAGTGCTTACACCTTTGGGATATCCTTGTTCATACAAGGTTTGGAACTCATTGTCATAAAAGTTTATGTTATTAAGTCCATGTAAAGGAACTGGTTGAGCATTTAATACTTGATGTCTTACAGTTTCTGCATTTGTTTCCATCAAGAGATCATTCGCATCTTTGCTTCCAAGATAATCTACTTTATAACACCTAGCTTTGTTAAGTCTCCTTGACAGCTCTTGAGCCAAAGCATCTCCACTTTCATCCATATCAGTAGCAAGAATAATCCTTTCAACTCCCTCAAACTTTACTCTCTCACTCCATACATACTTGAACCTACCCTCTTCATTGGGGTCAAGTTTTTTAGTATCGTCTACTTTGTTGGGTGCACCATTGGGAACTGAAAATACTGTTATGTTGCTGTGATCTTTAAAGGCTTCTTTGATTGCAAGGGTGTCCATTTCTCCCTCTGTAATAACAATCGTTGATTCAACTGTTGGCAAATCATCCTTAAAAGTTTGCTTACCCCATAGCTTGACTGCGTTGTTATCCCACCAAAAATCTTTCTTACCATTTGCTGTTCTCCACTTGACTGCGATAGTGTTAGAACCATCGGTGAAAGAAAAACCTATGACTGGTAAATTATTTTTTTCTGCCAGAACGCAACCGCAATCTTCTGCAATTTCCTGACTAATCCCTCGTGCCAATAACCATTGAGCAGTCTTGTCTGTCTTGCTGTCTTTGAGTAGATTGATTGGCTTGTTTGGTTTTTTGGGGGGTGTTTTGACGACTGACATTTTAACTCCTTGTGTCCTTGGAAATGCACCATTAATTCCACAATGATGGCAATTATAAACGATGGTTTCTGAATTGATATTGACACTTAATGGGGTGTCCGTTCTGTTTTTTGTTCTATTGTTTTGACAACTTGGACAGGTGATCTTGTATTGACCATGACCTAGATCACTGGTTTTATGATTGTGATTAATGTGACTCTTGATGTCATTTACTTCTTGACTTTGCATACGACCTCCATCATGATGCTTTATATACTTACTACTTAGTAGTCACTTATTATTAATACCTACTAGGTATATGTACCTACTAAGAAACCTTTTTTATCCACACAGCATCAATCTCTTTAGCCATATCATTGGCTAGTTTCTTTCTTGATAACAGGGGATAAGCATTTAAACTTCCAACTGCACCTCTAACCATACTTGCATCTATATGATTGCGTTTTGCTAGTTTTTTAAAGTCATCTGATATAAAATAAGAGAGTGCCTTACTTGAAATATCAATGTCTTTGCTTCCACAATCTCTGACTGCTTGTTTAATAACTAAGAGATCAAGTTTTGTTTCAGCGTTTAAATCCATTCCTAAATATTAAATCATTCTTGCATACTAATCAAGTGTTCACTTGCTTGTAATCTTTAATGATTTAATATTAATAAACTTATCACCAATTCTATTGAAAAAATTCTTTATGTCTATATACTAATAGACTATGACAAAATTTAACAAAGAAAAGGGGTCTGTCACAATAGAACTGGATGCTGATGTTTGGAACATTCTAAACACTATCCATGAGCAAACAGGCATAAACAAATCAACTCAAGTAGAGAATCTAATAAAGGATGAAGTCAAGAACACTAACTCTATTCTTGCTCATTGTAAGGATGAGTTAGAGAGAATGGCTACTGAAAGAATGGAAGAAGCTGAAAGGCTTTTAAAGATAGTAGATCAAACTAAGGCTCAAATAAAACAACTTGAGCCATACAAAACTGCTATCAGTCCAACACCTAAACCAAAGATCAAGAGAGCAAATACAAATGCTTTAGTATTTACTCAAGACTCTGTTGATGGTCTTAGACCACAGGATAAAGATGTTTGGTTTCATGACATCCAAACCAAAGGATTGGCAATACGATCTAAAAAAGATGGAATGACTTATTATACTCGTGCAAAGAATGAGAAGTTATCTTCATACATTTTAAGGGTCAAGATAGCTGATACTAGATACATGAGCCTTGATAAGGCTAAAGAGGTTCATGCTAAAAATCTTAAAGCTATATTAAAGGATGGCATCAATCCTAACAAAGCAATACCTGATCTCAAGAACAAAGGCAGACATAAGAATGTAGCTACTAAAGAGATTAAAAAAACAGAAACCAAAGAAGCATCTACTACTGATTGGAAACTTTACAGTGGCATTAGATATAACAGTGGTTTAGGTTTACAAATACTAGCCAGTTTACTGAATCAAAACCCTGATATGAAAGCTACTTGTCTAAGCAACTATAAGAATGGTAGCTACAGAATAAGAGGAGAGAGAATACTTGATATGTTTGAAACAGATGACAACAGTATCTTTGAGATATCAAGAAAAGAACTTATAACAGATAGCAGAGGTCAACATTCAACTAGATATATGAGCCTACAAAATACAGTGCTTCAAGTATGTAAAGCTATTTACCATCATGGAAGTGCGAAAGATAAAGCAGTGGTATTTGGAAAATGACCCCCTGCTTGAAATTAAAAAAATATTATTTACCAGTCAGGAGGAATTATGAAATATTGGGATGATGTTGATATCGACACTATCAAATTTTACAGAAACAAGTTTTGTGTTTCATTTATCAACGAGGATTTTTTAGAGCAAGGTGTGACCAAAATTGTAAAAGCCTTTGATGATTACGATGAAGCAGAAGCATTTAGCAAATTAAAAGAATCAGAGGGAGTCTATTGTGGCTTTGCTAGTATGGAATACTTCCCTGATGAAGCTATAGCTACTTGGCTACAGTTTAACAAAGACTCACTACTACCAACAACAAGGAGAAACTAATGGAATTTGAGATTAAAAAAGGCATACCTGTGCCTAGATCACAGGGCAAACCAAGAAAGTATGACTTACCTTTAGAGGACTTAGAGGTTGAGGATAGTGTTCATGTACCAATACCAAAAACCAAGATTGCTCAAGAACAAAGGATTATAAGGAACTTTGTCTTACGCTTTACTTACAAGAATCCCACCAAGAAGTTTACTGTTAGGCAGTTAGACGATGGCATAGGTATATGGAGAATCAAGTAATGAAAGCTGAAATTAAACTTACTAAAACAATGCTAGACAAAGCAATCATAGATGCTAATAAAAGTGTAAGAGAGTTTGTCAAGGTTTTTGGTGTTGACTTTGCAAAGATGAAGTCAGGCGATAGAGCCACATTAGAAGCTAAGTTTGTTGATGGCACTGAAACTGTTATCAATCTATATAGAACCAACAATGCTAGAGGAGATAGAAGAATATCTATCAAGGGCATCAAGGCTCAAGCTGATGTTGGTAGCATAGTTTCTTTTCAATACATAGAATTAACAGGAATACTCATTGAAATACACTAACAATCAAAACATTCCTGATGAAATAATCAGGGCAGTACATAACGATAGCTACTCTAAAGGTGCTTCTACTATGTCAGTCACTGGTTTACTTGCTCCTCCTCGCATTAGACTGCTTAAAGAGGAACATGACTCTGAGATCACTGTGGATGTCTCTAACGAGATTTGGAAGCTATTAGGTCAAAGTGTTCACACTATCCTTGAGAGAGCCAATGAGGACAACGAGGACACCATTACAGAGGAAAGGTTGTATGCCAAAGTCAATGGTTGGACTATCAGTGGTCAAACAGATTCAATCTCTTTAGGCACTAACACTTTAAAAGATTACAAAGTCACCTCTGTTTGGTCTGTAATCTCTGCAATGAAAGATGGGAAGATAGAATGGGAGCAACAGCTTAATTGCTACGATTGGTTGCTTCGTCAGAACTACCCCGAAATTTCTATTGACCAGTTAAATATAATTACGATCAATCGAGACTGGAGCAAAAACCAAATGTTGAGAAGTGGAGATGACTATCCAAAGTCACCAGTCAGTGTCATTCCTATTACCAAATGGAGTGAGGAAGAACAAGAAGAGTTTATTAAACAACGAGTTTCAATCCATCAAGATGCAGAAGCTGATTATCTAATCAGTAAGACACTACCTAGTTGTAGTGATGCTGAGATATGGAGAAGAAAAGATACTTATCGAGTTATAAAAAAGGGTAGGAAATCTGCTCTGCGTGTTTTAGATACGCAAGAATTAGCTGATGAGTATGTAGGTGGTCACGATGACAAGAAGATTCTAAACATAGAATTTCTCAAGGGAGAAGCTATTCGATGTAAAGACTATTGTGATGTGGCTGAGTTTTGTGATCAATATAAAGGGGAGAAAAATGGATAACAAAGTAATAGGAATACTAGAACAGTGTGAGCAGTTGCATGAGTTTCAGAAAAAGCAGATAGCTACTATTCTGATAGCATCGACTCTTGAATCAATAAGTTTATCGCAAGTTATAAAGGTGCTTGTCGATGATATGGCTAACAAACTAGATACTAAGGAGGTATAAAATGGCTGAGAAAAAATTAACCTATGGCGATGTGTGGGAAACACTATCCAAAGTGGATGTGTCAAAACACACTGAAGAAAAAATGAAACTAACTTATTTAAGTTGGTCAAGAATGTGGATGCTTCTATGTGAGAACTACCCACAAGCACAATATGAGTTTGTCGATTTCGATGGAGTACCTTACAAGACTCTTCCTGATGGCACTGCTGAGGTTGTGACTAGAATAACGATTGATGAACTGGCAAGAGAGATGAGGTTAAGCGTTATGAATTATAAAAACGAAGCCATAGTCAATCCTAATTCTAGGCAAGTATCAGATAATGGGATGCGATGCTTGGTTAAGAATGTAGCGATGTTTGGATTAGGCATATCAGTCTTTACTGGTATGGCTGATGAGACTTTGCCTGATGAAGCTAAAGATAAACAGCCTAAAGATAAAAAAGCACCATCCAAGAAAGCTGAACCTGTAAAGGAAGAGGTTGTTGAGGAAGATGCTTTTGGGTCTAAAGGTTGGGCAGATGCTTTTGTTCATGGATTTGTAGATACCTTAGCACTCTATGATACAAGAGATAAAATTGCAAATGCTTACAAAAATGGAACTAATAGTCAAGCAATAGGAACTCTTAAAGATAAGTTTCCTAAACATAAGGAAGCCTTAGATGTGGCTATTCAAGATTTTATAAGTAAATTACCAAAGGAGGTAGAAGATGGAGAATAGTAATGAAGAGAGAATGCAAAGTGATGGAGCAATCTTTACGAATAACTACAAGGATAATGAGAAACAGCCTGATTGGACTGGTCATGTTATCTTGGATAAGAACTTGCTCAAGGCTTTAGTTGAGAAAGTTAAGAGTGGACAAGAAGCAAAAATGCGTGTTGCTCTTTGGGATAGGCAGTCTAAGAATGGCAACGATTACAAGTATGCTCGTTTGGATATTCCACAGCCACAGAAAAAGAAAGAAGATTTTGAGGCAGACACTAGACCAGTTGAGCCTGTAAATAAACCTGAGATTAGCGATGAAGATATCCCATTTTAGAGCAGAACCTTTGTATGGCAAAGAGTTGATACAGGAGATAGAAAATTCTATTGACCAGTATATATTTTTTGAACTGATGAAGAACTACTCGGAATTGATCGAGCAGTTGAAACCAATCGCAAAGGGAAGTGGGTCTACTCCACATTCCCTTTTGATGGATTACCTGTTTTTCAAGATTGGAGAACAGAGAGATGAATACCATAAAAACAAATTGGGGGTGTGATATGGAAGAATTTCATTATGACGATAACGAGTCTTATGAAGCTAACTTTAGTGTTTGGTTTAGCATGAATACTCAAGAGAGAAAATTGCACAATGAAGAACCATACACTGAACAGATTGCCAAACGAGTATTCAATGAAATGCATGGAAGAAAAGCATTGAACAATGTTGAAGATCAGATAGGCAAATTCTTTTCTAAGGAGGACTGAGAATGGATGAGCAAGTTGAATCGTGGATGCATCAGATTAGAACTCTTGCACCATTGATAGAGAAAACTGAATACTTGGTCTTTAAGAATGAGGCTGATGTTAAAAAGTTGTTAGCTACTCTCAAACTCAAGGCACTGGCTGATGGGATGAAAACTACTTCTGCTCAAGAAACTTGGGCAGAGTCTAGTGATGAACTTTACAATGCTAGACTAAAAGTGGGAGAAGCTAAAGGTGGTTTGTCTGCTATCAAGGTACAGCTAAGAGCCTTAGAAATAGGCTTTGAGGAATGGAGGACTAAGATGGTCAACGCTAGAGAAGAACGCAAGAGGTATGGAGCATGAACCAAAAAGCTAGAGACTTTTATGCTTGGCTTAATGCTTGTCCTTTTAAGATATGGAAGATTGAGTATGATTCTTTTGGTAAAACTACTGTAAGTTTTATATGGGATGAAGATGAAAGAGATTGAGCAAATTAAAATGCGAACTGATTTAAAAATTCTTACAAAAGATTATGGATTTAATTATCATTCATTAGGAGAGATTTTTAATTGCCATGAAAAAGTAGTGAGAGATTTTGTGAATATAAAAACAAGAACTTTAAATGATATTCACTATCAATCTATAAAAAAAGGATTGTTTCGTATACAAAAACAAATAAAAGAAGCTGAAGAGTATAAAGGATTTGATTGTGTCAATAAAAGGAAGAAACCCAAACGCTAAAGAAAAGAAACACATGGATGCAGTCTTTCAGATAGGTTGCATTGTGTGTCTTAATAAAGGCTTCCCCAATCATGCTGTGGAAATTCATCATGTGCATGGCAAGACTAAAGAGGATGCACATATGCATATCTTACCTTTATGTTTTGATCATCATCGTGGTGGTAAAGATGTCGAGCCTGTTATCAGTAGGCATCCTTGGAAAAAGAGGTTTGAGACAGCCTATGGAACTGAACAAGAATTATTAGATCAAGTAAATGGTATAGTGGAGAATACTTACAAACAAGAATACAAAGGTAATTTTTATGATCATGAAACCAAGAAGCTATACAAATGGAATGATCTAATGGAGTTGCTTAATGCAAGGTCTTAAATCAATCATACTAGAAACAACAGATGGAGACATTCAAGTTGATACCCATGTTGTTAAAGCTAAATCATTTACTGGTGCTGAACGCAAGTTTAAAGGCGAACACATTATAGCTATTCTTAAAATAGATGAAGATCAGTTTATGGTTTTTGTGGAAATAGAATGAAAACACGAACAATAGAAACAAGTCGTAAAGTTTTTACACTAGGCAGTACAGCACCAATATTTATTAATAAACCTGAGTTGGATTTAGCTACTACTCTTGGAAGAGATATATATCATACAGATGCAATTAATTTACAAGGTGATCGTGAACTAAATGTTGCATATAACATACCAAGACCTGTAAATTATCAAGGCAGTAAAATTATAAATCTTTGTTTATCTTGTGTTTATATTTTGTTTTATCAAAAGGAAATAGTTTATATAGGGCAAAGCATAAATCCCAATGGAAGAATTGGAGAGCATATTAGAAATAAATTATTTGATGGTTATAGAATCTTGCCCACAAACAGGAGACTGTATTGGGAGAAAATTTTGATTAAAAAATACCTACCTAAATATAATGGAAAAATAGGATAAGGCAACGGATCGCAGCAATGAAAATATTATTTACCAGTATATAGAATATGACCTTCACCTTACCTCTTGAAGTTTACTACTCTGAAAAAAAGAAGTTTATCTTGAACCTAAACAATTATCGTAATGCTCATTACAGAGTTTTATCTATTGCAAAGAAAACCTATACAGAAAACCTAGTAGAAAGGATTAAAGACTACTCTAGGTTTGATGACCCTGTTTCCTTAGAGTATATCTACTATGCCAAAAGCAATCGAAGATTAGATGTGAGTAATCCCTGTTCTATTATAGACAAGTTTACTTGCGATGCTTTGGTCAAGGCTGAGATCATAGAGGATGATAGTTTTAAACAGATTAAAAAGGTGTCGTATATATTTGGGGGTGTGGATAAACATAACCCTAGATGTGAACTTACGATTAAGTGTTTTCCATTAATGAGGAGTAAAGATGGCTAGAGATGAAGTGACTTACGATGAAGTCAAGCAATGGGCAGAGAGTGTAGATAGAGAAGATTTGTTGCAGATGATCACTGATATTGCGAACAAGTATTATTTGCCTAGAGTATTGGTAAAAGATATTAAAAATGAAAGTGGTTTTAAAATGGCAGGATGGTTAGAAAAATTAATGGAGGAAGATAATGTCAATGATGATAGAACAGCTTGAACAAAAGCTACAAGAAAGAAAAGAGGCTTGGTGGGGATGGCATAAGAAGAACCCTCAAGTGTGGGATAGGTTTGAGGAGTATACGCTAGAAGCTATTAAGACTGGCAGAAAGCATTATTCTCATTGGGCAATCATTAACCGCATTAGGTGGAACAGGGAGATAGAAACCAATGGGGGGGAGTTTAAAATCAGTAATGATTACATCAGCTTCTATGCTCGTCTGTTTCATGCTCGTCATCCTGATCACAATGACTTCTTTAGATTAAAGCAATTCAAGGAAGAGAAAATTATTGAACAGCTAAAGAGTGTGGATGAAAACATTGATCGAATGTCAGACAAAATAGTTGATCTAAACAACGCAGTTAGAAGAGTGAACCAGAAATCGCAGCTTCTGGCAGCCCAGAAAAATATATTATTTACTGGTAAGAGATAACCTATCGCAGAATAACACCTACTGTATCAGGTGGGATATCTGCTTTTTGTCTTAGTTGAGGAATCATTGCTAGTCTTTTATCTCTTTCTATTTGCAAGTCTAACAACATATCACTTCTTACATTTACATTAATGTCTGTTCTATTGAGAATCCTGTCTCGTCTTTTTCTCCAATTCCTCATGTATCTGTCTATGGCTCTGACTTGACCTTTTGCATTTAATAATCCTTGCACTTGGTTTCTGTAAGCGTAGAGTTCATCCATTCTGCCATCTTCTCTGAGAGAGTTCATGGTAGTCACAGCAGTATTAACCTCTTCTCTGAGTTTATAGAATTGTTGTTGCAGTCCTCCCATCCTTTCTTTATCACCAAAGAACCTACCAGCTATAGGAATTTGTTTGATGTTAGGTGGCATGAGAGGTGTGCCAGTCACTGACCTTGCAAGAGCATCAGTGATAGTCAAGGCATAACCTCCTAGAGTTCCTGTGTAGCCTTTAAAGATGTGTTCAAGTTTGATTGGGGATATATTAAATTGTTCTCCAATTAATCTAAATAACTCATTGGTTGACTTTCTTGATTGATAGGCAGGTTTTTCTTTTTCCATAAAGTAAGGCACTATTTCTGAGTTAGTAAATGCAGTTCTATTAGTCATAGCTTCAACGAAAGGTTTGATTGCTTGTATGCTTATATCTCCTCCGAGGAATGGTATCTCAGCAGATTTACCGAATTGTCTAACTACTGATTCTTTAAAGTCTGTAATAGAGGTATCAGAGAAAGCATCTTCTCCACTAATTAAGTCAAATAATCTTTCAGGTATAGCTTTACCCAACATACCTACCTCAAATGGAATTGGTATATAGAAAACATTCCCACCACCAATAGGTATAATCCAATTGTCATCTCTTTTTTCTAGTTTTTCTGCTTTATATTCATCAGTGTCACTAACTAAAGCGTAGTACAGAGCAGTCGTGGTAATCAATACAGCCAATCTTGATAATGCTCTACGCATGATCATGCCTTGCAAATCTTCAAGCGAACCACCTTCTTGAAGTTTATCTTGTGCAGAATATTTACCACTAAACGATCTATACAAGACATCAAGACCTTGCACCCTTGCGTTCAAGAATGGTATCGCAGTGGTTAATATTCTAAACATTGTTGATGATCCACGCCTTCCAAAGTTAATTATTTCTAATCCTTGATAGGCTGCTTCAGATTGAGCTTGAGCTTCTGTGTAATATTTTCCTGTGAATGGATCAATAGATTTTTTTAATTTTTTATAAACTGCATTTGCAACAGCTTTTCTAGTTGCTCCATCAGATTTAGTTGTTAGATAACCTAATCCATCCCATAGTTTATAGAAGGCTACATCAGGTCTCATACCATTATTTGGTGATAGTCCAGCTCTTCTTCTAGCTCTGTTTAAGAAAGTTTTTACATCACCTTCGTCATTAGCAAAATCATATCCACCTATAACTCCAAACTCTTCTAATGAACTTATATCACCTGCTAATTGTTTGAATGAATCCCATATTGGTGTAAATCCTTCACCACCTAATGGTGCACCTGATGTTACAGCAGCAGATAATGTATCTCTTAATACATTAACAAATACAAATCCAGGATCACGAGTAACTGTATCTCTTAACAATCCTGCTGGTATTGCTAATGCTTTCATTAAGCCTTCTGATTTAATACCACCCATAGATTGCATAGCCATAAATAAATCTATGTCTGCAATTTTATAATGTTTTTTATTTCCGTTTTCAAAAACAAATACACTGTTTATTCCAGCTAATTTCTTTTTATCTGTAATAAGAGTTGCTTCTTTTATACCTTTTTCAGGATTATTAAGTAGTTCAAAGTCTCTTATTAATTTCATCATGCCATCGTTTTTCATAGCAGCAGTAAGAATGGATAAAGAGTTTCTTAATATAGCTTCTATAGGATCAACATCAATCTTTTCTTCAGACCCTTTCATTGGCATATTTAAAGGGTTATTAGCTAATGAACCACCTGCAATAGTAGGAGCAGTAATATTTCCCTCATCAACCATTACTCTAAAAAAAGGATAATAACTAGAATGTTCTATCCATTTTGCAGCTTGATCTGCATCTAATAATCCTTTTCTACTAGCAAAATCTACTAAACCATTGTTCCATTTTTGATAGTTGTTATATGCTTCTACAACAACTGGATGTTCTTTTTCAATAATTTCAATAGATTTTAATTCTTTAGGAGTAATTGGAGAAGCTATTTCTTCTCCTCTTTCATTTATTTCTTTAACTCTTTTTAACTTACCATACAAAGCAAATACACCTTCTAAATCTATTTCAGGATCAGATTGAAGTGCTGATAGTATTTGCATTAATCCACCTGTAGAAGTATCGCCTTCAATCAATGGGTTATATCTTGTGTTAATTTCTAAATCAATAACTTTAGTTAAAGAAGGTAGTTTTTCTATAACATCTACAGGTATACCTTTTAATAACATTTGTTGAAATACACCTCTTCCTCTCTCTGCCATACGAATACCAGCCATACTTCCTGTATCTACAGTATTATTAGCTCGTCTTACTTCTTCATTTTCTTCTGAACCTAGCATTATTCTTTTATCAAGAGGGTCGAATGTATCTATATAACTTTGTCTAAAAGTTTTAAATCTTTTTTTAATATTTGTAATAGGATTAGATACAAAGTCAATTAACCTTGTAGCAAGTGATTCTTTAGGTGTAGCAACTCCTACTGTGTCTGCAGCTTCCTGTAAATTAGATGGCATAGCTCTAGAAAAAGTAGGTATATCATCAGGTGCAGTCTTGAGAGGGTCTTGATTAAACTCTATAGCAGCTTCTAAGGCGATGTCTGAAGCGTTCATATTGTAAAAAGGTATATCACCCCTAGGTGTTTCTTTTGTTCTCTCTTCGGCTACCTTTACAGCTTCTCTTCTTTTGATGCTTTCATTAGAGTTGCCATCACTAAAACTTCTAGATGCTCTACTAAATAATGGAATGTCTCTAGTAATACTAGCTGTTTCTCTTGCTTTAGTTTTAGGTGAGTATTGATAGGTAGGTTTAATACCACGAAGATCAGCAACAACTTCAGCTTCTTCTATAGCTTGATCTAATTTATAATTTTCATCATCAAGTAATTCTTCCATAGGTTGTTCTTCTTGAAAATAAAAATCTCCTGCTTCATCCATTTCAGCTTGTTCTTGTTCTATTTCTTCTCGACTTCGATAACCACTACCTACTAAATCACTTGTATATGTATCAAGATAATCACTTCTCATGGCTTGTATTAATGTAGGAACATAACCTATAACTTTATCCATAGGAACTTCGTATCTTAATATTTCAGTATTCCATGTGCCACCTAAGTCATAAGCTCTATTAAATAAATTACGACCTATTGTTTGTGCTTCTCTTGGATTTAAAGTTGTACTAGCAAAATCATCTTCAGGTAATTGTCCATAATTTCTAATATTTTTATCTTGAGGAATATTTAAACTTCTAAATAAAATTAAATTACCTTTGCTATTAGTAAATTGTTGTAAGAAATTTTTACTGGCTTCTTGTATTTTTTTATTTTTTAAACCATTTGTAATTGCAACTTTTAAAGCACCTGGTTTTTCTCTTGTTCCACCTAATCTGCTTCCTTCAAGTTGATCAACAATTCCATCTGGATAAATTTTTCCTACTTCTTCTCTGCCAAATGATGAAAAATCTTCTCTATTTAATGCAGGTATTTCTAATTGTTTAGGAGTTAAACTAGCTCTGCTAAATAAAGGTATATCTTCTACAGCTTTTATTCTTGGGAAGTAACCCCATCGTGCCCAACCACCATTACCATCCCAACGAACATCTCCTGCTTTTAATTCATAGGTATGTATTGTTGATGGGGTTGTTTGAGAAGGTCCACCAAGAACATCAAAAATCCCTTCCATTTGATTGTATAGTTTTTCTTGCTGTAAATTTACAGCTCCTGTTTTATCTATCTGTTCTTGCCTTCTTCTAGCTCTATCTGCATCTCTAATTTCTTCTGGAGTAACTCTAGATTGATCTACAAGAAACTGAGCTTCACTTAAAAATGGGGTTATTAAATCTCCTTCTCTTAAATCTCTTTGTGGTGCAGCTTGATACATGGTAATTGTTGCATTTGGATTACCTTTAATATTTTTTAGTTTTTCAAAAAATTCTTGTTCTGCTGTTAATAATTCAAATTGTTCTTTAAGAAATTTAGCTTCTTCTGTTTGTGGATTAGCAAGAGCTTCCACTCCTTCTTCTTGCGTAAATTTATTTATTCTGCCAAATATTCCTCTATATGAAGAATAAATATCAAATTCATTTTTATCATATAAATTACCTGATACACCAAAAGTAGAATAACCTTCAGGACTTAATTCTTCACTAGGCATTGCATTAAGATCATGTGCAGGTGGACCATATTGTGCAGGTACATAATCAGCTAAATGACCTGATGATTCATCTCTAGGTGTTCTACTAAATAAAGGTATATCTTGAGTTTGTGTATCAGGTGCATTAGCAACTTGTAATGCATAATCTATATCATCTTTATTAAATCTTCGCACCATTGCTATTGGACCAACAGAACTATCTGATAAAAGAGGAGTTTCAAATCCAGTATCATATTGACTAGATAATGTATTTATTCCTATATCTACAGGATTATTTATTACATCCTTAAGTTCTGTAATATTTGGTCGTTCTTTAATAGCAACCACAACAGGTATTGTTTGAGCACCTTCTTGTTGTAAAAGTGTTGCTCTATGTCTACCCTCATGGCTTTTAACTTTTCCTGTGTTATCAATATTTAAAAATATTGGATATGTTCTATTATCTACTTTTGCAGGATCAAACTTTCCAAATTCTTTTCTAACTTCTTCTTTAATTTTATTTATTTCTTGAGAACTTTCTGTTATTAAATTTAAAAAAGTATCAATAGGCAAACGCATAACAAATGCATTAGGAATTTTTTCTCCTTTAAATCTATATTCATCAAAACCTACAAATGTACTTATATCTTTACGACTTAAATCCATATATGCAGGACTGGTATCTGTAGCTGCTCTACTAAATAAAGGCACTTGTTCTGGAGGTAGATTGTTTCTTTCTTCTACCAGTCTTGCTCTTTGTCCTTTAAGAACATCTATCTCATTAGACTCTCTGTTGTAAGTAGCTCTGCCAATATATTGTTCGTCTTGTCGTAAAGTATTTTCTTTATCATATATTCGTCTATCAAGGTCAGCAATTCTATTATCTAACTCACCTCGTTTACTAATCCTTGAGAATGTAGGCACATCTTGTCTAGCTAAATCAAGAGTAACGCCTTCATCTAATATAAGTGCTTTTTCTGCTCGAGCTCCATATGCATAAAAACCAGTTCTAAGAAGTTGTTCCCATAGTTTTTTTACTTCTGCAACAGCTTCTTTTTTATTTCTAGCTAATAAATCTATTGATCCATAAGAACTTGCTCCTTGTTTAAGTGTTACACCATTAATTGTTTGTTCTGCTGGTGATTCTAGATTCCACGACCCATCATCAAATCTAAAAAGTTGTAATTTAAAACCATTAAGTTCTCCATTGTGATAAACAACTTCATAACCAACTTCTGTTTCTGGAGTTTTTATATATGTAAATGGTTTAGTTAAAATTACTTTTGTAGGTCTAGTAGCAAAAGGAACTGTATCTGGTTCTTTAGGTTTTTTAGGTTTTTTTTCTGGCTCTGGCTCTATAGGCGGTGCTCTTGGTACTAATGATTCTAATCCTGTTTGCCCTAAATCTAAAACCTCTGATGTATTAGATAAAAACGCATATAGTTCTGTATCTAGTTTAGCTGGTATTCCTAAAATTGTTCTTATGCTTTCAACAAAACTTTGCCATAAAGTTTTGTTGTTTTTATATGGAATACTTTCAAGCATTTCTTGAAACTTTCTATTAGTTAAACCAAATGTAATTATTTCAGATACATCTTGATCTCTTTGTAATCTTTTAGAATATAATTGATATTTAATACGATAATCTTTAAATAATTTTAAAAATGATTTTTGAAAGTCAAGACTTCTTCTTGTTGGAATTTCAATTCCCTCTTCTAAATTTATAGGTCTAATAAATATATCAGCTATATCTTTTTCAATTGCAGAGGCTTTGTTATAAGCAGTAATATATTGTTCTCTACTATTATCAGTTCTTAAATCTAAGTTTCTATAAAATTTTATTCTTTCATCATAAAAACTTTTTATTCTTTTTTGCTGATCTCTTAATTGATTAATTGCTTTTATAACTCTAGGATTTTGATTTTGTAATCCATAATATTTAGCATAATCATAATCATGACTAACTACTTGAGCTAAAGTTGCTTGATGTATATGTTCATGAAGCATAGTTTCAAAGTTAATACCATTTCTTCTTGGATTAGGTTTGTCTGTACCTTCTATTTTAGTATCTGCAATTTGATTAAAATAAATAATTGGAAAATTGCCTGAAGTACCTTTTTTGGAAGTAACTTGTCCTCTATTATCTCTTAATTTTTTTTCAAATTTAAAAGGAAATTTGAATCCTAGTTTTTTTAAATCAAGTAAAGATTTATGTGTTCTATCTGCTATTAATTTATAATCATCATTTGGAGAATTTTCTTTAAGCCATTTAACTACTTGAATAGAATCAACATTTGGATTTGTAGTATATATATCACCTTTTTTTACAATTTTAGCTTTGACTAAACCATTAATAATATTATTTCTATCACTTTCAAATTCTTCTTGAGTTAATTGAGCAACATCATAAATAGGTTTAACTGTTGTAGAAGGTGGTGTTACAACTGGTGGTGTAGTTGGTGTAGCTCTAGGATCAAATGCTAAAGGTCTAGGACTTGTAGGTTTAACTTTTGTTTCTATTACTGGACCAGTAGGAGTCTCTGCATCATCTTCAAAGTCAGTCACAACTTGAGCTTGTGCTCTACCAGCTTGATCTAAGTCTCGTAAGGTTCTTATCTCTCCTCTAGTTCTAGTTCCAACTCTACCTGCTTCAATGTCTTGGAATATATCTGCAGCTTTGTTGTAGCCTGATATCTTCATGGCATTGCCAACGCTTTGGAAGAACTGAACAATTTTGTTATAGATACCTTTAGCTTTAGGTGGAACATCTTTAGCCACTACTTCTCTAGCTCTAAAGAGTTCTGCTATAGCTTCTTCTATATAGATTTCTTCTACTTTATTTTCACTAGCACCAAGTTCTTTAAGACCTGCATTTATTCTTTTGCTTCTTGTATAGAAAGTTTCTTTTTGTTCAAAGGCTTGAGCATCAACTGCTTGAGGTACTCTTTTATTTTTAACTAAATTCTTTAAGTATCTGTATTCACTTTCTGTAATTAAATCTTTAGCTCGTAAAGCATGAATCATTTCATGGTCTAAAATTTTGTTTAATCGTGTTTGTATTTCTGCATCGGTAGCATTGCCATCAGGATTAACTGCATTTAATGATAAGAAAATAATATCTGTGTTCTTATCGTATTCACCTTCTACAGCACCTTCTTCAGTTGTTGCTCTTGTTATTCTAGGATCAAAAACAATCTGCCCATCTCGTTCTTTTAATACTGTAGTAGAAAGTATTTCATTGCTTACAATTACACCTGTATCTTTTAAACCTCTAGCATTTAAGGCTTTACGCAATTCTTTAGCAAACTTATTGGTTCGCCCTTCTTCCATAGCTTCTGCAAAGTTTATGGTTTGTTCTTCTAGTTGTTCAGGTGGAATGTAAGGTTCTTGTCTAGCTGTTTCGTTTTGAACCATTTGTTCAATAACTTCTGGTTTAAGTTCACCTTGTCTTTCTAACCTAGCACCAAACTCTTCAGGAGTCTCGTTAAATCCTTCTGCTCTTCTGGCAATATCAAACTCAAAGTTAGGTCTAATTTGCCTTACAGAGGTCAAGAATCCTTTTTCTTTACCTTTAACAAACTGTGCCCTACCACTTTGATCTAGATCACGAATAAAGTCTGAAGCAGCAAGTGTAGATATTCCTCTATCTGATAAAAAGTTTTGCACATCTTTACCAACAAATTCAGTTGAGCCTATGGTTGCTACAAAGTCTGCAGTGTCTTTTGCAGAGTAAGGTCTAGGTGTAAAGTTAGGAAATGGGGTTACAACATTAAAGGAAGGAAGAGAATGAAGTTTAGCCAAGAACAATTCTTTTTGCCCTTTGCTCATCTTGGAATAATTTGATTCACCAGTATATCGTTTTGCTGCGTAGTTCACAGCAGGAGAATTAAATTCTAAGTCTATGTTCTTACCAGCAGCAAAATCTCTAATATATTTTCTAGATGTATCAATGGTTTGTTTGCCATCACGAATAGAAGGCATACCATTTTTTTCTGAATTTTCAAATATTTTAGCTGCAGCATCAGATGCAAACTGATTAAACTGTTTTTTACTTAATAACTTTTGTGCATCTGCAATGGTGTATTGATTTTGAAATGGAAGTTTGTTGTAAGTACCTGCAGCTTCTAACTCTTCTCTATACTCTTTAAGAGTTTTGTTTTTAGCTTTAGGGTCATACTTAATAATTGTATTGATGCCGACAGATACAGAATTTGGGTTTAATAAACTCTCACCAATCCTATAAGCAGTAGAACTGTTAATAAGTCCTTGCGAATATAGATCGTTGTTTAGTTGTTGTATGATTTGTGTTTGTGCAAAAGCATCTTTAACTTTTTTGTTTTCAGCTAAGGCTTCTGCTTGAGTTGGCACTGTTGCAATAACAGGGTTTTCAAGGTTGTTTTGATCCAACAAAGAAAATGTTGAATCGGTATTTTCTATAATTTGTAAGTCAGGTGCAATTGCAGGTTCTACTGGTGCAGGAATACTTGGAGCAATTTTAAATGGTTGGTCTTGTATTACTGGTAATACGCCTTGTTGTTCTGCTAGTTCTGCTTTTTTAGCTTCAATTAATTTGTTGGAATCTACTTTGGCTCGTTCTGCTCTTTCACCTTCTTCATGAGTAGCAATACCTCTACGCTTTTGCATACTGTTAAAGACAAGATCAACAGTACCACCAACAATACCACCAAGAGTAAACTCGTCAAATACACTATCTACAAGTGGTAAATCTTCATTATATAAACCACGAGCAACCGCATTTTGCAAGAAACTTGCTGCTACTTCTTGAGCACCCTCAAATGTTCCTGACTGTGCAGCAGACTTCATGTACTCAAGTATGAGTTGTTTGGTTGGTAAATCTGCCAATGCTTTCTTTGGAATTTTCTTTAAGATATTAGCAACAGGATAAATTTCTGTAAGACCTATAGCACCACCAAGCAATGTAGCTAAAGTTTCTTGTACTCCACCTGCTTCTTTACCAGCTTCTCTTGACATTTCAATAATATCAGCTTGTTGACCCATACCTGCTGGTATTGCTAATCCTGCTGGAACACCATACATTCCTGCTCTTGTACTTAAAGCACCTGCTTTAGTTAGTGCTCCACCTATCATACCTGCTCCTAAAAAAGGAGCAAAAGAACCAAATGCACCACCTAGTTTTGTGCTGTATAAATCTTCGTACCCAGCTTCAGGTGCAAATATTGAATCTTCTTGTAGATATTTTTCCCAATCACTAATGCCTTTATATAAATCGCTGTCATCACCGACATCAAACAAAGCAACTGGACCTTTAATAGCAGAAGCTAATGTAGCTAGACCACCTCTAGGAATAGCTTTACCAAACTCAGCAATTCTACCGCCTAGTGTTGGTTCAACTGCATCTATGTCAGCACCAGGATATACTTTTTTTAATGCATTAGATAATTGTTCTTTTTCTGCAGGGTCTGATGGTATGTTAAATACAGTTCCATCAGGTGCTGTATATTGACTCATAGTTATCCTATTGCTTTATCCATAGCTTCTTGTTCTTTTTTTGTTAATTTTGTAGATGCTACAAATCCTTGCCTTCTTGCTATTTCTGCTGCATAAAACTTAAATAATGTACTAACTTCAAGTTCTTCTTGTGGCGTTAGTATAATACCAGCAGCTATTTTTTCTTTTATTGATGCAGTTAAAGAATTTTGTGCAGCAATCAATTCTTTTAATGGCATTGCTGCAATATCAGCTTCTAATTTTTCTGTTTGAACTTGCATATATTTGCTTTGCAATCCTTGTATTTCACGCTTATCTTGAGCATCTAGTACACCAGTAACTGCTGTACCAATATCGCCAACATTTTTAGCACTCATAATACCTGCACCTAACCTAGCTAAGTCACGCCAGTTTCCTGTGTTATCTTTTTTTGCTGTTTCTGCTGCTCCAGTTAAACCTTGTTTTGTTTTTTCTTCTTCTAATCTTTTTTTTCTTTCAGCTTCTGCTTCAAGGGCTGCTAATCTTTTTTCTTCTTCGTCAATTGCATATTGTTCTTTTGCTGAATCAGACATATTTTTAACAATTGCTGCTGGTAATGCTGTTGTACCTAATGTTTGTGCTGTTTTTGCTGCACTAAATACTGTAGGATTTATTAATTTTCCTGTAAGGTTATCTATTAATTTGTATGTTCCATCAGGTTGTAAAACTTTTCTTTGTCCAGCTTTTAAACCTCCTTTTAAAACAGGATTTGGTTTTGTAACTAAACCTTTTAATCCTGTTGCAATTCCAGGTAAGTATTTTTTTCCAATACCAATACCAACTTTTGCTAGCCAACCTGCTGCACGACCTATAGGATGTAAAGATGCAACAGCCAATGTAGCACCCAAAGGGTCTATGCTGCCATCTTCATTTAATACTCCAGCAAATTTTAAAAAATCTGCTCCTCTTGATAATCCAATAGTTTCTACTTCTTCTAATACTTCTTTTGGTATATCTTGATTTGATGTTGATGAAAATTGCTTTGCATTTGGATTTTGAAACGATGCATTTAAAGCAGTATTTGGTTTATTCCCAAGGATTTGATCTAATCTTGACATCGATTGAGTATTTGAAAATAAACCACGAGGCTCACTACCTGCAGGTAAACTTGTGCTACCTGTATTTTGATATCCTGTTATTCCACCACTAGCTGCCATTTGCATAGGAGCAGTTGGTGCACCAGATAATCCTGCAGAGATATTTGTGGGCAAGGGAGTTGCCTCTGGTACACCATCCTGCAAACCTTGTAATTGGTTTTGTGCTAGTTGTGGTTGTGCAAAGTTACTTACTACTTCTTCAGCTACTGTAGTCGTAGGTCGATCTAGCATTGCTTGAAAGTTTTGGTCATGAATATTTCTTCTTTGTATTTCACTTAATACTAAAAATGCAGGAAAATGAGGATTAGGTTCTTGCATCATATTAACTAAATCATCTTTATTTGCATACTCTAAAAAGTTTTTTGTTTCTATAATGTTCATAATTAACCTCCCATCCCTCTATAAAGACCAAGACCTGTTAGACCAGCACCCACTGCTGTTTGGAATAATCCAGGTTGTTGATTGTATGTGCTTATTCTTTGCTCTGGTGTAACAGGTACACCTCTTAACATACCACTAAAGTCACTAAGCTGTCGTTTAGAAAAGTCTCTTTGTCGCATGAAATCTTCATATCCCATATCCATACTTGCTTGTTGTAAGGCTCTTTGTTGAGCACCAATGCCACTTAAAGCACCAATCCTAGAAAGCACATCTTGTTGTTGTGCACTGCCTATACTCTGTAAACCTTGAGCAGCAGCAAGGTTATAACGATTAGACATATCATATGCACTTTGAGCAAACTTCTCTTGTGCTTGACGAGCAGCTTCATTTTGTTGTGCTGCTGTTAAACCAAGTCTTGCTGCTTGTTGTCTTGCAGATTCACCAGCCTGATAGGCTTGTAAACTTTGAGCACCTTGTTGTTGCAAGGCTTGTTGCTGTGCTTGGAAACCAGTTTGTGCAAATTTTTCTTGAGCTTGTCTTGCAGCTTCTTCTTGTTGCTGTGCAGTTAAACCCATTGATGCTGCTTGTTGTCTAGCTTGTTCACCTGCATTAAACGATGCTTGTGATAATTGTTCTTGTGTTTGATATGCACCTTCTTGTGCACCAAATCTAGTTAAACCAAATTGTGCAGCACCTAACTGAGCAGCTCTTTCTCTTTCAAGCTGTGCTTGTGCTGATTCAAATGCAGCTTGACTACCTCGTGTTTGAATGTCACCCATTTGTTGAGCAAGGTTTCTTTCTCTTTCTGCTTGAACAATCCCCTCACGATAACCACCCAATCCACCTTGTCCTGTGGCTTGATCTCCTATGCCTTTGCCCATAATATCTGATTGCCTTCTTGCTTCTCTTTTTTCTACATCAATAACATTCTGTTGATAGGGCGACATAAATCTAGAAAGATTTTGTTCATAAGCTAATGGATCATATATAGGTCCTGCTTGACCAGCAATGTATTGCGATTCTCTTAAATTAGGGTCATATCTTGCATCAAAAGGTCCAGCTTGATAGCTTGGACTATAAGTACCTGCTTGATAAGTTGGACCTACTTCTCTTGGATCATAAGTAGATTTAGTCTGACCTGCTGTATAACCTGAAGTTGTTGGTGCTACTGATCCAAATCTAGCTTGAGCATCTCTATATGCTTGGGGTGTACCTGATGTAGCATAGCCACGAGTCATTGCCTGTGATGTTAATTCATCAGGAGAAAAGTATGCTAGTCGTTGACCGCCATAAGGTTGATACCCTTGTATGCTGTCTGCTTCACTACGCTTTAATAATCTTTCAAAATATGGTTGTACATATTCTGGTAGATCAGTTTGAGTTACTGTTGTTTCTGTTGGTCCGCTACTACCGCCACCTTTAAACTTTCTCATTTATTTTCCTCAAATATATATTCATAAAATGTTGCAGGTTTTTTCCAACCTTTTTTATTTTTTACCCAATTCCATTGTCCATGTCTGCCAATGCCTTCTAAACCTTCGCAGTCAGTGTCTTTGGCAAATTTAGTAATTACATCAATACCTTTTTCAACCCAATCTTGCATATTAGTTCCAGCAGTATGTTCTAGATTTAACATCTTTTTACCAGTAGGATAAATATTAAATAAAGTTATTTGTACTCCGCTTATATCAGAACTGTTTGGTTCAAAAAAAATCCAAAGATGTGTTTTGTTATTAATAAGTTCGTAGTAAATATCTTCTATTGTTGTTCTTCCGCCTGAACGACCAGCAGATTTTTTAAGATACTTTTCTACTTTTTTCCAAATTAAAGGAACTTTATCAGCAGGAACTAAAGAAATTTCATAGTCTTGTTCTTCTATTTCTATCCTTTCTGCTGCTAAATTCATACTGGTAATAATCCTCCAGCATTAGCTAACATAGCAGGTTGTTTAGTTGTACCTGTTCTTTTTTGTCTGACTCTATCCATCATGGCATATAATTCTTTAGCACCAGCATTTGAACTACCATCTCCTATGCCTGATACAACATCAGCAGGAACAATAAATTCATCTTGTGATACAGCTATCTTTTCTTTGCCACCTATAGTTCCCATAATGTCGTCATCCATACCACCATTACCAACACCTTCTATTAGTCCTGATGTTTGAGCATTAGGCACAAGTGATTGAAGAATTTGTTCTCTTAGTTGAGTAAAGGCTTCTACACCATATTTGTTAACAAATTGATTAACTGCTTCTTGATTATCAGATTCACCTAAAATAAACATAGTCACTTCTTGTGTAAGAGGATCAGTATTAATATTTGTAACTTCTTCTTGTGTAAGAGGGTCTTGTCTAAAGTCATCTACTGGTGGAGACATTATTTCTGTTTGACCTTGATTAGCATATTTAGTTACACCGCCTTTAGCTTTTCCCATTGGACCATCTGCTGTAAAATAATCGCCAATATCTGTTGTAGGATTATTTAATGAATCTAAGTAATCTTGAATTTCTTTATTTAGAAAAAATTGATTTGTTATTCCTGATGCTCCCATATAGTCTGTAGGATTAAATCCGCCCATAGCTCCTGCTAAATTTAAGTCCATATCACTGAAGTAACCTTGATCACTATTATCTGTTTCTTCATAAAAACTTCCATCTTCACCATCACCAATGCCAATGTCAATGTCAGTATAATCACTATCATCTATTGGAAGCGTTTCTATTGGTTGAACTGGATAAGGATTGTATTCTGATTGAACTAAACCTAATGGTGCAGAACCTGAGTAAGCTCCATATGGGTCTATAGATACTTGTGGTGCGATTTGAACACCTTGTGCTGTACCTGGAATATAATTACCATCTGCATCAAATGAGCCTTCATAGTCATAACCACCTTTAGTTCCTGTATAAGTGTCTGGTCCTAATTTTGGAACTGATCCTCCCAGTGTACTCATTGAAGGAGAATTAATAGTGTCAGGTCTAAAGTACATTGTCTCAGGTGCAAATCCTGCCATAAAGTCAGGGTTTACTTGATATTGTGTTTTGGCTGGTGCGTAAACTTGCAGTTTGTTTGATTCATAATCATAATCAGTATCACCACCACCTTGAAATTGTGTCATACCACCTGATGCTGAATAAAGCATAGCTTCAGGATTATTAGCATACATAGCTCTTTTGCGTTCTTCTTCATCTAATTCTAGTTGTCGCATTTGTTCTTCAAATAATTCTTGTGAATTTATAATTGCTCTACCACCTAATGCTGTACCAGCTACCATTCCACTAGGAGACATAGCTGCACTTGCTAATGATTTAGCACCTGCATCAAAATCAAAAGTACCTTCAGGTCCTTGTGTAAACATTCTTTTTCCTGCATCCCACCAAGTAGATGGTGCTGTAGCTGCTTGAGTTCCTGCTTGTGATACTGCTTGTGATGCTATTTGTGATGGATTTTGTGTTATAGCTTGTGTTGCTGTATCAATACCTAAGTTAGCAGGTACACTTGTGGCTAATTGAGTAGCTGCATCAGTACCAGTTTGTGCTACTGCAGGAACTGCTTTATTCATAGCACTTGATCCAAATCCTGCTGTTAAACTAGATAGTAATGCTTTAGAACCAGAGCCACCTGTTTGTGCATATGTAGCTAAACCTGCTCCAATACCTGCTGCTAAAGCTGAACCACCAAATAAAGCACTACCAGCCATTGATCCTAAGATTGGTGCAAGAAAAGGTAAAAAGGCTTCAGGCTGTCCTGTTTCTGGATTTATTGTAATAGGCATTGCTTGTGCCAAACCTTTAACTTCTGCTGGATTTACATGAAGAAGCATAGAGTCGCCATAACGACCTTGGTTAGCTACATTTTGTGTTTGTTCTTTTATATTCATATTGCCACCTTTAGCATATCCTGTTAAACCACCTTGATTAAATTGTGAACCATAATTAGGATTCACTGCTTTTGATAAAATTTCTTTAAGTCTTGGATCATATTGATATCCTTGTAATTCTGGAGCAGGTCCATATACATCTTGTTGTCGTAAAAATTGTTCTGCTTCTGGATTATAAAATAATCCTTCAGGACCACTTAAATAGCCTGATTCTTCATCAGGATAAAAATTCTTTAATCTATCTCTTGTAGTTGTTGTATCAGGACCTACTTCACTTGAAGTTGTTGTTGTTCTATATCTTTCTTGATCATTAGCAGGAATATATTCTTGACCTATTGTTCCACCTGCAAAATCAGGTATTTCAGGAGTAAATCCATATCCAGACTGCATATTTAATTCTTGAGTAATAAAATCACTTAAAGGTTTTGACCTATCTCTTGTGTAAAAATCTAATTTAGGAGCTTCTTCATCAAATACTTTAAATTTTACATTAGCACTTAAAGCAGCTGCTACTAATTTTTTTCTAGCATCAGCTCTATAAGATTCATATTCTGCAGTAGATAATTCTTCTTTTTTAATTTTTAAATCTTCTGAATAAGCATCCATTATCTTACGCATTTCTGGGTCTTGATAATTTAATCTAAATCCAGATCGAGGGTCTGGATCACCAAATGCTCCAACTTCAATAATTAATTTTTTATCATCATTAGTTAAATTAAAATCTGTTTTATCTTTAAGTAAATTATTAATAAAATTAGTACCTGTTAATTGATATGATTTAATTAAAGGATTATCTTCTTTAAACATACCAATTGTTCTTTGCAATGCCTTTCCAGTAAAAATATCTTTTATTTGTGTAGGCTCAACTTTAGTTGCAACATAAGTTAAAAATTCATTAAATTGTTCTGGACTAATATCTTGTTTTTCTTTTGCCACTATCTTTCCTCTGTAGTTTCACAGCCAAACATATTAAAACTCATATTTGACCCACTTGTATAAACCTTTACAACATCTGTTTGATTTAATGTTATACCTAAAACGATTGCTAAGGAATCATTAGCTGCTACTGATTTGTCATAGTATATATACTGTTTATCATCAGCACCTGCTCCACTTACATGAACACTTAACCTAAAAGTGATAGCAGAACCTGTGCGATTTGCTGCAACAATAGAACTAACTGTTGTTTGTGTCATATCTGGCACTGTATAAAGTACAGTTATTGTGGTAGCTGAAGGGTCTAACTGTCCTAATACTTTAAGATTATCAGCCATGTTTCATTCCCATAAGTAAAAATTGTTGTCGTCTAGAAGCCTTGCTTATAGTAGTAGACTTCATTCTATTAATTAGAGTGATTTTAGTATTGATTTCTTCAATAGCTTGTTCTATCAATCTGCGTGTAACTGCTTCATTATTTGGATCAAACTCTTGACTAGGCAAAGGTAATGCTATCGTTTTGATATCAGCCATTATCTTTTACCATCTGGTCTAATTTCTAATCTAAGATCACCTGCTCTCCAACCATAGTCACTAGATGAGTTTGATATTCTAACTGCAGCCTGTCTACTTCTAGCTCTTGTATTAGAAAATGTAGAGTTAGGTGTTACATCAATTGTTTGTAATGTAGTTAGGTCTTGCAGTGGGTAGTCTCTGCCTTTAATTGTATAAGTTACGCTATCACTTGTGTTTTGTTGATCTCTAAACTGCACATCAGGTATAAGTTTAGATATAAAAGTAAACCTTTCGCCATCTGGTTCTAAGTCAAAGTCACTTGACTCTATATATGCTGTAAAGTCACTGCCATCATTACCATGACCTTTTTCATGATTGTAAATATAGTTAAGATTGCTTGAGTTATTTTTACTTGCAGCTATAGGATATTCTAATATTGATGCTTGATCCCATGCTGTTCTAACAAAGTCATCATCAGTTGTGCCTATGCTCCAAACATTTTCAAGATAGTTATATAAAACATATTTATTTATTTCTGTATTAGACCCTGATGGATAAAACCACATTATTTCATTGGCAATGTTATTAACTGCAGCAAATACTTTAAATGACTGGTCTTGGTTTAAATCAGATAAAACATAGTCTAATACTGTGCATGGTATTTTTTCTGCAGAACCTGAGTAGGCATAAAATCCACCAATGTCCATAAAGTAAACTCTATTATTAGCACTTACAGCAGCATTAGGTCCTATAAGGGATGGACCTTCTGCCACTTCTGTAAATGAAAAAACA
>Ga0208299_1000572_pt1 | contig 33444 bp, 50 predicted proteins | sample 15_taG_FD_184089 | JGI IMG/M metagenome (GOLD analysis project Ga0208299, IMG submission 184089) | Marine viral communities from the Subarctic Pacific Ocean - 15_ETSP_OMZ_AT15312 metaG (SPAdes) (version 2) | ecosystem: Environmental > Aquatic > Marine > Oceanic | place: Pacific Ocean | collected...
ACAGAAATGACAGGCATCCTCGATGAAGATGATATGTCGCACGACAACGCAACAGCTTTAGCAACTCAGCAATCAATTAAGGCTTATGTAGATAATACAATTAGAGATATAAAATCAAGTGGATTTAATTATAGTTATACAGCAGGAACAAAAGTTTATATTCCTCTTGGCTCAACTACAGGAGAGAGTTCAAGTACATCAGGTGGTAATGAATGGCGACATTTTGTAGTACCTTTTGATGGGTATTTAGACCAAGTAGTTGTAAGAAGTGAAGAGGCTTGTGGTTCAACTATTGTAGGATTGCATAGATCCTCTACAGGGACAGAGTTGCCTAATACAACTGCAAGTACGACCGTCACGGTAGATATGACAACAGATGATACTGCCTATAAATTTGATTTTACTTCAAGCAACACTTTTAGTGCAGGTGATATAATAGCTATTAGTTTTGACCCAACTAATGATGCAAATGATACAAATGCAACAACAATTTTAGTTTACGATGGAAGTCAAGGTGTATGAGTTTAACAGATAAAACTATATCAACAACATATAAAGATATTTTAAATATTGATAATTCTAATGCTGGATTTGATACTAATATAGACCAAATTAAATCAGGTAATGGAGCAGGTTCTGCTCTTTATTTATCAAAGAATAATTTAAAAGTTCAACCAACAACTGATTCTACTACTAATTCTGTAATTTACGACAAAGACGGAAATATTTTATTTCAGGTAGATTCTACTAATGATTATGTTAAAGCATTAGGAAATCAAGTTAATACGCAATATGCTTATTTCGGAATAACTAATGTAGATTCAGCAGCTTATGCAGCTAATACACATTATGCCGTTAGCTTTCTTTCCAATGGGAGTATGGCTAATTCAGATGTTGATTTCGGAACAGGAACTGACCCAGATGATAGTTTTACAACGGCAGATACTGATACTCAGTATGCTTCACAGATAGTTCCAATGATGTGGAGAGTTCCAGATAATATAACAATTGATTCTATTTCTCATATTGAAGGAGCAGATAATGCTACAGGAGATACGACCAGAATGCACCTAAAATCATTTGATTTTACTTCAGGTTCTACTTCTTGTTTAGCGAATGGAACATTATTAGCTCATAATTCAGATGTGACTAATGCAGGAAATGAACAGGCTTATCTAAGTAGTTGGACAATTGATTCTGCTTCAGTAGTATCAGGGAAAGTTATATTATGTTTTTTCAGGAGTGATTCGGTTAATTCAGATTATTCTTTAAATGTCACAATTAAATATCACTTAACATAAGGACAAATTTATGCCAAGATTTAATGCCAATTTAAATATTACAACAGGTAGAGGTGATACGCTTTCTGCTTCTAAGCAAGGGAATTATGAAGATATTCTTAATATAAGACAAAAAGTAGATAATACAACTTCAGGTATGATTATTATTTCAGCTTCGGGGAGCAAAGGAAGTGCAACATTGCAAGATGCTAAAAGTTTAGTAATTAAAAATACAGGTAGCGTAGGAGCAGAAATAAAAATTGCTTCTCTTACTCATGCAAATGGAACTCCAGATACAACAGGTGCTACAGCTTATCAGGTTTATTTAATAGGAGCAGGTGATTTTATTTATCTTCCGAATATCAGGCAAATGTATAACTCAGGTGGATATTCGACAGGGGATGCTTATCAAATTTCAAATGATGCTGTAACGGCTTTATATAGAGCATTGAATAATGCTGCTTCAGGTGACCCACAATTACTAAATGAAGCAGTAGATAGTGGGGCAGAAACAGATATTGATGTAGATGAAGGAGCGTATTTCTATGAAGGGGATTTAATTCGCTTGGAAGATGAAATATGTGAAGTGGTATCAATTTCAAGTAATACATTAACTGTTATTAGAGGAACTCATGGTTCGACTAAAGCAACCCACGCAGAGGATGTTGCAATTAGATTACCATTTTTTAACAATCTTGCAGATTTTGATAAATATTCAACACCACAAACGGATTCAAATGGACAGTTTGTTGCTACCAATTTCTTTGGATATGCAAGGAATACAGATGGTAGTGGGAATAGAGAAAGTAACGGTGTTGTCGCAGGGAGTTTTGCAATTAAATTTTATAAAGCAGGATACCAAGAATTAGGATTAAGCAATATCACTTCAGCCACTAAAAGTGGATTAGCAGTATCTACTACATATCAATTTAATATTACAGCAGATGGTGGTTCAGCTTTTGCATTATCTTTCACAACGGATTCTTCAGATGTAACTTTTGGTGGAACAAATGGAATAATTGCTAAAATTCAAGATGCTTTAAATACAGCTTTTTATACGGCAGGTAATCTATTCGAGAAAAAAGTAACTGTATCAATAGTTAAAGGTGATATTAGATTTACTTCAGGACAACATTTATCTACATCTGCTATATTATTAGCTGATTCAAGTGGGGGTGATACGGATATTTGGGGCGTAGGTAGATTTACAGCAGTTGCTGATGTTGAAGCTCCTGTTGCGGCTAAATTACCTCCTGATAGTTTCGCAGATAAAAAGAGTGGATTAACGGTTAAAAATACATCAGTATTTGGATATGATGATGGCTTTGGTAATATTATAGGTGCCTGTAATGGAACTATAAATTATGAAACAGGTGCAGTTTCACTTAAAAATTGCCCTCCCAATGCGAATTTCGTAATAACAGCTAATTATGGTTCTTCTCAAAGTGGTGGTAATAGATTTACTACTGATGATGGAAATTGTATAACTGCAATATCGGGAAGAAGTATAAATGCTAAAGTAGATACAACTATTGAAATTATAGGACTACAATAATGGCTAATTACCCAACTTATGCAAGTACTTCAGACCTTAGAGATGTTTATCCTAATATTGATAAATATGATGCTAAAACTCCTGTTTATGGTTGGGGGACAACAGGTACACTACATTTATATCTTGCAAGAAATACAGGATTAATTAATCAATTATTTGCTGATGGTGAAGATTTAGGTTCTGCTGAAGATAATAGTGGTGTTATTGATGCTAACGGGGAATGGTATTATGACCCAAATTTAGATACTGCTTATTATTTTAATTCATCAGCATCCCCTGTTGATTTATTAATGGAAAGTGGCGAGGATTGGGCAACGCATAAAACCGATATATTAGCAAAGGCTTCAAGATATTTCGATTCATATATTGATAATTCTCTACCAAGACAAGTCTGGAAGAATGACGAGGGTGTTTATGATTATATTGTTATTAGAACAGTTGCTCAGATTGGTGCTTATTTTTTAATTTCTGCACATGACCCTGAAAATGAAGATGCTTTAAAACTCAAAGAAGAATATGAATTAGTATTAGAAAAAATTAATACAGGTGCTATTAAACTTGGATTTGAAAAAACATCAGATTCTTCACAGGGAATTATTAGAGAAATCACAGGGGCAGGAACATTAAAACCTGTTGATTTAAGAGGAAATTATACTGGTAGTGTATACGATAAAATTAGACTTCAAATTATAACAGGTGGAGTAATTGGTACGGCTACCTATTCGGTATGGGTTGCAGGGAACGATAAATTGGGGATTAATAAAGGCTCTCAGGTTATTACAGAACAAATTATAACAGGAGCATACCAAGCATTATCGAGTGGCTTACAAGTGAGATTTGGAGCTTCATCAGCAGTTGGAACAGCAGGAACTGAAGATAATATTTTAACAGCTTCAGGAACTGCGAATGATGTATGGGAAATTGAAGTATTTGCAGTAGGTGAAGAAATACAAGATGCTCGTGGTATGAAAAGTGCGAGTTTAACAAGGTCATAAATGGCAACATCTTTTACAAATAATTGGAAAAACATACTTGATAAATTGCAAAGTTTATTAAGAGCAGAATTTGGGAATACTTTACCTGTATATATTGGTGAGAATGAGAAAGCAGGTAGTCAATATTTAAGATTAGACCCTGTTGGTAGTGATTTATTGGATTATAATGCTACATCTGAAACAAGGGAATTTAGTATTAATTTATTTCTATATTTTGGAGATAAGAGTGAAAGTAGGACTAAATTGGATGCTATATTAAGATTAGTAAGTAGAATTGAAAGTTTAATTGTAGATAATATTTCAATGACATTATCAGATTCAACCAATGCTTTTAATTGTAGAATAGAATCAACATTGCTTAATGCAGTAGAAGATACTGAAAATTACATAGTGTTGTTTGATTATAAATGTATGCACTTAGGAAATGTAGGATAAGGAAATAATATGAAAATAAAATTAATCAAACCAAAAACCAGTCTACCAAATTGTTGGAAAGAATGTGGGGTAGATAAAAAAACTTGGGATAAATTAGGCACAGGGAGCGAGATAGAAGTAAAATCTATTCCCAATTCAATCAATAGTTTAGTAGAAATATCTTCTTCTAAAAAAAACAAAGGAAATAAATAATGACAATATCAGCACACGCATTTTCACCAAAAGAGTTTAAATGTTTCATTATATCTGATGCAAGTAATGCTGGAGCTTCAGGAATACATGCTTCCAATATGTTGCAATTAGATGTGGATTCAGTATCATATCCATCACTCAATGTCACTCAATCATTAGATGTCAGGAGTGGAGTCGGGAACACTTTAAAGGATGAAGATTTTTTTCAAGATAACAAAATGAGAGTAATTGAGTTAGGGTTATCAGGCACTTTACACGATGATGTTGGCCATAGATTGTTATTGGCTAATATTTGTGGAGCAGCAGAAGCAGATGACACAAATCAAACTATTGCAAGTGGTCATAAAATAATAGCTCAATTATATGGGGAAGCAGTAACAAATAATGCTTCTTCATTAACGGTTGTAATACAGCCATCAGATGTTTCTAATCAAACAGGCTTAGAAATGCCTGGAATGGTTGTTACTAATTTTGCGATTTCAGCAGATGCAGGTAGTGAAGGTGGTAGATATAAATTTTCTGCTACACTTCAATCAGGAAAAACTCCTGATTTAGCTTCTACGGCAGCAGCAGGTAGTACTGCATATGAAAATGGTACAGGTACAACTTTAGGTTCTGCATCAGTAACAAAGATTTTTAATAAGGATGCAATGTTAAATAGCTTTACTACAACGATTGATTATCCTGCTGTATTTTCAGGCATATCATCAACAGGGTATCAACAGGTAGCAAGGGGGGCAAAATGTTCGGTAACTCATGACTGTCAAGTTAAATACGACTCGGAAACTAAAGGTTTCGTTAATTCATTTGATGGACAAACAGCAGCGATGGCAGAAAATACATTTATTATTGCAAATAATGGTAAATTTGGAGTAGATACAGCTAATGGTGTATTGACTAATGTAGCATATTCAGAAGGTGATATAATGATGCTTGATATTTCGATTGAAGCAATAGATGATGGTACTGATGCACTATTAGAAGTTGATTTAAGCGAATAATAATAAAAAAATAAACACAAGGAAATAATGAAAAAGAAACTTAAATCTGGCAAGGAAGTTGTTTTAAAAGAAATATCTATTGATGATATGGATAATTGTAATGACTTACAACATATATGTCAAGAATCAGATGGTGGTATTTCAATTTATGGATTAAATAAATCTAATACTGCTTGGATCCGTAAAGGGGTAGAGGGTTCGGATGATAAATTCATTAAATCATTAAAGGAAACTGAAAAGATTGAACTTGTTAGTTTAGTCAAATCTTTTAACTCTGTGGGGGAGTAGAATCGGTTGAACTTGCGATAAATGTTCATTTATCGTCCGTTTGTGAAGATTGCCGATTTCATTCATTCCCATATAAGGCAACTCCTCCGATTACAGGTTATGGGGAGCAAGTATTTGAAACTGAGGGTGATGTTAAAAATGTAATAGGGTTATTAATAGATGAAACAAAAGAATGGAATAATAAGGGTAAAGAGTTTGATATTGCAAGTAGTGTATCAAAGCAACTGCCCTTTTTTTGTTGTAATAATTTAATTATAAAAAATGAATATCAAAAGGATATACAAAGATATATTTATTGTAATGAAACTGGAACACCTGCATATAGTGGAAGTTATGGAGAGCAACCTGCGAGGTGGTTGTCAAAATACTTCGTCCTTAAATCTGCATTTGCACAAAAAGAGAAAGCACAGATAGATGGCAGACGGAAAAATTAGAGTAAAGTTTGAAGCAGTAGGGCATCCTGCCCTTATAGCAGCAATAAAAGAATTAAATAAACAAACCAAACGACTTGGGTTAGAAACAAAAAAAACTGGGAAAAGCACCGAAAAAGCAGGTGATTCTACTGAGCGATTAGGTCGAAATAATGATAAATTAAAAGGTGGATTTTTTGGTTTAAGCACTTCATTAGCAACTGCTCGTGCTAAAATGCTATTATATGGATTTGCAGTAAAACAAGCTATTGATTTCACAAAAGGATTAGTAGATAAATCTGCTCAATTTGAAGATATTTCAAGAGGATTTAATAATCTAAGAATGTCAGCAGGGATGAGTGCTGAAACTTTTGATAAATTAAATACAGCATTAGATGGAACAGTATCAAGTATTGATTTAATGAAACAAGCAAATAATGCAATGTTGCTTGGCATTTTCAAAACTGAAGATGAGATGGCTAATATGTTTGATGCAGCACAAAGGTTAGCACAAGTATTAGGTAAGGATGCTACTTTTGGTATAGAATCACTTGTTACAGGTTTAGGTCGGCAATCTAAATTGATGCTTGATAATCTGGGTATAGTATTTAGTGCTGAGAAAGCCTATGTAGATTATGCTAATGCACTAAAAAAGAATGTTGGAGATTTAACTGATAGCGAAAGAAAACAGGCATTTTTAAATAAAGCGATGGATTCTGCTAATGAATTAGTTAGCAACGCAGGTGATGAGTATTTAGGAACTTCTGCTAAATTAGCTCAATTAAATACATCTTTTGTAAATGCAAGAATCGAATTAGGAGAAGCATTAACTCCTGTAATATTAGCTTCTGTTGATGCTTTGAGATTTATGCTTGACAATATGGATTCAGGTAGGATTAAAAGATGGGGTGTTGCAATAAGTGGTGCGTATATAGCATTTAAATTATATAATTGGGCTATAAGAATCGCTAAAATAGAAACTATATCTTTCCAAGCAATACTTGCTAAAACAGGTTGGGGAACTGTTATTGCATTAACAGGATTAGCTGCAGGTGCATTAATGGAGTATTTTGGAGCATTTGATGAAGGAACAGATATATTAATAGATGGAAATGAGGAGTTGTCAAAATCTAATAGACTTTTAAAGGCTAAACAAGAAGCTCTTGATGAATTAATGAAAGAACAAAGATTGTCAGCCGAATCATTACAGAAAGAATTAAATTTATTAAATGCAAAAACTGAAACTGAAAAGATGCTTATTAATCTTGGACATGAAGCATCAGCTTCCGAGAAAGATTTAATAAACCAAATAATAAATAAAACAAATGCTCTACAAGCAGAAATAGATTTAAAAAATCAATTAGCTAATTATGAAAAATGGCATTTAAAGAATCTTGATGAAAATATTTCTTTAAGCCAAAGTAATAATTTATTAAGAGCAGAAGCAGAGGGTGCAACAAAAATAGAATTAAAACTTCTAAAAGAACAGATAGATTTTGAGAATAAATTAGCAGAAACTGGAGCAATTTTATTAGACGGACGGATTTCAACTATGGAAGTAGGGGGTATATTCGAGGAACACCAAGCTACTAAAATAAAATTATTGAATGACGAACATAATTTAAATATACAATTAATTCAAGATGAAAAGGATAAAGGGCAAGAAGCTATTAGAGCTGCTGCTAATGCAATCAACGCTATGTCTAAAGTTATAGGGTTGAATAAGAAAAATGCAGTTGTTGCTGCAAAGATGGCTGCAATTGCGACAGGAGTAAATGCTTTTGCATCAGCAAGTGCTGCTATGAAATCAGCTGCTGAAGTTCCTATGATTGGTCATATCCTTGCTCCAATAGCCTACGCAAGTACATTGGCAACTGGTTTAGCTGCAGCTACATCTGCACATTTAGAAGCATCAAAAATACAACAATTTGAACAAGGTGGTATGGTTGGTGGTCGTAGACATTCTCAAGGTGGAACTATGATAGAAGCTGAAAGAGGTGAATTTGTTATGAGCCGTAATGCAGTATCTGCTATTGGTGTTGAAAATCTAAATAGAATGAATGATGGTGGAGGTGGTTCTTCATCTATTTCAATTAATATAAATGGTGGTATGATAGACCAGAATTTCGTTGAGAATGAATTAGCTGAAGCAATACGAGAAGCTACAAGAAAAGGTGCAGACTTTGGCATTTCTTGATGACATAAATAGTAAACATCTTGGTAATTTCGTATTAGTAACTATTGGTGAACATCGAATTTCTACTCGCAAGATTACTTTTGATGATGATTATTATAAGCCAATATTGCTTAATATACCGTCTATTTCTGAGTCATTGGATATAGAGAACCGAAAATATAAAATATCGTCTGTAAGCCTAAGTATAAGCGATTATGTAGAAGATGGTGAAAGATTCTCAGACCATTTAAATACTTTAATGAATCAAGAAGTGAATATATGGTTTGCTTCTCAATCTTCCAAGACATTAGATAGTTCAGAATGTTATAAAGCAGGAACATTTATAGTTCGTTCATTTTTTCAGAATCAAGATAAAGTCACTTTAAATTGTGAAGATTTATCTCAGGATAAATTACACAAAGATTTACCGTTAGAAACAGTTTCTGATTCAGAAGATATATTAGAAAAATATAGAGCAAAGCCTAAACCCATGGTTTTCGGTACTGTTGATAAATCTCCTTGCATAATTGAAAATATAGAAGAAGAACAAATTATATTATCAGACTATAATCCCAGTGATTTTAATTTTAATACTGATAATTTTCAAATCGGTGAATCAAATAACTATAATAATTCACCTCTTTTTATATTCTACAATGAATCGTATGTTAATATTGCAGAACAAAAAGCAACAGGGGAGGGATTAAGTAATACTGGAAATTCTAATTTTTCACGAGAAGATGGTTATATAAGATTAGAAACAGATATTGAAGATAATGATACATCTTTAGGTAATTTAAGAATAATATCCCCAAGAAAAGGAAAAAGAGTTTTAAGTCTTGGTGTTGATAGTTCTGAAATTGCAGAAATAAATGCAATGTTTGCTGAAAATATTTTAGATGATAATATTGATACTTTTGGAATATTAGCAGGGGAATTAATAGATGATGATTTAGGTGCTAATAATTATAATAATTTTAGTAACGGAACACTTGATATAGATGTCGGTCACTCTCTAAATATTCACGGAACAGGAACTAACCCAGATGTTACTTGGAACTATAAATTTTTTAGAATATATTTAGAAAAAATATCAACAATTAATACTTCAGATATTGTTACTGATGAAGGTGGAGAAGAAGTTGATAGTTATACTTATATTTATTTAAGATTTCGACATAGTACTGGTGATAATAATGAATATCCACCTATATGGGGAGTTGGAGTATCAGGAACACCTCAGGCATTTTCTGATTTTTCTACACCGAATAATGTAGGATACCCTTATTTATTTTCTAATAAATTAGCGATGGCTTTTGACCAAGAAGGAGATTATAATTCAATATCAGGAAATTCTGCTGTCATATCAAATTTTAATTGGGGCATTACTGATACTTTTGATTATATTGAGATTGGTTATTTTAAGCAAGTAAATACTTGGTTAGATGACCCTAATATTATTCTTTCTGTAAAAGGTGCTTTATATGATACCTTTGTAATTCATTCAGCTGTAATTAAAGGAATTGATAAATATAATTTCTTTGTATCGGCAACAGGTAGAGGTGGCGATAATTGTACCACCTCAGATATATATAGTTCAATATTAATAGATGAGCTTGATTATGATGGTAGTATTAATTTAGTTGATAATTCTCTTGGTAAATATGCTTTTACAATTGATAAGAAAATAAATTCCAAGAAATTAATTGAAGAAGTATCAGCATCAAGTGGACTATTTCCTTATTTTAAAAATGGTGAATTTAATGTAAAAAGTATAAAAAATATCTATTTAGATAGTGAAATAGAACCCAATAAAACAATCAATATAGATGATATTCTATCTTATAAATTCAATAGAACTAAAATTGAAAAGGTATATAATTCAGGTGTAAATATCAAATACCATTACGATTATGGACTAAAAGATTTTACAAAAGAAACAGGATTAATATTACCAAATGCCAATATGTCCTTACAAGATTATGTTAATGAAACATTTGGGGAGGATTTTGACCAAGACGATGTATTTGAGTCTAAATATATTCGTGACCCTGATACTGCTGAAAACTTAGCTAAATATTTAGCAGGACTTCATGCTAATCAACACAACTTAATTACCATTAAATTACCATTAAATTATTTAACACTTGAACTTGGTGATATTATTCGGCTAAGTGGCTTAATACAAAACCGTAAAATGTTCGGTGAAGATTATACGAAAGCAGAGATTAGAAATGGTCAGCAAATTTTACCATTCTTTTTTATTGAGCAGATAAAGAAAAATTTAGATAGTGTAGAAATTAAATTATATCAATTACATAATTTTAGTGATACAGTTTATGAGCCTGAATTAGAGCAGACTAAGGGTTGTATGGATACTAATGCTGTCAATTATAATCAATTAGCAACAATAAGTGCTGATGAAAATACTCTCGGAGCTTGTTATTTCCCTCAAACATTATTACCTCCTGAAATTACATCTCCGACACAGGAAAATATAGTAATTCCAGACATAGAAGAAGTAGAAGTAACAACTACCTCTAATAATTTAATTGTTTCACCAGTTATGAACTCAACTTTTGATGCTGTGCCATCTGATGGAGCTACCGATTGGCAACCAACAACTGATGATTATTTTTTCAGTGAAACTGGAGTAACTCAAGATCAAACATTATCTGTTAAAACGGACAATGAGAATCAAGTGGTGGGGTGTTATTTAGACGGAACACATTATGGAATGACATGGGGGGCATATTCTGAAGGTGATATATATAAAGTAAGTTTGAATATTAAAAGACTCTCAGGGGATGCAGATACTTTCTATATTACAATACACCATAATGACAATATAGTGGATAGTATTCCTATTACTAATAATTGGGAATCTCACGAAATAGATATTACTCTTAATACTCTAAATCATAAAAAATTATATATTGTAATGAATGAATCTACTATTCCCTCAAGTTTTGCAATTGACAATGTAATTGTTCAAAGGGTAACAACTACTGAAGAAACTATAACCCAACAAATTATAAACCCAGAATTAAATATTACTTGGAATCCATCACCTAATATAATACAACCTATTCCAGAGTTAGGTATTCCAATAACAGCATATTATAAATTATTAATATATGAAGATGTAGTAACTCCAGACTCTACTCTTTTATATGAAAGCAATGAGATTCCAGCTATAGAGGGAGATGCTCCAGTAAGCCATAGTCTTTGGTTGGGGGATGAGAATATTCCTCATAATACTGAATTATTATGTATGATTATTGCAGTTAATCCAACTCAATATAATGGTGCTTATGTTTATAATGATACAAGTTCTGTTTGGGATAATCACCCTTTCAATCAAGATAGTTTTATTTTTCAATGGGGCGAAGGAATATCAGACCAAGGAACAATTAATGGAGATGTTGATTTAGATGGGCAGCTAAATGTAGCAGATATTGTGACATTAGTTAGTCATATTTTAGGTACTAATATATTGGAAGCAGGAAGTGATAATTTCATAGCTGCCGATATGAATGGAGATGGTATAGTCAATGTAGTAGATGTTGTTACATTAGTTGAGGAGATACTTAACCCATCGTGATTACTTACGGAAAAAGCTATTGTGAAATATCAGGCAATTACCAAAGTATTGTAATTAAATATCGTGGTCGAATTGTACTAAGGCACGACCACTTCGAATTTATACAAGATTTAGGAAATAATAACGCAAGGGTTAGAAACTTTGGTAAAAAATCAATGCTTATTAAAAACCATAATCAAATTCATATTGGATTTACAGAGCCACAGAGTGGAGATAAAGTATTATTCAGGTATGTAGGCGAGTTTAGAATTTTATCGGTTAAGGTGGACGATAAGAACGCTAAAATCACAGAACAGGGAATTGACTATTGGAATAAAATTGATTCAACTTGGAATACAGCAGGAAAGCCTGAAAAATATAAAGGAACTTATAAATATGGTCGGGTTGGCAGAAAAAATAAAAAATCAAAATTATCAAAGAAATTAACAAAAAGAGATAATTCTAAGATTAAAGGAGGTTATTAATGGCTTATAATCGAGTAGGAACACCGACATTTTATATCGATGCTATGCTTCTTGCAAGGCAATGGGGAGCAATTACAGATGAATCACAAGCAAAAGGTAAATTTAATCTTAACCCATCAAAAGTAACTGATGTTGAATTAAGTAGTGAGGGCAAAGCATGGTTGAATATAAGATTTGAGAATAGGTATTGGTGTAATTCTATTTCTCATATTTTTATATTGGGTCATAATCTATTTACAGATAATTTACAGTCTAATGCTTATGTTGTAGATGAAAGTACTACACCAAGTGATTCTGCTGGGATAATTAGTTCAACAACAGGGACTCATCTATATAATGGGTGGCATAAATTTGATGGAGTCCAAAATACAGATATAAATGCAAAAAGATTCACCTATAATATTCATAATGGGTTAATTGATATTCAGGGTGGAGAAACACCTCCAACTTCTACTAAAATGGGGGATATATCAGCATGTTGGTCACATAAAATGCAAAATGCTCCTGACCTTGAATTAACTCAGACATTCAGCAATGAATCAATTAAGACCCAAACCACTTTAGGAGGTCATACATTGACTTCAGCAGGACATAATCATCAACCTAATTGGATTAGACAGCCTTGGACTACAGGAACTGAACCTACTGGAACAGAGGGGAGAACGGTATTTCCTGTTGGTCGTAGAAGTTGGAATTTAAAATTTAGCTATGTATCAGATACAGGTCTATTCCCCTCTTCACATAATTCAGCAACAGGTATATTTCAATGGACAGGAGTATCTAATGACCCAAACACAGAAGAAGATGAAACTGAAACATTTTATAGCATTAAAGATAATTTTCTGGATAAATGCTATCACGGGACTAACGGATTCCAATTGCCTTTTATCTTCCAACCTAATTCTGATGTTGAAGAATATGCGATATGCAGGGTCGTTAATAAATCTATGAAATTCGAACAAGTGGCGAACAATGTCTATAATATAAATCTTGACATTGTAGAAGTCTGGTGAATTAAAATTAAATCTCCTGTGTTGAAAGGCTCTGCATTAATTTGTAGGGTCTTTTTTTTTATCTCGAAAGTTTATTAAATTAACCTTGCAACTTATTATATAAGTTTAATAAATTAACCCACAATAAAAAAACAGGAATTATGGATTTAAAGAAATTTATACAAAAATCAGGATTAAAACAGAACAAAATAGCTGAAATGCTTGGTGTTCATCAAAATCAAGTATCTCGGTGGATTAGGGGCGAACAAATGCCACAGGGTAGCAACTTTATTAAATTAAAGAAGTTAATGGATAGTTTTAATAATTCTACTTGGTCCAAAAGATTAGACTAAATTAAGCATAAAAGAGATTTCCTACTTACTTGGGTTGGATTTTCATGTTTATCCGTAAAATCTCTTTTACCAATTTAAAATCTTACATGGTGTAAGAATAACAAAACACAGGAGAACACAATGGTTAAAATACATGGAAAAGAGTATTACACAGTAGTAGAGCGAGTGAATATGCTCCACGATAAAACTAAAGGTCAATACTCATTAAATACTTCTTTAGAACGATACGAAAATGGTATTGTTATAATGAAAGCAACATTATCATTTGATGGTAATACATTTACGGGTCATGCTTATGAGAAAGAGGGTTCAACGCAGATTAATAAAACTTCAGCATTGGAAAATTGCGAAACTTCTGCAATTGGTAGAGCATTAGCAAGTGCTGGTTTTGGTGGGACTGAATTTGCATCAGCGAATGAAGTTGAAAATGCAATACATCAACAATCTGATTCTAATAAACAAGAAGATTGGATGAAGAAAAATAAAATGTCAGCCGACCAATTAATCATAATTAATGATTTAGTTGCTGAGATTGGTGATGAAGATATTGAAAAAAAGACCAATACATGGTTATCAGGCTATCATTCTAAGATTCAAGGCGATGAAATGATTAATAAATTAACACAGATGAGGAATAAATAATGACTAATACTATAACTACAATTAGAAGCAGACAGGCAGGTCGAGTTATTGGTGTTTTACAATTTCTTGTTAAAAATTGGGATGATTTAACTTCTGAAGCGATTAAATCAAAATTAGAAGATGTAATTAAAGAAGATGCTAAAGTTGATGAAGTTATTGCAGAAATGATTGATGCAATGGAAGAAAATTGTATAAAAGGAGTTTCTAATGGGGGAAATTAAAGGAAGATTAGAGGAAGATATGATGATTAATCCTGAGTTGTACAATAATCCATCAGAGGATGATTATGAATTATCTGAAGATGAAAAATTAACTCTTGAAATTCAAACAAAAAAGGATACATTATGAAATTAAATGATTTAATTGCAGAGTTTCACGAGATAGAGGACTTAATTATTGATGGAGGGGGTGAAGTTACTCCAGAGCTTGAAGTGATGTTAAATGTTAATTCAGAAGCCTTAAATGACAAGTTAGATAAATATGAGAACTTAAAAAGATATTTAAAAGGTCAGATTGAATATTTGAAATCACAAGAGGCACATTACAAGAAACGAAGAAATACATTAGCCAACACAATTAAATGGTTATCCGAAAATCAAACCTATGCCTTAAAGCAAACTGAAAATCAGAAACTTAAAACTGATGAATATAATTATTCAATTCGTAAAAGCGAAAAAGTAATAATTGATGAAAAAAACATAAGTTCAGAATGGGATAAAAAATTAATTTATAGAGATATGGCAGAAGTTATTGTGAAGTACGATAAAGCTGAGATTAAGAAACATTTCAAAGATGAAGCTGAATTGCCTAATTGGTTAAAGTTTGAAGAAAAATGGAGTGTAACAGCACGATGATTAATAAAAAAATTCAAGATGTAGTGGAAACGGCATTGCAGAACAACGAAGATTGTAAGGATAGTGACAACTTCCTTGTAGCGAGAATTTGGTACAATGAATTACAAGAGCCACTTCGTACTCAATGCCTACCATTACTTAAATTAATTGCAAGAGGTAAATTACCAAGTTTTGAGTCTGTAAGTCGATGTAGAAGAAAATTACAAGAGTTACATCCTGATTTACGAGGGGATAAATATATCCAAAGACATCTAAGACAGGAAGAAGTTAAGGATGATTTACAAATTATGACTGCTGAAAGAACTGGAATTAATTACGAAACAAATACTCAGATGGAATTAGCATGAATATAGGACTTTTACAGGTAGATGGTAAAATCCCAAATTTAGCTTTAATGCAAATTGCAAAATATCATGAAGATTTAGGGGATAAAGTAGAGAGATATTTAGGGGGATTATTTAATTCTTATTATGATAAAGTTTACGCATCAAAAATATTTAATTTTAGCGAAATGCCTGAATTACCTGAAAAAGCATTGGTTGGTGGAACTGGTATAGATTTTTATAATACTTTACCTCTTGAAATCGTTAAATATCCACCATCATATACTTTATACCCTGAATGCGATTACCATTTAGGATTTTCTATGAAAGGATGTAGATTTAATTGTTCATTTTGTTGTGTTCCAAAAAAAGAGGGCAAACCATATTATAATAGCAATATTGATGATTTACTTACCAATCCAAATGGTGGTAATAGATTAATGCTACTTGATAATGATTATTTTGGATCTCCTAATTGGGAAATAGACTTAAAAAGAATGATTGAATTGAAATTGAAAGTATGTTTTGTCCAAGGATTAAATATTAGAATATTAACTGAACAACAAGCAGAATTATTATCAAAAGTTAAATATTATAACTCTAAATTTAAAAGTAGATACCTTACTTTTGCTTGGGATAAGTTGAAAGATGAAAAATTAATCAGGAAAGGTATTAAAATTTGTAATAAGTTTGGGATACCATCTTCACATATGCAATTTTTCGTACTTATAGGTTATGATACGACTCCTGAACAAGATTATCACAGGGTTATGACCCTACATGAGGAATTGGGAGTTTTGCCATATATAATGCCATATAATAAAAAAGATTTATACCAGAAAAGATTTGCAAGGTGGGTGAATCATCGAGCAATTTTTAAAACAGTTAAATGGGAGGATTACAATTAGTATGAATCATAGCTTTGATATTTCTATTGCAGAACAATTAGGTCTTAATCAAGCAATAATAATTCAACATATATATTATTGGCATTTAAGAAATGAGGGCAATAATAAGAATTTCATTGACAATAGATATTGGACTTACAACTCTATTGCAGGATTTTCTAAATTGTTCCCATATTTATCAGAAAAACAAATAAGATATAGTCTAAATGTTTTAAAAAAAGATGGATATGTTATTACTGCCAATCATAATAAGATGGGTTATGATAGAACACTTTGGTATGCTATGACTAAAAAGGGTCTTTCCCTATTTGTCAGTTCCATTTGCCAAAAGGGCCAAATCCATTTGCCAAAAGGTATAAATGGATTTACACATATGGGCGAACCTATACCAAATAGTAATACAGATAGTAATACAGATAATAAAAAGAGTATATCTTTAGTTATACCCAAAATTAAGAATTTTGAGGAAATTAAAGACTTAGTTGTTCGTTTTTATGACTATCAATATGAAAGATACCCAAAGCAATTAAGGTTGTATAAAGATAATCGTTCTAAACTTGTTAATGATAGTATTGATGTTATTGATAAATTGATTCGAGTTGACCAATATAGTTTTGAAGAAATTCATAAAAAACTTCAATTTGCAGTTAAAGATGATTTTTGGAAAGATAAAATATTATCATTAGTTGGGTTAAGAAGAAAGGCAAAAAATGGCATGAGTAAATTCAATAATATTCAGATTAAAAAAGGTAAATATGATTGGGCAGAAGAATGGGTTGACGAACCTGACTCACCAGAGGAGTTTTGTTTAAATGTTAAATAAAAAAGAATTTTTTATCCTGTTAAAAACCCTATTTGATTGTTATAATCTTGAATTTAAAAAATCAATGGCGATTACATGGTACAATATTTTACGAGGTTATGAATATCTAGAAATTAAAAAAGCTATTATTAAAATGATTGATAGTGATTTAAATAAGTACGAAATTACTGCATCTAAAATAATAAAGGAAATTAAGAGCTTAAAAGAACCAATAATTTCTGAGTTTGAAGTAAAAGAAGATATTGTAAGAGCTGTATCTAAATTCGGGATTTATAGCAAACCACATTTTAAATCAAAAGTAGCTCACGCAGTTGCTCAAGATGTTGGTTGGAAGAATTTATGTTCTATGTTGGAAAAAGATGTAGGCTCTGCAATACACTTCGCCTATCGTAGTGTATATAATTCAATAGATAATGGCTTAGAATTGAAATTAAGTACCATAGATGGGATTATAGAGAAAGATAGTAGTCGGGGTAAAGTTGAAAACCTATTCGGTGGGTTATTAGATATTTAATATACAAGATATAGAAAAAGTATTGAGCGAACTTTTTCGATAGATGTAATTGCTCAAATTAAAAAAAAGGAGTTAGAAAATGGCAGAAGATAAGATATACTGTGGTTCAGGAATTGAAAAATTCGATGGTGATTTAGTTGATATAGTGATTGATATAGATAAGGTCAATGCTCAACAGACTATCTTTGAATATAGTGGTAAAAGATACATTAAATTAAAAGTTGTTAAAAAAAGAGAAGCAGACCAATATGGTAAAACTCATTATGTAGAGGTTGATACTTGGATACCTAAAAAACAATCAGAACCTAAACCTGAATCCTCTGGTAATTTTGATGATGGTATTCCATTTTAAATGATTTGTTTAAATTGTACCACTTATATTTGTTCTTGTAATGGGAATAATGCCGTTACACAAGCCTATAAGAGTCTAATTAAGGAAGTAAAAGTGAAGATTGAAACTCACCCATTAGGGGTGGGTTTTATGCAAAAGGATGTTAAAATGAGAAATAAAAAATACACAGGAAAACCGAGTGTAAATCATGCACCATGCTCGGTAGTTGGATGCAGGAATTACTATAATATTAATGAAAAAGAACTGCAAATCAAATGTTTGCCGTGCAGACGGCAAGAAAAAAAAAGGGGAAAAAAATGAGAAGCACAAAGGCTAATATCGAATATTACAGAAAAATGACTTGGGATTGGTATGCTATTCCTTATGTTGTTAATTCTTTTTTACGAAATAAAAAGGTTAAGTGTTGGGATGGATTAGATCTAAAATTATGCACTAAATGTGAAAATATCTACTCGATTAGCAGTAATAAAGGTGGAGGTCGAAGTTATCAACAGTTTAATTATTCTAATATTCCTACAAGAGGTGTTAAAAAAAGAATTTGCTATAAATGTGGTGGTAAAGATGTAATTGTGATGGATTATTAATGTATTTCATAGTAGATGGTATTCCAAGACAACAACAAAGGCATCGTTCAGCTAAATGGGGTGGAGTTTATGACCCAAGTGCTAAAGATAAGAAAGCATTAATGCCTAAACTCAAACCATATATTCCAAAACAGCCAATGACAGGAGCTTTAATGGTTCAATTGGTATTTTATATGCCAAGACCGAAAAAGCATTATCGGACAGGAAAATTCAGACATGAATTAAAAAAAGATGCCCCATTTCAACATACAAATTCGCCTGACGGTGATAATCTTGCGAAACTTGTATTAGATGTTATGGAGAATGCAGGATTTTATAAAAATGATAGTCAAATAAGCAAATTACAGATTGAAAAATGTTACGATAAACAACCAAGAACGGAGATACACATTGAATATGCTTAAAGATTGGACAGATTTAGCAATTACGAATAACCCAGATGAAAGAAAATTCTGTGCTGAATGTGATAGTACAGGAGTTGTAATAATGTCTTGTTGTGGGGATGATATACAAGGACAGGATGACGATTTATGTCCCTCATGTGGAGAGCATCAAGGTATGGAAGAAGAAGATTGTCCTGAATGTGAACCAAGTATATAGAATTATCTCAGTATTTAACCAAACGAAAGGAAAGTTAAATGCAAGAACTGGGGTATAGCCACGATTATCGAATTAATGAATAATGAATATAGGTTATCATTAAGTAGGGGAGCTGTAAGGTTTTCTTTAAAATTGCATAGATAATCAGAGGTGGTGTTGGTCAGAGATGAGGAGTATAATGCTCCTCATAGACCATTTTTATTGATAGGTGTAATCGTTTGCTTGATTTTTAAATATGGAGAAAAATGAATTGTTGGCATTGTAAAAAAAAATTAATATGGGGTGGTGACCATTCTTACGAAGATTGTGGAACTGAGGGAGATGGAATAGTTTCAAATCTAAGTTGCCCAAATGAAGAATGTGGAGTTGAACAGGTTTTAGTTTATTTTAATACAGAGGAGAAATTAAAAAGGGATTGTGAACAATATAAGCATAAAAATGATAATTCTAAAAATTCTGTTAAAGCTTGGAAAAGAAAACAAATTAAACTTGCAGGAGAATGGATTAGAAATTTAAAAAAGCTTTGTAAAGAAATGAATCTATAAATAAATATAGGGGAGAAAGATAATGATTAGTTATTATGTAGCAATAGGAGTTGGATTCATAGCAGGTTATTTTGTAGCCTGCTTAATGATGATGGCAAAAGGAAATGTAAAGGTAAATATTGATAAAAAAGTACATAGTTGGAGGAACGAATGAAAAACACATTTGAAATGAAAAATTATTATTATAACATATTAATTAATCTTGGAATATATACACGACTTGATGAAAAACAATTCGATATAATATACAAGAGATATAAAGAATTAGGTGGTCGTAAAGAACTTTTTTATCATAGAATTGTAAGGAAATTAAAAAAATATGGTTTATAATTATAGCTAAAAATAATAAATGAAAATTATAAGCGAAAATAATAAATGAAAATTATAAGCGAAAATAATAAAATACATAATCCATATTAGAATCCAACTGGAAACATTGAAATTTTAACACCTGAAAATTCGACTTCAGATAAAATATTCCCAATTGAAATACCTATTAAGATTGGCATTATTTCTAATTTTCCCACAATTGAGATATTTAAATTAATCAATAATATTTTACCAATTATTTTAGATGTCGAATTAATTACAGAAATTAATATATCAAGACATACAATTAATAATTTATGGATTAGATTATATAATTAATAATTTTCTGTTTTCATTTACTATTATTATGTTCCAGTTTTTCATTTAATCCTCATCTCCTATTTCTAATTCTCCAATATATTCTTTTATATTATCTTCTACCCATCTGTTTGCACTTTCTTGGCTTTCAGCAAGTACAGTAAAGCAACCAGTTACATTAACTTCATATTCTTTTTCTTCAACATTAACTTTCATTATTCTTGTCCTTTTATTATATGTTTAAAATCACCTTTACCATCCCAAGCATTTAACTTGGCTCTATCCACCTTAATGTGTTCTGAATAAGTTTCATTGTGACAATCATCTTGCTGACCAAATTTAACTATAACTGATAAAATACCTTCAACTACATCAGTAACCTTAGATGTAGAATATGCACCATTTGTTGTTTTAGGATAATTATTCCAGAGATAACAATCTGCTATTAAACCTAATTTCATTTGTTCAGACCATGTTATTGGTCTGAAATCTTTAGGTTGTTCTTGTTCTAACTCTTCTAATGAATCAATTTGCCCATTAACATACTCTAAGGCTTCAATCCAACCTTGTATAACATCATCTGTTTCAGCCCCATCAGAGTAGGTTTGTTTTTCCTGTTCCAATGTAGCATTTATTTCTTTTTTTAATCTATCTACTATATTCATTTTCTTGTCCTATGTTTTGTTTTTAAAATAGGGTTACCATAACCCTTGAATCTGTGAATGGAATCGAACCATTCTTTAACCATTCAGATTAATTTTTATTTTTATGTCTTAATTAATATTTTCAAAATTATAAGCGAAAATAATAAATTATAATTAATTTTCAAAATTATAGAGAAAAATAATAAAATCAAATCATTTTTTTAAAAGTGACCAGAAAACAACCCAAAAATATTGAATATTATCTAGCTTTACATAATTATATATTAATTATATGAATTGCATTAATTAAAGTATAATTTATACAGATAATTTAAAATATCAATTTACCCCATTTAATTTAGCTTGTAACGGCCTAATATTTAACTAAGGTATGTTTTATTAATACAAGTATAAAACATCTTAAAATGGATAAAATTATTTAATGTTTATTATATATTTTTAAATGTAGATTTTATTATTATTTTTCTCCAATTGTATTATAAAAAGGTTAATTTATTTAATTTGATTATAATTTGTATTTAATATCTTAAAATTTAGCCTGAAATCAGTGTTTTAAGCCTATTAAATTCTTTTTTGGTAGTAATATATGGGTAAAAAAAGCCCTATTATAAAACAGGGCTTAATTTGTTATTTATTTAATATTATTCTATTTCTTGATAATATTCTTTTATAAAATCATTAATATCCATGTTATCAAACTCAGTTGAACAGCTTTGAAGTTCTTTAAGTTCTGAAATTATTTTAAGATATGTTTTTATTTCTTGTGTTTCAATTTCTTTGTATTTCATTTTTATTTTACCCCGTTAATTAAATAATCTGCAATAGCTCCAAACCAACATAACACCCATATAAGCACAGCTCCGAAAATACCTGCACTAATTTCTTTTAATGTTTTCATTTTGTTTTTTTCTCCATTTTCTCCAATTCTCCTAGTACATTATTGTTATAATTCATAACATAATAATATGTATCTTTATTATTGCTTATAAGCTCCTGAGCTAAATTTAACGGCAAACTTGCGTCAATTTGTTTAAGCTCTTCAGCAGTGTAATTTAATTTCATTAATCCACCCTTATTCATTTTGTTTTTATCCTTTTTTTTTCAATTAAATTATCAATTGTTTGTAATAGGTTTTCAGGATATGAATTATATTCAAGACATAACCCTTTTAAACTTATTCTATTAATTGGTAAAAACCAATTAAAACGGCTCTTTAATACTTTTAATATATAAATTTTTTCTTTTAATGGTAAAATTTCAAGATTAAAATTTAATGCATCGATATTTATATTTTTCATTTTGTTTTTATCCTTTTTTTTTAGTGGTAAATTAAACCAATTTTTTTATTGGTTGAATTGATAGCTATTAAATCATATTCAGAGGCGTTAATATAACCAGCTTTTTTTAACTCTGATTCATTATTAAATATTTTGGCATGTCTATCTATTGAATTTATTAAATTATCTTTTTTAGATCCATAAGAAAAAATAACCTTAAAATTCTGTTTATGTCTTAACATTAATTTAATTAATTTTGAATTTTTAAAAAATGGTATACTCTTTGTGTATGCATAGAATACAATATCAGGATTTTTATCTGCTATTTCAAGCCACTTTAAGAGATATTTAACGCTGTAAAAATCCCCTGCTGAATGTAACCGTATATGAGTTATTTTTTTACGCTTAGAATCGATGTCATTTTGAATCAATTCCGTAAAATTTTCTTGCTGTGATAATTTGTAATTTAAATTATGTTTATTTTGAGCTGGTAACCAAGTGTAAGCACCTTTTGAAGCATAGCAATATTTAATACAATCATCAGCAAAAGGGCAGGTAATTTGTCCTGTTTTCGTTTTATATGCAGGTAAATCAAAAGCATAAATATTAGCATTGTATTTTTTAGATGTTTTTTTTAATTTAGTATTATTATTAGTTAGTATTTCCATGTTTATTTTATCCTATGTTATTTATTGTTTATTTGATTTAAAAATTTAGCATTTAAAACACTTAATTCACTATTTAAAGCACTTATTTTATTTTTTAATAATAATACCTTGTTCTCGGCCGTTTTTACCTTAGCCTGTGAAAATACAGGTAATTTATTAAAACTGGTAATTAATGCGTAATTATCTTTTGACCTATCTTTATTAAATAATATTCTATCAAATGTATAATAACTATTACTACAATAATTATTTACGTCGGGTGTGTTCTTATATGAAATTTTAAATTTTAAATACTTCGTGTAATTATATCTATCGTCAAAATAACATTCATAATCTCTAATGTATTTATTTTTATTACTTTCTGTCAATAAAATATTTTTTATTAAATCTCTATCTTTTTTAAATATTGTACCGTCAGATTTAAATTTATAATTACTATCTCTTAACCCGTCTATTATTAACGGTGTTACTTTATTTATATATTTATGCAGATTATTAATTGCATTTAGTTTATTTGTTTTCATGTTATTATTTATCCTATGTTATTTTTTAATTGATTAATTCTTTGTAAATGTTATACAACCGTAATTTTCCCTCTCTTGAAACCAGTTAGCATTATTAAATAAAGTTTCAAATTTATACTGTTCATTTCTAAAATTACATCCATCACTATTACCATTAAATATTATATCTAATAGTAAACCATCAACCCCTAGAAACAATTTATTATTACCCTCAATCCATATGGTATAATCTAAAAAATCTCTAGTGCATTGGTAAGTTGTTCCATCATTAAAAATAATAGGTCTATTAATACACTTTTCAATATCATTAATACACTTTTCAATTTCTTTTTTAACTGTTTTAATTTGAATTGTTTTCATGTTATTTATCTTATGTTTTATTATCGTTTAATTGTTGCCCCTTGCAACTGATATAATATTACTATGAGATTTATATTACTTCTTAATAAAAAGATTAATTATTTTAACTTTAGTTTATATTATTGGAAATGTATTAAATAAAAGAAAGTTTTGGGGTAGGTGAGACATCCCCACCCACAGCCAATCATTTATAGACCTGGAACATCCAACAATCATCTACTTGTATAGTACAAATAAATATTACTTGTATGGTACAAATAAAGAGGGGTGTGGGGTGGATTTCAGCACAATACCTTTGGGGGCATCCCATCAGCATTTTTCAATCGTTTAATGTCACTAAAAATAGTAATCCAGAGAAGTGAAGTATAGTGATTGACAGGGGTATTTGTCTTTATTGGAACGATATGTATATAATTTATATATAATATATGGGAATTACAAGTCTTTTATTCCTTGTTTTAAGTATGTTCTTGTACAGATGTTGATAATGTTGATAACTGTGTGGACAATCCTAAATAGGTATTTCATAAGTATTAACATTATGTAAGGGTAAGGACTACATAAAAGTATGTTGATAACTTATATAAAAAAGGTGAAAGCTAATTTTTTTTATTTCTCAAACTAATGTTTCTTAATGCTTAAAAACACAGTACATAACAATATGTATATCACATTGAAATGCACTATGCACAGGTGTTATTTGTAACCTCGTTTTTCTTCTTCGAGCCTTAATAACTCGGAAATCCATCTATCTCTTTTATCTTTAGTAGGCTTTCCTCTGCTCATTGGTTTTAATCCCACAGCTTTAGCTCTTTCTCTTAATGCAGCTCTATCCTGTCTGTCGGCTATAAATTGTGGATGCTTTTCTCGTTTAAATTTTTTAAGTGTAGAATTTAATTGTTTCTTTTCTTCTATCGCTCTGGTTAAAGGTTTATCATTTCGTGCATCTCTCGGTGGTAAATCTGCTTTAGATACATGATACTCACCTAATTCTTCATATTCAGCTGTTTCTACTTCTTTAGCAAACAACTCGTAAGGTGATTTAACCTCTATCTGGTACTTCTTAACAAACTTCCCATGTCTTTCAGCTAAATATCTCGCTGCTTGAACATTTCCTTTTTGAGCTTCACTTATCATTGCTACATCAACAAGTAATAAATCTCTTGTTATATTCTTCTCAAAGACATCTTCCATTTTTTCATGAAAGATACGGTCTTGCTTTATCTTTGTAAAGCCTGTCCTTGAAATACTAAGTATCTCGCAAACCTCTCTATCTGTAATTGCAGGATTTAACCCTACAATCTTAGCAGCATTATCTCGTATCTCGTTATAATTTACTTTTGTTAAATGTTTTTTCATATTTGAACAGAGTTATCTATTTTACCGACTGGGTCTAAAATACAATAACACCTAAAATTACATCTGCTCCAGCCTGTTGCAGGTAATCCTAAACCAACCCAATCATTAAATGTATGGATTTCTCCTTGTCTACCGTCACAATCAGCACAATGCTTAACCCCTCTCGCTACGATCCATCTGTATTGGGCATTATCACCATAAACTTCATTATATACCGACATCATCCCAAGCCGAGATGCTTCTCTTATCCCAAATCGGATTAAATCATTAGTAGAAGTTGATAGAATTGAAAATGCACCTAATTTATTAACTATCTGACTTTCTATTCTTAATTCTATTTGAGCCTGAGATAATCCCTCAAAATCCATTCTTTCAATAAATGAATTTATGTTAGCAGTAAAAATTGCAACCTCAAATAATGTTAATGCAAATAAAAACTCTAAAAAATCAATATCATCCTGAGTTACATCATTTTCGCTTATAACAGTTTCTAAATAATCATCTATTTCATTTGGCAAAGTTCTTATCCAATTTTTTATAAAATTCGTTAGCTATTTTATGTATATTTTTATCAAATTGTAACCAATCTCTAATTGGTACACTTTTATTAACAATTCCATATTTTTTTGAAAAACTATTACTCGCAACTTTATAGGCAGTTCCAGAACCTTTACCAGCTGTAGATTTAAAACTATCAAGAGTGACATCTAAATTTTCATCTGCACCAAGATGATAAATTCCATATTTATTAAACTCTATAGACTTATCTCTCTTTCTTGCTTTAATAGAACGGAATAATTCACCTGTATATTTCAATGGTTTCTTAGAACTACTCTCTTTATTCCCTGAATTTGGGGAAAGTCCTTGTTCTCGTGCAATTTTTGTAAATTTCCCAAGTGGCTCAAATTTGCCTTTCATAATCGCCCCCTTAGAGCCTTTCTCTAAAGATATGATACTATCATTCAAATATTCTCTAATCATCTTAGGTATAGCCTTTTTGAGCTTATTTGCATCATAAGTTATATCAAAGCTAATTTTCATTGATTTTGTATATTTTTCTTGGCAAAGTCCACTCCAAGCCGATATGCTTTAAATATTCTTCCGATATTAAGTGCAATATTTGTTTCGATGTATTCTTTTGCAAATTCTTCAGGGTTTCGCAAGATGTTACTGGTTTTTGCTTTAAATTCTTTTTCTTCAAATTCGTTAAGTTCTTTCTGTTCTTTGACGAAGTCTTTGAATAATTGATTGCTCGGTTTGTTCGTTGCCATTTTCTACCTTATTTTCCTTTATCAATGATTTTGCCTGTTCAATTGTTAAATCTTTATTATAAGATTTTAATAATTTTGAACCTGATGTTAAATTATTATCTAACATAAATTGATTAAGCATAATCTCATCTTGTGTAGATTTTGGATATTCAGGCTCTGTAAAATCCAATCCTAAATTATTCGGTAGCGAGATATTATTAGCAGACATAATACCTTTTTCTATAGTATATATTTGGTGTTCATACATTTCCCATAAATCAACATAATCTTCATAATCCTCTCTGCGTTCTAAATCACGAATAACTAAAGCTATTCCACTCGGAACTTCACCACCTGAACGATTAAAATCAATATGTAAATGATTATTAGCACCTGTTGTTTCCATTATTGTCTTAATAATTTCAATTAATCCACGCATATCCCCTTTTGGAGATACAATATCAAATGATGCACCCTCTGGAAGTATTATTGTTTCATCTGTTCCTGCCCTAACAACACCACTATCAGCATAAACACCTGTGACAACAGGCTGTCCAAATGCTTGGAAACGACCACCTAAACATAACTCAGTAAACAATATGTTTACTGCTTCATTCGCCTGAATAATATCAGAAGCACCTGAAACAAAGTGAGAATCTATTTGTGGCTCTCGATGAATAAATGCAACAGGTAAAACTCCATAATTATGCTCTATCTCTTTTACTATTAAACCATCATTGTTGTATTGTACAAGTTTTTCTGAATCTAAATAAACATAAGACGGATTAGACTCAGAACTCACATCATCAGTTGATGAATTTATCTCATAGCTAATTGCATAAGGAGTCAATGGATTTTCTTCAGTAACAAATGGATGATAGTGATAAATAGGATGATAGTCAAATTGCTTTGTCATCTCATTGTAAGAGATTCTAACTGCAACCGTCCCTAATAACTTAGCAAGTCTTTCAATGTGTTTTAATTTGACATTTTTAAATTGAGTAAGTGCAGAATATTGGTCTGAAACATTACGAGTCGCACCTGTTCGATAAATACGAGCCATTTTATTAATAAATCTATGTGTAAAGTTAATAAATAATGGAGGAACTTCCTTAAATGCTTCAGCTTTAAACTTGCTCTGAATATATTTAACGGTATTCTCACCCTCATAGTAATCAAGCATCTTGTCAATATGGTTTCTTCTTGCCCTATGGTTATTAAGTTTTAAATTCTTTATTGATTCTTTTATTATATTCATCTCGCTACAACTTTCATTTGCATATTTTTAATTGGGTAATGTGTTACAAAAAACATTCTTAAAGCATCCATACTATGGTCTGAATAACCATCTTTCAATGGATTTTCCTTTAATGGTTTATTATCTTTGTCTAATTCGTATCGGTATGCTTCTAAGTCCTCAACAAGACCTTTACATCTCTTATCAATATGGATTCTATGTACACCATCAGCATTTTCAAAAAATGACCTTACATGGTCTATCCCTGTGGAAATTGACCTTGATGTTTTATCTCTTGGGTATCTACAATAAATACCAAAATTTCGCATCAATGCAATATCACCCATCCCTGATTGACTTTGGACTTGTCCACCTGCTGGGTCAGCATAGTATCTCGTTACTTGATATGGTTTTTGCGTTATTCTACGAGCTAATATTTCTGTTTTTACATTTCTTTCATGGACTATTTCATCAATTATATTAATATGTTCTAATCCATCTTCGTCAACCCAAGTCTGCATCCATAATACCGACGGCATTCGATAACCAAAATCCATAACACAGTAGGTTTGTTTCTTTGGATTATGATTGTACTCACCTACATGAGTATCTCTCCTAAATGATTCATAAACCACCCCACCCATTGATGTAAAACTCGCCCCATACTCCTGTTGGAACACTTGAGGACTTAAATTTCGCCTAATCTCTTGTAAATCTTTGTCTTGATAACCATCAGGGAAAGCATAGTGGTTTTCCCAAGATGGAGAATTAAACCCATACCAATCCTCATCTTCTCTTTGAGTCAATTCATATATCCAATTAAAGCCATGTGGAGTAGTAATAAATATAGCTCTACTATCTTTTTGGTCAGACAATGTAGGTCTTAAATATTGCTCCCATACAATTTTACGGATATAAGCACATTCATCTAATATAACCAATGAATTGGATTCCCCTAATAATGTTTCAGGTTTAGCTGCAGATTTTCCCTGTATCGAGCTTCCCCAATCAAATTCTAAGTACTGGTCTCGTTCAGAGTATCTTTTTGGCTTCCACCCCATTTCAATAATCAATTTTTTATAAACTTCTCTAAATACCTTATTAGATAGTTCATAAGTAGGAGCAACAACCCAAATCCGTTTATTAGGCTGAGTAATCGTGTAAACAGCTTCCATTGCAGCAGATAAAGATTTCCCGAATCTTCTACCACAGGTAGCAACAGTAAAACGATGCTCTTTTTCAGGATAATGGAGTTTCATTTGACCCTTATGGGGAGTATATCCTATCTGCTCAAATAACTTTTTCTTAAAAACTAACTGTTTATTCATTTAATTGTTGCATATAATAGTATAAATAATATAATATATTATAGTTGTATAATACAACTATTAGTAATACATAACTATATTAGGAGGACAGATGTCCGAAGAACCACAAGTATCAAAGGAAGCAGTAGTGGAAAATGATACAAAGAGTGCAGAGTTAGATAATAATTCTGAATTAATTGCAGAAAGCAAAAAGTATCGTCATCGGAGTCAGGCAGCAGAGGCGAAAGTTGCAGAATTAGAGGCTAAAATCAATAGTTTTGCTGATGAAAAACTGAAAGAAAAAGAAGAGTTTAAAACTCTCTATGAAAAAGTTTCAGTTGAGAATGAGGAAAATAAGATTGGTGCTGATAAATGGAAAAACTATGAAGCAACTAAGCGAGAAGAGCTTTTAAATCAGCTACCTGAAGATGAAAAAGGTGTGTGGGGGAATGCAGACCTTAATTTATTAGATAAATATGTTACAAAAATTAGTGCGAAAGCTAATAATCCAAATCATATAGATAATCGTAGCCGAAATAGTGAAAATGCCGAGAATGGTGGGTACGAATCTAAAACTGAATGGATGAAAAAAAATCCTAATGGTTATAGAGAAGCCAAGAAAAAAGGATTACTTAGTTATTTCGGACAATCATAGAGGATTGAAAAATGGCAAATGAAACATTAAGTTCAAATATAGCAGGACTGGTTGATGATATTCAAGCAGAATCGTTAATGAAATTACAAGACCAAGCAGGAATTTTAGAAGCTGTTCGGTGGATTGATACAGAGGGAGAACCTGGAAAAACTGTTGATTTTCCAATTTATGGCACAGTCGCATCAAGTGATGTAACTGAAGTTGCAGAGGGTACTGACCATTCTACAAATAAACAAGTTACAAATGCTGCTACAACAGCAACAGTTGCAGAACATGTTGCTATGGCAAATATTTCTGATTTATCAGTTATGTCTGCTCGTAACGACATTGTTGATGATATTTCAACATTATTTGCAAGTGCTATGAAAGCAAAATTAGAAGATGATATTGTTGGTTTGTTTGGTTCATTTTCTCAAACAGTTGCAGGGGCTGATACTACAATGACATTAGACCATTGGTACGATGCAATTCGTCAAATTAAAGCAGGTAATGGTGATACAACAGCATTAACAGCAGTTATTTCTCCGAAGCAATATTATGGTGCTAAAGGGTTAAGACCATTACTGTCTACTGTAACAGCTACTGGCACATTATCAGAGGACTTTAAAAAGAAAGGTTTTGTTGATATGTTTGCAGGTATGCCTGTATTAGTTTCTAATGAAATCAATGAAGATGTTGGAAGTGGGGGTGATGCAGCAGGTGCTATATTCCATAAGGGTGCTATTGGGTTACATACCAAAGGACTTATGAATGTAGAAATCGAAAGAAACGCATCAGCGAGAGCTTTTGAATTAGTCGCAGTAGGTCGTTGGAAAGAAGTTGAGCTTGTCGATGAATGGGCAGTTTATATGCTTTCAGATGTATCTTAATCTTAATCAATTGAAAGGTAGAGGGGGATTTATTCCCCCTCATACTTATTATGGATAAATATTTTATTAGACCAAATGGGCATATTGTTAAATATAACCCAAAAAATCATAATTTAGAATCTTTTAAGGCTCGGTTTACTCCATGTGATAAGAATGGAAAAGAGATTAAAAAGAAAGCTAAAAAGAAGTGAAAGATTTATCTGAAAAGATACGAAGTGGTGGAGTCCAAAAATTCAATGGAACACAATTAGGTTTAAATAAATCTGGTAAAGGTGATTTTCCAAGATTTGCTTATCAAAATGATAAGCAGTATAAAGAAAATTATAATAAAATTTTCAGAAAAAACCATTATGACAAAAAACTTCAAAAAAAGTGAATTAGCTTGTCCTTGTTGTGGTTCTTGCAATATGGATTCTACATTTATGGAGAAACTTCAATTGCTTCGTGAGAAATGTAATTTTGGTTTTAAAGTTAATTCTGCTTACCGATGCGAAAAGCATAACTCGGAGGTAAGTAAAAATTCAATGAATCAGCATACTAAAGGTTTAGCAGTAGATATTTCGTTAAAAGATAGATACAAGCGATATACTTTATTTTATTATGCCTTAGATATGGGTTTTTTTAAAGACATGGCAATTTCTAAAACATTCATTCATCTGGGCAAAGGGAATAAGCAAAATGGAATAGGGGTGTATTAATTGAAATCATCAGAAGATACAAAATTTAGGGATACAGTTATTAAATCATTAAGTGCTACTGAAGTGGAGATTAAAGCGATTAAATCAGATACCGAGCGAATAATTAAAAGATTAGATGACCTTAGTGTTAAGGTGCAAGTCAATGAAAGAAATATATCTAAGATTAATGGGATTATGGCATTAGTTTTTACATTTTTTGGTGCTATGATTGGAATAGTTAGTTGGTATAAATGACCTGTCCTCATTGTCAATCTTTATTTATTAAAAAAAAAGGCAAGAGGAATGAAAAACAGAGATTTATTTGCAATGCCTGTAAAAAACAATGGACATCTCCACTTACTGATTTGATTGAGATAAATAAAGATGTTAAATGTGGTGGTGTATTTAAATATAAAACTGATAAAGATGTAATTAGAATCCATTGTGGGACTGATATACATCACGGAGCAAATGAGCATCATTATGATAAATTTGATAAGTTTATTGATACGATTGAAAAAGATGATGATGCATTTTTCTTTTTAAATGGTGACAATATTGAATTAATACCTCCTAATTATAAGATTAGTCAGAGAGGTCAGTATATGGAGAACGATGACCAACATTTTACATTTGCTGAAAGAATTAGAAAAATTAGGAATAAGCTATTATTTATTCGTGGTGGAAATCACGATATGATAAGAAGTGAGAATATACTGGGTTTCGATGTATCTAAAGCACTCGCAAGAGATTTAAGTGTTCCTTATTTTAAGATGCCTGGATATTCTGAGATTCAAGTTAAAGGAAAGAAGTGGTATCTTGTCACAGGCCATGGAAAAGGTGGTGGCAAGAATGGAGATTTAGAGCTTGATAAAATGGCTCAAGTGTATAGCGATGGGGATGTATTCCTATTAGGACATAATCATCAATTATATACTAAGCCAATAGATAGTTTGGTGGTTGAGGGCGATGAAGAGAGATTGAAAAGAAGATGGTATTGTAGAGGTGGTTCTTTCTTGAAATATGCAGAGTATGCTCGGTATTCATTTTTTCCAATGATTAGAACAGGTTGGGTTACAATGGAATTTAGTGAAACAGAAATAAGATGTTGGGTCAATTGAATGGATTTAAATATTATAGATGCTTATGGGCTTCCTGTAGCAGGAGTCATAGTATTAACATTTGCGTTATGGAAAACAGTAGAGTTTATTCAGAAGCAACTCCTAAGTCAGATAGAGGATAGGCATAATGCCGAGATGGAAGCTATTAGACAACTTGAGGAAGAACATAAAATATTTCATTCAATAATTGTTGAATTAATTAATAATTCAAAAAAGAATCAATTGGTATTGAAAGAAATTAAAGGTAATATAAATATGTTGGTCAAAATAAATAAAGGATAGTATGAATATACTTGGATTAATAACAAAAGTAGCAGGTAAGAATAAAACTGTTGAGAATCTAACAGGGTTATTTGTTGGCGAAAATTCCAAGAAACGAAATATTGGCTTTGGAGGATTCGCAGTTGCAGTTGTATTATTCCAACTTGGATATATAGATGCAGAATTATTTGATACACTTATTCTTGTTTGTGCAGGATGGACAGGAGTTGCATTTTCATCAAAACTCAGTAAATTAGGCGATGCGATTAAAGAAGCAAAACCAAAGGAAAGTCAAAAGAAGTGAAAAATCTTCAATTAGAAAATCCTATTGATGAACATTTGAAACCTGTTAAGGATTCAGATGGTACATCTACTTCAGTAGAAATATCTACTGATAAGATTAGGGTTAATAATTTAGAAGTTATAGGCACAACTACAGGAGTATCTGCTTCTGATGATACTAAATTGCCTTTATCGGGTGGAACTATGTCGGGTAGTGTAGATTTTGGTGCTAATGATATTACTAATGTTGATTCTTTAGATACTGATAAGTTTTCTATTAATGGTGGAACAGAAATGACAGGCATCCTCGATGAAGATGATATGTCGCACGACAACGCAACAGCTTTAGCAACTCAGCAATCAATTAAGGCTTATGTAGATAATACAATTAGAGATATAAAATCAAGTGGATTTA
>Ga0208299_1000573_pt1 | contig 33373 bp, 27 predicted proteins | sample 15_taG_FD_184089 | JGI IMG/M metagenome (GOLD analysis project Ga0208299, IMG submission 184089) | Marine viral communities from the Subarctic Pacific Ocean - 15_ETSP_OMZ_AT15312 metaG (SPAdes) (version 2) | ecosystem: Environmental > Aquatic > Marine > Oceanic | place: Pacific Ocean | collected...
CAGCATCACCATGCCGCCCATCGCCATGCCAGCGTAGGGGATCGCCTTCATAGCCGTAGTCAAGCCTGCGAAACTGCGCCCAGACCCCGCTGAGGAAGAGGATTCGCCACCGCCACCGCCACCGCCGCCACCGCCGCCGCCGCCACCGCCACCGCCGCCGCCGCCAGGGGCGCGACCGCCGCCGCCCCCTGCACGCATCTTCCTGAACTCAGCGTTGACGCGCTTCGCTTCCTCTCGGACAGCCTTCAATTCGTCACGAAGTTTCTTGAACTTCTTGACGGTTTCCCCAGCCTTGTCCAACGACTCAGCAAGAGTCTTCGCAACGTCGCCAGTTTCCTCAAAAGCGGTATTCAGGTCTTCGGTTGCGCTCGTCAGCCCCTCGGCTCTGGCGGGATCGAAGGCGTCGCCGAGCGTGCGTTCAAGGTCATTGAGCGCACGCGCATTGACCTTTACTTCAATCTCGGCGGTCGTTCGTGCCATCAGCCCAGCCCAGCACTCAAGTCAGGGGTGCGCCCAGCCGCGATCTCCTGTTCCCAGTGATCGATCAGCGGATCACCAGTCACAACAGCCTCGTCCCAGGAAGATGGAGCGTTCAGAGTTCGTGGTGGACCCCAGCGAGTAGGCGACAATCCACCGCTCTCGTCCAAAGCGTCCTCCATGCCTACTAGGAACGGCGTGATCTCAGCGGGCGTAAACGCGCTAAACTCGATTGGCGGCGAGCCCGTGCGCTTGTACCAGATCCACCTCAGAGTCCAGAGCGGATCAGCCAGCATCCTTTCAGCGTGCTTCTCCATCGCCTGTTCCCCAAAACCTAGCCTCATGTGAGGCCACCTCCCCGTAGATAGCCGCCACCACCCCTACATCGTAAAGCTCGCCTAGATCAGACGCCCACTCAGGGGCTTCCTCCAGTGCGACCGCAAGATGCGCCTGCATTTCAAGCAGGTTTAGGGTAGCCGCGTCAACTACTTGAGCAGGCGTATTGGCTGTTAGTCTGGAGCGGGTCAGGCCAACGGCTGCTCGCTCCTTGATGTTCAGAATGTGACTCTTGAAATGCCCCGCCCAGTGGTAGCCGCGCCCGTCAGTGTAGTCGAGATCGAACTCATGCTCCGCTGACACCCCTCCGCTGCCTTCGTGGTCCTTCTCAGGACCGCTAGGGGCGAGTGTGGGGGGCGTAACGACGTTGAGCCCGGTTTTTGATGTGGTAGGGGGTGGCGGTGCTGCTGCCTTCTTGCGCTTCCTAGCCGCGCTGCCCAATTCTGCGTTCTCTGCCATGTTGCCTCCATGCAAGCGGGTGGTTCATGTTTAAGCGTCGCTCTCGTCCCGGCACCTGATAGCGACCATTGACACGTTGGTTCCAACGATACCTCGTGCGGTGACGTTCATGTTTCTCTCGGAGATCCTGACGCCTTCGACGTTCATAACAATCTGGGGCGTGCCGATGTTCGCGTCAGCCTCGATTGTCGCCGTCAATTCGCCGCTCGACAAGATGTTCGACAGATGGTCCTCGGGAGAAACCCCCTGCTTCGGGAACCAGCCCTCCGACTTGATAGTCGAACCGATGATCCGCACAAGCTCGGCGGTCATGGAACATTCGTAGCCAGTGGGCGCGTGCTCTACCACCTGAATGTTGTCGAGAGTCTGCACAGGCTCATAGGTGATCGATTCCCGCACCGTGACACCCGTTGCGTAGCCGACCTGAGTGCCTTCAAGCGTAAATCGTGCTCTCGCACCAGTAAGGACGTTGCCTGTCGCCATTGTCGTCTACTCCCACATGCTAGGTCGAAGCCTCAAACGAGGCAGAAACAAGATGGATTGTCGTCTTTATGAAGTTGACGGGAATGACCGGGGCGATCTCCACATCAATTGTCATAACGTCGCCAGTCAATTCGATAGTCAGGTTCTTGTAGCTGACGATGGCTGTCACGCCGACCAACTGCCCCAGGACCGAGATTGCGATGCCCTGTGCTGCTGTCACTGTCCCGGCAAAGCCCTTCTTGCCGACAATCGCTTCAAGCGCCGTCCGAAGCGTGTAGACCGAGTAGTTCACCGCTTCGTTCACCGAAGCCTCGCAGTACGCAAGGTTATTGTCGATCAAGTAGGTGGTCACGTTTCTGAGCCACCGGAAGCCCACATTTGGGTTCTTCTCGATCATGCAGAGCCCTGCCTGAATCAGTTCGTTGGCGTCGTCCTGAATGGTGTAGGTCGCGTCGTTGCCGAAGAAGTCGAGGACGTTTAGGTACTTGAACGTCAGGCTCGTGCCGACCTCGCTACCCGCCTGCATTCCGGCTGCGATGCACGCGCTAAACGGAGGTGCGAACCGCTCCTTCGTCCCGCTCGTGTTGAACCGCTGAATGTCCTGAATCAGCAGCCTTGCGTGGCGCGTGTTCATACTCAGTGCAAGCGCCTTCGCATCGGACAGGTTGATTGCCGAAGTCGCGCCGAGCACACAGTCGCGCTCAGAGCGTCCAGCCGCGCACATATAGGTGCAGTGCGAGATTGTCGCCGCCTGCACGGCGGTATCGTTGGTCAACGGGACCACCGTGTTGACGCGGTAATCGCGGAGGAGGTTCAGCGCATCTTGCCAGTCGCCAAACGAAGTCGCGCCCTCCGTGCCACCGCTGAGATATTGCGCGGTTGATAGATTCGCCGGGGCTCCTGTCGCGGCTCCCAGGATCTCTGCACTGACGAAGCTGCTTCCCGCGTTAATGACCGCAGCCATGTCGGTCAGAATGTCGAGGATGCTGTAACCAGAGGCCAGCGCACTCTGACTTCCAAACTCGTCAAGCGCCTCAATGTCGTAATCCGCAGAGGGCGTCACCATCAGCTTCGTCAGCGTCCACTCAGCCTGTGTGGCAAAGAAGACCTCCCAGTCCTCAAAAGTGGGATACGTCGATTCAGTCAACGTAAACGGTGTGTAGGCCGGAAGAATGTCAATGCCGTCTGGCGTCAACGCACACGCAATCGTCTGGATTGTTCGCCAGGAAGTCGAACTCGTGCCGGATGCGCCGCTGATCCGTTCCATCGCGGCAGAGCCAGTGTTATCAGTGCCAATCAAAATCGCTACAACATTCGGAGGTCCAGGGGTCGGATCTTGCGTCCATGAAAGCGTGGTCGCGTTCAAGACGTAATCAGCAGTAACGAGCCCCCTGCGGGTCTGCCCTGGCGTGAAGCCGAAAAGATGAACCTGCTGCGGCGACGACGTTCCCGCGAAGACGTTCATGTTCCCGGCTGTAACCGCGTCGATTTCCGCTCCGTAGATCGCAGACCAACTACCCGTCGTCGTGACGGGGGCAGTCCCATTCAGTTGAATTGTCTCCGACTGGACTGCTGGGCCAGCAACGTCCATCCCGTAGATCGTGACCTTCTGAGTCGTGTCGTCGGGGTGATCAGACGACAATTGAGCCTGACCCGCTTGAAACCAGTACGACTGGAAGTTGACGGTTCGGGCGGCGTCCACCACCCCGAGAGCGAACATGCTGACCTCTACCCAGCCTGCCTCTGAGGTCGTGACTGGGTTGACGCCATCCAGTTCAACCGCTTCCATGTAGGGACCGCCGCCGTTTTGCCCGATAATCAGGAGCCACGCATTACTGGCACCATCGGTCCAGACGTTAATCGGCCCACCGCCTTCAAGCGGATCACTGCTCCAGTCGTAAAGCCCGTAATGCTGACCGCCACCTGTGGCGGCTAGCACAGGGGTGCTCGTGGTATTGCCCCGAACGGTAAACGTCGCGCCACCGGGGGCAGCGTGCAGGTAGATCCCCAGGACGCCGCCAGCCTTGAACGTCTGGACGCCGTTTACATAGGTGGCGGGGGTGCCGCCCAGTGTGATTGTGTCAGACACCGGATTGTCGCCAGCGTCCAGCCCGTAGATCGTGATCTGCGACGTTTCTGTGCCGTCGCTAGTGATCTCCATTGTTTCAAGGCTAGCGGTCTGAGCAAGGTCGCCGTTCAGTCCTGGGTTGCTGGGGATGGTGCCGATAAGCTCATTCCCCCGGCCCGCGAACGACGCACTGACGGCGGCTGTCAGCCCGCCACTGTGCGTGAACGACACATCTGCGACGCCAGCGGTCCCGGTGTACTGGATTGTCGCCACGCCGTCTGCGCCGATGTTGTCAAAAGTCTCAACGACGCTATCGAAGCCGATCTGGACCGCCTTCGTGTTTGGATCGCTGCCGTTGGAAACGTCCACGTTGATGCGCTCAGTGAAAGCGCCGTAATCGCGGCTAGCCAACTTGAGAGCAGGGTTCCCGCCGTCGTCGTCCAGGGTCAATGTGCTCTGGGTCGCGGGGTTGACCTTGACGAACATAACCTCTTGAGCACCGCCGGGGATGCCTGGGTCTTTCGACGGGTCAAAGAGCATCGTTCCACCCTCAAGTAGATCGCCCTCTTTGAACATCTTGCCGATCTTGCCGGGGTTCGACACCCTGTGAACAACGCCGGGTTCCCCACCCTCGACCTCTCCGATCAAGGCGACAATCCCAGTTGCGCCGAGTCCAACTTGAGCCAGCCCGCTCGCGTCAACCTCAGAGTACGAACCTGGGATCGCTGTTACGCGAGAGTTGAAATAGATTGTCGTCGCCATTGTCGTCTAACTCCGCAAGTCGCGAGCGTTCGCCCGGTGGTTCCCGCCAGCTTCACCGCGACGAAGACCGTGAATGGGACGATTGGCAAACTCCTCAAGCAGGGCAGACCAATCCTCGGTGGACCGCTTTTCGCGGCTATTGATCCCCTTCTCGTTGCACCACACCTCAAACGCTGCGCCGCCGTGCGGAAAGAGCTTACTCGTGTGCCCTGCATAGCGCGCAGTCGTTTCAAGCCCTCTGGAGGTCGAAGAAACAGCGTGGGTCACACCTAGCCCAGGTGCGGCCTTACGCTTCTTGCGAGGGGGGACGAAGGGCACAGACGGGCTGTCGCCCCTAGAAGGGGATGCTGCTTTGCGCTTTCGCGTCTTCGGTGGTGCCATCTGGGCTTCTCCCCTTTGACTTTCTATTCGATATACGGCTTGACGCCGCCGCCGGAATCTTCATGGAAGATATTGAGGGTGCCGTCGCAGGTTAGATAATCCTCGATTGTCGTCATCAAAGCAACCGCCAACGCATCTGAATCGACCCAAACCTCCTCGTATTCGGTGGAGACGGTTAGCCGCCGAACGAACAAGTTCTCTGGTGAATACCTGGGATCTGGCGCTAGATCGGCTCCTGAGAGGGTCGGTTCATTCAACCCACCCTCAAGAAGACGCCACATACCCACGTTCATTATCTTTCTAGCGACACGATAATAGCAGGCGCAAACGTCTGGGTGTTCGGCATAGATCGTGATCCCGTAAGTACCCGTCACCCGCCGCTTGAACTCCGTTCCGCTTTTGCAGTCTGTCGTGGGTGGAGGACCGCCTAGAAACGTCGCCTGCTGCCCCACTCCAACGTAGTCCTGAGTGATCTCCTCAGAGGTCAACGTGACCGCCCAGCAGGGGAACGGTCCCTCTGCGCGTGCGTAGCCGCTGACCACTGTTGGCGGGTGATCGGTCCAATACCCCTTGATCACCGCCAGATCGCTCGCTGACAGGTCGCTCAGAATGGTGTCTAGCAGCGTCACATCGCCACTGATCGCCGTTACCCCCTGCTGGAGGACAAGGCGAATACGCTGCTCTGGGACGTTGGCGCTCATTCTCAGACCTTCAGATTGTCCACAGCCGTCTTAATCAGCAGCCTAGCGTGTCCTGGGAAGCGTTTGAGCGCCCTGTCGAAGAAGTGGTGCCCGTCGATCCCAGGATGAATCCACTTGCCTGCCACATGGATGCTCGCTCGGCGGTAAGTTTCGTAGCTTGTCCCTGCCGAGTCAACGCGCTTGCTCATGCCGCCGTAGATCGAGCCAGAGTGCTGCTTTGCACCCGGCGCAGAGCCCTTCATGGTCATAGCGCCCATACCGGACGCTGCGGAAGACGACAATCGAGCAGATTTACCGCTCCCAGGCGCAGGGGCGCTCGCGTTGTTCGTCAGGTCGTTCTTTGCAGCGCGTCCGATCTTCCGACCGACCAGAGCGGCTTGCTGCTTGTTCATGCCGCGCTTCGATTCCAGGCTACCCATCGGCATCCCAGCGACCCCCGCAGTTTTACCCTTCTGATGCCTGAATCGAATTGTCGCGTATGTCCCGCGCTTCCCGCCAGGAGGCGACAATCCGCGACCCTTCACAAAACTAGGGACCATGTTGCCGCCGCCCCACCCAGTTTCAACAGCGTTCGCCAACCAGCCTGCGAGGCTAATTGTCGCGAACTTGACGGTGCTCGACTTCAGCGCCGTCGCCTTGACCGGAAAGTTAGACAGCTTGAGCCCCTGCTGGTACTCGATCAGCGACGTTTTCAGTTCCCGCTGCGCGAGAGCCGCAATATCGTTCTCAAGCGCCTTCGCCAATTCAGGAAGCACAGCAGCCACCGCAGCCGGGAGGGCAGCGATGCCGGGAGGCACGTTTAGCGTTACTTGCGTGATCACGATCTCGCCGCCGTCAAGAAGTCGAGCTTGACCTTGAAGGTAGTGGGGAGGTTCCTCGGCTCATAGACGCCCTTCGCCCCCTTTTCCGGTCCCTTGAGGGTCTGGATGCCGTAAGTCGCGTCGTCAACGATCCAAACTGGGCGACAATTGTAGTGGACCGTGAATCTGCTGTTAAGAGCAGGCCCCTGCGCTGGCAACCACTGGAGGCGAAGGGGCAGATTGCCTACCCCCTCAAGCATCGTGAAGTGCTGACCTTCGTAGTAGTAGGTCGGGGTTCCGGCTGTCTCCGTGGCGACAAAATTGATCTTCACGGGCTCATAGCGCATCGCTCGCGTCTGCGCGTCCGTGGTGCGCGTGGTCTTACCCACCTGAACAGTGGTGCCTGGACCGTCGCTGACGACTAGCTCGCACCATGCCATTTCTTGATTGACGCCCACAAAGCGGTCGCGAAAGCTGACGCGCATCTGGCTCTGCATCGTCATAAGCGCGTCAGTGAAACTCCACCCGCCGAACTCCTGATCGAAGTTTTCCTTGATTGTCGCCTGCGCGAACGTGCATTGAACGTCCACGAAGTCTCGCGTCAGATGGCGGTCGCGGTCGAACTCAGGGCTGACGTACCACCAGCCGTCACTTCCGCACAACGCACAGTCAGGATTCCACTGATCGCTGCCGTCCATGCGGCATGGGCACTCGATTGCGCGGCTCCAGCGGAACGACAATCCGAGTCCCTGGATTGCCTGTGTGAAAAGCTGGGGGTCGAACGCGCCGAGAGGTCCGTACTTCGTGACCAGCGGCGGCTGACTCATATCACCACCATCCGAGACGCCTTACCGTAGTAGCGCCGAAGGTTCGGAATGAGCCCTTTCAACTCCTTAGTGTAGTTGCCGACACGCGCACCAAAGCCAGCATTTGTCGCTGAAGAAGTTGTGTTCACGTTTTGGGAAAGTCCTGGCAAACTGACACTCTTGCTGGCAATTCCGGCTCCTACGATCAGGTCGCCTGCGATGTTCAGGACGCCGATTGACGCCTGCATCCCGATGGCGTGCTTGATATCAGGCGGTGCCGTCAGCGGCTCAAAGCCAGAGCGGTAGTTGAAGTGCCAGATGTGCGGGACGCGCCCGGTTGCGCCTGACCACATCGGCAGCAGCGAGCCTGGGATCATCAGCACATCGGCGATGTTCCCCTGCCCAGGCACGATCTGAATCACGCCTGACACCCCGTTGTCCTCCATGACCACCCACTGCGGATCGATCACCACTGATTGCGCCATCGAGGGGTACTGGAAGCTGACCTGATCGATGCCGACTAGGGGGTAGTTTTCCAGTTGGAAGTAGCCCCAGCGAGCGTAGTCCACCGCGTAGTGGTCGTGCGTTTCGTCAGTGTGCGTGCGGGCGACCAGATCGATATCGAGTTCCTTCTCCAACCAGTCAACGCCAGCGCGAATGTAGTATTCCAGCATCCTGTCTGGGAACGGGACGCCATTGTCGTCTGTCAGGTCAAGACCGAACAGGTAGTTCGCCCGTAGCTCGTCCACCGTGATCAGGAGGGCGCTCTCGCCCTGACCCTCTGACGACACCTCCTCGCTGAACTGCGAGGTCTGCCCCAGCGCAGTGTTCTGGTACTGCGCCTGATAGTAATACTCAGTGTCTACCGTCGCCGTCGTGTCGTTGTGCGAGTAGAAGAATGTCTCTGGGAGCAGTGTCCATGTCTTGATTGTCGTCCAGACCGCGAGGTCGGTACTCCGCTGCAAGATCATCGAGTCATACCGCTCCATGACTGTACTGACGGCGGGGGCTTCGACCGTGACTTCGGTGACAAACTGATTCGTTGTCGCATCCACGCGCTCAGATCCGCGCAACACGGTCTGCACAATTGGCGACAATCCGAGTGTGTGGAACGCTACGGTGCCTGCGAGCGCCGGGGCTACGAAAGCCCGGTCGAACTCGATGGCTGGGATCTCCAGCCGATAGCGGAAGGCCTCTACTGCTGTGTGGGTGAAGTCACCTGACCCGTCAGTGACGACTTCGACAGGCGTGGTGCTGATTCCGATTCCGTTGATTGCTTCGCTGCCTCCTGCGCTCGGCGAGGATGGCGACAATCGGACAATCGCGTTTGGAACTGGGTTGCCGCTCGCGTCTTGAATAGTACCTGTGATTGATACCGTCACGGCGGGAGTCTCCTATGACAGATCGCGCACTGTTCTTATGTAACACCGCGAGTTGGTTCCCAGGCTCGCCCCGGCAATCGAAGGGCGCACCCGAATGTAGTGACCGATGCTTTCAACGTCGATGTAAAACCGAACCACTGTTCCAGGCGCGAGGGCGCTCGTGTCGAGAGTGATCGGGGTCGAGGGCGTCAAAGCCAGCGTCCCGCCAAACAACACGCCAAAGCTGCTGTAGCGGTCATACCACTCCGTCGCAACGTCCTTCTGCTCAAGGCCAGCCTGAACGTCCAGATTGAAGGCGGTCATGTCGCCAGTGGTCCCACCGCCAACCGTCAGATCGACGTAAAGCTGAACGCGGTCATAGCCCTTGACGTTCAACCCTTCCGACCATGTTGACCCGCCAGGAGACGCCGGAACGGTCACGTTCTGGTAGGCGTCATGGAGCACAACCGCGTGGTCAAGAATATTCGTTTCACGAATAGTCGAGCACCGCAACGCCCGTGTGGACTGCGACTGTACGTCAATCCTTGCTGGGATATCAGACATTCAGGCTACCCGCTCTACCTGCCGTCGATGAGGTACGAAATCCCAACGCCAGAGCCGCCAGGATCAGTATCGACGGTGACGGTCAGATTGTCGGAACCATCCCAGGTTACGGACTCGATGTAGTTGGCGGAAGTGCCTGCCTGGAAGATCGAAGCGAACACGGGAGAGGCGTCCATCCCAGGAAAGTTGCCAACCACCACAAATACATCACCATTCGGGAGGTTGGTCGTACCGGAGACGATGCTCGTCAACTCTACGTCAAGAGAGTCCACGCTGACTTCGTTGGCGTTTGCCTGAACGATGATATCGCCCAGCTTGTCCGCAAGCGCGAAGCTAGGCGGGTGCCCTGCCGACAGGCTCGGAATGTAGTCGTTGATCATTCGCTGCTGGGCAGCGGTAAGGGCTGTGACGGGCATGGGTTCAGTTACCTCTCGTTCATGCGTTCGATAAGTGCTTCGACGGCGGTTTTGCGAGTCTTGCCAGCTTCTTCCGCTGCCAGGAGCGCGTCAAGTATGTGATCCAGTTCGCCAGTCGCCAGCTTCGCACTGAGCGACGCAACCGATCCGTCAAGAGCCGAGAGATCGGGTTCTGGTTCGGGTTCGGGTTCGGGCTCTGGAGCGGGTTCCGGCTCCTCCGGTTCTGAGGCGGCAATCGCCGCTACCGGAGGAGCCGAGACACGCTGATACTCAGCAAAGGCGAGCAGAGAGGCTGCGTCGTCGGCAGGAATCCCAGCTTCGGCGCTGGGCTCCTGTCCGTCGATGGCGTGTAGATTCCCCGATTCTGGATTCACCCAGTACGAAGCTCCTGATTCACCCACGATGTGACCACCGCGAAAGTGTCGAAGCGTACATCGGACGACAATCGAGCTATCTGCCATCGTTACAGCCTCCTGCTGCTGCTCAGAGTGCGCTATGCGAACGCACCAGTAGGCAGCTTGCCGATATTGATGAAGATTCCATTGTGTAGCGGCTTTTGGATTTGCAAAGCCAACAGCAAAATCTGTGCCCACCGAACCGAAGTGTCGATGGTAGCGAGCGGAACCTTAGTGAATGGCGCAAGCTGCTTGATCTTCATCACCTCGGAACCGCCAGAGAGCATGTAGCCCTTGCTGCAATTCGGGAGGAAGCGGTTCAAGTCCACCAAAGTCGTCAGCGCACCAGCCGAAGCCACCTTCATAATGAAGCGGCAGGTCGCGGCAGTGCCACCCAGGTCAGAGCGGTAGATCTCGTAGTAGGTCGTTCCGTTGCCACCATCGGTGACAGGGATGCTGACCTGATCGAGAGCCGCCACCGTGATGCCACCAGAGGTGACAGGAGCACTCTTGCCCAGCGCCGAGCACGCAACCACCTGATAGATGTAGGTTCCGGCGTCAGCCGCACCCCAATAGGTGGTATTGGTTCCAGCGTAGGCAGGAGTCGTGATTGCACCCAGGACCGGGGGGTTCGGACGAGCGGCGGTCTGGCCGACACCAGCGGCGTTCGCCGTGGTGCTGTCAGGAATGAAGATATCGTTCTGCAACTTGATGTTGCCGAACGGCGTCGAAACTCCCTGAATCGAGATTCCAGCCATGCCACCCTTCGGGGCAGGCAGATCGTACCGCTCCTTCGGATACATGATCTTGCTCAGATCCTTGACGGGACCGGGCGGGAGCCACAGGTCAGAGGGGCGACCGTAGTTCGGCTCGGCGATCAGGCGTTCAACCATGTCCGCGATGTGATCCTCAGACAGAGGATTGCCGCGAAGGTCGATCACATTGTCGCTTTCGTAGCCGGAAACGTAGCCGTCGTCCAGAGCAGTGTTGCCCCAGGCGACCGTGGACAGCTTCTCAAGACCGTCCATCTGGACGGGCATCATGTTCTCGTCACCGTCAAAGAGCGTGCGCTCAAGCTGGCGAAGGAGGAACATCGTGCCGTTCACAGCCTCTCGGGCCATGATATCTCCGAACTTAGATCGGAGCATACCCATCACCATTGAGACGCGCCTCACAGTGCCCATATACTTAATCACTGTGTAATTTCGGGCATAGGTGCTCGTGTCTTCGGCTGGAAGCGCCCCCTCGTTCATCCAGACAGCGTTGCCAGAGCCGTAGCTGACCAACTGATCGAACTCTTCGACAGTGTTGGTGGCTGCGTCCTTATACAGGCTCGCCCAGAAGGGGATTCCGCCCCTTCCGCCCGCACCCTTCATCTGGTAGGTGACGTTGAAAAGTGTGGAGTCCAGCGACTCCAGACGGAGAGGGAATCCAACACCGGGCGCTGTGCCTGGGTTGTTGATATCCTGCCCAGCCATCAACGCCTTGTTGAGTGCCGAAACCTCGTCCGCAGAGGCTACGCCTCCCAATGCTCCTACCTGATCGCCCATCGTGGACAACCCCTGGTAGTCGCGCCAGCTAACAAAATCGCCGTTCATGTTCCTGTCTCCTCTGTAGCTTTCGCTGGAAGTTGTCTACGATACCTGCTGGATCGCAGCCATCACGTTTGTTGGAAGATCGCCTGTCTGCTCATACAAAGCAGTTGCATGAGACAGCCGCGTCACTGCTGCACCGTCGTCAGAATCCACAGCGTGAATCATCAGAGCACGGAGCGCGTCAGTAACCTGCGCCTTTGAGAGATTGTCGTCTCTATCCGGCGTACCACCGCCAACGCTCTTTGTCAGCCCTCGACCGTTGACCTCCTCGGGTCGTGCGGTAATGGCTCGTCGCGGAACAGGAGCACTTTCCACCTCGGCGAGGCGTGCTGCCATCGACTTGATGATCTCGTCCTGATGGGTGGCGTGCGTCGCGAGGCTCTTGATCAGCGAGCCCTGTGCCTTGAGCAGTTCGCGAGTAGCGCGTCCGTCGCGGGAAACCTCCGTCACAACCTGACCCATGCGTCCATCGACGCCCTTGACCAGAGTTCGGAGGAAGTCGGAAGCGTCCACAAGCTGGGACGCATCGTCGTCTTCCTCAATGGTGTCCACGAGACTCTTGTGAATGTCCTCGGGCTCGGGCTCCTCGATGCCCGCAGCCTCGACCTCGGCCCAGATTCGACCGAGTTCAGCACGCTCAGACTTGCTGATCATGCCAGCGTCAAGACGCGCCGAAAGGAAAACCTCTCGATTGTCGCCGTCGTCACCGCCCACGGCGTCCTCGACAGCGGCATAGGCGTCGATAGCCTTCATCAGGTCAGTGACTTCAATATCGGCCTTGTCCATTTCGTAGTCCTCCTCGCCTTCTTCCTCGTCGGCTTCGGCTGTCTCGGTTTCTTCGCCAGTGTCCTCGTCGTCGTCGTCGCCCATTTCTTCCTCGCCGTCGTCCTTCTTGAGGTCGAACTTCTCGGAAGGGGGCTCGTCTTCTTCGGCAGAAGCCTTTGCCAGATTGTCGCCTTCGTCAGCGCCCTCCATCAGAGGAAGCGACTCATAAGCCGCCTTGCTGATTCCGTCAGTGACGCCAGCGCGGACGCAAAGATGGGTGTAAGCCTCAAAGGAGGTTTCCGGCAAACGCTGTTCAGGAGCCCGAAGGGCTTCAATTTCGTCAAGAGTCATGGGTATCGAACCCTCCAGATTCTACGAAGTCGTTGACTCTGCCAACGCTCCAATTCGGAAACCTGTTGGCGACAATAATATGAGCCTCTGCCTTTGTCACCCTCTCGGCACGAGAAGGTTCAGTCGGAACCCAGTCGCCGAGAGCTTCAGACAGGTACTCAATGTAGTCCACAGTGGTCATTGGCTGCACTTCCGCAACCATATCAGCCTTGCGAAACTGTGGGAGAATTGCGTTCGCTTCTGGGTGGGGCTCCCACTCAATCATTTCTTCTTCGTCGTCACCATCTTCGTAGGTGGTGACAGCCAAAGTACCGTCAAGCGCCTCCACTCTCAGCGGAAAGCCCTCGCCGGGGGCGGTCCCTGGATTGGTGATCGCGCTTCCCGCCATCATGGCTTTGGCGAGCACCCGAAGTGACGTTTCCGTATTGACCGGAACGTGGGTGATCGCGACGTTGTGAATGTCGGCGCTCGTGATCGTAGTTTGATCGCGCTTATCTCGCGCCCCGACCTTACCCTCAATCGAAAAGCCCAGCCCACGCCCGTTCGGGCTCTTGCTCAAGCTGCGAGCGAGGGCGTAAACCTTACGCCCCTCGTCCGTGTTGACGAGGTAGCCCTCGGCCCACCAGCCATCGTGGTCAGACGCAGTGCCGTTCGGAAGGCGCTCCCCCTTCTTCACGCGCTTCGCGGTCGTGGGATAGCCGAGTACGTCGGTGGTCTTTTGCCCGTGATTGTCGTTGAACCAGCCGTGATCGAGGAAGGGGCTGAAATTGAGCCCGTCTTGAACCACCCGCTCCTGCTGCCGATCCAGCGCACCAGTCGAAACGATGCCGCCAATCCGCATAGGATTGTCGTCCTCGGACTTCTCCCAGGCAGTGATCGGTATGTGGAATCGGAAAGTGTTTTCAGTCATTCAGGGTCTTCAATGCGCCGACCCTGTGCCCGTATTTCGGGCGGTCCAATGGCTGCAAGGTTCGTTTTAGTACGGATTGTCGTCTGCCGTCAACTCTTAGGTATCCGAAAGGCAGGAACAATCGGCTGCGGCGTCATAGCCTTGTGCAGGGTAGCACCGTCCGCAATTGTCACCGATTCTTTGCAGTGTGGGCACGGGCCGCTAATCAGCCCTGAGTCTGGGTCCATCAAAACGATGCCCAGCCTCAAACGAAGCCCGCCTTCTTGCGCTCCACCTCCGATGGACTTGCGACAATGCGGGCACCGGATTGTCGCCCCCATCAGATTACGTCCAGCCCCAAAATCTCTGCGAAGTGGGCTGGGCGTCTTCCCATGTGGACGCGGCGCTCGGCGCACGCTCGGGCAATCCCGAACAGCACACGCTTCAACCCCTCGGCTCCGTGGTTTCTCATAATGTAGCCACAGGTTGTCTGGGGTTCGACCCACTGGACAAGCTGTTCAAGGTCGGCGTCGTCAGCCAGGAAATCGGTCAGGTGATCGAACGCTGCGATGTTCGGAAGCGGGCGGTCCATGTTGTCGGTGCCTGGGTAAACACACAACACCTGAGAGAGCGACAATCGACCGTAGCGCCCGAGAGGCGCTTCGCCGACTCTGCCCGATCCGCTCAATGCGATTACTGCCATCCGGCACCTCCCAGCGGCAAGCCGAAGCGGATTGTCGCCTTGTTTACTGTCTTCAACAATCGCTGTGCTTCAGCAATCGCTCGCTTCTTCGCCTCTGCCGACACGTTGCTCTGGGGGATGCGAGCGAGTGCGTTGCGAACATGCGCTGCATCTAGCTTGCCACTAGCGTCCCGAACGGGGAAGTGTCGAAGTGTGCGAGGCACCGTCTTGCCGCCGTCGTCCTTCTTACCGGGCTCGACGTACAGGAAGGCGCTGTCGGGAAGGTCGTTCATGTAGGCAGTCGTCCAGACTGCCTTGATCAGATCGGGATTGTCGCCCTGCGCCTTCTTCGTCAGGTGTTTGTGCTCGGCGGCTGTGACTCTTGCGGTCTGGCCTCTAGCGGCTGTGCTTCGGCGGGGGCTTCCGTAGGGCCACAGATGCCCCTGCCCACGCTTCGCTTGCTTCCCTTTGGAGCCCGCGTTCCAATGAGCTTCTGCCATACGAACATGGTGCTTTCTCGCGTCGGCGTGTGCTCGGATAGCACGCTTGACGCCAGATGATAGTTTAGGCTGACCGCCTCGCGGGCCGTCTGGTGCGCTATACGCCAACTCCTGCTCGGCATGATCGTGGTGATCAGCCTGCTGGGCGTGGGTTTTGTGGGCGTCCAGATGATCCTTCTCGGTCCAGTCAGGATGGGCCGCTCGCATAGCCTTTGAGCTTGCGACGCGCTTACTTCGACGCGACCCAGCTAGTTCGCTGCCCTCCCGCTGTGCCTCTACTTGCGCCCACTCATCTTCAGGCAAAGCTACGCCGCCAAAGTCGTGTGATCGCCGCCTACGCTTGCGCTTCGGGGCACCGGACGGGTGTTGATCTGGGTAGCCCTCGGAGTCTGCTGGTATCGGCTTCCCGCTTCGGGTGGTGCCTAGCTCGTCAGCCGTTGCAGGGTGGGGCTTCGTGCGCTCCTTTGGCGCGTTGGCGTATTCATAGTAGGTGTTCGTGCCGCCGTGCGGTAGCGCCTCCACATGCTTCCGCTGCCAGCCTACGTTACGCCCCCCCAAAACTCGCTTCTCCCAGCCCTCGCCTTCCGGCTTCGGAATGCCCTTCCTGCGCTTGCGGTCGCCTTGCCACGGAATGGTGTGCTTTGCGTCAGCCCACTTTCCTCCGCGTGGGCCAACGAAAGGACCGCCGCCCTTCGCAAGTTCGTCCGGTTCGCTGCTTTCACGAGAAAGCCTCACGCACGGGTAGGGGTCCGCAGCTTTGACGACAATCGGGGAATTGTCGCCAATGCTCTTGCCCCAGCCCGCGTTCAACTCTTGCTTGTGGTAGTGGGTTTTCCCGGTGTCGCTGTTGTGGCTTCGTACCGACAACTTCCCATGTGCCGGGTCATCGATCACTTTTGGCAGATCACCGCCGCGTCCCTTCGGCTGACCACTGACGACGAATAAGCCGCCTTTAGCGTGTGGGTGGTCTTCTCTGTGGTTAGAAAACGAACGCCCCGTACCGCTGTCAATAACATGCCTGTCTGGGTCATGCTCATGGTACGAAACTGCGCCTGTGTCGCTGTTGTGGGAGGCTTTGACGTAGGCCTTGCCGTCGTGCTTGACCACCTCCGGGGCAAGATGTTCGTGCCCCTTTTCTGTTTCGGCGTCAATCGCGCCCTTCCCCCAGTGTGGATGCGTCCCCGCCTTCTTCGCGTAGATCGGCTTACCGCTGCTGGTGTGGCCGACAACCTTCCCGCCTCTTGAGCCTTCGCCGCCCTTGACGACAATCCCCAGATTGTCGCCAATCTTGCGGAGGTCGAGCACGAGTCGAACCCGGCTCTTTTCGATCTCGGAAGCTGCCGAAAGTGCGCCCGCCGTGATTGAGGCGAACTCGGTGTCAGCCTTGAACTCAGTGCCCTCCTGCACATCGAACATGATCTGCTCGTTAGACCGCGTGCGCCCGCGTCCTAGCGTGCGTGTGCGAATCTCTGTCCTGACTGGGTACTCGTTTTCGTAACCTGTGAACACGGAAGGTTCCTTAGCCCGAACCTTCTTGCCAGTCTCAGGATCTTCGTAGCTATAGCTACGCTTCTGCACCTGACCTACTGCGCCGGAAGCGCCGATCTTGCGGACGTTCACGAGGTACTTCTTCGTCTTCAGGATGGCTCGATCTGTAGGCGACAATGTGTCGATCAGGCGATTCGTCACCTCGTCGGAGGTAACAGCCTCGCCGCCGTGCGCCCCGCGCATTTCGTCTGTGACGACGGGACGCATGGTGTCCATCCATGTCAGAATCTCCTGCGCTCGCATGGCGAGGTAGACGGCTTTCGCGTCGGGCGAACCCACAGCAGGCGGCTGTGCGTCCACAAACCCAGCATCCATGATCTCCTGCCGCTCAGTGTCCGGTAGAGCGTCGATAGCGTTGCCCAGGACAGTTTCGACTACTCGCGTGTCGAGCAAGTCCCTGCCGTCCGCTGTGCTGCCGTATGTTCCCTCCTCGGGCTTTGTATCAAAGAGCATCGAATCGGGGAACTCGATCAGAGCGTCGGTGGAGCCAGGAGCCTTCGTGTCCTTGAAAGCACGAAGCTGCTCAATCGCAGCGAGGCCCGCTTGATTCTGCGCCAGGGACGCTTGCGCGGCGATATCAGCCCACTTCTTCGACTCAGCCCGGTTCGTAACCGTCGAAGCCTTGAGATTCGCAGCCTCCGCAACACGGCCCAGCGCGTCTGTCACCGATAGCGTCAGTTTGGCCTGCCGCGTATTGCGTGACTTAGCTTCGGGGGAGGAGCCTACCACCGCGCCCCCTAGCTTGAACCCGGTCACAGTCCCGTTCGGTAGACGACGATTCTCTACGTCGAAAAGCTGAGTCTCGGCGTCGCGCAGCTTGTCGAAGATGCCCTTCTTCTTCCCCTTCGTGCTGTACATGAAACGCCCGCGATCATCGCGCTTCTGCACCTTCACCGTTTCAGACTTGCCCGTGTCGGGATTGATGATCGTCTTCGCCACCATCTTCGGCTTGCCAGCCTCGTCCAACTCCATTTCGCCAGCCTCGTTCCGAACGGGCACCATCAAGTTTTCCATGATGGGCTTGCCCATCAGCTTCTCAGGAACCGCCGCTGGGAGCATCCGAGCGCAGCGTGTGATCCGCTGCCACTCAGCCATCGGGCTCCCTAGACTGTCATACATGATCATTTCGGAGGCGTTGCCCAGGTTCATGCCGACCTGTGCCGCGTCCGAACAAACGATCATTTCGCAGTTGTTGAATACGGTCTGCTGCTTTGACGACAATGGGGGGTCCATTGTCGCCCCCGCTCCCGCAAGCTCGGCGTATGCAGCCTTCAAGCCGCGAATACGCTCCTTGAGCTTTTCTGCCTGCGCGGGGTCTTTGGCCTGCACGGGGTCCGCTGTGCGAGCAATTGCCTGGAGGATTGCCGAACTCGTGCCCACGCTAACGCCGAACCGCGCAGAGAGATCCTTACGCATCGCCGCCGGAACTCGCGAGCCGTAGAAGAAGCACTCCTCGTTGCCCCGCATGACGTAAGACTCAGGCGGTTCAATCCCCAGAGTCGCCTTAGCTGTCTCGCGCTGTTCGGGCGTGAACTGGCTCATGCGAACCGACTCCACACCGTCAGGCAGGTAGCCGTTGTCGTGATCGCCAGGGTAAGCCTGCCAGTCGATGTAGACCGTCTCGCCAGCCTTATCCTTAGCTCGCGCAGATGCGCGGGGCTTCATGCACTTATCGACAAACACGGAAGTCTTGCTGTCGCGGCCTAGTTGGTCCTTGACCTTCTTGAAGATATCGACGTTCTGCTCTCGGTCGCCCGTGTACGTCGAGCCGATGTAGGTGACGAAATACTTGCCGTTCGGACCAGTGTCGTCCTTTGTCGTCGGGTCGTCGGGATCGTGAAGGGGCGAGCCCGCAATCACCTCGTTCACATCGCGATAGCCCATTAGCCGAAGCTGGGCTTCTAGCGGACGGCAACCAGTCAGAATGTCGCCTGCGAACAGGACCATCTGGCGCTCGCCGTCCTTGCCGGGACCACTCCCGTTGTGGAACCGCTCGATGTGCGCCTTGACCTCGTTCGCCTTCGCGTTCCCGTGGCACATCATCAGATCAGCCTTCACCCGATCCTCGCGCTTACCGGGATCGAGGAGCGACTGAATCTGGCGTGTGATCTGATCCTTCGGAACGAAGATAATGTCGTTCGTGTCGGTTCGGCGAAGGGCGATCTCGCCCTTTGAGTTCGGGGGGATGCTCGTGTCCAGACGAACGGGGGGCGGTGCCCACTCCTTGATCTCCTTCTTCCAGGCATCCCGCTGATCAGGCGACAATCCCTTCGGCATCTTTGGCTTCTTGATTCCAGCCTTCGCCAGTCCCGCTTCGGACACCCCGACCGTCTCGTTGTTCGCTATGTCCTCAAACTTAGAATCCTTCGGAGACTTCGGCTCTTTCTTCTCATAGTCCCAGTCTTGAACGCGGAAAAGTCGGTGGAGTGACCCCCGCGTGTCGCTGACGTACTGGTCGCCCTTGCTCGGCTCGCCGTCACGCTCGGCGTAGAGCGTGACCTCGCCATAACCACCAGTGTCCGTCGTCGTCAGCTTCGACTCATAGACGCCAGGATCGGGCTGCATCCCGATCATCTGAGCGCCCTCGTCAGGAGTGATCCCCCACTCCCCGCATAGCGCGTCCAAAATGCCTTTGCTACTGCCCTCATACTCGCTCGGCCAACCACCGTCAGGCGGGGGAGCGTCGAGCTTCGTGCGATATGCACGCTGAAACTCTCGCGCCTCCATCAGCTTCTCGCCTCGACCGCGTAGCTGCGCTTGCAGGGACTCCACTTTCTTCTTGTCGCCTCGTTGGCGTGCGCGATCAATCTGATCCGACAACTTCTTGTTCCAGGGCGTAGACACGCCTCGGAATCGAACCCCCATCTGGCCCGAGTCTGGGTTCTCGATCTTGCGGGGCCAGCCAGCATCCTCCATCAACTTCCTGGCTTTATCGATCTGCTTCTTAGTGGGCTTCGTGCGGAACTGGTCGTCTAGGCCGGGAACTTCCATCCCGTAGCCAATCCTTTTCCCAGCCAACTCGCCGTAAGGAAGGCCCAGTACGTCCTGACAGTAGTTGTCAAGAATCGCCAGCGCCTCCTCTCCCCCTGGAAGGGCAGCAACCACGGGCCAGCGCCCTGCGTTCTTGCCCATGTGCTGCTTGTCAAACAACTTCGCTGGGTCAGGCGTGTAGTAAGCCGTGTTACTCAGGCTGACCTTGCCCTTCTTATCCACCGTCTGCTGCGCGACCTGCACATAGGGTTCTTCGCCACCGGGCTTGAATCCGATGCAGTTCATAACCCCCTTTGCAGCCAAAGACGCCTGACGCGCCTCCGCGCCCACACGCGCAGCTTCTTCCTCCGTCAGACCGCTTGCGCCATACACGCCCAGCGTCGCCATGTAGAGGTTGTAGAGGTCCATCTGAACGCCCGTCATGTGGGCGTTCTTCTTGTCCTCAATCCGAACCGCCGGAAGGATCTTGCCCTGCACATGCTCGGGCAGAGCGACATTCATCCACTGCGCCAGAATCGCGGCAAGCTCGGCTCGCTTCTCAGGCTTCACCTGAATCTTCGGCGCTGACACGCCTGCTGCCCCCACTAGACCGGGGATGCTGGTCTTCTCAAGGTACTCGTCAATGAACGCCTTCTTGTCCATCCCAGCCCACTGTGTGCCCTTAGAGAGCAGGCGCACATACTCCACGAAGTCTGCGGGCGAGGTCGTCATGGGCGTGCCTGTCAGCAGGCACAGCATCTTCATGTCTGGATTCCAGTCGTTGACCACCTTGTTGCGCTCTGCTGCCTCGTTCTTGATGCCCTGATGCACCTCGTCAATAACGAGCCCGTCGAACCCACACTCCTTCAGCTTTTCCGAGTGGATCGTGAAGTATTGAGGTCCGACCACCACAAGATCAGGGTTGATCGAGCCGTCTTTTATGCCAGCCACGAGATCGTCAATCGGCATGTCGTTCGATCCTGCGCCAACGACAATCGCGCCCTCGTCAAAATCGTATGCAGCCTCTCGCCACTGCTCCACTGTATTTAGTGGAGCAACCACAAGGCACCGCTTCGGGTTGCGGGGGTCGAGCGTCCCTGGAATGAACGGGTGGTCGGCGAGCCACTTTGCACGATCATCGCCAACAAGATCAGTCGGAACACCTTCGCCCTTCGCGAGCCCTTCACGCATCGGACGCGCCATCGCCGCCTTGCAGGCAGTCAAGGCTGTCACCGTCTTCCCTGTTCCCATGTAATGAGCAAGGAGCACGCGAAGGTCGTTGTCGAATAGCTTCTGGAGCCCTTCTGACTGGTGGAGGGCTAGGCTGAACTTCGCGCCGTTCGGAAGATGGCTGTTCAAGCCAGCAGCGAAGTTGTTGATCAGCCACTCAGGCGTGATCTCCCCTAGCTCAAGCTCATGGGCTTCGGCTAGACGCTGCCGTTCAGCCGCCTTGAGCATGGCAGTTCGCCGTTCAAGGAGTTCGACAATCTCCCCGGTAAGCGACAATCCGCCGAGAGACGCCCGAACATTGGGCATCGCGTCAAGAGTCGTTGTGATTCGCGTAGGATGATCGCTGTCCTTGTCGTCAAAGTGAAGGCGCACGCCTGGGATGGCGGCAAGCATGGCGGCGTTCAAGCTGCCGTCAGTCGGAAGGATCAGTTGAACCTCAGAGTGGATTGTCGCCCCGGTTCTGGGGTCGATCTCCTTGTGAAGGTGCGCTAGGCAGTCGCTATTCAGCGGCTCTGGGTCCGGTGCTGAGTCGGCCCACTCCGTCGTCGCAGCAACGTCAGCATCGCCAACGCGGCGGAACGTGTTGCTGCCGCCGCCCATCCCGGTTTCACCCGCAAAGATGTAAACCGGGTCGTATTCTTCCTCTTTCAGAGCCTCAAAATTGGTCTTCCAATTTGTGTACGCGGGCGCGAAGACGTTCTTGTACCACTCCTTCTGTTTCGGCGTGTAGGTGAACCATGACGGCAAAAGACCCTGCCCGATCAGTTCCTTCATTTTAGGCGTCAAGCGCCCCTTGATCCCAGGAGGGTACTCCTGCATCAGGTTTTCGGTGCCCTCTGGCATCCGATCCCAGCCCGGTGCGGGAGCCTCGTCGCCCGCCTTCTTGCCGGGAATCATGCGAAGAAGACGCGCAACAACGACGCGACCGCCTCGGTCTGTCTTGCCCTTCCAGTCGTGCGTCCTCGTCGTCAGCATTACCCGGTCGCCCACCTCGTTAGGCAGTCCAGACCGCTTTTCAGTCTCGTCCTTGAAGGTGATAGCTTCAGCCGGGACAATCTGCCGACCCTTCGCCCAGGTCAGCGTGTCGCCCAGCGGGTCTTTCTGGAGCAGATGGTCGATGCGTGGGTCTTCCTCGCCCAGCCGCTTCGCCCACTTGTTGCCGAGAATCTTAGGCTGGCCTGCGCCGTCGAACGCCACCTCCATGTGAAGGCTGTGGCTCAAGTCGCCAGCGTCTTCCACGGTCCACTTGCCGCGCTTCTTCACGCGCTTTCGATCAGTGCGAACGGACACCCATGTCTTGTGGTTCTTCTTTGCCGCAATCCGGCACAGCGTCTCAAGGTGCTCCTTGCTGCGGATCTCCTCGCCGTTCGGAGTCAGCAACTCGCGCCACATCGCGTTGTGGATTCGGTACGAACCGTCGCCACCGCGAACCGCCTCAATTCGTGTCTTCGACCCGTCTGGGTTTTCGTTGACGTACACCATCTTCCGCATCGCCAGACGCCGCTTTGCTCCCTTCGCCTTCTTCGCGAAGTACGCTGCACCCTTCCGAAACTGCCCGCCTCGCTTGCGACCCGTCTCTGGATCTACCGACCCCTTCTTCCACCGAGTGTCGCGCAGCGCAAGGACGCCAGGATACTTCTCGCGGAACTCCGCAATCAGCGCCTCCTCCTTGTCGGAGCCTGGGGCCGCTCGCTCGATCTTGTCGATCAAGTCCTGCCCTCGGACACCCCAGCGGTCATAGTTGAACGCCCCACTCCGCAAGCGGTAGTGGGTCATTGTCACCTCTTGCGGAAGCATCGACGCCGGGGTGGGGAGATAGCTGTCGCCGTCTGCTCGGTTCTTTGCACCGCCGAGATCGGCCTCCTCCATGCGGTGCTGGATGGCTTCGATCTTTTCGGTCAGCTTCCGGTAGCCCTCAGACGTAGACGACAATCCCTCGCGCTCGTCATGAAGGGCGATCAAGTCCTTCTGCCACTTCGTAAACGTGCCCTTAGCAAACGAACGAAGGACGCGGTGGAATGTCGCCTTACCCTCAGACTTGTCGAACAACTTCTTGATCGCTGGGTCGTCGGAAGTAAGGCCCCCGTTCGCCTTGATGTACGCCATCGTGACGGAGGTCTTGCCGATCTTCGCAAGCACCTTGTCGTCAGGGATCACATCTTGCACAAGGTGTAGATAGGCGTAGTGGGGGTTTAGCGGATTCCCGTGCTCGTCATAGCACTCCTTGATCTGAGATAGCTTCGGGAGTTCCTGCTTCGCAGCGGCTCGTTTGGCGGTCGAAGGCTCCCACTTCGCCTCTGCGGCGTATGGACCTTCCTGCCCATAGCGGAAGTAGACGGTTCGCCCTCGATGGTTCATTTCATAGAAGCGATCCGCGTTGCCCTGCTTGCCGATCTTGTCGGGGTCCGCTGGGTCCAGCGCCTTGATCTTCGGAGCGCGTTCGGGCTCGGGAAGCTCGGCGAGCATTTCCTGGGCGTCGGTAAGGTCTGCGTCGGGTGCCTTCGACCATGGATCAACGAACTTGAAGATCGCGTCGGCTGGGAAATCCATCGCCAACAGTTCCGCACGCTCGGGCACCGCGCTCGGCATCATCTTGTGCATGAAATCGTAGGCGTGCGGGCATGACTCAGCAAGCTGAACAGGCGTCATAAGGGCGGCTGTGAACGTCTCTGTAAACCGCTCATAGATGTTCGTGTTGGCGTAGTCGGTTATGCCCTTCTCGCCACCCCGCCGACCAATCTTATCCCGCCCTAGCTTGTCCTTCGACTGCTTCTCATTACTGAAATACTTGTTTGCGTGTGAAACCCAGTCGTCCCAGTTCGGACCCTTGTAGGACGCAGGAAGCGGATCACCCTGCATTCTGTAGGCAGATGGGTCTTTACTATGGGCGGCTAGACGCCCGTGAATAAGGTGGGCAAGCTCGTGAATGACGATACCGACAGGAAAGTTGCCGCCGTCGATTGACGCATTCTTGACCGACCCTGGTCGGTCAACGCACATCTTTGACTTATCGAGAAGAAACGTGTTGCTCCGGTCGGAATACTGAGCCCACGCCGCCGCGTTCCGCTTCATCCGTCTGCCAGCCTTCGTGGCTTCCTTCTTCGTTCCGTAAAACTCCATCTTCTGGAGGGTGCCGTCAAACGAGTCAACGATCTCCTTCGGGAGCATCTTGAGAGCAGCCTCCACCGCCCGAAGGGGGTGCAGCCCCTTACCCCACAAGTCGTCAGGCTCCGGTGCATTCGCTAGCTGGGTCGCAATCGCCTGCGCCTGGGGCGAGAGGGTTAGCTCGGGCGCACTCCAGCCGATTGACGCGAAGACACCCTCGGCGGTCAAGTCGCGAAGCGGCGTTCGCGCCTTAGTGAACTCGTTGAAATGCTCGTGCCACTCGTCCTTGTCCACATGGAGGTAGTTGGCGATCTCCTCGTCGGTCAGGTGCTCCAGATTCTCGTGCTTGCCGCGATGCTTCTTCTTCTTTCGGTCCTGCGCGTACTTCTTCCGGTCTTCCGGCGTGTTGTAGTAGTAGCGCCAGGACAAGCGACCCTTGACCATGATGCGGACGCGCCGCCAATACTTGTGGGTCGCTTTCGGTCCCGAACTGAACGACGACTTCTCGATTGTCTCCAGATTGTCGTCAAGCGACGAACCCTCAAGAAGATCTTTTGGCAGTCCGAGCTTCATTTCTTAGCGCCCCTTCGGCATCAACGCAGCCCACGCGCTAACAGCGCGGATTGCGTTCTGGTAGTGCAAGTCTGTCCCTGGCGGCACATCGTCAATCATGTCGGTCACGGCGACGCCGCCCTCGACATACCCAGTGCGAACCGACTTGAAAGGCTTCTCCATGTGGGCTTCAAACCTAGCAAGGAAGCCAGGGTCGGCGACAATCGGATCGTGGTCAAGCATTCTGTAGCCAGCCTCAGTGTTCGCACGAGTTACCGTCAGGGCAAAGCGGCGATATGGCGCAGTGTTGTACCGCCGCCAGAGGTGGAATGTGGTGTCAGGATCGATTGTCGCCATAATTGTCGCCTCCGTGCCTATGACTTCTTGCTCGTTTTACGCTTCTTGCTCGTTTTCTTCTTCTTAGCAGCTTCAGCCTCGGCTTTCTCTTTCTGCGCCCTACGCCACTGCTGCTCGCGTCCCATGAATCGCTGGAAGCGTTCTTCGGTCCACACGCGCTTCGTACCGCGCAACGGACCCTTCGTCTGGGGGGGCGGCTTCGTGCCGTTCACAAGCGCCTGAAGTGCGCCCTGCTCAAGCTGGGTTGTGTAGAGCCAGTCTGCCTCCGAAGGCGTTCCGGTGCCGGGACCAACGTCGTGCGCCTCGGAAGGATCGACGGAAACCGTGCGCGTCTGCCGCCTGAATGACGCAAGGCGCTCCTTGTCCCGCTGCTTGATGTAGTTGCTGATCAGCTTCTCGCGCTCCTTGACCGGAAGCGTTCCAGCCTTGAGCTTGTCTAGCTTCTCAGCTACCGCCTTGCCGCTCCCGGCTCTGACCGCCGCCCCGTAAATCGCCAGCTTGTCGTCACCGCCGAACCGCTCAGAAAGCTCTCCGTGGGTAGGACCGCCGCCGCCTCGGATGGGTTCAGCCTTTCCAGAGTCCGCAAGTCTTGTCCACCGACTTGCGCGATCCGCGACTTGCCGGAAACCGAGCCGATGTGCCGCTTCGCGGAACATCACTGTTGCGTGCTTCACCGCCTCTTTAGCCTTGCGCTGCTTTGTGCGTAGGCTGTCGTCTGGTGACGACAATCCGAGTCGGTCAGCCAGATCCTCGGCGTTGATTGCGAAGTCCTCGCCCCGAACACGCCTGGACTCCTCCCCAGCCTTCGGAGGAGCGACAACTAGATCTTCGGGATCAAGGCCGAACAGTGTGGTCAGCACCTCCTGATGGGTAGGCGACAATTCCGCTAGTACCTGATCCACCTCTTTCCGAATGTGATAGCGCGTGCCTGCTGGCAGCGTCGGATCTGCGCCGCCTGGGAGCACCAGCCCTGGATTGTCGTTGATCCACTGAGAGTCTTCGACCCTCGACCCGTCGAGGATGGGGGTCATTTCTCGGATCAGTTGGAGCTTGCCGGGGTACTCGCGTCCGTGGGGCTTGCCGTCAGGCCCGTGGACCTGCCACGGCTCCATCGGAACTTGCTCGTTGCTCTGATCGACAAGGATGGGATTGCCCTCCTTGTCCTTCCGCTTCGCGTGCGGGTAGACGCCGAGCGTCGATTGTCGCCCTGTGAACGTGTTCTTCTTTGAGAGATACCACTCCTTCGCTACCTGCTCGTCAGAGGGCTCCGCTCCTGTGATCGCCTGGGCTCTGGCGCGTGCCGCCATCAGCCCGTGGAGCATCTGCATCTGCTCTTTCGGGATTGTCGCCCCGCCGCCCGACTTCAAGTCTCGCGCAGCCAGCGCAGCGTAGACCGAAGCGTAACGCCTCGCGTGAACCTCAAACGGCCCACCGCCTGTGTAGGAGCGGAGCGCGAGCATGAAGCCCAGCTTCGCGCCGCTGATGATATCTTCCTTCTCAGCCTCAGACTTGATTCCGTAGGTTCGGGCGACCTTCAGCGCGGGATTGAGCACCACATCGCTGAACTCCACAAAGACGCCGGGAACGTCCTGCGGAGGCACAAACACGCCATGTGTACGGCGGCTGTGCTCAAAGTGCCCATCCTTCTTGCCGTACTCGATCAGCGGGTAGTGTCCGCTCTCCAGCTTGTGGAGGAACGTCCCAGGCTTCGCGGTGCTGTCTTCATAGGCGAGCGTGCGTGCCTCAACCGTTGGCGCATCAGTCAGCTTTACCCCGCTGGGTCCGATTTCCGTCCTGACGGCACTCAGGTCTTTCTGCGCGGCGACAATCGCCATCTTCAGAGCAGCTATTCGGTCGGGGCTCCGTATTCGTCGCCGCCCGGTCCTCGCCAGCATTTCTTCGGCCTCGGCGATCTTAGCAACCAACTCAGCGCGGCGCTCTCTCCGCTTCCTCTGAGTCTCAAGCTCGTCCGACAACGGCGTCTTCTTCTTCGGTGTCGGCGGGGCGACCTTCTTCTTTCGGCGCTTCAGCGCCTCGGGGTCATGGCGCGTCTTCCACTTCGGCTCTGGCTTCTTGCGCTTGCGCTTGCGGTCGTCAGGATTGAATGACCGCTGCGGCTGAATCTTCGCCGTATCCACGAGGACAGGCGGTCCTGGCAACGGAAGCGCCGTCACCCATGTCTTCCCTTCAGGGGGCGTCTTACCCGCCTCTGGCGTCCACGAGTACATCTTGCGCGAGCCGATGATGGTGACGAAGTGTCCAGGCTCAATCGCCGCCGTCCCGCGCCCAGCGCCCAGATCATCTTCCCAGTCAAGGTGGGGCTCGGCCTTGTGCTCGTCGGGATACCAGTAGGCGTAGTGATCGCCTACCTTCTTCCGATAGCCGCCGCGCTTGCCCTTCGGGATTCGACTGAACCCAGACGGTACTCCTGACGGGCGTTTGGCCTTTTGTAGTGCTGGCAACATGGGCATTCCCGAATTGTCGCCACTATATCGGGTTTGCCGATCAAAAGAGAAGGGAAGCGCGGGCGGCATCACGCATCGTCCTCGGGCAGGACGAGGAAGCCGTCGCCGTCGATTACAGACGGAGCGGTGTCGCCGCTGTGCCACCCCTTCGGTAGCTTGACGTAGGACGGAAGGCGCTGGAGCGAACACACACAGAATGGATGCGTAGCGCCCACCACAGGACGCCAATCAGCACGGCGACGCTTGTAGTTCGTGCCGTTGCCGAGCAGATCAGCCAGATAGAAGATTCGGAGTTCGCCCCCGCTCGTGTAAAGACGGCGACAATCGGGGCACGCTGTCGGGGCTGGGATGCGGTACGCACGCACCGCCTCGGCGGGCGTCTCGGTTTCAACCGCCTGCTCGCGCTCCTCCTCTAGCCACTCGTCGCTCTTGCCACGATTCCAGGCTTCCACCGATTCAGTCCGAGCGATGCGCTCTAGATCACGCGACCACTGACCAGTCGCGTGTCCCAGGTCACTTCGGATGCGCTTCGTCGTGCCTCGGAAAGCGTCGTCAAAGAAGTCGTCTGGAAGGTCGCGCTTGACGCCTTCTGCGTTCAGGCGTGCCTGGGCTTCATTGTCGCCAAAGTTCGCGGACACTACGTCCTGAATGGTCGAGCGGAACTTCTCTGAGAGTTTCAGATCCTCCTCGATCAGAGTAGTCGTCAACCCTGCGCTAGCACGCCGTCCTAGCCCTACGACAAACTGCGCCGCCTTGTGGTTCGCGTAGTTCGACGCCCGCTGCTCGGCGGTCGTCATGGGCAGTGGGTTCCGGCGAATCTCTTTGAGCCATGTCTCAGCAGAGTCGCCATAGCGCGACTGCTGCTGCGACTGATCCATGTGTGCTGCAAGGACGCCGAACCGATAGATCTGCGAGCTTAGGGTTTCTCCGGTCGCTTTCGGGTCCACGAGTCCGAGCTTGATCGCCAGCTTCCAATCATCAGGCGACAATGCGTCCTTGCCGTAGATTGCCGTGGCTACTGCGCGGTGGTGCTTATCTAGGATCTCGGATGCAGCGTCCATCAGAGCTTGCGTGAACAAGACCGTCATTGTCACCTCCCTGACGGTTTGCCATCCCCAGCCCGACTGATCAAGACGGCAATCTGCTCTCGGACGTATCGGAGATCAGGCAGCAAGGCGTCCACGCTATCTTTGACTTCGGCTAGCTGGACCGCGAGGCCGCGCTCCCGTTCCTCAAGGACCGTGATGCGGTGGGTCAACTCCTGAAGCTGCTCGCTGCGCCTTGTCTGATTGCCTACAAGCTGCTTGACAAAGAATCCAACGATGGCGACCAAAAGCCCCAGGATGATATCAAAACCCCAGGCTAGGGAAGCGCCTCCGTCGTCCATTACAAGCCTGCCTGTTCCCTAAAGCTATCAAGGTCAACGTCACTCAGTGACTCCTTGATCAGTTCAACAATCTCAGCCACAGCAACGCTCATAGCCACTTCGTACAAGTGACTGGCTTCGGCGTTCGCTTCATTGAGCACTCGATACGACGAACGGCGGGAACCGTGGGCTACTGCCCGCGTTGCCCCCGCCGCTTTCGCAACGTCCGCTAGAAACTCGACCCGGTTAGCGCCCTCGGCAACCGCAATCTGAGCAAGTGCCTCCAGAGCCTCCTCTGGACAACAGCCTACCCAGCCCTGCTGTGCCTCAAGCGCAACCTTCACACCGCCAGCCGACTAGAGGCCAGCGTTGAAGCCAGCTTCGGTCACAGCGAGGTCGCCGTTGAAGCCGGAAGCCGGGAATCGGGCAGCGGCGCTGTCAATGACGATAGAAACCGCCGTGACCGCCGAGTTACGCACCAAAACGTCGCAAGCACGCGCCCAGCCGGAACTGCCGAAAGCAGCGTCAACCTGTGCGTCGGTGACACGAGCTTCGCCGCCTGCACCGTGGGGAACCCAAACGCCAGACCAGACCGCTTCAAGCGTGCCGTCCGCAAGGTCAATGATGATCGTGGCGTAGGTGTCTGCGTCAACGCCCAGAGGGTTCGCTCCCGAAAGGGGGGCGAGGGTCGTGCTGGTAGCAGCAGCAACGTCAAACGCGCCGCCGGGGCCGCGAGCGCAGCCCGCTGTATTGTCCACGGTAAGAGTAACGTCCCAGCCAGATGCGGCGGTTCCGTTGTCGGTGACGATAGCGCCATCGACCGCCCTGTAGAAGAAGGCGGAAGACTGGTTGAGGGCTGCGAGAGCCTTGCCGCTCTGCGCGGCGAGAAGTGCGGGGGTTCCCATTGTTTTCGGACTCCAGTTGTAGTTAGTGACTCAGGTCACAGATCGAGTTCATAACGGATCACACCGGGACGAGGCGTAACCCCGGTCAACTCTATACTCTCTCGGGCGGATTTTGCAACAGGTACAGTCGCATTGTCGCCTTTCTCCGCAGCCTCGGCATCGTCGTCGTCAGAATCGTACAAAGCCTCGCCAGTTTCAAGGTCGTTAAAGCCATAGTTCTCCTCGTCGGCCTCTTCCTCGTACTGATTGTCGCCTTCTTCGTCGCCCTCGCCTCCGAAGTCCTCGTCCCCTTCTTCGCCCTCGTCTTCTTCTGCGGCTTCCTGGGACTGGAAGTATTGGAGCCATGTCGGATCGAGAATCAGGTCGCCCTTGCCCTCGCCCAGCGGCTCAAGGTCCACGAGTTCGCGAGCTTCGTCCACCGTCATGTAGACCTTCGTCTGCTTCTGGAGGAGGTCTGTCTCAGAATCGACGCTCATACGGTCGAAGCCGACCGGGATAACTTCATAGTCGGGGTCGATCCGACCGAGCCAAAACTTGTTCAAGCACTGGAAAAACCAGTACACGAGGGGGCGCAATCCGAGATCTTTGGACGCCTTCAGCTTCTCCTCGATGGGGGCGGTGCCCATCGCCTGGGACTGTCCGCTATTGCCGTAGGAGAAATTGACAACCTCCGGTGCGATTTTGAAGCGGGCGCACACGATTTTGATCAGGAAGTCGAGGAAGGCCGAAAACTCCATGTCCTTGTTCGACAACTGCATGTTGATCCACTGGATCTCGTCAGCGTTCGTGATCGGCGTTCGCCAGGAGTTCTGGACCCCCTGAAGCTGGGCGTACCAACTTCGCCTGAAAGCCTGTAGGTGGCGGTCAGGGATGGTGCCCTTGAAATTGAGGATGCCCTTTGTCGCGCTGGCGTTCGTGAAGAATCGGCGGTTGTAGTCGATGCCCCAGAGCATCCCTGTGATCTCCCGAACCAGTGTCTCGATCTCAGCCTGCCCGTAGCCGTAGGTCTTGATGCCGCTGCGCGGATTACGGATGCAAAACGCAAGCTCGGCAGGCGTAAAGTCGGCGACAATCGAGTCGCCGACCATCTGAACAGCGAACGGCTCGTCGCCTGGGCGCTCGATGGTGTCGAGCAGTCGGATTGTCGTCGGGTCTACGATCATCCAGTAGGCAGGTCGCCCCTTCCGGTCAGGCACCACCTCAAACGTCGCCTGATCGTAGGTCAGCGAGTCCTTGATAAACATGCCGCAAAACTCGCGCAGGGTCATGCGCTCGTGGGACTCCCGCGATTCGTTCCAACCACAGTCGAGCAAAGTTTGCTCTAGCTCGTGCATACGCTTCTTCTCGGCCTCAGTGATCTTCTTCGTCTTGTCCACCGGACGCACGCGCAGGCCAGGGCTGAATCGGTCCTCTGGGCGCTGGCAGAAAGTCTGGACTTGTGTGGTTCGCACGTTGATCACATCAGCTACCACTGGCACCGATGTAGCGATCACCTCCATCGACACATAGGTCAGCGGTGTCGGGCGCTCGCGCCAGCCCATCTGGGACACCATGTCGAACGGGTCGAACTGGATCGCCTTTGGCTCGCGTCCTGGCTCGTGGGAGCCATCCTTGCCCACCGCCTTCGCCGCCGCCGCCGCCTTGTTGATCTTGTCGTCAAACTCGCCCATTCGGCGAGCGTCGGAGCGTTCCTGAGTCCATGACTCCACGCGCCCCACGCCCTCGCGCACGGCTTCCCCCGCTGCCTTGCCAAAGACCCCAGCAGCGCCTCGCAGTTCGTCGGCCAATCCCACAGTGACTACTCCTCGGGCTCGGGCACGGTGATCGTGCGGCGTTCCGCCTGCGGAAGCCCAGGCATCTGAATGACGCTTCCGTCAGAATAGCGCGGGAAGCTGATCAGATGGGGGTCGTGTCCGGTGTTGAAGACCGGAGGCTCTGCCTGCCTCGGGAGGCCGCGCCGTCGAATCGTCACCGGGGCTTGATAAGCCTCGGTAGCATCATAGGTCGCAGAGCCCATCGTGAAAGTTCCTGTGCGGGGCGTTTGCTCGCCCTCGGTGATAAGCGACAATACGTCTTTCGGTTCACTCATTGTCGTCCTCCTGACGATGTTCTGTTTTGCCTAAATGTTTTCTGCGATGCGGTCATAGCGTTCAATCGCCTTGAGCAGATCTGGGGCGTCACCCGCTAGCGACTTGCCCAGGTTCGTTTCGTCTGGGTTAGGGCCGAGATCGTACAGGCGACGGGCAACCTCGTCGGGGTCAGTGGTCCCCTGAGTGACGTACACCTCTGGGGAATCGACCCAGCCTCCTGTGGCGGGATCTTGTCTCGGTCCTGGCTGAACCCAGACCTTGAACTGGGAACCCTCTCGGTTGACGTAGTAGGTGGTCTTGGTCGCCCCCGCCTCGCTGCGAAAAGCGAAAGCAACGGCGTCTGGCGCGTTGGGTTGGTACTCGGCTCGGCGAGAGTCAGTGGATCTGCTGCTCGGCAGGATTTTGGGGTCAGACATATTATCGGACGCATCCATTATGCTGTCGATAATGGCGTCGCGGAACTCTGCATTCGCGGTCGCGGTCGCTTCGTCGGGATCAGGGAGTTCGACTTTGCGAGCACCCGCCGCCGAAAACACAACGATTGTCTTGCTTCGCTGCTTGCTCGGAGACTTCCCTTCTTTCCACGGAATCTTGTGCTGGGGGTCAGCCCACTTTCCTCCGCGCTTCCCGATGTAGGGACCGCCGCCCTTCACGAGGTCGGGGGTGTCGTCAACGCTCTTTTGCGCTCCCGGCTCGCCGATTATGTCGAAGACGGTGGTATCGCCGAACTCTTTGACCCATTCATGGTGCTGATCGACCTTCGCCTGTGCGACAGTGGCACGGGCGGCATATACGTCAGCCTCCTTGCGATGCGCGGCTGCGGCGCGCGCGGCTGATGCTGGTAGCTTCTTCTCAGACCAGTCCTCGCCTGTCCCGCCTGCGCCTGCGCCCCTCGCGTAATCCTGCAACGCCTCTTTCGACGCAAGAATCTCTTTCGGCGACTTCTTCGCCCAGCCATCATGCTTGCGGGCGGCACTCATATGCCTGTGCGCCGTGGCGAGATTCGTGTGAACCGCCTTCATCTTATCGCCCAGAGTCTTGACGCCAGCGCCAGCCTTTGTCTGTAGGTGGGGCGCGTCAGCCCCGTGCGCGTAGGACTCCTGCTCTTGTCGCCGATCCTCGTGGTCAGCCTCTCCCAGATGCCCGCCCGCGTGGTGGGCTGAAAAGGTCTTTCCCTTAGCCGCATAGATCGCCTTCCCGCTGGTGGTGTGGCCGATAACGTGACCGCCTCGGGAGCCTTCGCCGCCGCCCTTGACGACAAAACGCTGCGACTGGTCGAAGGTGATTGTCGCCTTCTTCGCCATGAGCCGATGGGCGGGTGTGCCCTTAATGAGATCAAGGAGGTCAGTCATTGGCGGCTACCCCTGTGAATAGAAGTTCATAATTTCGTCCGAGTAGCCCATCAGCGAATTGTCGGCAGGCATGGAGCGCACCAACTGAGGGTGCTCCTTCAACGCTGCCGATGCGGCGTGCGCCCGTTTCGACTGCGCTGCTGCGGTAGACCCGCGCTGCCCCGCGACCATCTTGCGTTCGTGCGAACCAATCCTGAGACTTGCGCCCGCCTGCTGCGCCTCTACCCTGTGCGTTGCCGCTGCAAGAGAATGAAAGGTGCTGGCCTCTCCGTGGGCGGGGGCGGTCGGGTCGCCCGTTCGCTGGGAGAGTTTGGCGTGCTTCTCCGCGAGCTTCTTGTGCTCTTTAGCAGCGGCCAGCGACTCTCGGCCTTTCAACTCCGTATCGCCGATGCGGCTTCGCTCTACATGCGCCGCCGCCTCGCTCAACGCTTGCGGAGCGTCCTTAGTCCTAGAATGGGACGTTGGCAAAGTGGCACCGCCACTTCCGACCATCGACACCGAAACATGACCGGACGGACCCCTAGTTGCTCGCAGTGTCGTCTTAGATCCGTCTGAGTGGGTAACGGTCTTGTGCCCTTCATGGGCTTCAGCCATTGACGACAATCCACCGCCAGCCTTCGCACGCTTCGCGTGGACGCCTGA
>Ga0208299_1000576_pt1 | contig 33198 bp, 41 predicted proteins | sample 15_taG_FD_184089 | JGI IMG/M metagenome (GOLD analysis project Ga0208299, IMG submission 184089) | Marine viral communities from the Subarctic Pacific Ocean - 15_ETSP_OMZ_AT15312 metaG (SPAdes) (version 2) | ecosystem: Environmental > Aquatic > Marine > Oceanic | place: Pacific Ocean | collected...
CAGCGTCAGTTTGGTCGGCTGTCGCACTAGATTCAATGCCATCGAGTTTCGTATTATCAGTGGCCGTAAAGTGGAGGTTGGTTGTGCCTTCAGCTATCTCATCCAAGTTGTCCTTGGTGAGTATTTGGGCATCGACGTAATCCTTAACAGCCGCCGAGGTTGGCAGCGTGGTGTCATTGTCGTTGCTCGAAATCGTATCACTTGAATCAACAACGGAGGTCGTGTTGATAATGCCTTTGCTGAAATTCTCAACCGTAACCTTCTTGGTCACTTCAGCATCAGTGTCCACCATCGGCAAAACATCATCAGTTGCTGGTGCTGCGCCGAGTGAGTCGAGTGCGGTAATTTTCTTGTTAGCCATTTATATCCCCCTAATATGTTTGAACATCCAACCGGCGCACCTGCCCCTGCTGGCGATAAAGTTTGTCAGCCTCCATCATTAATAAACTCTCCGCATTACGATCAGCCGATAACGCCAATTCGTTATTGCCTGTCGAGCGGAGGTAATCAGCGTAAATTCCGCGAGTCAGGTACACTTGAAAGATTGCCGGGATTTTCACGACATCCCACTTGGCCGCCGATGCAGTGGGCGACTCAGTCACAGCCACACTCGTGTTTGCATCATAAAAGTTTCCACTGAAATAAACCTGATCACCGCTGCTGTAAGCAGACGTGCTACTGTAGGTTGATCCTGTCAGGTTAGGCCGAACAATTCGGTACTCCAGCCAGATCGGTGTAGCATCGTCACGCAACTGAATATATCGATTCGTCCCGTCATCATAAATAGACCAACCTAACTGAGTGTTGACCGTGGTCTTCCGGGGGTTCTTACTGCTTACATTCAGTATCTCCCCTGCGTCAGCCGGGAAAGGCGCAGTCTCAACCCCGTCAGTGGTGGTGACAGTTGCACTGGCTACTCGAATAGTATCAGGCCAATATTCTCCCTCCCAGCACATCGACAACCGGCCATCAGCCAAATCTCGTATACGTTGAAACTCGGTCGTGGAGAGATTGTCCCGATCCAACCCAGACAACTGGGCTACTCCGTTCAATATACTGCTAAAGGTTAGCGTCCTCATACCGACCCACCTCCCTGACCCGCAGGAGCCACCCCGGTAAGTCCCACCTGTTTATTCTGCATTTGAGATACCCCCATTTGTAAATTTTGCATATACTTGCCAAACAATTCCTTGAACAACTCATTGCCCTGCATGGCCTCCTGAACGCCCTGACTGCTGCTCGCAATCTCTTGAGCGAACTGCATTTTAGTCCCGGCAGTGGGTTCGTTGCTCATGTCCTGATAGGTGGCCTCGACGCCCACCAACATTCCGGTAATCTCGCCCTTCGTTTCCTCGTAAAGTTTTCGGCTGGCACCCTGTTGATCGGTCAGCAATTCATCTGCACTCTCAGGAGCAACTGCCCTGAGCAATTTATTAACCAGTTTGCTGCGATCAATGGTGCCGCCAACATCCAGCGGAACAATGGCTTGTGCGATGGTTTGCATTTTTTGCTTCACCATCTCGTTGTCCATCTCGCTCACATTGAACCTTAAATTAAAATCAAATCGAACTGCGTCTTGAGTAATTGCCTGAGAAGCCTGACTGCTCGTGATACGCATAATCTCTTCAGGTGAAAGGTACTGGACGCATAACCTGAACATCTGCCGGTACACCTCCGAATAAGACCGCAACCACTCATTCACCATGCGCTGTTGCTTCATCATAGTTTGCGTCTGAGGGATTTTAGCGTTGGGCCTGCCAAAATATGCGTCTGCCTGCTCTTGGATCGCCTCAATCAAGCTGAAGGCCGTTGCAGGGGGCCTGGAGGGTGGCTGTAGCCACGCATAGTCTCCGGGCTTGGTAACAGGCAACTGAACACCCGGCCCTATCTTGTTTGCCATGCCAAGACGTTTGCTAACCTGCAAGGGTGGCATCGTCTCAAAGCTCGTAGCATCAAAGATCGAATCACGCTGAACCTTGATTTCGTTCTGCCAAGTCTTGACGATGTTAGGCACGCCGCGAGATTCAACCACACGCCGGGTAACATTCTCACGCCTGAACAGGACAAACGGATACTGGTTGTGCGCGTAGTCAAGCATCTCGTGAAGGGCGAAAAGTTTATTGCCGTCCACGTCCGAAATTAACGGACAGAAAATTGTGTAGTAAATTGATGGAACACCATTTGCATCAATCTGGCGCGTGTAAGCGTAAACAACCTCAACCAAATTATCGCTCCGGTTAAATTCACTGACCAAGCCTGTCAGGGTTGTCTGATCCAGATAGTTCAATGAACGACCAGAGGTGTTCAGTGCCGCATCGACAAATTTTTCATCCCAATTATCTGTCGTCACCTTGCTTCGCAACTCAACCTCTGTCAGGTATTGCCTGCGGAATATCACACGCGCATTCTGAATATCAATTGTCTCAGGCGGGATGGAAATTTCCTCGTGCGGTTTCAGGGCAACAATGGATGGACGATTGCGGCAAAGATAGGCTTCTGGAAAGACTGTCGCCCCGTCCTCACGCAATTCCTTAACGATCTTATTAGCCCTGCGCTTCTTCAGGTCAGGCACAAACTGCATCAATAATTCGGAAGCCTGATCGGCACGCTCCTTGTCCGCCACCATCTCAGGTAACTCGGCCAGTATGCTTGCCGGGTCACTCTCTTGGGCAATCATAATTAACTGCTCCATCGTGATCGGTTTGTTTCGTAAAGTCGCCTGCTGGTCCCAGCCGATAAACATGGCCGCCCAGCCGTAAGTGTTTGTGTAGTTAGCCAGCAGCTCTGCCTCTCGCTGTAAATCATTCTGCATCGAGGCACGCACCCAGTTCACCAAAGTGGTCGCGGCGGCACTGGGTTCAGTGTCAGTCAGTTCAACCGGGTTAACGCGAAGGTCGGCCCTGCTGTGGGCCACGGTTAACATGTCAACGCAGTCACCGATGATCTGGTCAGCTAGATAAACCCGGCAGTCGGATGCACCGTCAAACGGGAAGGCTTGGACTCCTTCAGTTAAATTCTTGCTCCACTTCTTACCGTCATCAGATTGACCTGACCAGCGGGCGAAACGGGTGTCTTCTGAATCACGAATGTCGGATAAGCTCAGTCCTTCATCCAATGAACGCTTATACTCCTTGATCAATTCACCGACATCAGGTGAGTCACTATGCTTTGCAAGTTTGTCGTCCATTACCTGTAAACCTTTACCTTGCGACCGGGCCGGTGATGAATAAATCCGTCACCATCATAACCAACCTGAATCTTATCACCGTGCGTCTTTACCCGCGCTTCAGGATTGTCGCGCAGGTATTCGTTCATAAATTGTTTGTCACCCCAGCACTCGTAACCTAAACGGTTGCCCCAGTAATGGTATGCACCTGCCGGGATGCTGCCGCGCATTTCCCCAAGGCCATCGGTTCTGGCGTAGGAAAGATTGTTGTTGTTGGTGGCAATAGCCTTTGCATCCGTGAATGCAGCAGACTGTTGATCAAAAAGTCTCTGCCCAAGAATCTCAGTCACTTGACGACCAAGACCCTCAGGCAGAGATTGAATTGCATGTTCGAGCATTTAGCTTTTAGGAGCCAAGATCGAACTTACCGTGTGCCAATGGGTTATGAACCACAAGGGCTGCAATGGCTTGGATCATACGGATCGGGCCACCACCAGCGTCAGGCAGTTCTTTAACTTCAGGCAGGTTGCTGTAACGCAACTCGATACCACTCATGTCCAGAACATGTCCGTCAGTAGCGGCTGGCATGAAGTTACTTGGCACCAAACTTATTGTGCCAAAATCTCCGCTGAACACATCCAGCGAGACTGTCATTTTCTTGCCGTTGACCGGACTGAACGTGCGAACCTGAGTTGCAGGTGTGCTGGTAGTCGAACCTTCAGCAGCGGTGCGAATGCCGGTCAGGCGATCCGTTAAACCACGCTTTAGAGTGCGTCCACAGGGCATCATGTAGCTCTTGATATTGCCGGTTTGGGCAAAGATAGAACTAAGCACGTCCTGCACTGTTGCATCAGTGATATTAGCACTGGTCGCTGTCGTCTCAATCGAGGCAGACGGAGTGCGGTATGCACTCGGAACCTGAAGCACAGAGCCACCAGCGGTACTGATCCAGGTTGCCAACCCCTTAGTGAGGTAAGCATCAGACCCGTCATCAGCTTGAGCATCATTTGCAGAGCAAACAGTTAGCTCAATATCACGTTTCAGTTCTACGATCTTCTTAGCGATACCACCGGCCAACTCAGAGTTGAGTCCAGCAACATTGCTAACGTCCATCGCCAACGTCGATACGCGAAAAGCGCGACGAAAGACTTGAACGTAGTTCTGTATAAGTGCGCGATTGGCACCGGGGTCTTCGTAAGAAGACACATCAGTTCCATCCACGGTTCCTGTGCTGACGGCGGAGGCATAACTGTCTCCCTGCCATGTCATTAATGTATTACCGGGCTTGCTGCCTTTTTTAGCGGCAGAAGTCACCGGAGTGTCGTGTGCATCCACGTTGGCAATTAAGTCAGCGAGGTCTTCACGTTTTCCAATTTGTGTTCGTTCTAGGGTAGCGGCCACAATAGCCCTCCTTTTCTTTGTGCCACTCGTCTATAAATGATCTGCGGCGATTAATTGGGCGAGGTCGTCCACTTCACCCGTCTCAGAGAAGCGTTTTCGTGCAGAAGATGAACGGGCTGTCGATTCATCCACCGGGGCCGGTTCGGCAGTCGGTGCCGCTGGCTGTTTCGGTGCCTTCTTCGGTGCCGCTGTTTTCTTCGGTTGCTTTGCCTGTTGTTCCGCAGCTAATCGCATTTGCATCCCCATCAGTGTATCTCCGACGATAACCTTGTAATCGGGAAAGCGTTGAACTTCAGGAAACTCACGAATGATATTGTTAGCGGCTTGGTACTCGGCGGTGGTTTTATCCTCCCACCACTTGTACGTCTTGTTCGCGTACTCCTCATTCGCCTGATTCTCCTGAATCCACTGCTGTCGCTGCGGCAGGTGTTTGCGTAAAGCCTTAGACGCTTTTTTGCGGATTCCCCGCACCTCCTCGGCTGAGTATTCCACTTCACCGTCACTGGTGTTGACCACTGCTCCGTCCATGTTGTCGTCGCACCAATCGATCACCTGCTCGGCGTTGTGTTCTTCCCGTTGTACGTCCTCAAGTTTCGTGACATGCGCGAAAGGGTTGTCCGGGGTGACAGGAGCCGTAGCAACTGCCTCCGGTTCGGAGTCCTTGGATTCGAGTTTAGCCTTTAAATCGGCTATCGTCTCCTCGGCCCCCTTCCATTTTTTCGTCAGCTTATCAATTCGCTTTTGAACGCCACGGGGAGTCTCCTCCTCGGCATCTTCGGCTTCTGCTTCGTCTTCCCCGGCGTTTGCTTCCGTTGCATCTTCATCGGCAGCCGGTTCATCCTCCGCACTTGCTTCTTCTTCGTTATGTGAAAGAACGTCCTCTTTGCCTTCCTCGGCCTCTGCTTCAGCAGGGGTTTCGTCTGGCGTTTCTTCTTGCGGAACAGTCTCTAGTTCCAATGTTTGTTTCAGAGCGTCTGCCAAACTGGCTTCGTCTGTAACTTCCACGGTTTGGGGGCTGTCCGTTTGCCCAACTTTTGTCGCCATTGCTTTTTTGTGACCCGCAAAGTGGGTCGGTATCCCCAGCGTTTAATTATGTGAGGCGAAAAAAACGCAGAAACATTTCGCCGTTTTAAGGTAGACAAGAAAAAAGGCTCTGAAGAAAGGGAGTGCTTCCCGAATGGATGGTTAATGCATCTTAATGCACCAACATAACGAAGGAGGTGAAATTCAGTTGATACTTTGAAGGCAGACTTTGCGTCTAACTGATCAGGAAGGGGGCGTATGTTATGGGTGGAAGCGAACTGGGACTAGTTATGGCCCTCATTGATACCGCAGCTAATGTTGCGCTGGGATGTGCAGCAGTGGCTTACTGCATCAGAGGGGAAAAACAGTAAACAGAAACGGGCGGCTCATTTCGGGCCGCCCGTTTTCTTTTCCATGTGAGGTTGGGTTACTTGGGCTTCTTCCCGGCACGAATCTTCCGGTAGTAATCTGAATCCCCGCGCACCTTGCTCTTGCCGGTGCCTGCCCTGCCGCCTTTGCTGCCTATCTCGGACATGGCTTGCGACAGTAGCTCCTTGCCGAACTTTTCGATTTGGTCGGCTGTATTCAGGTCAGCCTCTTCAGCCTTGGTTAATTTTCTGCTCTTCATTTCGTTGCCTCCGTTACAATTTCCGATAGATAAGTTGGGTAGCAATCAATCTGGGCTACTGATTGAAGGAAAGCCAGTAGACCCCTTTTATCGGTAGGCACATTGACCTCATCAATTTCTGGATCAGTCACTACTTCCCCTTCGTAGTCGCCCCCGTCTTTGTTCTGCCTAATGATGTGGCTTTTGATTCGCTGGGCATCCCGCTTTGTGCCAGCCCAGAACACTGGATGGCCGTCAACGTCATCCCACGCACACGTTACTTTATACATTTTCATTTCGCTGCCTCCTTTAATTCTGCCCAGCCGTTTTTCAACGCCCAGCGGTGAAGTTGTTTTTGAAACCGATGCGGAACACTTTTACCATTATCAAAATGAGTGGGTAACTGAGGGTGGCCATTTGGGTTAAACGTGACATATGCCCAGCCTCGATCCGTAATGCCATCATCATCGTTGCCGTAGTTTTGAACCAACACGAGGTTAATTGTTTTCCCGGTAGCGGCACGGAGAGTTTTATTTGTGAATTGGTACAAATGACGATCCAAGTCAGCGGTCTTATTTGCGTCCCTGAAATCATGTTCCAATACTTCATTCCCGTCACACGCTTCCAAATCCCATTCGTATGTTTTTCGGTTGCGCAATGGTGGAGCAAATTTATAACTCATTTCGTTGCCTCCGGGTTGGATGTTAAGACCATTTCAGGATAGCCGTCAGATACCTGATCATTGTGCGACCCCATCGTGTTCACTGTTTCCACGCCCTTCCTCACTCGAATGGTGCATCGATACCCTACGTCACCTAGGTCAAAGAATGAAGCACGACTGCCGTCTGAATCGCAAGGGATGATTGCTAGAAACCCAGCCGCATTACCGTTGAAAGGATAGCGCGGGTTCATTTTATCACTAATGCGCTTTGTGACCCTAAAGAAGTGAGCCGCCATCGTGTAAGGTTTGCCGTTGTAGTTAAGGAAGTGTCGGAGGCAGTAAACACCGCCGACCTTGAATTTGATTCTGTTCTTCATTTTCGTATCTCCGTTTGTTTTTAGTTGTGAGGTGTTTTACACCTCGCGTTGATTCAAACTAGTCCACACAACCGCTTGTGTCAACCCCTCATAGTCGATTTCCTTTAAAAAGGCGTTTTAGCCTGAAAAAACAGGCCCAGGATTGCGTTCTAAGGCGTTTTGATTGATGGCCGGGTATGTTGACATGGGGTAAATTGAGTTTAAATTGCCACTCTAGTGAAGCCGCTAGTGTAATGCTCAAATACCGCAGCCCGGTCATCGAGGTGCTGAATCATCTCACCATACTCATTGAAGCAGCATTCGTATTCATTGATTTGCGCCATGCCCGTCTTCGACAATTTCTTGGCGCACCGTTTTGCCTCGGCAAGGTTGTGAGTCCATAATCCTCCAAACTCTACATCAGGCTCAACGTACCCCACAACATGATACTGCTTCCCCACCCTTGCTACCGTCTCTCCCTCTACTGTGTCGCCTATCTCGTAACTCATGCCAATAGTATCGCACAAAGCGTGCCAAACTATAAATGCCTGTTTTTGCGGGGTGCATGACTTTAGAGTCATGTAAAAAAATCAATCTAGGTTTAAATTTTATCAATAAAGATTGATAAAATCAGCCACCCGTCTTCCGGGCAATAGCCATTTCGCGTAACGCAAGGAAGTGGTCACGCACTTCACGCACGGCGGCTGCCTTCCCACACATGTAGGCCCGTTGATTCGCGTCAAGGGTAGCGTCCAGTGCGGTATCAGTCTCCACCTCAACGAAGTCATTCATGCCCTTCAGCATTTCCTCAAACAATTCATTCTTACCCTCCCACTGGTAGACCGTGTAATTTATTTCACTTAATTCCGACATGCTTTAAAAGGTCTTCCTTATGATATTTATGGCGGCCACCTAAAGTCGTATAAACTTTTATCAGGCCAGCCTTGCGTAGCTTCTGAATGTAACGCTCCTCTAATCCCGTTAACTCAGTCGCCTGCTTCAGGCTTAACAGTAATGGCAGTTCTTCGTTCATTAGTAAGCCCCTCCACCCACAGCCGCATACGTCTTCTCATCAACATGCGCCAAGTCGCTCGTGATCAGGTAACGTAAAACGTCAACCGGGTCTTTGAATTTATTCTTGTCAGCCCCGGCACTGCTCACGTTCTGCAAGCAGTCAATCAGGTTACCGCAGTCACGGCTCACATACAGTTTCGGTTCATTGATCATCGTCACAGGTTCCTCAGTGTTATAGCTCATCTGCTCATTGATCTGCTGCACACCCTGATCCACGTTCAAACCCGGTGCAGGCGTGAACCACATTTCATTCGGTTCATCCGCCAACATGTCAATCAGCGTAACGCCTCCCTCCTTGGTCGCCTGCGCCGATCCTCCCGCTCTTGGATCGATAAAGCGTTCCTCAATCTTTTCGCCATCCTCAAGCTCAAGAAATAATTCCTTATACTCGTTTATTCCGCGACCCTCTGGCTTCTGCGCTGGCCCCATCTGCCCCTCAACCTTGTCGCCCGGTATAGCCCATTCGCCATACGTCTCTTTGTCAGGCCATTCCTGGTAAACGTACATCTTCCCATCAGGCGTGCAACGCATCCACAGTGCCGACCAGTTACGACTCCCGGCAGGATCAGTACACATGTAGTTCGTACCCTCCAGAGGCACGTCCTCCGGGTTAACGATATGGTCAGGGCCGAACTTCGGAAACCAGTTGCCCGTTGCCTTCTCGCACCATCCATAAGCCCTGAGACGAACGGTAACCGTATTCTCCCCGGCCAAGCTGCGTTCCATCTCTTCAGGAGACTGAAACGGATTCATCTCTGAATGAAACCAGATGACCGCACTATTCTCCTTCACACACTTGGCCTTGTAAGGCATGTGACCGGGCTTACAGCCAACCGGGGGAGGCGATTTTTGAAGTAAGGAGGCTTCACGCACCTCGGCAACCTTGCACCCAGCCACAAAATCATTTACCACAGGTGTCCACCCGGTAATCGGCGTAGCCGTGATTAACAGCTTACCCGTCCCACGACTACCCCGCCTCGTAATCAATCGATACTCAGCAGTCTCCACCCAGTGCCACGGCACCAACTCATCAAACACAACCATGTCACCCTCAAACCCCTCCAGAATATCTGGCTGTTGAGCGTAGTTCAGAAACCAACACTGACTTCCGTTCGGCAATATAAACGTCCCATCAGTAAAACCATTCTTTTGACTGTAATTGATGTTCGTCGTCTTCGTCTTCTTGATGCCCTTAAACTCCAACGGGATATGCGAAAACACACTCGGCTGCTGGTCACGAATACTACTCGCAGCAGTCATGCTAAACATAGCCACCCTGCTGCCCTCCCGCTCCATCATCATCTGCATGGCGTAATGCGCCGAGAAATAGCTCTTACCACTCCGGTTGCCCCCAGAGACTAACAACCTATCATTCTCATCCAAAAGCGCAGCAGCGTCCTTCCAGTGTTCAGGAATGACACAGTGCCGATACGGGTCAACGTAGCTCGGCCTCAGTTTCTTGTAGAAGTAATCATGCAGCCACTCCTGCACCCTCTCAACACCCTGCTCCTCAACCTGCTCCGCCAAATACTCCTTCGTCAACCCGACAAACCGCGAAGGCGGCCACGCTAAACATGTCTCCAGCAGTTCCTCCGGGGTTTTAGGTTGCAGGTTCATTGATCCACCAAGTCCAGGTTCTTTGAGTGCGACAAATCATCAATCGGCAGATGAACATACGTTTCTGCTGGGCAATTCGTGCAACTCAGGTTCGTCACTATCCCTTCACCTTCAAAACCATAATCCTCGTAATCATGGTCACCACCCCAAATCAATTCCGAATTGCAATGCCAACAGTTCATTGCCAATCAAAATTGCCGGGAAATGATCGGCAACCCGTTTTGTCGATCAAAAGAAAAGCCAACAGGGTGTTCACTATCCCGGTGGAGCTACGCAGCCCAGAAGGCCATGAAGTTAAACCGGAAGTCCACGACTCTCTCGCGGCTCTATTCCCTGTCAGCGTTTTCATCGTATCGGCTGTTTACGTTTTTGTCGAACTTGTGGCCCTTCCCGCTCCGCCAGCCAAGCACTAGCTCGACGATTAAAAGCCTCACACTCCTTCACCGTAGGTATCTTACCCGGAAACCCCTCACCAGACTCGCTCACACGCAGATCAGAGTAAGTCGTGTTTCTTGGCCCCTGCCCTGCCGGGACTGGCTCGTGTCGCCCCAACTTCATCCATCGCCCTCCGGTCGCCTCGGCCGCCTGTAACCCTTCCACCCATTACCCTCCTTCCATACCGTCACCCGTAAACCCGGCTTGTACAGCCGGTTATCACCCACGTTAACAATCTGCGGCTCACTCTCACCATCAATCAAGCATCGCACCAAGCGCGTGTTCAATATTCGCGCCTTCAATACCTCCGCACCCCTCGTAACAGGCCCATCAGGCAGTAACTCGCTCACATCGAATTTCAGGTCTGCCGCTAACCTCCGCAAACCACACTCAGTCCATACCATCGACCGACCAAACATCAGCCAATCCACGTTACCCTCGTACTGGCCGCTCTGGCGGTGCCGCCTCAGTTCCTCACGCGATAAACCTGTTGATGCCGCGATTGCCGCTTCTTTCGTCATTGCCGTCATTGCGCTATTGGTAAAATTAAATTTCCCCCCTTATCCGTCGCAAACCGCCGCCGGGGAAATCGAGGCACCCCCCCGCCCCCTTCTGTGGGGCATCTTGTCCGTAATTTGTACGGTTTTTCATTTCACTCCTGTTTTTCTGGGGGATTTACGTCAACACACACAGACTTTTCGTCTGTTTGTCCAGATTTTAGGCCGCCAAGTAGCTCACCGAGGTCGTTTTTGTCCAAGTGAAGGTGGATGTTTTCAGATTTGGTCGAACTCTGCCCAGTCTCCTCCCGATAGTGCTGGGAAACGGTTCCGTAGGTGAACGCATATTGATTAGGAGACATGCGACCAGATTCAACAGCTTCAACCATCTTATCCGACAGCACCTCCCGCAAATTCTCGGACTTACGCGCCATCAGGTCTTTGTGTGACGGGATGATTTCAGCGTGCCGTGCTTTAATCTCGTGTATCGTCGTTGTGGCGACTCCGAAGCGGTCAGACACCTTCACGACAGGCACGCCTTCTCGTAAGAGCAGCACGACCGTCCTGTACGTCTCGTATGGCATCCTGCTACCTGATCCACGGTCAGGCTGCACGACCTGAATGGCTTGACCTTCGTTATCGACGACAGCTAGGTCAGCGGCAGGGCCGAGAGACACCTCCTCGCTCATAATTCGTCTGCCTCCCACGGCCAGATGCCTTGGCCTGTTTGTTCTTGGTTTTCGGCCTCGCACTCTTCGCAGATTGAGTCTTCCTGTAGTAGCAGCAGCATTGAACCTCTGAAGGCTTCTAATGCGCCTTCAAGTTGTGGCCCCGGTTCAGCGGTTACGCGCACTGTTTCCTTGTAAACTGCGTGACATCCGCACCCTTCACATTCGGATGCTGTAATGAATGTGTGCAACTGGCCAGATTTTGGCCGTACAGCGTTTCTATTTCCCCTTAGCATGATTTGTCCTCCTTCTCCTTTGCGGCTCTTAGGAGCCATCCTCGCAACATTAACGAGGTATTCTACACCTACCTCACCAAGGTAATTGACCTTGGGGCTTTTGGTCGAGTTTGTTTTGCTCACTAGTTTGACGACTTGTGTGCAATCGGTCATCGAGTTTTTTTTGGATTCGTTGTCTGCCGCTGTAGTGTGCCTTGAGGCTGCCTGAGAGTTTTTCGATTGCTACGGTATCGGCGGCTGTACGCAACTCGTTCGTAATGCTTGTGATGTAGTCGTTCGTTTTGATGAGTTTAGCTTTTAGCCCGGAGCATGTATCACAGTGAATGATGCTATGGAGCCTGTTAAGACCGTATGGGTCAGTGTGAGGCAGTTCGACCTGTAGGGCGGTATGGCAGTGGGGGCATTGATGGTCTTTGATCATAGATTGTCGATTTCTGCCATGATGCGTTTGTGCGCTTCGTCGGCTTGGGCTGCGATTCGTTCTGCGTCCCGGTCGAAGCCGGTTTTGGCTGCTGCCTTGATGCCCCACTCTGTAGCGGGTTCGAGGTAGCACTGCTGATTGAACCAAGTGGCTGGGTGTTTGATGTATTTTGCGGAGTCGGGTTCTGCGGCAATTCGTTGTTCGCAGGCCGTGGCCCATAGTTTCGTTTTTTCAACCAAGGCTTGGTAAGACAAGCCGTGTTCCTTTTTGGCTGATTCGAGTTTGAGTGCCTTGCGAATTGCTTTCAGCGCATTCGGCCTGCCGACCTTCCGAGGGTAGGCATCGTAGATAGCCTCAACTTCACTTTCTGGTATATGACTGGTTCTTAACTGGTTCTTTACTGGTTTGGGTATCTGTGTGGTACTACCGGAGTAACTGTGTGGTACTACCGTAGTATCTGTGTGATACCCCCTATCACTGTGATACCCCTCTGGATCGGCTACTGGGAGGCGGTATAAGTTGGTGCGATTGGCTCTGGATTCGACCTCCAGCAGCTTCTTATCTTGAAGCTCACGGATAGCCCGAACGGCGGTCATTCGGCTGATGCCGCAGCGGGTTGCGAGGGTGTCCATTGAGGGCCAAGCGGAGTCATTATCCCTCCCGGCGTAATCGGCAATAGCAAGCAGCACGAGCTTGGTTAATCCGTTAACTGGCATATCCCATGCCCATGCTGATGCTTTAAGACTCATTCTTCTGAGTAGGTTCCGTGATACGGATTCGGCTCATAATCCTCTGGAGATGGTTCAGGGTGAATCACCTCTAGTTCGGATGAACCTTCCCACCGTTGCATGATGCGATCCATCAGGCCGGTCTGCTTAACGCGCTTCCACCAGTCATCAGGATACTCCTGATTACGGACTGCCTTGATTGCGTCACACGCCTTGCGCCAATCTTGAGGCGACTGACAGGCTTCGAGTGTTTTTAGTTCTACAGTTGTTATGTTCATTTCTTAAATTGTTTTTTAAATTCCCTACGCAACTCGGCCTTCAACATCCTGTCTGCCTTTCTCCTGACCCTCCTTGAGTCAGGCGTAATCCGATAACAGGAACCTGACGCAGCCCCAAACATTGGCCTGAATGCATCCCCTTTACCCATCTTCACTAAATTTTCATCTATGCTTTTCATTTCTTAAATTGTTTCAGTTGATCCTGGTTAAGTGCGTACACCGGGCCATGCCCTAGATCAGTCAGGTTGTCCGGGTGGATCAGGTCAGCGGCCAGTGCGTACCCGGCGATCCGGTAGTTAGGCATCTCACCTATGAGCAGCACGAACACGTCACTGGGGTGCTTCTTTTTGTTGGGGTGAGCGAGTAAGCGGCCATCCGGGTAGGCTGTTACCTTCACATCGATTGTTTTGCCCTTTAGAATGCCGTCTGAGCCGCCTGAAACGGGTTTTACTTCCATGACAGGGCAGATGTTGAAATGCTTCGCAAAGGCCAGTTCAGCGGCCATCCCTTCCACCTCGGTCTTGTGCTGTGACTGCTTTCCTTGCTTTTGGTTCGTGATACCGGCTGCACGGCTCACCAGAGTCCTCATACTGGCCAGCATTTGAGCGACAGCGCACTCTGATGCGGAGAGTTTGACGGTCATAGCAGGATGTAAATCAGCAGCCATACTAATAAGCCCACTACAATAAAATCAATTATCAGGCTGTAGTCCTTGGGTTTCATTTTTGAGCGAAGGCGGGTTGAGCCACTTCTTATCGTTGATTCGCTGGTAGTCACTTAGAGACACATACGTCCCCTTCTTGGAATGGAAGTGACCCTTCCGTTTTGGTGTACCCCAGCACATTTTAAATTTACCTGAATTTTTCCTCTTCACGATTTAGCAATCTCCTTCCACCTCTCCATCTCCTTGCGGAGTTGCTTCTTGCTCATTCCATCATCCTCTGGCTTCTCGTGATCGCTGACCCGGCCCAGTGTTTGGATAATGTGGAAGCAGGCAGTGCGTGCATCCATCTCCTCATCCAACCCCTTGAGTGCGAGCTTGCACACCTCATCGATTTGGTCGCGGAGTGTGATTAGGTAGACAACTTGATCAACAGCCTCGTTGATTGCTTCACGCTCAAGTGGCTTCTCCCACAGGTGTCCTCCGTGTTCCTGAATCCCTTGCAGGTACTTTGTGTTTACGAGTTCGTCGAACTCCGTCTGGATGTGACTGATGTGTTCGTAGTCGGCTAGTGTTGGTACTCCCATTGTTCTTTCCTCCTTTGAATATTAGGTCGTAGTTGTTTCTGAATTTGTCTGAGAAATTATTTCTCGGCACACTTCCTTTGCTCATATCTGGTAATCGGAATCGATTGGCTCCTTGACGACTAACCATCTGGCAACCTTCCACTTTTCAAGCGAACGTGGGTCTGAGAGGACTCGCCTTTCGACCGCCGATTTAGCGTGCATGACCGTGCCGTGGCACCGTTTAAATAAACGGCCAGTTCGACTCAACGCCCCCTTGTTACTGGAAAGCGATTTCCATGTAATCACCATCGCAACCTGACGCGCCTCGGCAATCGGCTCAAAGCGTGAGCGGCCAAGTATCTCTTCGGGCGTGACCCGGTAAACTTCAGCTACTCCCCGGACAATCCCCTCAAATTGATGTTTAAAATAATTCATAGTTTTGGTTTGTAGTTTTTTTCGTACTGCCAGAGGCGCAGTGCTGCCTCGAATGCTTCCATCGCTTCACTCACCTCTTCAGGTGTCCACAGCTTGATAATCGGTTCCATTGGCTCAGTCGTATTGATTGCAACACTGACCACCGGCACCTTGGTCATCAGGCAACTCTGGTAGAACGCCAACTGCATGACCCATTTGGAATAATAGTTTGGTTTGTACACCGGCTTCTTGGCTTTACTCAGCTTCATCTTCTGAGTCTTCCAATCGACCAACACTGGCTGATCACCGACAAGCTCGGCTGCCTTGCCCTTGAAGTAGACCATCGCATCAGCCTTACCGGCTACACCGAGGCTGCGGTTAACCAGTACCCTTTCACTCCACTCATGTGCCTTGATATTTCCTTGGCTCCACTCGTGAAACTTTTGCAGGATAGGGCAGGACTCATCCCAGAGCCTGCCGCCGATCATTCTCTCAATGCCATCATGGACAAGCGTCCCAAGCCTCGCCGCTTCATTGCGGAGAGACTCAGAACGCTCGACTAATCGTCTACCAAAAACGTCACCTGACTCGGCTGCCCCGCGCTGCAATTCCACGGCAGCAACCGCCATCTGATTGAGCTTCCATCGCTCTAAGCCATCAGATCGGACAATCGACAGGATTGAAGTAGGTGAGGGTAAGAGTTGTTCCTTGCGTGCATCACGCAGGTTAGCATCATACCTTGGCTCACCATCGGCTGTATACCAATGGCCGCCACCGTCTGGTTTAACGAATAGAGATGCCATGATTACCAACCTGGGTCAGCAGTTACTCTCTCGTGCGAATCAGGTACTTTAACGTCCTGACCTTTTGCGGGGGGCATTATTGAACTTATCCTAATTGATACCCCGGACCCATCTTGCTTCTGTTTCTCGATCACGTTCACACTGGCTTGTGCGCCTACCAGTTGCTCGGTGTTGAAGTTACTTTTCTCTTCATTCGACAGGTCTTGGCCGCGCCACTCTATAAGTGCCTCCCTGAACTTGCCCATCGGATGCAAGGTAGCGTTGAACCAAGCTCCGAGGTAAATAGGATCACCATCCTTCGTAACTTGATCGCCAATGCAAAAGACGATCTTAATCTCATTGGTCGTTCGTGTCTTACCCTCGTAGGTGCTTGTTTTTGGGCCAAGCTCAATAACATCAACACAGACTGCCGGGTGTATTCCTACCGTGGGCTTCTCCCACTCTTCTTGCTTCGCTTCACTCAATATCATTTTTTTCCTTCTGTTCGGTTGTTTCGGTTTGTTCGTTTCGGGACTGAGTGTCAGCTAACGCCTCCAGCCAGTAGCCAAATTCTTTATTGTCTTGGGTTTCGTTCCGCATGTTCTGCGGGTAATTAATTTGCATTCTCATAAGCTCCTTTGTTTATAGTGCAGGTATTCTACACCTCCTGTAGGACAAACGCTGTCCCACCAAATAACTATTCTGCTGGAGGCAAATCGCCTCGTAAAAACTTAGCAAACTCATCGGCTGGCATCGTGACCAGCCACGGGCTGTGGTTCTTTTTATGCGCCACAATCGGCACCTTACCTGTTCCTTCACAATCACGCTTGGCTTGATCGATTGCGTCATGGATGTTCAGGCGTTCCACTGCCTTCACCTCCCAGTGGATGTAATTCAGTGACGGGCAAACGACATCGGGGAAGTCCTGACCAAACTGATCACGGCCAGCATTCTGGCAGCCGCGCTTTGCATCAAACATTGGGGTGCCGTCCTTGTTGAACCCAATGTCTTTGAGGTACAGGCACCAAGCCCTCTCGGCTCTGGCACCTTTCGCTCTGGAATTAATGCGGCTCATCGGCGGGGTGTGGGGGTGCCGATGAACCGCTGGAGGGAAGCGAGTGTTATGCGTACCCCTTGCGAACCTATTCGGATCGGCTCAAGGTCGCCTCGCTTCAATAAAGTGTCGATGTGCGGGATACTGCAATCCATCAACTCAGCCGCATGTTTGCGGGAGACGAGTTGCATTGCTTCTAATTGTTTATCTATTTCCATGTTTTTAATGCGTATGGGGTCACGTCGAAGAGTAGCCCGTTAGTTAATTGCAGCCTGACGTTTCGCTTTTCTGGCTTGCCAAAGGCATCGCCCACAATGCGTCCCTTAATTGCCGGGTTATCCTTGTGCTTCACCCGGTCGCCCACTTTGAATGTTACTTCTTCAACCATGCCTCAATCTTTCGGATCGCACGTTGAGTTGTTGCCGGGGATTTGCTTACATCGAATTTAACCTTGCGTGCATTACCAACACCCCAGTTGTAGCCCATGTATATCTGGCCTGCCGTGGGGTATTTTACACCTCGGTCACGAATGTATTTCTCGATCCACTGTAAATAGCTGACAGCGTACAGGCGACTCCACTTAATGTCTATAGACCCCTCCTTGTAGGATGTGGTGGGAAGTCCGTCACGTTGACGGATTTGCGTGGTGTGCTGCCATGTAGGCTGCCAGAATTGAAATGCGCCTGAAGCCTTACCGCCGTCTCCAATCGCCGTGGCTCGCCCGTTCGACTCCACTTGGCATACCGCTTCGATTAGCTTTGCGTTGACTCGGCTTGGTGCCGCTGGCTTCGCAGAAAATCCGCTCAACGTACTCAGCAGGAGTAAGGCCAGCAGACTTAGCCTCTTTGCGAAGTGCAAGGAGGATTCGTTTATCAAGCCATGCTGCGAGCAATGCTTTATGTTCTGCGCGTTGGTCTGGCACGGGTCTTCTGTGTCACACTCCATCGGCATATCCGATATAATCTTATCCACCTCATCCATCAGGTAGCGTTTTGATTCGGAGTTTAAATGCCCAAATTTCCGGGCAGACGCATTTGAAATGATTAAACTGACACTCTCCATAACTAGCTCCTTTTCTCCTATTAGTTTCAGGCGGACTCCGCCCGGTGAGCTACTTATAAGGCGGACTCCGCCCAGAAGTAAAGTACAATAGTAGACTATATTGTTAACAGGTTATTATTTAGAAGGCTTCTTTTTCTGACTGCCAATATCGTCAGACTCCCCCATCTCATCCTTGAGCATGTTCCTGATTAAGTCCGAGACACTCACGCCCCGCCTCTTGGCCTCCTTGGCGAGGCGTTTGCGGAAGTCGCCGGTAACCCAGAATCCGACTCTCTTCATTGATGGATCGCGAAATGGCATTGCGTTAAAACCAATACACACACTGTAGCACAGTGTAATACAAATACTACTTATCAACACAACAAAAGCCTATAAGTCTATTTACTTATTGGGTTGTCTACCGGATCAAGGTCTGGCAATTGGTCACCAATGGCGGCCTCCAGATCGGTATCATACACCTCGACAACTTTATCGGCTGTCATCACGTCAAGCTCAACTTCAACGTAAACATTCTTTTCCATAACAAAGAGGGGGTTTTCCTGTTGGGAAACAGAACATTACCCCCCCTTTATCAGAAAACCAGAAAAAGTTATGACACAAGTTTTTCGCAACAAGATTTGTTGCGCTGATGACAAGATCAGCTTACCCAACCGCCGCCTGTTTGTTAACAGGCTGCTCGGCGGTCAGGTTAATTTCGTACTCAGGCTGCTTAACAATATCAGCGTAATAACTCTCGGTAGTGGTAATAGATGCATGACCCAGTAAACGCTGCACCGCGAACAGGTCTTTAATCTGGTGACTTACTTCACTGCCAAACCACCTCCGCAACTCATGCGTCTTTTTCTTTTCAGTCCACCCGATAGACAAGAACCACTTACACAGTCTTCTGCCAATCCCCTGCTTGCGATCATTACCACTGTATGCAGGGATGATGAACTCAGAGTCATCACTGAGTAAAAGAATCTGATCATACACCGATTCGCTTAACGGCACCCGGCGAATTTTACGACCCTTCGGCACCCACGTCTCAGTGGGCTGAACGTAAAGCACCCGTTTCCCCTTGTAAAAGGTGATCCATTCCTTCCGAGCCTGTAAAGCCTCTGTCCTCCGCAAGCCACACCCCGCAGCCAACTGGAATAACAAGTAGGCCGAGGGGTCTGACTCTTTCAACGCAGGGAGGTTAGCTTTCAGTGTCTCCACCTGGCCATCGATCTTCTCGTACAGGAATTCAACGGGAGTACACTTCTGGTGCGGTGCTTCAACGAATGTGCTTATGTCAGGCAGGCCGGGATAGAGTTTGTCCACGATGTTTCGCTTGGAAAATAAACTCTTCGCATCCCCTAGCAAACTGTTTGCACCACGAATACGACTCTCGCGTGCCTCACCCGCTTCCGGGTAACCTAAGAGCCTATTCTTCATAAACTTCTTAACCAGTTGACGGTCGAGGATTGTAGCAGGTAGCTTGTCAATCGCTGGCTCAACCCATTCCCCTGACTCAGCATCCTTAACCTGTTTCCGTTCAATCTGGAGGGCTGTACGAATCAGCGTGCGTAAACGATTGCTGGCCTCACGAGAAACGCGCTTGGTCTGAGTCGGCACATCCTGTTCGATAAATAATTGAATGCACTGACCAATCGTGATGACACCCTTCTTGTTCTGACCGGCATGAACGAAGTCCCATTGTTCGCGGGAGGCTGCCCGGACTTTGTCCAGAGCAGTGGCTGCTGCTGTACGTTCATCCGTGGTGCGGAGGTTGAGTTGGTGGTGCTTGCCGTTGGCAGCGAAGCGGGTGCGCCAGTTCTTACCGCGCAACTCGATCACTGCGGTGGTGCCGTCCTTCGCAGACACCTTGCGCTTGCTGTCAACCGGCTTGCCGTTGCGGCCTATGTATTTTTCGATCTTCATTTTTAGTAGCTCCTGATTTTGTTTTTAGATGTCCCGCAGGACATTGGTGTTTTACACCTTAACCACCCTTACTGCCAAGCATTAATTTGTCCAAAATTTGTCCAAGGGCTATTTCCGAGGGGCAGCGTTTAGAGCTGATGTGCAGAATAGCACGGTATAACAGAAGAAAAAATGGGGTGATCGACCGGGCTTGAACCGGCGACAACCAGAATCACAATCTGTAAATTTCTTTGCTCACACAGTCATTCATCCTCATTCACAGGCATAAACTGTAAATCACTCACCCTCCAAAACACCTCATATTAGACATATTAGAAGCACTGACTTGTCCAAAATTTGTCCAAAATCACCTTCGGGGTTTGATCGACTTTACTGCTCCTCGCGGGATGGCGGTGTAGTCTCCTAGCGTCTCATCAACTGGCCCGTCATCGATATATTGGCTGGTCGCTATTACCAAAAATTCCTTGTCGGCCTTTACCAATTTTCCTTCCGTCCAAACGTCGGCAATCTTAACATCCTTCAGTGGCTGGTTGATATAACCTACGATGTCCTGCCATAGGCACCTGACCCTAGTTCCTACTGGTGGAAGCCGCTTCATTTTAATAAATGCCAAGCCTCCTTGAATGGTTCGTAAACTGGCAGCTTCTTCTTAACGCCGACCGGCCAAGCTACCAGACGGTAGGTGCGTAACACTTTCACCGGGATGACGAAGTTGCCCAGCGGCGTCACAGCCACCACAAGGTCACAGTCTCGGAGGTTGTACGGGGTGTGCTTTCGGCTTCCCTTCTGGAGGTTAACTGAGGCTGATCCATTCTTAGCGATCTGGCATGTACCCTTAACCTGAATCCTACTGATCTTACCATTGAAGTCTGCGACCAAATCGTAAGCCTGCCCATCGCCGTATGGCCACAAGACTGTCCCGCCCAATTCAGCTACCTTCAGGGCTACCGCTAGTTCATGGCAGTTGCCCTGCTGTTTGTACTTCGTAATTGCCACCACCCGAAATTCATTTGGCCTTCTCCCTCTTCCGCAACTCCCGCTTGTACTTGGTCTTAAAGATTTGTTCAGCACGTTGCTTGCTGCCTGCAACCCCAGCCAGTACACCGTCCGGGCCGTACACCCTCCAGTTGCCTGCCTTGGTCAACAGCATCGACCAGCCTATACTGTTACGCTCGGCACCCGGTACTGCGGCATCAGGCATGAAGCGTGCAATGCCGGTGTCCAGCACCTTCGCTTTAACCTCCGGGGTGAGCTTGACGATGTGGACGGGGAGGGGCTTCAGGTCAACACCCTCTAGGAACTCCTTCTGTTCAGGTGTTAACTTGCTAATCTCACCCGTCTCCACCTTTAGCCCCAGCTTCTTCCACGTCTTCATCTTGACCAGCATACGGTCGTAGAAACCTTTCATGCCTTCCTTGCGCGGTAGCGATGTCCCGGCATCCTCGTTTTGCATTCTCTCCCAAGTGCGGTCGGTTAGCTTATCAACCTGCTTCTCGAAATTCTCCGGTGACCATTGGCCGCGTTCACGCTCCATCACCGTCTCCTTGATTAGGGCGTGTAACTGTTCCTTGCTGGTGATCGTGTCGCCGCTTTCCTTGAGTATACCTTCTGCACGGGCAGCAGCCTCAATGTTAATGCCGTCTGCCTCGCTACCTCGTTGCTCAGTAGCCTTGACCTTCCAACCGTCACCGTCCTTCACCCATGCAATCTCTGAGGAACCGTACCGCTGAAACTGCGTCTCACCCTTCGTCCAACTGATGGCATCGTAACCATTATCAACGGCATACTTGATCATGCGTTTCATCGCCAGTTCGTGCCACGAGGTCTTGAAGGGTGCGTCTGGGACTAGGTTAGAATCGTTTCGGTCATGGAAAAAGTTAAGATCAATCCGCTCTTTACCCTCTTTACCAATAGCATTTTGCAGGATTTGCCACTCCCTAGTAGTTGGCCTTGCGTCAGTGGTTCGTGGTTCTTCTAACAAATGATTGAACGCTTTCTCGACCACCGCCATATCTGTTCCACCGTCCCGTCTAGCTGCGTCCATAACCCTCTTTCTGAACAATTCAAGCGCATCACCCTGATACCCCTTCTTACGCCCCTCCTGATGCCAATCGCTCTGTATCTCCTCGATGAATAGCGTCTTACCATGCTCAGATGTGCGGTCGTTGAACCGGACATGGGCGAGGGTGTTCGGGGTGTCGCCGTAGTGGCCTCCCTTGTAGTCGGCCTTGCCTTCAATATACTCAAACGTAAGGCCGGGGTTTTCTCGCGCAAGGTCGGATGATGACGCTTCTGAAATGTATTCTGCCTTCGTCTGTGGATCAGTGTTCGGCAGCCTCATTGTGGAGATAATATTTCCGTCGGTATTTTTCGCCAAAAGAAGTGGCGGGTCATTCTTCGGCAACCGCAGCAACAACTCCCGGTAGCTGCCCTCGACTGCGCCGGGTTCGACGTAGGAGGAGTGTTTGGTTTCTGGCCGCATCATGCTTCGGTGACGGGTAAGTTCGGGGTGAGCGTCAGCGTAGGACTGTGCCTCTGCGGCATTTGAGGCAATTCTCTTTGGCACATCAACAAACCCGCCGCTTCCGTCGTGAACCACCCATACGTTTGTATCCTCTCTCACCCCAGACTCGTAACGCGGCACTGCCTCGCCACCCCCCAACACCGTCTCCTCAACAGTAATACTATTCTCCACGAGGTGATCGATAATCTCGTCCCTGGTGACGCGACGATTGCCCTCAAGGAATTTGTCCAGACCAAGTGCCTGCAACTCCTCATCCTTAACGCCAGCCTTCTTGATCATCGCCAGCATCTGCGAGGCACTACCCTTCTCCTGCTTCAGGTCAACAGTGGCACGCTCGGCTGCACTGAACATGCCCAAGGCGTCTTGGCCGCCTACGTCAGGCATGAAGCGGGTAGTGACAGTCGGCTTACCTTTCTCAACTTCAAAACGCTTAAACCCTCCCTCGGATCGTGCCTGCTCAGTAAACTTCTTGGCTACAGTGAATCGCTTAATAAATTCCTTCCGCTTCTTGGGTGTATCAGGGAATCCATGCTCCAGTGCAAAACGATTAACCACATCCAGCGAGCTATGCCCCACCGGCTCATTCTTGGCAATATTCCATGTCACCCAGTGCGTGCCTGAGACGCTGTTAAACGAACCCTGCAACTCAGCAGGTAGATGAGCATCCATTCGGCTTGAAACATCACCCAAGGCACCTTCTAGGACGCGATACAGGGCATGTGAGCCAGCCATGCCGCTCAGTTGTTTCTGCACAGTATCCGACCAGCCCGTCTTCTCAACCGGAACATCCCCTTTCTTGGTTATGTAAAGAGATGCCCCCGGCCCCTCCTTGGCCTCGACAGCAGCCTTTAACTGCGCCTCCCAGAAATTAATCATCTGCCAGCGGTCAACAATAACCACATCATCACGAGCCAGCGTCAGTATCACGAAGCTATTCACCTTGTCGTGAATGCCTGCTGATAATAATCCCTGCGACCACATCGCCTCGCGCATCTGTGGCCCGGTCAATCTTGAATCATTTAAAACCCTGTTAACGTCATTCCATCTCCCGTTCCATCTAGCCAGCATCGAGTGAAACCCGTTTATGTTCTGGAGTGCATTCATGCCAGCCGATTCATGTGACCGGGCCTGCTGACCTTTTGTCACACGGTAAACCAACTCAACCCATGTGCCTTTCTGCTCACGGTTACGGCGATCTGCCATATCCTGTGCCAGCTTCCAACGCTTATCGCTGACACTTTGCTTGCCTCTAACATTCTTCCAGCCCTCCGCAGCCACAACTTTTTCAGGTGTCCAGTATTCACCTCGTGGCATACTGAACTCGCCATCAATAGACTTGTAAAGTTGCTCCATGAACTTCGGGTTGCTAACCATGCGAATCCAGCCTGCCTCCTGATCATATGGGCCAAGCATTCTTGATAAGAATCCCCAGAAGTAATTCAGTGCAGTCGCCTCAACTGGCAGCTTGCCTTGACGAGCAAGCTCGTGCATCTGGCGAACAGACTCAAGACCCTCCTTGCTCTTTAAAACCAGATCAGGGTTCTTCGCATAGGCATCACTTATATACTCAGCCAACTTGCTGGGGTCTTGCACCCACTCATGCAAACGAGATGGGTGAGGTGGAAGTTCTGTCATCGACACCCCGTCAAGGCGCGTCTGAAGTTGTTGCACCCATTCATCAGGGCTAACGCCTTTGTTGGGTGATTCTGATTGAAGCTGGTCAGCTAATTGCTCGCGTTCAAGATAGTCGCGCCACTGAGCCTCCCCCCACTTTGAAGAGTCTTTAGGTTTTGGCACCCCATCGTGTGTCGCGTTGTTAACACGCAGCACGGGTACATCATAACCGTTCTTCGACTTGGCAGTTACTGGCTGGAGTTCGGTGGCTCCGTGCCTTCTGCCTTCTCTGGGGGAGTCGCCGTACCCTTCTGATTCCCACTTTCGGTAGACGTCCCTAATGGGGTCACCGATCCGACTGTCCACCCTTCGGAATATATCGGGTCGGACTCCTCCAACTCTCTCGCCGTGCAGTAACGCCCCTTCCTTATAATTTTCGCCATTTCGATTTTCTTTCCAGTTATTAGTTTCGTAAATTGTATCGCCTGCCCTAAACTTATCTATAGCAGAACCTGCGTAACTCTCCGTTTCTAGGGCAGCCCATAGTGACTCATACACGCTACCGTATTTTATAGCATCGTTGAAACCGAGATGAACAATGTCCACGCCAGTTTCTGTCGGGAAAAGGGCAATGTCACCTGCCCCTCCTGATTGGTCAGCCTCGACCCTTTTGAGGATCACGTCAATGTCTTTTTCTGTAAGCTCACGGCCAATGTCTATGCGGAACGCATTCGCCCCTTTGCTTCGCTTGTAAGCAGGCTTATAACCCCCAACCCCCTCCTGATGAGCGTACAGGCCAAATAGGTTGGAGGCTACCAACGCTTCCGAACGGGTAGTACCCTTGGCTAACTTGATTATCATCGATGGATTAATCTCAAGTTGACCAGCAGAATTTAAATAGGCTGATGGACGTGTGGCAATTTCATGTTCAATCTTTAGTTCCTCTAGTATGTGCAGTTTATTTGTTTCAGGATTGATGTGTGCCTGAATCATGTCGTTATGATATTGCTCACGCACTAACATTGGCGCACCGATCAGTCTCTCTAAAAACCCTGTTGCCTTGCCCGGTATAAATTCAACTGAAACCTTGTCCGGTATTGCATCACCCACATCAACCATGAAGCGATCCTTGCTTAACTGGTAGGCATCCTCACTCATCTTGGCCCTCTCGCCGGTAGGCTGTAAGCCGTCCATACGATCCAAGCGAAAGTTCTTGGTGTATTTACCTCCACCCTTTTCCTTCTTCATCAAAAGTTCCTGAAAGAAGTCAGCCTTGTTTTGCCCGAAAAGTTTTTTGCTTTTAACCGGATCATCAGAAGCAAGGTTAGTCAGGTACTCCTGAAACTCGTGAATGAATGCAGCATGATCATTATCCCAGAGGCCCAACTTCTTGGCGAAAGACATGTTAGCTGTGTCAGTCCAGAGCTTTGTCCAATCGATTGCACGCACAAATATGTTACCGGCATTTGATACCTCAATCGTATAAGGCAGCACAGCACGCTTACTCTTCTTGATGCCTGACGAATACTTGCTGGTGAAAAGCCCGGTCAGCCTGTTCTTACGCCGGGTGGTAGCAGCGTAGTACGTCATGTCTGTGATCAGTCCATTCTCAACAGCGTTATTAAACGCCTCCACATTCTGACGAGTGGTCGGAAGGATCGTAGAGTTAGCCTGAATCTCACTGATCTGTTCCGGGCTGAACCGGGTGCCTCGAATAACCTCGACCGTAGTCCCGTCTTTCGTCTCCGTTTCAATCCGCATTCCATCTGGCCCCCCTTTCTCCAGAATATTCTTCATGGCAGAATCACTTGCAGCCTCCTCGGCGGCAATGTCCTTGTCATTCTTCATCACACGACCACCCTTGCCGTCATCCTTCAGCATGTTAAGCCGCTCAAGTTCTACTTGATGATGTTTAAAGTCTTTCTTCTTAATGGCGGTAGTAATCGTCTTGTCAGTTGCCTCGACCAGTTCGCCAAGGTTCTTTCTGCTGCGAACCATGTCACGCAGCATGGCCCCCACTACCGGGCTGGTCTTGTCCATGTCAGGGAAGAGCATCGACTTGCCGGGTGTAACGCCTATCTGGCTTAACTTCGCAATGGCATTATTAATCGCACCGCCGGTCTGCTTCATTACCTGCTCATCGATCACCTTGCGAAGAGGGGTATCGAAGCCGCGCATCATACGGTCATACTTCTTACCCTTCTTACCCGTAATAACCATTGCCATATGATCACCAGCAATTTCATCAACAATGTATTTAGCCCTGCCTTCTCTTGTAGCAACAGAAGATTCCGATGGCCGGTCACTCGGCTTCAGCTTTTTAACGTAATCATTGAAAAAATTTTCAAGCTGGGCTTCGGGTATCAATCCTTCCTGCAACAGCTTTCCTTCAGACCACATACCTGCAATCTCTGTTCGGATCGCGTCAGCCATCGGTTGCAACTGCTCGATCTTTGTAAGGCCGTGCCATAGCTCATGGCCGATTGTGTAGTGACTATCAGCCTTTGCTAGGTTAACTACCAGAGTTGGTATTCCTTCGGCTGACTTCATGTCAGGGACAAATCCCCGTTCAGCCTTTGGATCATTAATAAACTTAACGCTGGCATCACCAAGCGGCCCTCTGAAAATCCTAGTAACATCAAATATAGTGGCAGCCTGATCCTTGCCGTACTTGTCAATGTAACCCTGCATCATGGCTCTATCAGAGTCACTCAGGTTACGCATATAAAAGTCCACATCCTTGGCTCGCTTGGCCCTCATAGCGGCCCCTGTAACGCCCTCTACGCCCCTTGCGATGCCTCCACCGAATCCACCTAGTGCTATGCCCCCTCCGAGGCCACTGGCAGCACCTTCCCAGCCGTCTGCTAATCCACCGAGGCCCATACCTACTACACCACCGGCAGCCATGCCACCGGCTGCTCCAGCACCTAGCTCCAGCAGTGGGTCGCCGTAGCTAAGAGTCCTTGCCAGGCCATAGCCCTGCTTGCCCTCTAAACGGGCCGCAGCACCGCCAAAGAAGCCTTCACGGCCCAGCCCCCTCTGAAGACCCTCGCCAGCCTCTGCAAGCACTCTACCGCCAACCTGAAGCCCTTTAGTGGCACCGTAGGCACCGGCTACGACAGGCGCACCAGCAGCCATAACGCCACCACCTAATCCTGCGCCAACAGCCAGCGCACGACCTGTCTCAGGTGTCACTCCTGTTGCCCCGGTAAAGGCTCTTGACGTGACATCGCGTGCGCCTTCACCAATCTCGCCCAGTGTGTCGCCTGCCCTATACATGCCTCGGCCAACCTTAGAAGCTGCCTTGCCGGTTGCAGTTGCGGCGACCTTCGAGGCTGCTTTAGTAAATGATTTACCGAGGAAACCGCCGAAAGGAAGTGAAGGGTCTAGGACGTTGGCTTGCCCTCTTGTCGCCTCTGGGTTAGGTGACTCCTCAATTAGCTCTTCCCTGATCTGGCTGAAGTATTGAATTTTATCACGCTCCGCAGCCATGTCTTTTTCAAGCTGCTTATCGTACTCAGCCCTTCGGGCTTCAGTGTCTTTTCGGCCAGAGAGAAAATCATCGTAAGTGTCTTCAGCCTTACTAAAGTGGTTAACAATCTGCTTCCCTAAATGCCACATATCCAGAGTGCCTACCCCAAGCCCAGAAGGAACTGACCTAGCGAATTCAAGTGGCGAAGTGGCCAACTCACCTAACGCACCAACAACTTCACCACCAATCTGCTTAAAAGCACCACCGGCAGCCGAGGCAAATTCAGAAACCCCCATCGATTGCTCATTCTTCCATTCCCGGTAACGCTTGTACTCGTCAAGCGTCATGTCGTTGTTAAACCAATCCGGGTCTAACATCATGTGACCGGCAACCTCTTCGCCGGTCATCGGGTATTCCTTATCGATGGCAGCCTTAATTTCGTCGTCTCCCATTTCATCGGGAAACTCAAGTATCACGTTCCTGTGAGGCAGGAATATTTCAGGCATTATCTCTTGTCCTTCAACATATCACGGATAATATTTAACTGCCTTTCCAGCGCATCCCAATCCCTTTCAGGTGCAGGTGCAACAGGTGCAGGTGCAACAGGTGCAGGTGCAACAGGCGCAGGGGCAACAGGCGCAGGTGCAGGGCTGCTTGCGCGAGGTGAAGTGAATTTAGTTCCAGTGTAAGCACGGCGAGTAGGCGCACCACCGGCTTGGGCGGATTGGGTGCCAACAGGTGTCAGGCCAAGGACTTTAGCTTTTTTAGAAACGGAGTTAGTCATCATCCACTTAACTGTCTCTATTTGTGACTTGCTCGTAGAAGCCCATGTCTTCCAATCATACGGATCAGTAAATAAATTTTCCTGTATATATTTACGCTCCTCAAGAGTAAGCGGCCCACCGCCCGTTAACGGGATACGCATCTTGCCCACAAGAGTAGCAATCATTGCCTTTGCCCTTGCCTTCTTCGGGCCGACCCACTCAACCTCCCCCTCTTTAGCCATTTCCATAAGGTCATCCATCATTTCATTAACCTCATTGGATGTGGCAATTAAATCACGCATTTTAACAGCCTCTTCTTTTGAAGGAGCAATTCCCGTAAAGCCTGTGTTCGGCGTGAAGGTGATTGCAGCAACAGCGGCCCTCTCTGTCGCTGACAGTGTTGGAGGTGCAACAACCTGAAGGAACTTACCTTTGGTATCAAATAAGGCCGTAGCACCCGGAACACCCGGAACAGGCTGACTAATAATACCCGCTTCAGGATACAGCTTATCAAACATCTGCTGATACTCAGGTGTCATCTGACCACGCTGCTCAATGAACGCTTTCATGTGTGCAGCCTTACGGTCAACAGGTTCAGCAGGGATAGTCTCAGCAGGTATTTCGCGGGTAGTCGTTTCAGTCTCCACCAACGGCCCTGTCGCGTAGCCGCCTTCAGGCAGGCTGTAATCTGCCTCCTCGGTGACCTGCTTGGCGGAGTCCTCTAACTTTGGTTTAGCATTCAAATGATTCGCAAGTTTGCCTATCATCTCTTCAACCCCACGGCTATAATCAAGTGGGGCAATAACGCCTGCATCCTTTTTCAGAGCATCGAGCTTCTTCTGATGAGCGTTCTTAACAATATTGAGATTCTTTTTGGTGGAGGCGGCTATGTCTGGGTTATTAATGTACTTATTCGCATTATCAATTAAGCCCTGTAACTTCTTAACTTCAGGTTTGCTGTTAAACACTAACAGCTTAACATCCTGTTCAACTTTTCTCTTTTCCAACTTTTCAATAACACCATCAATCTCATTCCTTCGGGCAGCGTGTACGGCCAGCCGGTCGTCATGCACAGGCTTAACCTTTGCGTTATAGTAATCGAGCTTCTTGGCAATCTCGGCAGCCTCTGCTTCAGGTAATTCGACTATTGATCTTTCTGCCGCAACAGGATCAAAGTTCGATAGGTCGGGCGGTCGCTGTTGAGGGACTTCTGTAGGATCGCCAGCCCAGTACCTCTCCAGCTTATCAAATTCTTCAGGGCTAAACTTAGCGTCATCATAACCTATTGCGTCACGCTCGGTCACCGGATTAATCCCAGTTTCCTGCATGTGCCTCAACCGATCCATCTCTTCCTTGGTAGCTAACTCTGTTGTAGTCGTATCCTCAACCGTTCTTGCAGGTATTTGCGTTGGCTGTAAATTCTGACCTGCACCGTAAGATGATGCATACGCATCACGCTGACCTTTCCTAAAGCGATGCTCCTCAATAGCCGCACGCTTGGAGTAATCGTCCAGCTTGGAATTATACATTTGCAGATTGGCAAGCAACCCTTTCTTCTGTGCAAGAGTCGCGTCATTAGAAAGGAATTTGTCTACCAGCTTCTTATCACCGGCTATCTCATAAAGCAGTTCAGTCTTCTGGCTGAAGGGTGAGGGTGTAGTAACAACGCTACCCGCGTCACCGCTGTCCCATGTTGCCATTGATTCATTTTGAGCAAGCCGACCCCCTTCTCTCATTTGACCAGTGAGTTCAGGGTTCACAGACGCGCCTTCAGGTAGCGGCCCTTCCTCGAAGGACTGGACAGGTTTATCACCCTCAAGAAATGTCTTTAACTCAATAGCCTTTTGCGCCTGACCGTGGATCAATCCATCCACCGTCTCAGACTCTTCCTTGCGTGCAGCATACGATTTCAACGCATCACCAATTGTGTCGCCAACCCGCTCCAAACCCTTTTGCGTTTGAGCAGCCTGCTGCATTGCCGCACCCAAGAATCCACTCGGAAGTGGACTCACCCGTTGCCCTGTGTACTGCCCAAATATCGCCATAATAATTATCTCCTAGTTAACCCATAAACGCTCCGCGACCAATCGATCCAAACATGCCCATCATACCGGTGCTAAACGCACTCTTGTTAGCCGCATTAGCCTGCGCCACAGCAAGCTGCGTAGCCTGATTCCCAGCGTACAAATCTTGCGCCATTTGCGATTCTGGCTGGAAGATGCGTGGCCCCAATGCCTGACCCATCCCAAGACCTTGTTGGCCGTATCCACCCGCAGCACCAAACGCCTGACCTTGCCGACCCAGCACCTGCATAAACGGATCACCAACCATCTGCTGGCGTTGTCCAAGTAAACTGCTCAGTGCAGCCTGCCGTTGTTGTTTAAGCTGGTTAGCCTGCAAGCCCTGCCAGTAAGCCTCTTCTGACGCTGAATACGGGCTGTAGGCCATTCCACGCGCTGTGGCAGCATTCCTATAACCCTGCTGTACTTCCCTCGCTAATGACGGGTCTAGCTTCGCCCCCAGTTTGTAATCAGAAATTGCACCCTCAAGCAAAGCATCACTCGCCTCACGTTTCAACGGATCAGCATCAAGGAACGCGCTGGTCGCGTCCTGACCCATAGACCGGACATCAGCTAAGTCCTGCATTCGTCGGTAACGGTTAGCACCAGCCTCCGTCTCAGATAAGCTCGGTGTAATGTAGTCGCGGTATAACGACAGCACTCCCGGCTGATCCTCTGTGCCGCGCATCGTGTCGGACAATGTCTGTAATTCAAGGTTAGTCCACTTCGGTCTTTGTGCCGCCTCAATGTCAGCCAACGGGCCTATGTCCGCAAACCTCCCTGTGCCGCTCATGGCCTCGGCCTGTGCGCGAAGTGTGCTGGCCATGTCATCCCCGTAATCCCTTGGAGCCGGTTGTTGAATCTTAGTGCTTCCCATTATTGTATACCTTCTTTTTAAACTTGTTCCACTCCCAAACGTGCCACCGCTCCTCGCCATCTCGCTGCCAAGAAACGAACTCCAGCTTCATCGGTGTCACCTTCAAAAACCTCTTCATCGGGTTTAACCCTGCCGCCAACTGAACCACCCAACAGTTGTGATTGTTGCCCTCGAAGATCATGTCTTCCCCATCCCAAAAAGCCGTTCGCCCAAGCACAAACTCTCCGGGCGATGACCACACATAGCCATTCTTCAAATACTCCCCAAGCACCACCTCGAACGGTATCGGTGAATGCTCCTCCTGCCATTTCTTTGCTGCCTGCCACGGTAACATTATCCTATTATTCTAATAACCACTGCTCCTGCTACACCCACATTTCCGGGCTGAGAATTACCAGACCCGCTGGGGTCGTCACCGCCTGCTCCGTAAAATGCGGTGCTAATTAAACCAAAGTCGCCCAGCTCTTCGTCGATGCCGACGGCGGCCCAATTGGGTGCGGTGTGGGTTATCGCGGTGTAGCTGGTCGAAGTACCCTCGCCCGCCGCACCGGGGTCGCCGCCGGGGGAAGTTCCTCCTGTTCCACCACTTCCCTTCAGGTAGTAAGCAGAACTTGGACCGCCAAAAGTTGTGTCTCCTCCGCCGCCTCCATTAAACCCGCCAGTCAGCCCACCGACACCTTGGCCTGCTGTTCCTGCTGCGCCGACCACGATTGCAATTTCATCATCCTCAAGACCATCGCCCCCCAGCGTGCCGCTAACATCAATGTAGTCTGAGATTATACCTCCAAAACCGCCGGGGTCTTCCGCAGTAGACCCACCACCCCCGCCGAATACCATGACATGGATTAAACTTACACCAGAAGGTCTAGTCCATGTTGTGTCGGCTCGGTAAACCGTGGTGCTAATCGTTGGAGGAGCATCAATCCACGAAGGGTTAGCCCCCGCACCGCCTGAAGATAAAAACTGACCGGATGTCCCGGCAGCGAGTCGGACATAGGAGGTTCCGTTGTGATACAGCACATCACCTTGTGCGTCTGAACCCATCTCAATCTTGGGGCCGGTAACTGCACCTGTTGCGAGCTTCGCGGTGGTCACTCCATCAGATGCGCCGGTTGAATCAGCAATCATCGCAGTCTCGATTGAACTTGAAGCAATAGTTAACGCACCTGAACTACTTATAGTCGCATCACCACTGAGAGTCGCAGCGGTTGGTGTGCCTGCGTTTCCAACAATTAGCTGCCCTGTGGTGAGTGACTCCAGTTTTGAAACCTGAATAGCAGCCCCTGACTGAACGTGGATATTGGCTATTGAGTTGTTGGCAATCGACAACGATCCAACCGCCCCTGAGATGTCAACGGTTGGTGTGCCAAGTGCATTAAGTTTGCTGATTGTAATTGCTTCCCCTTCGCTAAGGAGAGTGCCGGGGGTTACTGTTGCTGATACGGCCATAATAAGTCCTATGATTTAACGGTGATCGTGCGATCACCTTGGTTGCTTGTTAGATTTGCTTGGGTAATTTCAATACGACCCTGCGAGTTGGTTAATTCTAGTTGTGTGTAACGACCTGTCTTTGGGGTCAACGCAAACGGCTCCATCGTCTGCTGCATACGGTCCAGCCGAACTCCGTTCGATCCAAGGGAGAAGCCACTGACGGATGCCTCCTGAAGTATCGGTTCATCTGCTTCTGAAACAATCGTGTCTCCCGCCTCGGTGAGGATGGCATCCAAGTCTACGTCAAGCGTAACACTGTAGTCCTCACGATACGGGTTCGCAATATCGTCATCACGGTTACTCTGCTCAAATGGTAATGCGTCAAATGGTCTATAGTAGTTAGTCCTGCTCTTCGTTCGGTCAGTGCAAAGTGTTTGAGACTCCTCTACTCCATCGCACTTCGCTTTGACAGTATACTTTGGATTCCAGACGCTGATGTTTAACGAGGCTGTGCGATATGTCTTATGGTCAACACCCGGCTGACCGTAGCCACGAGTTAGCAAGTAGCTACTAATCTCCTCATTAGATAAACCATCCTCCTGGGTCAGGTCAGCAACATCGTCCCCTTCATAATTCTCCTCCACCAGATTAATAAATCCATCTGTACCGATGTAAAACAGGCGTTGTGCGTTGTTGTACTCTGCAATAAAGAACTCCTTGGGTTTGATCGCAGTGCCGTTGTCGTGACTAACCCATGTTTGGCTTAGGAAATCATAAACTAGCA
>Ga0208299_1000577_pt1 | contig 33154 bp, 29 predicted proteins | sample 15_taG_FD_184089 | JGI IMG/M metagenome (GOLD analysis project Ga0208299, IMG submission 184089) | Marine viral communities from the Subarctic Pacific Ocean - 15_ETSP_OMZ_AT15312 metaG (SPAdes) (version 2) | ecosystem: Environmental > Aquatic > Marine > Oceanic | place: Pacific Ocean | collected...
TTGTAATTACTGATACTGGTAAAATTGAGGCTGATAAAGGCTACCATGATGATTTAGTCATGAGTTTAGGTTTAGCGGCTTTAGTGTCTGTAGATTTAGCTACAGGACTCCCCCCTGAGATGGGTAAGGGAGAGGAAAAGGAAACAAAACAAGAAATACCCAATATGGTAAGGGTATCTAATAATAGTGAGACTCACGAGGACACGTCATGGCTTCTAAAATAGATAAAGATCAAAATTTAAACGAATCATTTACATCATTTCAACAACCTAATCATACAGGACAGTTGAATGCCGCTACTGGAAAATCTTCTGGATTTTTCGGTAAATTCTTTTCTACTAGAGGGAGAAAACCTAAAAGAGGTGGAAGGCTTTCGGGGGATACTGTCAAATCAACAGATTTGTTCTCAGATCTTCCTGGGATTGGTATTAGTAAGGGTATGGTGCACATGCCCCAGATTGAGTATGATAAGAAAAAGAGATACCAAGATTATGAGAAAATGGATGAATATCCAGAAATTGGAGCAGCTTTAGATATTTATGCCGACGACGGTACCCAGAAACATTTAAACGGGGACATTCTTCATATCGATTCGGGAAGCAAAGCTGTTAAGATAGAGCTTGAAAATTTTATTAAAAATACTAATCTCCGTCAATATATTTGGGATATTTTTAGAAACGTTGCAAAGTATGGTGATTGTTTCGTGGAAAATATTGTGGATTTAAATAATACTTCTGCGGGTATCCAAAGACTTAAAGTTCTAAATCCCAATTACATTACACGAGTTGAGAACCAATACGGATACCTCCAAAAATTTATGCAAGAGGTACCAGATGTTAGGTCTGGCGGGGGCTCTAATGATCCTAATGCTAATGCTGTGGGTTCTGGTAAATATTTAGATCTAAATAAAGATCAAATCTCCCATTTCCGTATTCATACTTCAGACCCAAACTTTTACCCATATGGTAAATCAATTGTATTTCCAGCTATTAATGCATGGAGATCTTTAAAACTTATGGAAGATGCTATGCTAATCTATAGGTTAGCTAGAGCTCCAGAACGTCGTGTGTTTTATGTGGATACAGGAAATCTTCCTACTTCTAAAGTAGAGATGTTTATGGAACGGCTTAAGCAAAAGTTTAAGAAAGAAAAGTTCTTTGACCCTACTTCAGGTAAAATTAATGAGCGTTACAATCCTCTGTCAACTGATGAGGACTTCTTCGTACCTGTAAAGGGTAAAGGAAACGGTACTAAAATCGAAACTCTTCCCGGAGCTCAAAACTTAGGGGAGACAGATGACGTTAAGTACTTTCGTGATAAACTTCTAGCAGCCCTTAAAGTCCCACAAGACTTTATTGTAGAGAAAGAACAATCTCCTGAGCGCAAATCTAACCTATCTCAGCTTGACATTAAATTTTCTCGTGCTGTTGGGAGACTTCAGCGTGAGGTTGAGACTAGCTTAAACTTAATGATGAAGCGTCACCTAACTCTCCGTAAGTTTGATAAAAATGTGATTAACCAAGTTGAAGTAACTCTATGCCCACCTTCTGATCTTCAAGAAAAGCGACGCTTGGAACTAGATGAGATGAAGACTAGAGTGGTACAAGCGGTTAAAGGATTAGAATTATTCCCAGATGATTATATTTATGAGAATTATTTTCAAATGAATGAAAACGAAATCAAAGAAATCAAAGATCAGATGGAAGAGCTTCAAAAAGAGGCTATGGAAGCCGAAATGGCTCAACAACAAGCTATGGCTCCTCCCCAACCTGGGGCTGAGTTAGGCGGAGCTGAAATGGGAGGTGGAGAAGCCGGTGGAGCGCCACCAGAAGAGCCTCCAATGTAAATCTCAACAATAAACTAAAATAAAATAAAAAACACCAAGTATATAAACTAGGACATAACCATGCTATTAGAAAATAGAAATAAAAATCTTACAAATCTGCACAAAGCTGCGGATTACTTAAGCCGTTCACTTCGGGAAAACTTTAAAGTATTTACAGTTAACTCCCAAGAAGGTACAGTACAATTCTTATCTGAGAATAATAATATAATCACCGGTGCTTATAGCATTAAGGATTCGGCTATTATATTAGAGAATCTAGAAACTGATACCGTCGATAACTACCTTTCCCCAGAGAGGATAGATGGGATTGTTTCTACAGGAATCTCTAGTTTTATTACTGATCTACGAGAGGATCGTTTCGATAAAGCTGATACTTCATTTACGGATATTCTCAATTTATTCGAGGATCGTAATGATTTAGATACTCTCCGTTATAAGTTTGAAAAGCATTCAAACTCTTTCGAGAAGAATACTACTATTATCGAATCTGGTGAGTTTCGCAAGCTTCAAGAGGCTAAAGAGGCTCTAAAGACATTTATTTCAGAGAATCGTGAAACTTTAATGCAAAATAAAGAGTTGAAAGATAGCGCTGGTATTGTACACGCGATGTCTAACGTATTCGCCTCTAATACAAATCTTACATTAGAAAACGTTAATAACACTAAAAGGTTAGAGATAGACCTTAAAGAAGGTAATAATTTATATGAAATGGTGTGTAAGCAGGAACTTATGCGTCAAGAGTTGATTGAGTCTAAAGAAAACTTTTCAGGTATTTGGGCTACTAATCAAGCTATTCAAGAATTAGCTTCTTGTATTTTCTCAGATGACAAAGCGCTGGTAGAAACAATGGAAAAGGTAATAGAAGAAGTACCTTACTTCAGCTTTGCAACTAAATCAGATTTGAATGAAACTTTAACATCAATCTATGAAGTAAACTCTACTGATACAATCCTAAAGAAAGATATTAAGGAATTTGTGTCTAAGATATATGAAACTAAAAAGCCTGTTAAGGAGAAATTAGTTAATCTACTAAGCGAGAAATATGGCGTTAATGTTGCAAATTTGAAATTCGTACCTACTTTTAGTAACCTTTCAAAGTCTCATTCTGTATTTTTTGAAGTACTTTCAATGTGTATGGAAGAGGGTATTCTCCAAGATGTTACAAAAGATTTTTCTAAATTTGTAGGATCTAAAGGAGGTGTAGAAGTTCTAGATGTAAATGATATGATTAAAGAATGCCTAGAATCTTCAGATGAAAATCTAAATGAGAATGCCATTTTGGTAAACTATATTGATGTGCCGCGCCTAACTCAAGACCTTTCCCAAGTAATCGATGTTCTTGGAACTCTTACAGGTGCTTCGGAGATGGGGGAGGAAGAAATCGCTATGGACGAAGAAATCCCTGAGGAAGAGATGGAAGAAGAAGTTCCTGGAGAGGAGATGGCTGAAGAAGTTCCCGAAGAAGAGCTAGGTGAAGAAGTTCCTGAGGAAGAAGTTCCTGAGGAAGAAGTTCCTGAGGAAGAAATAGGAGACTCTATGCCAGGCGAAGAGGGTGAAGAAGCGGAAGCTGTACCTGAAGAGGAAGGAGAAATTGTAGGGGATGACATAGATTCCTCAGTTGGCTTATCTTCCGAAAAGGGTGGGAATATATCATCTATTATGGCAAATCTTGAAGATATCATCGCATCTCTGGGTGGCGGTGCAGAGGAAGAGGAAGAGCAAGAGGAGCTTCCTGATGACCAATACGGAGCTTAATCGGCTAAGTAGCCTTGTTTTAACCAACGTCTAAACAATCTCTGATGTCGATTCTGCATCGTAAGCAGATCTAAAATAACTGACTCGAGTAATTCTAAAGAGTCTTCTGAAATTTCAGGAGACTCTTTATCTTTTAACTTGGTAAGTTTATCTATTAGAATATGCAGTGATTCTTTATCACTATCAGGCAGGCTGTTTACTTTAGTTTCTTTATTTTTTCTGGATTCCATGAAATTCTATATTAAAATCGAGAGATTTGTAAGCATCTACTCGGAGCTTTGAATGTTTCCCAAGGTAGGGAGCCTTATCAATAAAATCATAAATATACACTTGGGATTTATTCTCGTGTTTTCTTAAAGTTCTACCTAAGGCTTGTACAGTTGCGATTTCAGATTTTAATCCTCTAGCGTTAACCAGGTGAGTCAGTTCCGGAATATCAATACCCGTCTGAAATATTATAGTACCAATTATTATAGAGGGACCATCTTTCTTTAAAAACTTTTCTAAAGTCTTGTCTCTGTCTTCTAAACTGTCCTTTCCTTCTAGTTGATATGATCCTGGTATATTATCCCTAAAATACTTAGCGTGAGCTAAATTCTTAGTAAGGATTAATATTTTCGCGTTGTCGTCCGTAATCTTACTTACGATATTAACTATAAGGTCATTTCTGTGTTTGTAATCCACAATAAATTCTTCGTAAATCTCCGGATACGTTTTTCCAGTAGTCTCACTTTCGTCTAAATCAGGTAATTCTAATAATTGAATAGAGGGTAATGTAAGATATCCTTCATCTACTAAGTCTTTAGCGGTTACATATTCAATCTGTTTCCCTAGGAAAGAGGTAAGAGTTAGCTGGGAATGCCTATCCTTGGGAGGTGTAGCGGATAATCCGATTCTATAAGTGGCGTTAGGAAATGAACTTAGAACCTTCTTGGCTACTTTACCTTTAGCGAATTCATGGATTTCATCAAACATTATAAATTCCGAAGTTTTTAGATGAGTATCTATAACCTTGTCAATCGACTGTATCGTAACTAATGTAAGAGGTTTTATATCCACGCCATCTCCGAAAGCGACTCCGTGCTCGATTCCGCACTTCGTAAGGAAATTTGAGGTTTGCTTTAAAAGTTGTTTTTTATTGAAGAATAAGAGACCTGTTTTCCCTTCTAAAGCTTTTAAGATTGCTGCGATAATAATGGTCTTACCTGAACCTGTAGGAGATTTAATAATACAGGATTTTAAGTCTAGAGACTCTTTAATTAAACTCTCCTGGTAATCCCTAGGCTCTACCCCCTCTATCTCGCTATCCCCTATTTTGATATCGGGTCTGCTGTCTTTTAGTTCGTAATCATACTCTAAATAGTCCAGATCCTCTAAGATACTATATAACAAGCCTGTTCCGAACTTACCAGTTTTAGGATTGAAAAAATAATTATATCCATCCCAATGCCCACGTTTGTAAGAGGTAGCAAACTCACACCCAGGTGATTTGCATCTGTATTTTTTACCTAAAGCCTTTAATAGCTTAGTGTTATCGGTTTTTAGAATAGAGTAAGTATTAGAAATAAATATTTCCATATTTTTTTATTTTATCTATTATAGGTCAAAAGCACTAAAAACTTTTATTATTATGTCCGAAAATAAATCCATCATTGATCTCGCTCAGGAAGCCGGTAACGCTCCTAGCATGCCACAAGAAGCTCCTGTACAAGATTCTGCTCCAAGAACACAAGCCCCTCCTGCTAATAGTTCCCAGGAAGATACTTCTATGAGAGATACTTTAGCAAGTCTGTTAACTAGGGTAGAGGAAAAAACCGCATGGGTTTCAGTGGACTTACCTACAGCAGGAGTATTCACAAACGGAGTAGCTTCAGTTGAGATTAGACCATTTACATTTGAGGATGAGAAGATCCTACGAAGTATTAAAAAGGTAGCCGATGGGGGTCGAATTATAAATACTCTAATTACTAGATGCACTAAAGATTTAGACTTCAATGAACTTTCCCTAGTAGATAAAAACTTTATTTTATTTAAACTGAGAGAATTATCATATGGGTCAGACTATAAAATTGAAGCAGAATGTGGAAGCTGTGGAGAATCTAATGAGTTGACCGTAGAACTTGATAAGCTTCCCGTGACCTATGCAAATATAGAATCGAGAAAGGATACGAATATAATGCTACCCGATTCTGAGGTTGAGCTGGAATATATTATGCCTACAGCCAATGACGAGAAATTTTTAAATAACCAAGAACATCTTATGGATAATCTTTGGAGATTTGTAAAATCCGTAGGGGGTCATACCGAGAGAATGATTATCCAAGGTTTTATTTTGAAAACTACAGGTAAGGATATAACCGTGCTAAGGAAGGCAATTTTTAATAATGATTATGGGCTGCAGACTCGGGTAAACTTTTTATGTAATTCTTGTGGCTCAGATTCTATAATAGAGCTTCCTATTAATGAAAGTTTTTTCGACGTGAGCTAGAGTCCGTGCTGGAAAAGGATTACCACTTTACGGAATCCTACACTTTAGTGCACCATTGTGGTTTCAGCCTTGAAGATGTCAATAAAATGACTCTTATAGAGAGAAGTGCTTATATTAAACTCAGAAATGAAGAATCTGAGAGAGAAAGCGAAGAAATAGAAAATATGAAGTCTAAATAATATAGACTCATGACTACATTTGATACAACCGGAACCGTAACAGCTCGTTTTAACCGACCTAGCCCAACAGACAGAACTCTTCTGGAGTTTATGTATTTGAAGAATGGTACTTTCGCAGATCCCACTTCAGTAAAATCTGTACACATATTTAAAGACACTAACCAAGGATCTGCAGATAATTGGTTAGATCTATCTGCAAATTCTGCACGCTATGGGTTAGTAGCTACTGCCTCAAATGCGTCTGCTTTAATAGTATTCAGTGGAACTCAAGATGAAGCAAATTATAATGCAACCCCTTCAGGGGTAGTATTTAAAAGGTCTACTGGAAAGTACGCTATTGTTCTAGAGGATATAGTACCTTGGTTCGATGCGGATGACGGTAGTTCAAAAACATATTATACAAGTTCTACTGATTTAACTGCTACTAAGTATTGGGATATTTGGACTGTGACTGAAGGCTCCTCAGAGACTACTTACGTTCACTCATTTGAGTTCTTCAATGATAATATTATAACTCTTACAGAACCTTTAATGGTTACTACCCGCCAAAGACTAGTTCAGAAATATCTAAATAAAAATTCTAAAGTAGACTTGCATATTACTTCTGAGCATACTGTTAATAATACAAATATTACCCCCGAAGTAAAAAATGTATTCAATTCTACAATTTTAGATAATGCTGCAATTAGAATTATTAAACTAAAAGATGATACTTCCACCGGAACTCCTTATGAGGAGACACTGGCATGGACATCCACAGGAGTAAGTGTAAACTCAGACGATACTATTACTTACAACTGGGATACCGCTGGGAAAGAAGTGGGGACCTATGAACTGCAGGTAAGTTCTACGTTCCTAAATCAAAATATTATAAGCGATAAGTTTAATCTAGTAGTGCGCTAAGTTCATAGTTAAAATCCATCTTCGTAACAGTCTCTGAAACCCAAGCTTGTACTTCTAAGGGAGAAGCTTCTATTACGAACTCATTCCAATCTTTAAATTGCTGAGGAGGTCTTACAGTGTAAGGCTCGGGAAGATTTTTAGAGTTTATTAATCTCCTGGCGTATCTAATACCATGGTCTCCTGCCTCATCATTATCATAAGCTAAGATAATCTTCTTGCCTGAGAGCTCTTTTAAGTGGCTCTGAGAGAAGATAGACCCTTGAGTACTCGTTGCATTAATACCTATATTTTGAAGACTTAGCGCGTCTATAGGACCCTCTGTGACTAAGATATAAGGTTCATCCTTACTAAAGGGATAAAGTATTTCAGAAGCCTTCACTCCGTATTCTGCAAAGGAAGGATTTAAGTATTTCATACCAAACCCTGTTAATTGACGGGCTTGAAAGTAGAACATCCCATGAGAATCCTCAAAAGGAATGATAACCCTATTTACGTATTTTCCAGTAACCCCCACGTATAGCTTAGAGGGGTCTAGTTTACGCGTGAGAGCGAATCTGAAGGCAAGCCTCTCTGTAAGATTATCGGATACGACGCTAGCTTTTGAAAGCCTTTTGAAGTTTTTAAGTTCATCCTGTATAGAGTTCCCACTAGTAAGAACGTCTTGAGTTTTCCTAATTTTAGAAATATTTTCAAATAATTTTTCAGGAGTATCAAATAACTTGCGCTGAAGGAGTATAGTGGCTTCACCATAAGAGATATCCTCTACAGCTGCTACTAGATGAAGGAAGTTCCCCCTCTCCTTAGTTTTGAAACATTGCCAAAGACCTGTATCAGAATTTATAGACATGTGCTGCTTAAAATCCTCGCAAAATAGGCTATTTACGATAAATTCCGCATTTGTTTCAGTATAATCACTGAACTTTTCGCGTAAATAGTCTTTAATAATATCAGAGGATATATCCATGTTTATAAATAAAATTTCACCCAGTAAGCTTAAAACCTACAATGAATGTAAGAAGAAGTATCAGTTCAAGTATGTGGACTACCTTAAAGGTATTTACAACGAGAACTCAAATACAGACGCTCTTCAGTACGGGTCTTATGTCCATAAGATTTTCGAACTAGGAACAGAGCTAGAAACTATAGAAGAACTTCAAGCGCTCGCAGGAGAGCTTAGAGACAATTATACCTTCTCCTCTATTAAAGAGAAGAACCTTCAACTTATATTAGAAAATTTCTTTGAATTTAATAAAAAGCTTGAGGAAACCATAAGTAATGAAATGGTCTTCGAATTAGATATTACAGACGATTTCAAGATTAACGGTATTATTGACCGTGTAATTAAAGGGAAATCCGGAAGTTACCTAGTAGTAGACTATAAGACTTCTAGACGTCCCACCCCTAAGCATGAGTTATTCTCAGACCCCCAAATGTTAATGTATGCTTTTGCGGTATCAAAACTTATGAACGTTCCAGTTGAGAGAGTATCAGTAGCTCATTATTATCCGCACCTTGATAAGTTAGTCTCAGTCAAGTTCGGACGTACTCAAATGTCTGTATTTATGAGAGGTCTTAAAGAGAAGATCTGGGAAATCCGTAAAAAGAAGAAGGTTCAATTAAACCCTAATCTAAATCAATTTTGTAACTGGTGTCAACACAAAGACTTATGTCCAGAATTTGGAGGAACCCCTGAAATGTTAGAAGAAGCCAGGAAGTGTGAGCAAGCAAAACGAACAGCTGCTAAGGTAAAAGATTCTAAATTTGATAATCCCAATAAGTTTAATGTTTAATAAACTATAGGATTATACAGAGTAATATCAATCTCTTCAAAGAAACACAGGACTTCAGAAATGTTGTACTTGTGTTTTTTTGTATATAAAGAGATAAGTGAATCTTTTTTTACTGGCTTTTCTTCTTTAAGAGCTTTAAGTAGCCTAGTCTGGAAGATAGTGATAAAATGAGCGGAGAATCTATGTCTCCACTTTTCTTTAAATTCCAGAGACAGAGCAAAATCAATCTGTTCAAGGAATTCCTTCATTTCTATACTATCTAAGTTAGAACTCATTATTATTCATTTTAAGTTTTTTCTTTGTTTCGAAGTTTTTCAATTCAAAGTAAATTACAATTTAATTAAAGTCGAACACATGTCAAAAAATAAGAAAAGATTGGAAGAAATTTCAAATACTAAGAAATTAGGACAAAATGACAGAAGAAAGCTAGATTCTGTCGTAGGTAATCTGTACACCTTCAAATACTCTTCTAAAACCGCTTCAGATGGTAACCCTTTAATTCTAGCAGTATATAGGACCGGAGGAGGTAGATTATTCAAAGCCAAGAATGGAAATACGTATATGGCGGGCATAAACTTAAATCGACTGGGAGCTGGAACCCGCAAGATAATTATAGAGAAATTAATGGGGAAAAAAAGAATATCTTACAGTATGATTAAACGAGCAGGAGCTTCCTTTAAGGCAGAGTATAGAATCTATAACTACCGAAAAGTACAAAATTTGTCCCTTCTCGACAGCTCTAAATACTTAGAGACCTTATAATATGCCTGCTAACGATGAAACTAGAAAAGATACCCTTACTCAAAAACTGACTAAAGGGTTAAAGAGGAATGTTATGGCTACTGTTAATTTAACAGCATCCATAACCACAGCATTTAAGCAGCAAGGGGATATTGCAAAGACATTCATTTCAACAGGTAATAGAAATGCCATATCGTCTAATAATTTAAGTACAACCTTTAGTACCGTTGGTCTATCTCTAAACGAAACCTTATCGAACTTCCAAGCTATGTCGAAAGTTGGTATAGATATTACTAGTAAAGGTAATAGAGATTTATTCGCTAGGTATACTATACTAGGAGCTGATACTAGAGGATTATCGAAAATGATGGCTCTGAATGAGCAAACTTTAGGTCTTTCTAATCAAAGGTCTCAAGACTTAGGAGACTCACTGTTAGAAACTGCCGCAGCTAACGGATTTCATTCAGACGTTCTAGTTCAGGCTCTAAACTCTTTAGCTCAGACCTTTATTAGAGCATCAGCCGTATACGGAAAAGAAACTTCTGTAGCTTTACAGGAAGCTACTAGAAACTTGATTGGTAAATACGGAGCTGGAAACGCGGAACTTGTAAAAGAGATGACTAGCAAATTATTTGCTGGAACTGCACAATCTACTAAAATGGCAGCCATGTTAGGGATAGATATAAATAAGTTAGCTACCCAAGATTCTGCACAAGCTCAGGCTGTAATAGAGCAAGCTATTTCGGCTATAGGTAATAGAATAGGAGGAGCAGCTGGACAAGGTTCTTCAGGTTTCGCGGTTTCAAAACTTTTAGAAGCTTTTGGAGCTACACCTGGAATGTTAGCCTTGGCTAATCTAGGTCCAGTAATGGGTCAAGCTGCTGTAGACTCTGCAGAAACATTGGCGAATCAAAAAAGACAAGCTGATTTACAATCTTCTTTACATACTATAATGAAGGATTTTACTATTGCGATAGTTCCTACATTAAATCTTGTTGCTTGGTTTACATCAAAAATAGCCGGTTTGCTTACCTTTGCAAACGGACTTTTCGGTAAGATGCTTGCAGGAGCCGCTTCTATGATTATTTTATTTAAATCGATTGCTCTTTTTACCAAGTTAGGCGCTTTCTTTAGTAGGATTGGAGCTATAGCCTCTCTAGGTCTTCCAGGTAAAATTGCAGCCGCAGCCGCATTAACAGGAGCTGCGATAGGAGGTATAATAGCTGGTAGTACAAACCAGATGGAGGAGACCCAGGATGACATTCTCGAAGAGAGTAAAAAACAAACCGCTGCCTTAACTGGAGAATCCTCAACCGCTAAGATACTAGGAAATATATCCTTAGGTATTTTACAATCTAATATATTAAACGAACAAATTCTAATAAACGCACAAGAACATCTTGAGAAAACTACAGAGATAGCGGAAACCCCCTCCGTAACTTCTCCAGCTGGGAACGAATGGGATCCAGACATACAAAGAAAAACCACTAAATAACAATGTCACTAAAACGAGACGCAGTAACAGAATGGACTAGATCCAATGGAGAAGCTATAGCTTCTCATAGGGCGCAACCTTTACCTAAAACAGCAGGTGGTATATTTGGAGGTAGTGTATTTGGACTCGCTTCTAGAACTTTAGGTATAACCGCCCCAGGTATTTTAGGTCGATTAAGCCCCACTGATCTATTCGATGGAAAAGCTTTAGCGGGATTAGGTAAGGATTGGCTTCTAAGTAAAGCAGGAGCCGCAATAAACGGAGCATTAGGAGGGGGGGCTAGGCAGTGGTTAGAGGGTCAAAATCATGATAATTTATATGGTTCTACTACAGGATATAGATTTAATCATGAAATAGAGAATAGAGGTTATCTCTCTTTTGGGTTTCCTGATGGATCTTATAATGATATATTAACCCCTGCAGTTGGAGATACGATTAGTATAGGTGGGGAACCTTTCGACACGTTTACATTACCCTTCTTTGAAAATCCTAAAATAACTGAATCTAGGAGTGCAGAGTACGCTTCCCATAAAATTGTAAATCGTAACGAGCCTTATAGACTATGGACGGGAGCTAAGCCCCTTAAATTATCTTTAAGTTTTAATATTACCCTTCCACATTTGATGACATTTGCCACAAACCACATCACGCAGATTTGTGGGGAAGTTCTTAAGGGAGATGATTTTAAAAACTTTATTATAAACAGTATAAAGGATTCTATCTCTACTGAAGGAAGTCCTCTAAATTCTGGAATCTTAAATTTTAATGATATAACGACAACCTGGTCCCATGCCGATATTTATGAGCTATCTAATCGTATTTTTACAGACATGCAAAATGCAAAAGGGTTAGGGAACACAGAAAGCCATAGAGCTAGATTAATTTTATATTGTACATATTTAATAAATTTAATTAGGTCTTCCGTAATAGGTTCTTCTAATATAGCCTCAGAAGATAAATCTGATGCCTCAAAACCTCAAAATTCAGAAAGTTCATTTATAAAAACCTATTTACCAGCACCTGTTATATTTTTAACTTACGGAAGTATGTATAATAATTCTCCCTTCGTAGCTACTAATTATTCTATCACTTTTGATGGTAAAAGTGGATACGAGGAATTATCTCTACTCCCAAGAGTTATTCAAATAAAACTTACCTTAGAGAGTTTTAATCAATTTGAAAATTCAGATAAGATTTTTGGAGTTCCTAAATTATTTAAAGCTCCAGATACATCTATGAGTCAAGGCAACGTCGATGGATCTATTCAAGCAGATGAAACCTTAACCTTTGATTAAAATATTAAGCTATGCCAAACTACCCATCCAGATTCGATAGATTCTCCTTTAGAAGTGCTACCCACAGAGATAAGCCTGTAAAAGATATTTTAAGCAGTGCTAGCTGGGAAACTGTTTCTGCTAGGTTATCTAATACACCTTCTAAGTTAGCTCTGGTACCTAACGGAATGGAGGGTAGACCTGATTTAATTGCTAACTCATTTTACGGAGATTCTAGGATGTGGTGGATGATTTGTGTAGCTAATAACATTTCTGATCCTTTTGAGCAATTAAAAGCTGGAAAACAAATAAAACTTCCTATTATAAAGTAAATGGTATCTGACAATATTGACCGGACTGCTGTAGTTAAATTAGCAGTGCTAGGAGTTCCTCCTAAGGAAGGGGAATCCTCTTATGATATTCAGTTACAAAATCAATTACATGATTTTTCATACAGTGTAATATCAGATAATTCTGGGGATTCTTATGTTTTCAAAATAGAACTTATAAACTTTGATGAGACTATTCATAAAACATTAGTTAATGCTTTTGCTGCCTCCCTTAATAGGGATAGAAAATCTAATAACCTAGTAATAGAACAGGATATATTAAATGGATTTCCTAAATTATTAATACAGTGGGGATATCCCGGTTCTTTATCTAAGGTTCATGTTGCACAACTTTCGGACCTTAAATATAAATTTACACAAGCTAAAGAGAAGGTTCTTATAATAGAAGCTGTAAATGCTGGAGACTGGGCTGAAACATTCTTTATGAATACTACTTATAGCTCTAAACAAGTTGCAATGGATACTAAAAGTCTGTTTCCTAGCTTTTTGCAAGATTTAAGTATATCTAAACTTATATTTGAACTTCTATTAGGGTCTTTAAATAATGTTAGAGGAATTGATGTAACTGCTGAATTACAGCAAAGTGATTACGACGCACTCGATAAGGAGATTGAGAGTATAATACAGGCATTTTCCGAAAATATACAGGAGGATTCAAGTGATGTAATTAAACGAGGCGTAGCAATGTCGCGAGATTTCTCCGCTCAAAAGAAATCACAATATAAGTATCAAGCACTTATGAGATTTTTTCAACTTATAGGGTTTCAGTTCTCAACAGTGCGAGACTTGGATTCTTTTAAAGATGAGGAAGGTATCTATCCAATATATAGCAAGCCTTTCACTAAAGCGGAATCCGGAACTCATGGGGAAATAATATCATATGCCTCACAAAATCAATTAAATAAGCCTGGGAGAATAGATTATCTTTCTACGGAAACTAATGCAAACAGAACAAGTGTTAATACAATCTTTGATATCAATTCCGGGAATAGCCAAATAATTGATGATATTACCGATAGAGTCAATAAGTATAATAATGAACGTGGACCTGGTGAAGCTCTTGTATCCATTGAAAATGTACAATTAGTAGCGCCTATGGATTCAAATGATCTGCGTAAAATCGAGGCTGGGAGTAATGTCCGTGTAACAGTAATAAACGCCACTGGTCATGATAATGATGGGAATTTCGTATCTCTCGGAAAATCGTCATCTTGGCCAACAATAACCCCTTCTACTTACCTCTGGGGAGGAGACTCACTGTCGATTCAGAATTTCGCGAAAGAATTAACTTTTGAAGCCCAAAAAGAAGCTCAGGAAGGTCATCCAGAAGTCGCGAAGGATATAGTCCCTGATACAGTTAGCGATAGAGTTGGGGATACTGCAGCCGTAAGAAAAGGAACCAGGAAAACTTTTAGTGAGCTTAAGCCGTTAGAACGCCAAGAATTATTATACAGCAATATAAAAATTGGATTACACTCCAGAGAAGGTACTTCTACACTTACTACTGTGAAGAGTGCAATTTCTAATTTTAATAAACTAATGTCCACCGCTGATAATCATATATTTATAAATGAAACAGATATAGCATATGGCGAGCAGTCATTCGAAGAAATCTTAAGTATATTAAATACTCTTAGCGACGATAGTAAGTACAAAGCTTCTACACGCTTTAGATTTTCGCGAGGTAAGATTCTAACTGGCAAGGCTAAAAGTAGATTAAAGGATATTATTAGCTTCCCTAAAATTAATAGAGTAGACATGCAGTCCGGTAATTCTATAGCTGAGATGTCTTATGGTAAATCTGATAGTATCGTTAAATATTTCGATTTTACTGGGGATATTAGATACCTTACAAATATGCAAGCTTCTGTAGCAACTCTGGAATCTCTAGAATCTGTATATGACTATTTATCACAGGACTCACAGATTAAAATTCTTCCTGTTGTTGATTTCCTATTAAATTCTCAAGACTTTAAAAATGCTCTTGCTGACAAATATAAAACAGACAATGAGTTTATTAAGAATTTAGAACAATTAGCCGCCGACCTTAAAATACGCCAACACTCAGGAGGTCTTTTCCCAGTGCGTGACATTGAAGGTTTAGACTATAAATTTCTAATGCAATCCGAATTTATTACTGCGTATTTAAAAAATAACCGTGAAGATAACCCTGGGGAATTAGAGAATGCCTTACCTACACAAGGTTTAGGGGAAAGCGAAGATCTTCTAACAACTGCAGAAGTATTTTTTGCTACTATAAGTACAAGTTTAGGAATTGGCGCTTTATTTACTCCTATAGAAAATCCAACTGAAGAGCCAAAGGTAGATATACTAGAAAGAGCTTTAGCTGTAGAAGAAGATAGGGAACCTATAATTCCCGCTAAATCTGTTACATATAAGTTATCATTAAATAACCCTTTCGATGTTTACAAAGTGCATAAGGATACTACTACTTTAACTAAGGCATCACAAGTAGCCTTAGAGACTTTATACCAAAATCTTACAACACCTTGGGATTTAAAAATTAAAACTTTAGGAATACCTGAGCTTGATACATTAGATGAACTAATAGCTCCAAGATATTTTAATTTTGAAGTGCACGACTTATCTAAAGAAATGCAAGTTGGAGGATACCACCACTGGCTAACAGGACTTTATAGACCTATGGCTATTAATCATAAGATAAATAACTCAGTTGGATATATCTCTGAATTTACCTTACTTAAAGAGATGGGGTCAATTTAAAAATGGAAGACTACCCGACTATTTACATAGCAGAAGTTACTCCCGATGGAGTTCTAGACCCTACCCATTCTGGAGAATTAGAAGTTAAAGTATTAGGCTGCGCCGAGTTCCCAGAGAAAATTACAGTTAAATGTGCTATGCCTTTTGGGGGAAATGGATCCGGATTTATAGGTCCTGTAACTCCCCTATCCAGAGTATTAGTAGCTAAGGTAATAGTTTCAAAACCTTCTACCGGACCTCCTCTAATAGAGTGGTTTTGGCTAGGCGTTATACCTACTACAACTCAAGTTAGAAAAGACTTTGATGAGGTTGATATAACCACAAACATTTTTGAAACAGGTGTTAAACAAGAAAACGCTAACCCTGAAGCTGATAAATCATACTATGGCTCCGATATACTTGAAAAGGTATTGATTAAAAGTTCAATAGGTCATAAGTTAGAATTATCCGAGAAAGTTTTAACATTAACAGATGGTATTAAACACGATGAAGATTACGCACTATTAACCACGAACACTGGCAAGCATATAAAATTGGATGCGGGTGTAGGTCCTGGAATGGATAGAATTATTATCTCGGATGAAAACGACAATAGAATTGTAATAAAAGCCGGAGACGATGGTGACACACCAGGACCAAATTCTATGGTCATTGAGTGTCAAGGTAATATGCACCTTAATTCTAAGAGTGGAGAGATGGTTCTTAATGTAGAGAAAGATAGTACATCGAAAATCCAAATTATAAATGATGGAGCTGGAGATATTAACGTTGAAGCTAGACAAGGAGACGTAAATGTAGGAGCAGCTAAAGGCGACATAAACTTATCCGCAAAAGGAACTGTACAGATAGACGCTGAGCAGGATATAAATTTAGATGCTAGTAATGATATTAGTATAAACGCAGGAAATCAAATGACGTTAACCGCTTCTAGAATTGATCTGAATCCGTAATGGCTACCGACACTCTTTATATTAACACAACTACTCCAGAAGGCGCTTCTATCGCTTCTAATCTGTTTGGGTATATCGACCCTCTTGGAAATGATTATAACTATTTTCCCGAATCATCTTTAGCTGAAACGTATACATTATTCGTGTATGGTCGAGAATACATAGGTAGCGAATACGATGGAACTCCCATATACCGAAGATACTCTATAGATTCCATGGATTCTGTCAACGCTTCAGATTTAGCACCTAATTTAAATGTAGATATTACTTCTGTCCTAGATGAAGAAGACCACCAAGGATTTAAAATTACATTTACAGGATCTTTAAAGTACGCAAGTGATGGTACCACTTCTATGACATATCGAAACGGATTAGCTACTCCGGTCACAACTAATAACCTAGCCTCCTTCCCTACTACAGCTAGTCTAACTAGTATTAGCGGAGTCCGAGGCGACGAACTTATTACACTCGAATTCGATATTACATCAGAAACTAAAGATTATACGGTAACCACACCTTTATACGTCCGCCACGAAACGGTTATATTTCCCCCTCAAACCTCGCCTAAAGCAGCTTCTCGAAAAGGGGATAAAGAAATAGATCATGGCTATTCAGTAAAATCCTCATCCGAAGGAAGTAGTGATGTTTTTATTGATGGCATAGCAGCCCACACAACCGGGCAATCTTGGCCGAGCCATAATCGGGGAGACTCATGGCATACGGGACGCTCTACTAGTACAGGGTCAGGTTCAGTATATATAAATGGAGAAGCTTTAGCTAGAGTCTCTAATTCAATTAGCTGCGGCTCTAAAATAGCCCAAGGCTCAACAACGGTATTTTCAGGATAACCAATGGAACAAAAACAATTTTCAGTATCTTACGAACCTTCTGCATACGATGAGAAGGTTTGCGTGTATGCAGTTAACCCTAACGCAAAATACGCACAAGTTGAGCAAATTCAAGTAGCTAACTCTACAACTTCCTCTTTAGAAATGGATGTGTTTTGGGTTGATTACTCAGATGTAACTGTAACCTCTACTAATTATTATGGCAGTGGGAAAATTAGACAAGAATACTATACATACGGGGGAAGTGCTTTAAATTCAATCATAATTAATGGAACTATACCTAGTGGTGCATCTTTATCGGTTTTAAACTCAAATCTATATTTAGACCCTAAAGATTTTATATTTTTACGACCCGCATCAACCGGGTCAGGAACTGCATTTAAACCTTTAGTAACAGTCACTGAATATTTTGAAGATGGAACGTATATAACAACTTCTGTGGATTTAATAACCACAAATAACAATCTAATAGCAAGTACTTATTAATTATGGCAAATTTCTCACTCCCTCCGATTAAAGACGCAAGTCCTAATGTACCTTCTCTTTCAAAGGAAGAACTTAGTGCTCTCCCGTCTACTTCTCTAGTAGCCCTTTCCAATAATATGGCTGTTGTTAAATCTGAAGCTTCTGTTAAAGCTAATCAATTAAAAGCTAGAGCTAAGAAGTTATCAGGGGAAGCATCTATAGATATTCCCGGTAAAGGTAGAAATTCTATCGCAACTTCCCAATCAATTAATAAGGTAAAGGCGTCTATGGAGTCTACAATAGGACCTGTGGCAAGTACTACTGGATTAATGAACGAATCGTCAGCCGTTGGAGCTGATATACTAAAAAATGCAACTGCTGCTGGAACTACAGAACTTGACGCCGCATCTATAGCATCTAAACTAGGTTCATTTAATACGGAGATAATTTAATGGCTTTAGATGATTTAGATGTAACTGAAATCGCTTTAATAGAGACATCCTTAGCAAGTTTACAGGTAATAGCTCAAACTGCCGAAGATAACATCGCTAATATTCAAGCCGTTTTGGAAGATAGAGCTAACGGTATTTTAGCAGAGCCTGAGTTGAATTTAGATGGTATATCTCATTTAGCCTCAGATGACCCTACTATTCAAGCTATTATAGATAACTACGCAAAGTTTGTACAGGATAATATTATATCTCCTTTTGAAGAAAATAAAGCAAGATTTGAACAATTATCAGGGGAGACCCAACTTAATCTACAGGGAGAAGATCCTCCTATCTTTGATTTAACTTACGGTCCCCCTATCTCTACTAAGGGACAATTTATCCTTTCCGAAGACGGGTTATATTACGATTCCATTTCAGGGGGTATTCCTGAAGTATCAGGTATAGTAGCCGCTAGCTCCACATGGAATCTTCAGTACGCTCCAAATTTGGGTGGTAAAGGTGATTTGTATACTCAGGACAACTTAGAAAACTTTGTAGATACAGTATTCGATTACGATTATACCCCAGACGACAGTATCGCTGACAAGTACTACGAATCTGATGATATTCTACAGACATTCGAAAAGAATAAAATTCTCCATACAACACTAGTCCATGACCAGATTAACGATTTAATTGCATCTGGATATTCTGCCGAAAGCGCCGTAGTAGTTAATTACTATGGAAATATCGGCGCTATTGCTGCTCTATACGATGAAAAGACTAGAAAGAGAAAAAAACAACTTCAATTAGTTTCTATTTTCGCTTCCGACAAGTATAGCTTTACCGAGCAAGGAATAGGTAATCCTAAAGATTTAGGATTCGGGGATGGAATTTTAATAGAGAATAGAAGTGAAACTTCTACCCCTGAATGGCATCCTATTGAGAGAATTCCATTAAATGATTTTTCTTTCATGAGGGGAACCGGCGTGGAAGTCTCTTTAGTACACCAGGAAGAATTATTATTATTCTCAGAAGATCTAGAAGATATTGTTCTACCTATAACTCCTGTATTTGTACAATCAAAAGCGCAGCCATTCTCAGTAATAGATAAGTTTTCCCTGTCTCCTACAAATCCGGAAACATTCCCTTTCTTTAATGGTACTAATAACGTATCCGGGGATTCAGGACTTGTCCAATCATTAGTAGAATCTATTGTATCCGATGGTATGGTAGTTGGCTATAACTTTCTTAAGCCGGATATTGTTGACGCGTCTTCTACTAAATTTAATTTAGATAATATATCCCCAGACTCAGGAGGTTTTTTAAATGGTCAATTAGTAGCATCCTCCCTGGATAGCGTTTTCCCATCAGGATTAGGAATACCTAAATTAACCGGAACGGGACCAAACCAATCTTATATCAGACTGCCTAGCAGTTATACCCCCGATGGTGCGGAACAAAGATTAAAAACTGAACAATTAGACAGCCTATTTTACGAAGGTAATAAAAAATATAATAAGATTACTAAAACTGGAGGAGGAGTTACATTTGATTTTTGGGTGCATATTCCTAGTTTAGTTATGACAGATAAACATAGGTATAGAGTAATAGCCGCATGTGAAAACTCAGGAGGTCATGCGCCTGAAGGAACCTCATATACAGATACTCGCGCAGCTAGGACTACTATATTAGGGTTACACGATGATAGAAAAGTTCATGGAATGATTCTCGGGTTTAGAGATGCAGGAGGAGCTTCTACCCCTAGCGGACTAGAGTTCGGAGTATTCCCTACAGTCTCCCAAAATAATAATCAAGAAACTTATGGACATAGTATAGCAATAGCCGAATCTCATGAGTATATTGATGGAGTTTTTCAAACGTCAGGCATTACCGAACTCGGCGCTACGGTAGCTTCGGGTACATCTGTAAATGGAGCATCTATTATAGACGCTAGCGCAGGATTTGTACACATGGCAACCGTATTTAATTTTTCAGAGGATTCTGTTAAAATATTCTGTGACGGCGAACTTCTCACAACTTCTTCAATAGCAACTACTTTTGATTTATCCGCAGCCGATACTCTTAACATTCCTTCTCCCACAAAAGAGGGAGATTATCTAGTATCAAGTTGGCACAATACCTCAAACAATGGTCCAGTAATTGGCAAGTTTGGAGGGGGTGATAGTTTCACTCCCTGGATTTTAGGAGGAGGGTTTACTGATGGTATTGAAAAAGTTACCGCAATACACGGTACTCACGAGCCTGGATTCTTAGGATATAATACAAATACTACTTACGGAGCTCCGACCACATATTCTCAACATTCTCCCGTTTGGTCTAGCTCAACAACAAAGCCATCTAGTGGGTTGGATGGATTTTTAGGCAGTTTCAAACTATACTCTAGAGCCCTATCTAATAGTGAGGTTAGGAAGAACTTTACCTTCCAAAAAGGATTTTACAAAAATATTCTGTTATAATGAACATAGAAGACATTAATTTACTTACTACGTCTAGAACAACTAGACTAAATGGTATAGCATTCCCCGTAATTGAGGGGACTGGAGGATTTTTTACAAAAACTGACGGAGCTGAAACTGTTATGTCTGGGTTAAAACAACTCTTACTTACCAATAGAGGTGAAAGGGTTATGAGACCTGATTTTGGAACATCCTTAAGAAAATCAATTTTTGAACCTTTTACCACATCTTTAAAGGTAAAATTAAGAGAAGAGATTAAAGCTACTATTCGAAAATATGAGCCAAGAGTGGATATTATAGATTTAGTATTATCTTGGGAATCACGACCTCAATCAGCCGGAAGGAATCACATCTTTATTTCATTAAAGTTTAAATTAAAGGGTGAAATTACTGACGCACAAATTTTAGATATTATAGTATAATGGCAGACATCACAGGAATTTTTAACACATCAGCATTTGACGGAACAATCAGTTCCGATTTTTTGCAATTAGGAACTTTAAGTCCTCAGACTAAAGCATCTCGAATAGACTATTCAGTAGCAGACTTTGACGAGTATCGAACTGCTTTACTAAATTACTTACAAGCAATTTACCCATTAGAGTATAATAACTTTGTAGAGTCTGACCTAGGTATTATGCTTGTAGAAATGTTCTCATATTTAGCAAGTGTATTATCCTTAAAGGCAGACATGTTAGCTAATGAAAGCTTTCTCTCATCCGTTCAATCTCCTGAAAATCTTAGAAAGCTCTTGCAACTAATTGGAATATCTTTAAAAGGTCCTATTAGTGCCAAGGCAAGTTGTACCGCTACCTTAGCAACAGCTGATATATTAGTAGCATCATCAACAGCTACAATAGCATTAGCCGATAGGTCTTTTTCAGTACCTAACAATAAAGATACCGGTCTCCTAACTTATACAATATATGAAGTAGACGACACAGGTGCTATTGATTTAACAACCGAAGCTCTAATTCTCGGATATACCGATTCCTTAAATAACGCAGGTTCGACATTTAGTAAGCTAATATTACTAGAAGGTCAATTAAAGAAAGTATCTGGAACTTTTTCAGATACCGCATCTATTCAAACGATTACATTAACGGACCCTTCTATTGTAGAGGGAAGTTTATATGTTAGTACAGGAGGTGAGACTTATAACGAAGTTCAAAATTTATTCCTCGCTGACAGTACCGATAAAGTATTCAGCAAAACGTATACCGATGATTATACAGCTGTATTAGCATTTGGCGATGATGTTCGGGGTAAATCCCCTTCACCAGGCGATACTTATGACGTATACTATAGGGTTGGGGGAGGTTCCCGAGGAAATATAGCTCCTGGGGTAATTAATATTTCAATCCCTGCAACTCACACGGATAACGGAGCCATCTCAATTACAACTACTAACCCTACTAAAGCTACTGGTGGTTTAAACGCAGAGACTGTAGAACACGCTAAGAAATGGTCCCCTTACTTTTTCAAAACTCAATATAGAGCTGTTACCGGGGAAGACTACACAACCTTCGCTAATCAGTTTGTAAGTACTGTAGGACAGTCTGGAAAATCATCTGCTATCCTGAGAAACTCTGGAGCCGGATCTAATATGATTGATATTTATACAGTAGCCTTCGCCGATGAAGTAGATGGGGTACAAGCACAACTTGAAAGATCTTCTATTGCTTATAAAAATGAATTGCTAACACATTTAAATAAGTATAAAATGCTCACCGATGAGGTTACAATCGTAGATGGTCTTATTAGGACATTAGATTTGAAAACAACTATTTTCGTGGACCAAACTTTCCAACCCTTTGAGGAAGACGTTAAGAGAGCAGCATCCGCTAAAATGTTAGCATTTTTTAATCTCTCTAAAAGAGAGTTCGGAGAGCGTGTAAGAGTTGACGAGTTGAACAGAGAGTTATTTACAATTCCCGAAATTAGATTCTCAAAGTTAGATAATCTCACAGATGATATTAAATTAAACTTTAATGAAATTCTTCAGTTAAATAACTTAGAAATTAATATAGAATACGTATAATAGAAAATGGTTAAAAAATCAGGAATAGGAAGCACAGGTAAAGTTGCTAAAAAATATCATCAACATAATTACATTGATGTTATTAAAAGCATAACTCCTGATTTATACCATGATACTGACCATTCTATTTACGGGTTAGAGAATGATATATCCTATTCTGTACTTGGGAAGATTCTAAAAGCCGTAGATGAAGTCTCTAATATTGTAGATGTATCTGGAACTACTACGTCGTCCTTACAATCTAGATTCATTCTTAGAAATAACCTTACAAACATAAAACCTTATTTATTTGAACATAAAATTCTAAAACCTCTGGGATCAAGTTTTAAAGATTTTACAAGTAAAGAAGATTTTAAATTATATTTATCTTCGGTAATACTTCCGCATATTTATACTAATACTCCTTCCACTACGTTTTTAAATGGAGTAACCACCCTTGTAGATTCCACCATAACCACGGCATCGGGAGTACACGATTATCTTGTAGAAAACTTATCTTGGATGTATATGTTAAATACAAGTGGACCCGCAACCGGATTTGACCCATCTTCCAGAGTACCCACAATCCTTGCCGAGCTTTACGATAACAAACCTATACAGGAAAAAGAATCAATAAAATTTTTATTTGAGTATCTGTGGAAAAATAGAGAAGTTTCAGATTTTTATAAAGGGTTCATTCCCAACGAATTTAATCACACCACCGCATCAGTATCCGGGAATGTCTACGCATCAGGAACCCAACTACTTGACGGATTAGAAACCTTAATCGGGGTTTGGTATAATGATAATGATGAAGCCTCCGATACTTTAGATACGTATTTAGATCTTTATCTAGTTAATGGAACTTTCTCCCCCAAGCAAGTTGAAGGCGGAGCCTTTACTAAATTCTTACAAGCGGTAAGTTATGGATTTTACGATGTTAATTCTACTATACAGGACCTAGAAGATTTAGTGGACATAGAAAGATGTCCCCCTCAATTCCTTCAATACCTCTCCTCTTTAATTGGATGGCAGTTACTTACAGGCGATGTAGATAGATGGAGAGCTCAGCTTAGAAAAGCGGTGTATCTGTATAAAAGTAAGGGAACCAAACGATGTTTAGAAGACGCTGTGAGTTTAATATTCCCGGGAGCTAATCTATCAATAGCCGAAGATTTAGAAGAAACTTGGGAATGCTATCTCCCTCGAATGATCTATTATTTAATCGCTACAGAATCACCTGTTCTAAATGATGGCAATTATACCGTTAATACTCTTCCTGGGATTAAATCAGACCAGCACTTTGTAGACAACTTAGAGTTAAATTATCGAGCAGCTACAGACTATGTAATTAGAACTTTACACAAAAATACACCTGTATCCTACTACACTCCGAGCGGAGGTGCTATTTACTTTAACGATACAAAGTTTGATTTAGCAACTTGGGACCCTACGGATCCTAACTTTAAAGGATTTTATCACAGAGGAAAAGAAAACGTAGAAGTACCTCCTTGGGAAAATGATAGATTTTATGATAATACTTATATAACCGATGAGCAGATATTAATTCTAAATGATATTCTTACAGCGAATAGAGATGATAGAACCACTAATGCCCCTGGTGGAGGATTTGAAATTCCAACTAGTTACGTTGGCTCATTATCCTCTGTTCTTTCGAAAGTAGGATTTGATGATACTTTATATGATCTAAGCTGGAATAAGAAGTGGAAATTCCATACTAGTAGTATGGAAGTAGCTCCTAATTTAAGTTCTGTAATTGCGGCTGGAGACTCAGCCAAACTTAATTTATTAGATTACTGGAATTCTAAAAGTTCTTTCGCATTTACTTCTGTTAGTTTAACAGATGTTCAACATTCTATCGAAGGTATTTCCCTAGACGCAGATACTATTCTTAAAAATATTCAAAGTATTTTTACAACCTTTGCTCCTTTCCACGTAGTTATTAAATTATTTGCAACAGAAGAGTTTACTGATCAGTACCAAGTAAATGATGTGATTGATACTCTGTGTTTAAGAATATCATTACCTATGTATGATTCATCGGCAACTGGAGATACAGATCAAGTTATATTAACTAATCTCGTTCCCTCCAGCGTATCCGTATCTTCCGACGGTACAATAACCTCCTATCCTACAACCCCCAGAGCGTCGGGCAGAAGAAGGAATTTAAGATATAGTTTAAATAATTCTGAATTCAGGAGAAATGGTAAATCTATGCCAGTAGCGTATTCTTTTCTTTCTACCTCAGCAGAGGGAGTTGATACCTCAAGTTATGGAGTCCACACCACAGAGTTTATACCGTTAGGATATAATTTCTCAGCGGGAAAATACTTTTCAACATCTGGAACTGCTAGTGGAATTTATGATGCGTCTAACGATTTAGCAATGTCGGGTCTTCCTGTTATGTTTAATTCTATTGATCCCAACGAACCTGGTACAGAATTCTATTTAGAATTTGGAAGAAGTAATTTTACAGACTCAACTTATTCCTACAGCGGGATAGATGTCTCCTCAACATTCCCATGTAGAGGTATCCTCCGTGATCCTTGCTATTCAGCAGAAGACAGAGATAATGTATCCAGGATTAACACAGTAATTATTAGTAAACTAATATCTCAAGGCAATACAGAAGATTTTAGCACCTCTGCTTTAGAAAATTTTGAGTTTGGCTCTGTAATACATAAAGATTTCTTCGATTCAAGTGGCCTATACGTAAGTTCCACAATGACTAGAGACAATCCTTTAGACACAATTCCTTACTCAGAAAAAGAAATAAAAATAGTTTATTCCCACTTTAACAGTTTAGTGCAGGGGAAACAATCAAGAGTACATACTAGAACAGAGGATATTTATTCTACTAGTGGGGGATCTCGTGGATATTATGTAGATAGCATGGGAGGTGTCACTTCCGCTTCTGGCGGAGTAGCTGATACTGCTTCCCCTTATGGTTCAGGAGTAAATTACGAACTATCAGACGACTAATGAAAGGATACGTTGAAATTTATCGAGGAAGTATAAAGGATGAGAATTTAATTTTCTCAGATCCTAATATGATTGTCGATACTGCTGGACACCACGTAATTGATATACTAACAACATTACCCGCTCCTTCTTCACTTTCAGTTGCGCAAGCTTCTTCCATCGAAGATTTTGGAATTAAAGCTATAACTCTGGGTAGCGCACAAGGCTCTACCTCATATAATAGTTACAATACTAGCTCAGACTCAGGACCTAGTTCTTTACTAGCTATAGCTCCGAGTCCTATTGATATTTCTCTTCAACCTGTTACCGTTAGTGGACCTGGGAGATTAGGTCACTTTCTAAATTATTATAATTTTTCAGGAAGTTATCCCACCCTCACTGCTGACGATATCCAAGAATACGGATGCTATTTACCTTCCGCAGGTATAGATTTTGCGGGGAGTTCTTTCGGATATACTCACCCTGGACCTTTAGTAAATGATATGTCCGGAGTTCAAACGGGAGACCTAAACTCTGCCAGCGCTATAAATAGCGAAGGATATATATTAGAATCTACAGTAGCCAGAGCTTCACAAACCTTATCAGATGCTAGCGGGGGATTTATCGTCTCGGGAATAGCGGATGTGAGTGCAACTCGGGAAGTAAAGTATATTCTTACCCTAAGTTATAAGGATTGGAAATTCTTAGATTACTACTATGGGGGTATAGGAACTATTGGGTTATGGACTTTAGATAGAGAAGCTACCTTAGATAACTATAACAGTGAATCTGAGACCGCAGGTATCGACCTATATAACGTAGCAGATGTCTCACGAAATCCAGTATTTAAGCTTTTTGCCAAAAAAGTATTCCTCCCAGGAGGCTTAAAAATAGATGAAACATCTTCAAACGATGACTATATGACAATTACATGGGGAATTAAATTTTAATGACTTCTAAATCACTACTCGAATCACTTAATCCTAAAGGACATTTAGAGATTATTAAAAGATATTCAAACGGTCTTGAAGAAACCGTCCTAGATGACCCTAACGTCATCACAGTGGGTATGGGTATTACGCTCGCATCACTTTTCTCTAATACAACTACTTCTGCCAATGCAGAAGACTTTGGCATCTCTTACTTTCAAATAGGAACCGGATCATCTGTTATGGTGTCTAGTATAACGAAATTAGGAGATTCTATAGATGAAGCAGAGTATGGCAATAGTGATTTAACAATTAGTGCTATTGATATTGCTACTGAAACAACCGCAAAAGATGTGGCTTATATAAACCCATCATATGTTTCGAAAACTTCGAATACTAAAGTAACCTATTCTTTAGTTCTTGAAGAAGAAGCATGTAACACTATCGCTATAGATGAAATAGGATTATTCAGTAAAAACCCTTTACTAGAACCTTCCCCCTCAGCATATTTATGCGCATACAGATCGTTTGGAGCGATAACTAAGACCGACGCGTTCGCTCTAATCTTTAAATGGACATTGGAATTTTAAATTATGATTAATGATGTAACAGGTGGTAATTATGTAATTACAGCAACTAGCAATCTAGAAGATGTTAGAAAATATACGGCAAGCTCTTTTTATAACTGGGAGCAAGATAATATTCCTATTGATGATTTAGAATCTCGTACAAACTCGTTAGGAGCTAGTATAGGACTTACTGCAACTGGAATTGATGGAGCTACTTTAGTTCTTTCAGGTACTGCTGATACTGCAAACTCAGTATACGATAATATTGATGATATTGTCAATCGCATCCCAAAAATATTAACATTTCCTCTTTTAGTTGAAATTTGTAACTATGGAAATTTAGGAGATTTAAAATTAGAAGGTATTACCATTAAAGATAATGGTTCCCTAGAGATTATTAATAGAAACCATGGTCAAGCCTTGTATGGAGATTCCACTAATTCTTATATAAAAACTACAGAGAATGCTACTGGGTATCCTTTCGGTACTGAACTAGGATGTGTATCTGTATCATCTACTCCGATTTATACCGCTATCGCAGCAGCTCAATGTGCTAGACACTCCGTAACTTGTTATAGCGCTGCTTCTTGGAATCAAAACATTAGAGCCTTTGGAACTAAACATTCATCTACTAATACAAACTTCGAAGAACCTATATTCTGGACTTCTGGTACAAACGCTTTTATAACAGGAACCTCTCACCAGCTTAGCGGTAATGTATACGATAGTACCTACGATGTAACTGTATCTGCGGATGCTGACCCATTAGAATTTAATACTGCAAGTCAGCAATCTTTAAGAGATGATAACTATCTTGCACCTATGGTTGCAGAAGATATTGTATCTCCGATGTACGCCTACGGAAATTACTTTACAAGCGTTAAAGTTGAAAATTGCCACGGCGCTCAAATTCAGTTAAAAAATGTATGTGTAGATGGAGTAAGCGCAACCGGCGCAATTGTATACAAGCACGATAATTCTATAGGATTCGATATTCAGAATTCTGATGTAGTTCTCACATCTTGTGCCTCATTTAGAAATACTGACGCAGGGTTTAAAATTACTAATTCAAATGTAGATATTGAAGGAGGTATTATAGGCTATAGAAACTACCCTCTAGATGGCGGAACTACCAACGGGTCTAGGACCAGCTCAGGGTTTGCGGATACGGATATTTGGGATATTGCTTCTAACGGTAATGGATTTGAAGCGTCTCGCTCCACCATTAAATTTGATGAAACTTTAAGTCTTACTAACGTTTCAGGTACTTCCAACTTAGGCAAGCACGGATTTATGATGATGTCTAACGGTGGAAACGGTTGGCTATTCGATAAGTGTAAAGTTATTGGAGGTGTAGGTGGGCATAATAGTTCTCAAGAGCAAGGAGCAGGCAATGAAGACTTCCAAACAACTCAGTTAATTTCTGCATTTAATAAAATTAATGGATTTACAATAGACAGTTCTCAGGTAAAATACCAGGGAATCTTAAGGTCTCAAGGTAACGAAATTCATGGAATCCACGCAAGTAATTCCACAGTTGGCTCTATGGGGTTAATATCGGAAGTAAACGGTGATACTGGACTCTTGTTAGATTCTTCTGAATATGTTTATAATATAGGAGCTAATAAATACACAACTTCATATGACCTTGATTTATCCTCATGGATAAGTAGAGCTGGGCATTCCGAAAACACCCCAGCAGTTCTTTTAGACCTTAACAGTGTTCAAAATCTAACTGTTACAAATAGCTCTAAGTTTTCAGATAATAAAATTGGTAACTCAGGTAGAAGAGCTGGAGTTATAGGAGGAAGGTCCGGTAACACTGATGCTGACCGAACTCAAGCTATGTTTGCTACAAACGGTAGTATCGTAGACTCTGGTAGTGTTAGCGAATATGAAAAAGGTACAGTACCTTTAATTTCTGTATCTAACAACTCTTATGCTAGACTTCTTGGACTAGCCGCTCAAGGAGATATTTTAAAAGGCTCCACTGGAAATAATTTAAATCCTTCTGGGTCTGTAAAAGGTAGAGTTTTAAGTGTAACTGATAATTCAAAAGTAGACCTTTATGGAACTTCTGCGTATAATACTACTTTAGGTATGTCTTATTCTATTAGTTCTGTTGAAGACTTAAAACCCACATGGACTCGAAGCGCTGTATACGCAGGTCAAAACTCAAAAATTAGAATTTCCGGTCCTACTAAGATTTCAAATTTTGGAGTTGCTGCTTTAGCAGAAGATAACTCAAAGATTGAAATAGGACCTGCTTTATCAGAGTTAGGAACTCCTGATATTTCACTAGACCCCACTGACCCAAGCGGTCACTCCTTAGTAGAATTACACGCTACGAGAGCATGTTTAGTTGCTAATAATAAATCTACAATAGAGATGATTAAATGTGGAGCCGCTGTTACCGGCGCGACTATTAATTCAGTAGAAGATAATTTAGACCGAGATAACTATCATTCTAATTCCTTTATTCAATTTTATCCTAACGGATTTACTGAAGAATTAATGAATCCTTCAGGTGGAAAATATGAAGATCTAACCTTAGGTAACGCAGTAAGCTCTATTAGCGGTTGGAGAAATAGAAATACCCCAGGCTTAGACAGCTTTGCGTCTCCTAACAGACTTAACCATAATTCAAACTCCACGGGAGGAATGTGCGTTAGAGCTGTTGGAGGTAGTAACGTTATAGTAGACCAATCTAACTTTGAAGTTCGTATGAATGCTAGAGACCTATCCGGAGCTTATTATAATATTGACGGTTCTGGTAATGAAGGTATCGGAGGGTACACGGGCAGCGGCGCCGAGACTAACACCCCCGACTTTTTAGGCACCTCCACAAACCACTACGCTGGCTCCCAAATCTTTATGTGGAATATAGCGGATAACTCAAGGATTGTAGCATCTAACTTAAAAGTTAATTCTGTAGATCCTAGCGCAGCCGGATTCCACGGACCTTCGGGACGATGGGGAGTACCTTCTGATGTTCAGGGGGGTACTCAACAGTCTATGGGTCCTCTAGATTATTATGGAGATACGGGAGCATACCAAGTAGACATGTCAAAAGCTGCTGGGCAGTATAATCATGGTCCTTTCCGATTAATGGCTGGAATCTCCTCTGATCTAATGTCCTACTTCGAAACCGTAGATACAAATAATGACGGAATCCCTATGAGTGGCGGCGGAAGCGAAGCCTCTGGACTGGGGGGAACTGCTATTGCTCAGATTAATGCTCAAGGTTATGCCGCACCTGGAATCGCAGCTAGTGGTATTGTAGGTGCAGATTATAGGTCTCATAGTTTAATGGAACCCTCAAGAAATTATAGTGGCGGGATTAATGTTTACGGACAACCAATATTTGGAGGAAGACCGGGGATAGCTAGTACTGTATCTAATATTGTTGGATTAGATAGAAGATATCTTTCAAACTCTATGCTTGAAGACTCTGAACTAACTCCCGCATACAATGTAGGATCAGGAAGTGTTAACACTGAAATGTTTCCTCAATTCCCAATCCCTCCAATTCACATGGAATGGCAAGGATATCTTAGAAACTTCTTAGATGAATCTGCTGGAGATACATTTGCAAACGCAAAACACGGTGCAAATAAACTAGTTAAACTTTGCTCAATCTTCCGCTCTAATACTGATCCTCTACTAGGGGGAGAAGGTAGAGATGGCAGTGGAGATTACACCTTTGGGCATGGAGTTCGCTCACTTAACATCTTTGACCTCAATAAATTAGTATAATGCAAAATCAAGAAATAAAAGAAAATATTAGGTTTTTTAAACCAAACGATCCTTATTATTATGAGGTCGATAATCTCCCTTTGATTGATTTACTAAATAATGATAAAATTCTTAGGGATGAAATTAATCTTATATTAGCAGCTAATAGTAACTACGCATCTGAAGCTTATGTGCAATCTAATTTGCAAGATGCTATAGGGTCTGCAGGTATCGTAGATATTGATGGTGATGGTGTTACTCCCAAATACACAGATGTTATATCTTGGGTTATAGCTCAAGGATATCTTTCAGAAGTAGCTACAAATATAGGGGATTTACTAGATGTTGATACAACAAGTAATGCTCCCGTACCTGGAAATTCTCTAATATATGATGGCTCACTTACAAAATGGGTACCTGGCGGCTCAGAAATAATACAAAAAGAATTATTTCTTGGAGAGTTTGGAGGGTATTCCCAAGGTTTAGGAGGTTCTGGAGACCGGTTTGAAAAAGCTAATGCTGCGGCTACAACTAGTTTGAACCAAGGAGTTCACCTCCCGAAAGGTCACTACAGATTTGATTTTACAAGTTCTAGAGGTTGGACCGATCAAAACATATACCATTTTGCTCAAGATATAGAACAAATTATTCATGGGTATGATAACTGGGACCCTATTACCAGAACAGGAGACTTGAAAACTCATAATGGTACTGTTGATAATATACTTACCGATGGTGACGCATCTCTAATGTGGAGTTACAACGCAGCCCTTCGTTTTAAGTTTGATGATTGGCAGGCTGGAATGACGTTAGCCTCACCATCTACGTATATTCAAAAACCGATATCCCAACCTAATACAGCAGGTGGTAATAGTTGGAATCATAGCGGCTCTACCGGAACCCCAGAATCCCATCTAAACATACACCATTTTAGAATAGCATCCGGAGTAACTCAAGAAATTCTTAACGGACATTATTATTTTACAGTAGAAGAAGATGTAAATGAGATTTGGTTTACACATACTCACCATACTAATGCTTCTAACCATTGGTTACAGTTTGAAGGATTTAGAGGTAAACTTTATTACTTAGGAGGTTATTCCGAGAATTTAGATGGCTCTAAGTTTTCAGACCCATTCCCTCCTAGTTACGCTTCCTGGTCACCTCCTTGGGGTGATGGAGAATTTACTAGAACTCAAGCACAGTTAGATTCTTTACATGAAAGAAGAGGTTCTTAATAGAAATGAAAAAATTTCTAATTCTATTAACCTTACTAGCATCTTGCTCTACCTTAGCTCCTATAGCTGGTGGAGCAATTGGAGGTGCAGCAGGTTCATTAGGAGGTCCAGCCACAGCAGCAATAGGTGGAGCAGCCGGAGTAGCCGGAGCTCAAATGATTTTCCCAAATCAAACAGTAAGTAATGAAGTAGCTTTAGCAGCAGCTCAAGCTGGAAAACCAGCTCCAGGTACAGCAGCATCTACAATCCATGAAACCAAAGGTTTAATATGGGATTTAGGCTGGATGTATTTACTAATCTTCATCATAGTACCATTCTTCTCTAAGAGAGGTCGTACTTGGATGAAAAAGTTTACCGATATCGGTAACACAGTTTCTCAAAAAGATATAGAAGAAAGAGATCTTCAGCAAGATGATAGACTAAATAACCTAGAGGCTTCTATTAACGACCTCTTAAAAACTAAATAACATGCAATTTATCGATTATAATTTTGTTTCAGACGATGTCGCAAAGAACATCATGGAATCTTACGGCTACAAAGTACCTGCAAAGGAAGAAGTAGTTAGCGAAGACGTCGCAACTCCTGAGTTGCCTGATTACGTTTGTGTAGTGAATGAAACTACATATGCTCTTTGTGAAGGTGTAGAAGAGATTGATGGTCAACTCTATATTCCAGTTATGGAAGTAAACGCTGAGCTTCATGAAGCTATGGCTGATAATGATACTACTCTACTTGAATCTGTTGAAATGGATGACACTAGCTACTCATTCGGGGATATCTTCGAAGATGAGAAAACAGGTGAAATCTTTATCTCAATCAATGAAGTAAAGGTAGAAGAGACTACCAAAGACGAAGAGTAATCCATGACTAAGACGGTAATGGAGAAAGCAGACGAAATCCTCGCTAATATGGGGATTTCAGATTCTGTACCATTAGCCGA
>Ga0208299_1000578_pt1 | contig 33150 bp, 36 predicted proteins | sample 15_taG_FD_184089 | JGI IMG/M metagenome (GOLD analysis project Ga0208299, IMG submission 184089) | Marine viral communities from the Subarctic Pacific Ocean - 15_ETSP_OMZ_AT15312 metaG (SPAdes) (version 2) | ecosystem: Environmental > Aquatic > Marine > Oceanic | place: Pacific Ocean | collected...
CCACCGGGAACGGTTCTCCACGTCTTTGCCGTGATTGAGTATCAACCAGGCCCATGGCTGTTGAATGCTGATAGTCTCCATTATTCGCCGTCCTTGACGAACTGCGCCCAGCCTCCGGCGTAGTGTCGGTTGATGCCTGTGTGAATCTGTGCGTCTGATAGGCTGGCGGTGTCCTCTGGTTCAAGGTCTCCCCAGACACACTCAGACACCCAGACTCGTGCCTGCTCCAAGGTTTCAGCGTCGGCTGTAATCGTGATGATTGGGCGTGACGCCTGGCATTTGGTGCATTCCTCGCGTGATATGTTCCGGCCAGGCTCTGCAATCGTGCCTGTGACGATGTTCGTGTGGTTGCAGTTGTATTGTTTATTTGCCAATGTGTTCCAACCCATGGTTAATCCTCGCTCGTGTCTGGCTGTGGTAGCCGTGGCATGGTGCCGCCGCCGTAGATGATATCTAGCCAATCGTTCATGGTGATTCTCCAAGTGTGCAAATTCCGGCTGATTCAGCCGCGCCAGAGGCTCAGAATCTGAGCCTCTGAATCAGTGAATCAGGTTAGATTTTGACTATCTGACCGTCGATTATTTTGGTCACTAGTCGAACCACGAATCCCTTTAAGTCTTTTTTCGCCGCGCCTTTAGCCTTGAGACCTACGATTACGCCGACTGGGTCAAGGTGTCGCAAATCGTCGGCGTCTCCGTCTATCACTGGCCAGCCTTGCCATTCTGTCGGTACTTCGTCAAACACGACGGCCACATTCCGGCCAGCGTCAAACTCTGCCTGGATATCTTCAAGCGTGGTATTTTCTGACCGGCTAAAAGTCAGATGATAGTTAGCCGGTAGGCGGCTAGCTGGTCGGAACTTTGACGGCCATTTCGTATAGTCGTAAAACTGGATATCTGGGAACAATTCCATAATCGTCTGGCCGTCGAATCGGATATTTTCCCAGGTGACGTCGGAATCTGCGTTAGGGCGTGCCGCTGGCAATACTCCGGCTTTGATGGCTTTACGCTCAAGCGCGGCCAATTCCTTGATTGCCTGTGTGGCGTAACCTTGACGGTCTGTCATAAATAGCGTTGTGCGCTTGATTCTGGCCGCTTTGGACGTGCTGGTAATCATCAGACCGGAAGAGTGACCAAGGCATGCCTCTTCACAGGCTGGTGACCGGAATGGGCACATCTGCCAGCCTGACTCACTAGCCGGTGACAGGTACTGCGCCAGAGTGTAATAGCCATAGTCGGATTTATTAGATTTTTCGATTTTCGTGCTTGTGCTGTAAAGCTTTGTCATGGTGGACACTCCAAATTAAATTATCGGCTAATCTAGCCGCCACAGCCTCTGAGATTCTCAGAGGCTGTATCAGTAGATTAGAAATAGTGTTTAACGTTCGCGGCGTCGATTTTGTCGCACGTCTCACATTTTCCGATAGGCTCACGGTCATGAATGAAATGTATCCGCTCTGCGCCTAGGATAGAATTGTGCCTGATTAGGTGGTCAAGCTCGCGCAGATTGTATTCGTAGCACATTTGAGCCTCACGGTAGTCTGCCACGTACATCCGGCGCAGAGCGTCTGATTTCTTCGTTCGTTGCCCGTGACGGTTCCAAGTATTAGCCGCCTTGGAATTAAAGCCAGCCTTTGCCACGTTCTTACGCTCAAGCCAGCGATTAATCACGCCCATCTGATTCTCGCAGTCTGCCTCGTGTTGGCTATAGGGTAATTCGAGCGTCTGATTAAACCTCAATTCTTGAGTCTTGTAATCTTCCACAATCTGTACGGGTAGGTTGTTCCTGAATGATACTGTCCAAAACATGGTGTACTCCTAAAAAGTTGTATAAGATTTTTCAGCTATTAAATAGCCGCCTCTGGGTACTAGTAACTAGTACCCAGAATCAGTATTTAATCGGCTTTTTGTAGACTCAGGTTCTAGACGTAATCTAGAGAGTCCAACTCCGGCTATATCCAGCCTGATGATATCTGCTAGAGCGTAGAGGCTCTAGCCCATCGAGTGTATGTAAGACTAGCTCTCGTGTTGTTTCTGTAGTCTGTGCCTTGTGCCGATTCTGTGATGTAGACCGAAAAGTGACGGTCTATTGCGGCGAATCTGGCGAGGCGTTGACTGGTTCGTATATGTTTGCTCCAACAAGTAAATTTGAGACTATGTGAGCTATTAAACCATATAAAAACTAGAAATGCAATACCCCTTGCAAGCATTTTAGACATTGAATAGCCTACTCGCCACGCCTAGCTCGTGCCTAGCAAACGAATTTTCACGAGTTTTTCCCACGCCTAAATTGGTCTGTGACGATAGCGGCACAGATACCAGGCGACTAGGCCCTAGCCACGGCCTATTTTCTGGCGGTATCGGCTTGTGGTCTGGTGGCCGGTAGCCGCTAGGATTTGGCCAGTGGCGGCGAGGCCTGGCCGACTTGGCCGACAGCAAGGGGTGGGTGCTAGTAGCTTGGAAATGTTGACGGGGGGCATCCGGTGGTACCATCAGGGGGGCGGGTACTGGTGGTGTAGTAGGACTCTCAGCCCCATCTGCTCTCGTTTCTAGTTGTTTTTTCGTGCCTAGCTGTTTCTGGTTTCTGTATCGTCTTTCTGAAATTTCACGGTTCATATTTTCTGAAGTAGCACCTGAAGTTGCTTCAGGTCTTCAGGTTTGCTTCAGGTTGTGCCTACAGTAACTAGTAACTAGGGTCTTGGTAGTGGGTACCTGAAGCAGCTTCAGGTTTCATATGAGCTTCAGGTTCGTGTTAGTATTTGCTTATGACTACGTTAGTTGAGCGATTTGGGGAAGATGAGCGTTTTGAGGGGATGTTGTTTGTTGATGGGTATGATGAAGCGTTCATCGGGTTAGGGTGGCGGTTCCATGATGGCCCTGTTGCGGTATATGACCGGGAGAAGATTATGGAGATGCTTATGGCTGATGGTCTTAGTTTTGATGAAGCGATGGAGCATTTCGAGTTCAACATCATAGGGGGTTGGGTCGGGGAGTTCACGCCTATGTTCGTGGTGATGGCTGATGGGCAGAAGATTCGGGAAGAAGGGATTTACTTCTGATGGCGACTACAGCTACACGGCAAGAGATTGAACAAGCGGGTAGGTTTGCTCGTTTCGAGATGGCGAAGCGTGAGTACCGGAGCTTCATGCCTTTTGTGAAGATTGTGGAACCTGGTACTGGGATGGTGACGTTGGAGGAGTGGCCGCACCTGATGGAGGTTGAAGCTGCTTTAGCGACTGATACCCGTATCGTGTTGGCGAAGAGTCGGCAGATTGGGATGACTACGCTGTTATCCTCTTATGTGTTGTGGCACGCTTCCTTCACGCCTAATGCGTTGGCGTTGGTGTTCTCCAAGGGGGAACGGGACGCTTGGGAATTCCTATCTAAGTCCCGAATGACGTATGAAGCGTTACCGCCTGAGCTTCAGATGCCGCTTGGTGTGCCCGACAACAGGGAACAGATGACGTTCGAGTCGGGTTCAAGGGTAATCACCCTCCCGTCTACCGAAGCGGCTGGTCGTGGGTTGAACCCCACCCTAGTCGTGATGGACGAAGCAGACTTCCACGAATACCTGGACGCCGCTTATAACGCCGTGAAGCCTGGCCTTGACGACAATGACGGCCAATTGGTACTGACCAGTACCGTCAGCCCCTACAAGATGGGGAGCCTCTTCCAGAAGTTATACCTGGGGGCACCCGACAACGGGTTCAAGAGGTTGTTCTACGGGTGGCGTGCCAGACCAGCACGTACTGACGAATGGTACGCGGAGAGGAAATCCCAATACCCAGACCAGGCACTCTTCCAGAAAGAACACCCTGAGAGCGAAGAAGAAGCGTTCGCTCCCACACGCGCCCTCGCCGCCTTCGACCAGACCATCCTCACCCGCATGAAACAAGACGTGAAGGAACCGGTTGAGGTATTAACTGTGGGTAATGGTGTACGGGCCAATATCTACCAACCCTTCCAACCGGGAAAAAGGTACTCCGCTGGGACTGACACATCACACGGCACCGGCAATGACTATGCCGTGACCGTCATATTGGACGCCGTCACCGGCTATATCGCTGCTGATATCTACTCGCAGGTCGTAAACCCGTCAGAACTGGCCGTCGCATCTGTTGAATTATTGAACCAGTACGATTCCCCGATATGGGGCATAGAAGATAACGATTGGGGTATACTTACTATTGCGATGGCGCAAGAACTTCGTTATAGGAAGTTGTACTACCGCGATTCTGACCATCCTGGTTGGCATACTTACGATACCGCCGGTATGACTAACGGCTCCCGTTACGTCCTCTGGGGAGACCTTATCGAGGCGGTTCACTCACGGGCCATCACGGTACCTAACGGTGATGGACTCTCTCAGTTCTTCACCGTCATACGGAACCCCGACAAACGGGGGCGCATCGAAGCGCAGTCCGGTACCCATGACGACTACCCGATGGCCGTAGGCATAGCCTGGCAATTAAGACAGAACGCACGCCCTGCTGGCGGCGAAAACGGTAGACCGGCACGGAGCGGCGCAAGACGCCGACGCCGTGGCTGGTCAAGATGGGGATGATAGATGGCTTATATGAACGGGTTCGAGGAAGAACCGACAGCCTCGAAGATAGACCAGTACCGCTCTCATTTGAAGGAGGTCTGGACTAACGCACACCGGAAGTGGGAGAAGTATGACGATTATTACTTCCGTACCTTCAGCGTCTGGGACGGGGCCGAAGCCCACTCCCGACCAGGCTGGCTCAAACCAGCCCGTGCCACCTCACTGGTGGACAACGCCGTAGACCACCAACTAGCCTCCGAACCCACACCGCACCGTAACCCCGCTAGTCAGTCTGAGAGTGCGAGACAGAACGCCGACAAGGTCGAAGCAGCACTGAAGGCCATCCTTGACGAAGCCGCACTGCTCGAACCGTCACTCACCTGGAAGCAACAAGGCAAGAACCTGGTGCATCTGGGCTACTCAATCCACGAACTAGGCTTAGATTCCTCCGTCATGCAACGGCGTGCCGACGAACCCACCCGCGCACCGGGGACACCCGACGACGAATGGCGTGCCGCACAACGGCTCTACGACCATTACCGGCGTACCGCCATGCCCTTCCGCACCCGTTCGCCCCAACCGGCCCGTATCCTGCTAGACCCGTGGGAGAAACGCCCCCGTGTCGCTGTCAGACACGCCCGTCGCTTCTCTCAAGACCTCCACGAACTCACATTGGCCCGTAAAGCCCGTGGCCGCACCGCCGATGTCTGGGAAGTCAGGAACAATAGACCCTTTGAACTCATCCTTGTCGATGAATACTGGACGGAATGCTGGCACGCTATGATGGTCTCCGGCCACGTGACAGGCACCGGACGCGAATACCACACCATGAAGAAACTCCTCTTCACAGAGAAGAACACCTGGGGATTCGTACCGTATGCCCACGCCTACGCTGGCTTCGGCCAGGAACCTACCAATTCGGATAGGATTGACCCAGCCAACCTCGCTGTCGGTATCCTCGACCCCGTCATGGCCGACATCCGTGCCCAGGCCCAGGCGGTCAGTGGCCGTCATAACGCCCTGATGGACGCCAGCTTCAACCCCATCGGCACCCGTATGGGCGCAGACGAACTCCGTGACCAACTAGACCAGGGCGACATCATCGAGATGCAAGACCGCTCCGACGTATGGCGCATGGAGATACCCCAACTGCCCCGCTGGATGTTCCAGACAGAGGAATGGCTCTCCCGTGACATAGAGGAAGGCACCTTCTCCCGCGCCCTGGCCGGTGTGAGAGAGCAAGGTGTCTCCACCGTGGGCCAGCAGGCCATCCTCTCTACCGCCGCTGGACGTAAGTTCGTGGCGGTGTCTAGACAATTAGAACACCTGGCGTCGGTAGCGTCCTCCCAGATACTACAACTGGTAGACCTACTCGACCTGAACCTGACGGTGAAAGGCCACAACATCCGGCCTTCCCACATAGAATCAGACTATTCCGTGGATATCAGCTTCGATTTGGTTGACCCTGTCTTGCAACTGCAACAACGGCAACTTGGCCTCCAAGAGGTCGCTGCTGGTCTGAAATCCATGGAGACCTACTGGGCCGCTGACGCACGCCTGGAGGACGCCTCTGGTGAGCGTAAACGCCTCCTCATGGACTGGGTCAGGAAGAACCCGATGATTCACCAGGCCCTCGCTATGGAAGTCGCCAGAGAAGAAGGTATCGAATCTCTGGTGGAACGGGCCATGTCGATGGCCGAAGGCGGCGGGGAAGGACAACCAGGTGCCGCAGGCGGTGCCCCCATCTTAGGCCCAGACGGTATGCCCCTCGACCAGACCATGGGCGGCGGTGCCCCTGGCGGCGGCATGAGACAAGGACTCACCCCCGATACCATAAATCCAAGCCAGATAGGCGCGAGTATGGCAGGTTAGTATGGCTAAATATAACGAACTCCACGATATCGTCACAGCGTTGGTGGCTGAGAAGAACGCTCTCAAGAAGGACGCTGACAAAGCCAATGCCGTCCAGTACGGTACCGTGCGCTTCAGCAGCCGTGCCGAAGCCGTAAGGTGGTGGGAGAAACTACCGCCCGTCAAGAAACAAGAACACCTTCAGAAGAACGGCAATGAGTCCGTCCTCCAGATGCTGAGAGGCAGCGGAACAGGAGGGATGGCCTGATGCCTCACATAGATTTAGATAATCCTAGCGAAGGGCATAAGCAAGTTCAGGGTGTCAATCAGATTGAAATAAATGGAACCTGGCGGGTAGCGACTAAAGAAGAAGTCGAGGATGCTGGGGCACTTATCTATCCGGCGGTTATGTCACCAACCGACTTACTGTTGGAAATCTTTGGAGGCGGGGGCGAAGAATCAAAAGAAGCACCTGAAGGTTGGTTCATATCTCAGTCTAAAGCCGCTGAAGCCGCTGAAACGTCGGGCTTATATCAAGGTTTCCACCAGACAGGCGTCGGCATAGTCTACCCCTATGACATCATCAGGAATGGTCTTTACTTCACCCATGTAGACAAAAAGGTAGACCAACCTGCGGATGCACGGTTCTCATTGGCGGTTTCCTCTGAAGATGGGAATACCTACGCCATTGATATGGCAAACCCTACTAAGCCAAAGACCAAGGCTGACATCGTCTTTAAAGCGGCTAATGTCCCTGACCCAGGCGCAGTGCCGATAAACGAGGAACCTATACCCTTGGGTAACGGCAAGTTTATGACGTTCTATGCCGTGACCGATGCAGCGGGTAATACCACCCGTCAAAGCGTGGTGTCTGAGAAAGACCGTGCCGCCCCGACTTCTGGGGATATCATTAAGTTCAGTGAAGCGCAGGGAGGTGGCCGTCTCATCCCTCTGGGTGACGGTAGGTATACTTACGAACCTGAACCTGACGCTCCATTCCAAGCTAGCCCATCAGATGTCGTAGCCCTGCCTTCTCAAGGCGGCAGCTTGATAAAGACATCAGAGAACCAGTACCAGTTCGTAAGGGACACGTTTGACCCTGGCCGCAAAGTTGACGCAACCGGCAGGGAATACCTGCAACAGATAGACGGTAGCTGGACTGAACTGGCTCCACGCTTCGAGCCGGAACTGATACGCGCAGACGGCATGAACCTGTTCCAGCAACGGAGTGGTCAAGTCAGCCAACTTTCAACCGCTACCATGGACGACATCATCACCCAGGCCCTCATAGATGGTGATATCGACAAGGCGTTCGCATTTCAGGATTTTCGTGACCGGCCTACCGCTCAAGAGACCTTTGATACAGCCCTTGAGTTCGCACGTTCTCCAGCCGACCAACGCATCATCTCTTCTATCGCCCGTGGCATCACACCTGTACAGCCTCCACCAGAAGGCACCATCCAGCGTGTCGGCCCCCAGCCTGATTTCCTAGTCGAGGCATACCAGGATTTCCAACGCCGTACCCAAGCTGGCCGTGCCCCTACAGACGAGGAAGCCTCTACCCTATCCGCACGCGCAGCGGCAGGGCAGTCTCCATTGACCGACACCCTTCAGACACGACTGGAAGAACTGAAGATAGAGAACCAACAGATAAAGAACGAGGCTATCGCGTTAAAGACCCAGCAAGACCAGCAGGTATTCCAACAGAACAACCCCACCCTATTCGGAGGGGAAGACCCTGGACTGACCCAGTTCAAGCTAGACCTTGGCCTGTCGTCGGGCAGTAGTATGCCTGAATCCACCAAGAAGACATTACAGGACTTGATAGCTGCCCTGCCCGAACAACAAAGGCAGTACGGGATGACGCAGGTAGAGTCCATATACAACGGCGGGTTAACCGCTGAACAGGTCATCAGTAATCTACGGATGTTCGCTGACCCAGTTGCCGTGGCTGAAGCTAATAGAGGGACTCCTGAAGATAACTGGGCTAAGAGCCTTGCTGCTTACCCTGATTTAACCAGGGCTACCTTCGACCTCTTTGGCGGGGTGGATTTAAGCCAGAAGACTGCCGACGAGATAAACGTCCATGCAGGTAGTCCAGCAGGTCAAGACTTTGGCGCAAGTACGATTAGGACAAATCTCCACACTTACCTAGACCCAATAACCAAAGAACGCGTTGAGGAAACATTCTCCAGAGAGTTTGGTTGGGAATCTCCAGAGCAGAAATCAACTAGAGAATTTAATGAGAAGTTGCTAGCGGCAACTGGCGACGTTGGCGCGACTCTAGAGAGTCTACGGTCAGGTGCCAAGGAAGTCCTATCATCAAATTTAGGAGGGTCTGGTTCTACTCAGGTATCGTCCAATCCGTCTTCATTCTCGACTGCTGCTGTGAATGAGCCTTTGGTTCATAAAGCAAATAATCCAGATGTTGTCACGAATATACCCTTAGTCTCTACCTCAGCACCTACAATGACGCCAGCCGTGGCAACGGGACATAAGAGTAGCCCTCGTCTCGCTGGTCAGCCTGCTGGGATGACCTTCGCAGACCTCGAAAGGTCATTAGGACTTACACCCCGTGCAGGTGGCGGCACCGTCCAATCAGGCGAGATGACTGTGGTGGGCGAGAATGGCCCTGAGATAGCCATGATGCCCCCAGGCACCCACATCTTGCCTCTAGGTAAAGCAACCAAGCAAGACATCAGAGCAGCACAGGCGACAGGTCGTGCCTACCAGACAGGCGGCATCGTTTTTGGTGATTTAGCACCAGGCTTACAGCAGCTACAGCGTGGTCGCCCAATCACACCTCCGCGTGGCTATCTATTCCAGCAAGGTGGTCTGACCTTGCCGTCCATGCAAGCGTTACAGAACCTTACACCAACCGTGCGTGAATCTTTTTATGGTATGCACGGAGACATAGGCATATCTCCAGCAGATTTCCGTCAAGAGCTACAAACAGCTACGCCACGTGGCACTAGACTTCCGACCAGCAGGATGCTGCCTCTTGGTCGTAGAGGAGTACGGTAATGGCTTACGACCTTCCTTTCCTTAGTGGGGGAGAAAAGAAAACACAAAAGTTGCGCTTGCAATACAACGCGCAGACCGACCCTATGTTCGCCGCTGACCCACCGTCTATGGCACCTAATCCGATGATGGCCGATATCTTTGGGCGACGCGGTGACGCAAGTCCGATAATGCCTACTGAAACGATAGATGTCTTTGATACTCAAGGTGCGCGTCCTCCCAGTCCATCTATCGGGGTGCCGACTCCAAGCGTGCAACCTGCGGCACAACCGGACTCTACGATAATGGCCGGTGACGAACAACGGTTCTTGCAAAGCCTGCAAGACGTTCGGGTATACGACCCTAGCGTGATGGCTGGATTAGAAGCAGGAGGGATGTTAGAGACACAAAGAGAAGCCGTCGAACGTGAGCGTGTAGAGAAAGAAGTCAGTCAGTTTGAATCACGTTTGAACCGTGATTCTGATTATCTAGAAGATGTCTTATATAACGCGGAACGGGAAGCGGCTGGTTTAGAGCCTCGTCCGTTAGATGCTTTTGAAGCTATCGTTGCTTATGATAAAGAAGTATTAGACCCTATCGTTTACGCGCTTCTTTATGGCGGCACAAAATTGCAAGGGCAAGTCACGGATGTGATGGGTGGTATAGCTCAAACTGTCAATCCTATACAGGGTGGTTATGGTAAAGGGCCTCAGTGGGAATTAGAAAGACGTGTTGATGAACTCCGAAGCACTTCTGTCGATAGGGAAGAAGCCCGTGCGTTAGGCATCCCTTATACAGCTAGTTTAGAAGGTGCTATCAGGCAAGCTGCGGAAGAAGAAATCGTACCCTGGTATATCACAGAACCACTTAAAGTAATCGCAGACCCAGCAGCTTGGCCGGTTGGTGGAGTCCCGTTCGTTCGTGGAGTGGTTAAATTGCCGACCATGGTTGGTAATGGCGCGGTGCGATTAAAGAACGCAGGGGCGTCCCATATGCCTCTGAGATTTCAAGGTGTTGCTGAGGCACAGGGGCGGCAAGTAGGCGTTGGATGGGGCACCAGTCCAGTGCTATCGGGTAATGCCCCAGAATTACAACGTAACCTAATCGACGCTAACCGCGCTTTCTTCGATGTCCCTGATTTTGAGTACAGATTGGTTGGGAACGGACGTATCGAGATAGTAGGCCCTGAAGAAATCTTAGTCCGTGCCAATGCTTCATCAGAAGAACTGTTTGGAATCCCCGTCTTAAAGAGCGGGTTGTCAGGCACCCAAAGGTTGATGTCAGAATTTAAGCAATCCAATCTGGGTCAGTTCATACGCGGTATAACGCCTGCAAGGCTCTCTTGGATGATGACCCCAGAGAACAACTATGTCACTCCGGCTATGGAGGCGTGGGTCGTTGGTGTTCGTAATGTAAAGAGTATAGCAGCGGCTGTAGGTCGGAATGTTTCCGATTTAACCAATAATGCCTTCGATATCAATCCTACGTCAGGGGCTGTTCAAGATAGGGCGTTACTAGAGATGGCTGCGGATTACGATGTCACTTTGATGGGTAATGCGCCTACCATCAGTGATATTGCGGCCAGGTTGCCGTACTACTGGGACGCTATGACTCCAACGCAGCGGGAAGCGATGGAAGAATTACGCACTATCTTTGGCCGTGTGAATGAGTCGTATACAGCGTCAGGATACCCGAAGGAGATGGGAACTCGTGCAGATGTGATGACATCTATCGACGAGATAGCTCCGAATCTCATACCACCTGAGTCACGGTATATCGTTGCCGATTTATCGCCCGATGCCCGTAAGATATCGGGGTTCTATATACCTAGAGGTGAAGCTCGTGTCGTACCTGAAAGGATGCGAATCGGCCCTCTTGAGGTTGCTAGGCCCAGCCGCCAGAAGATTGATATAGGCAGTTCTCAATACCAAGGCGCACCTGATTTCACTAAACCGGAAGAGTTTGGTTCGATGTCTGAGGCGATGGCTGGTGTTTTAGATACCAGCACGAATACTGTTAAAAGATACAAATATAACAATCTACGAGATACGACTACTTCGTATGTGCAGCAGGTAGGTGAGGCTGTTTGGGAGATGCACCTTAGCAACTATCTGAAGAACCTTATCAACCCTGCGACTGGTGAGGCTTTTGCTATCGCCAATACAACTCGCATCCCGAAGCCGTTACGGGCTAGGTGGACAGCACTGAAAAACCGGCTTTCAACAGCCCGTGAATCGAACCGCCGTATCTTAAACCAGATGGTGCCTATAGATGCTGAGATAGCTCGTTTAGTGAAAGACGCAGAGCGTCGGGCACGGGCCTCTGGTCAAAGTGTGGCGGCTGCTGCGGCGCGTGCTGAAAGAGCAAGGCTTCAAGCAGTCTTAGGAAAGAGTGAGATTGTCCCAATCAAAGAAGAGATGAGAGTGTTGCACACCAGCTTTGCTGAAGCTGCGACGCATCTTGGTGAAATCCTCAATACGATTAAGACTGACAGAAAATTGTTGAGCGGGGTACGGAAGTTAGCCCGACCTGGTGATAGACAGTTAGCAAAACTCATAGCCGATGCGGAAGTCGCTTTAGATGATGCCAACCTATATAGGAACCAGGGCACTTTAGCGAATGTGATAGCAGATACTACTAAAGGGCAACCGTTCCATCAATTCCCAACGGCTGGCTCTGATGCTCTTCAAAGGATAGGCACTCCTTCAGGTTCCTGGGAAGAATGGTTCGGGTCATTAGAACGCATCGCTGATATGCGCCAAAAGATAGATGACCTTGCTGCTCAAAGCGATAGTCTTCATGCAGAGATTGATAACCTTATCTCGAAAGGTGCGTTGTATAAAGATGAAGCTATAGAGCTTCGCGGCACGATGGTGGAGAAAAGACGCGCTTTACGAACTTTGAATAGTCGTGATAGAGAAATCGCTTTAGCGAAACACGAATACAAGATGCTCGATATCGAGCAAGGTCGTTTAGAACGACTAGCAGCAAAGGATGCAGCGGCGGCAGAAAGAGGGGTCGCTGGAGCCAGGGTGCGTAAGACTAAGGCTGATGCTGCATTAGTGGCTAATAAAGAAAAGATACAAGGGTTAAATGATGCCATCGACGATATGAGTGACCGTTGGCATAACGCCGTCAGTAAAGCACGCGGAAGAGCGGATACAGGCGACATAATCCCTCTCGCTGGGCTAGGAGGTTACTACTTCCCCGATGCCATGGCTAATGCTGCTCGTGTGTTCATTGCTGAACCTGGTATGAAGAAGTTGTTCGGGCAACCTGCGATAGAAGCATTCAACCAACTTTATCGCGGCGCACGAGGCACCTTGGATAATTCACGGTTCCTTATCCAGATGTTACTTCGGCATTATGACGACCCACGAGGTATGCTCGGTGCGTTACGGATGTCCTACCACGCTTTCGGCGTACCTGGTACAAGGTTGGGAGGAGAGCGTGCGATTGATTCATTCTTCCGTACTTTTGATGACGCCGCCAAAGAAAGTGGCAGGCTGAACTCGCGTCAATGGGCGCGTCATGGTCTTGTGATTACGGGCGCAGACACAGAATTCCAACTAGGTGGAGGGATGTTAAGTGGCTTGGGTCGGTTGCCTTTGATTTCAAATGCTAACCGTGCCTTCGGTGCGTTAGGCGATTATGCCCGACTAACCTGGGCAGACGACCTAGTAGAAGGGATGCTGAAGAAGAAGTCCCTGGATGAGTTAATCCGCAGTGGTGACTTAGAGGATATCGCTCAAACGGTCAACAATGCATCTGGCTGGGCACCTGGCCGGTTCGGCGGTAGCTTAGGTGATTTAGTCCTATTTGCCCCACGATTCTTACAATCCCGTCTTAATACTTTAGGCCGTGGCTTAGGCGGTGCCGTGTCGTATGCCACCAAACCTTTTGGTGCTTACGGCTGGGAAAGCGTGCCAGGGAGTGTCGGTCAACGTGCGGCTACTCGTTCGATATTTCGGATGCTTTTATTTGGCACCATGATGACTGTCGGTATCAACGAGATGCAAGGACGTAAAACTGACTTTTACCCTGTCATAAAGCGGGACGGTGAATGGGTGAAGAACCCGAACTTCATGCGCTTCAATGCTTTCGGTAGAGACGTTTCACTCTTCGGGACTTGGGACTCTTTGCTGGGTATGATGATTACATCCACTCAACAGGGGCCTCATCAGGCTGTGCGTAGTATGGCTTCAGGTGTCACACGAAACGTCTGGGACTTTAGCACTGGTGAAAGTTTCATGGGCGAGAGGACAAGAGATACCTGGGGGCAAGGGACTAAGCACGCGTTGGAAAACATCACTCCATTCGTGGGAGATGACTTGCAAGAACACGCTGACCATCTGGTAAAGGCGGTAGCACAACAGGACGTTGGCCGTACTATCGGGGCTTCAGCGATGACCTTCGGCACGCTGCACGGGTTAAAGAGTGCGCCGATGTCCTTGAATGAAGAATTGACTGAATTACGGTTAGACCGTGCCAGAGATATGTACGCTAGTGGTGATTTTGATGCTGATAACACTGGTAGAGAATTATCTGACAGTGAGTTAGATACCCTCTATGACGCACTTCATGTTGACCCGTGGTTCTTTAAGGCTAAGGATGTGCCGAAGTGGGCGTTGGATGCGATAGATAATAACGTGGCTATCGGTACTAAGAAAGATGCAATAGAACAACAGCGGCGTGACCGTGGTAGCGATGTTCAAGTGATGCTTGATGAAGGAGATGCGTTAAAAGAGAATTTCTATTCTGAATTAGATGATGCTTTAGCAGAGATGGGGGTTACTTCAACGGGTGAGCAGCGAGTAAGCGGTCAATTAAAAGACGCTTTGAGAGATGCTACTACAAGGTACTCTATTCGTGTAGACGGCCATAGGGGAAACCATGTGGAAGTCATCGAAAGATTCGATAGATTGAAAGAAGAAGACCGGACTACTGCCGTCTATAACCAGGTCAGAGAAGATATATTCACTAAGTTATATTCTCCCGACAGGGTAGACGCGCTGGGGCGTTTTGATAGTGACGGCTACCAGGCAGACGAAGATAAGATACGGGCTGATTACGATAAATACACTGACGAGCGAGGTAACAATATCGTTGATAGTGTCTTCGCTAATATCCGTGCTGAAGAGCATCCACTTCAGACGAGGTGGAGAGAAGCAAAAGATATCATGGAGCCATGGTTCAACGTCCCTGACCAACAGGCGACAGCAATCTTAGATTTCCCGCTCATCAGTGACCGTGATAAAAATCTGTTGCGTTTATATATAGACCCCAAAGCGGATAAGAAGGGGCGTGACATCATAGCAGAGGCTTCTAGAAAGGTTGCAGAAAACAATCCTGATGCCAATCCTATTAACAACGAAGGCGGTATCATTAGTGTGTATAACCAGATGGTAGATGCTCAACGAAACCGGTTACGCAATGAGGAGACAACGCCAGGTGCTGTAGCTCTGAATAGAGAATTGGTAGCGTGGGATTTGGCTTCATTGAGTCTTTCAACTATGCGGCTAGGCAATATCCAAGGGTACATTCAGAATCTTGACCCTCAAGCATTAGAAGATTTGATAGCAACTATTGCACCTTAAATTGACAGGAATTTACGGAAAGGTTTACACTTTCCGCAGTGATTACTCCTATTAAATACATGAGGAGCATCGCATGGTGACAACACCGGCACCCGAAGAGCAGCAGGTAGAGGAACAGGCACCACAGGAGACTCCTGAAGAAGTGTCTGAAGATACTACCCCAGAGACAACCGAAGAAGATATCAGAGCGCGAAATACCGTATTGGAGGCTCAGGTCGCTAAGTTAGAGAATGACCTGCGCTCCAAAGACGGTCAACGCCGTAGAGATACGGACAGGGACGCGGAACTGGCTGGTATCCGAGATAGTGTGGGCGCACTTCAGAAGGTCTTCAGCTTGTACATGGAAGACCGGAAGATGGATATGTCTGATGAAGCGCAGACCCAGATATCGCGGGTGAGTCAGGAGTTAGCTCAAGGACAGGCGACCAGAGACTGGAACGCCCGTTATGAAAAAGAGCAATCCCGCCTCATGTCCACCGTTCAGGATGAGAGTGACAATATCCTCATCAGTGAGGATGATGCACAGAAACTCCAGAGCGATTGGCAGGCAGCTTGGGCAGAAGGCTCTAAAGCTACGCGAGGTGACTTCGAGGATATCATCAATATCCAGATAGAAGCCGCCAAGATGGTTGCCCAAGAAGAACGCCGCAGGGCGACAGTCGAGCGTCAGAAACTTGCTGATGAAGCAAAGAACGCTGGCAAGAAAGCCCTGGAGAAAGCAGGCGTAGCTGACCTGGATACAGGTGCGGCTATCGCAGGCGGGAACGAAGAACTCCGTGGTTCAGCCCTCATAGAACGTGGGCTGAGAAGACGTAACCTATAAGGAAATAAGATGCCAACACTTTCTGAATACCAAAAGTTGGCTAATGACGATGTTACGGCTGGTGTGTTTGATAACATCATCACCGCATCTGAGTTGGCCCCCTTCCTACAGTTCACTAGCTTCAGTGGAAACTCTCTGGTCTATAACAGGGAGAACACGCTGGGAGCCGCTGCTACTCACCAGGTAGGAGATGTCTGGTCTGACACCGAACCGACATACACGAAGAAGACCGTGTCTCTCACCACCGTGGGTATCCAGCACCCTCTAGACCGGTTTGCCATGCAGACTGCCGACAACGTGCAGTCTCAGGAAGCCGTCCTCCTTTCCAAGATGGCTAAGTCCGTCGCCCGAAAGTTGGAAGACCTGCTGATTAGTGGTAACTCTGGTAGCACTTCGACTGAGCCAGAGGGACTGACCTCTCTCCTCATCAGTGACTCTCGTATGCTTATGATGGATGACGGCTCACAGCCTTCCACCATCGCTGGAGCAGAGACCGAACTTACCCTTGACCGCCTGGACGCCATGATTGACCTGGTGGAGAACGGTAAGCCGGACTTCCTGATGATGAACAAGACCATGCGTCGTAAGCTGACCTCCCTTGCCAGGGCGACTGGCTCTGGTGTGGTTCTGACTTCGGCTGATATGTTCGGTCACCAGTACACCCTCTACAATGGCATACCTGTAGTCATCAACGACTACATCTCCAACTCTGAGACCTACGAGAACGCCGGTGGCTGGGGTTCCTCCACTGCTACTACCATCTATGCCTGCAAGACAGGTCAGGAGAAGCAGGGCTGGACTGTTATCCACAATGGTGCCGTTCTCGACCCAGACATCCAACGCTTGGGCACCAAGTTCGACAAGAACGAGGATGTCTACCGGATGGCTGTCTACCTGAACGCGGTAGTCTACTCCGCTAAGTCCTGTGCGGCTTTGGCTGGTATCGACTCCGCTGCCTAACAACGAATAACCAACCTCGTTGAGTATAGTTCCGTAATCTGATGATGAGGTAATGAATAATGGCTGACCCACACGTTGAGCAAGCAACTGATAAGTTTGCTGCGACTATCGGTTCTACAGCCGTAACCGCCGGAGACATGGTTTACTTCGACGGCACCGACTGGGAACTCGCAGACGCAGACGACAACACGAAATACGCGGAGGCTGTGGCTGTCAACAGTTACGCTTCTGGCGACGTAGGCGTACTCTGCCGGAGCGGTATCATCAATGATATAGACGCTCCTTACACGCAGGGTAATACGATGTATCTGTCCACTACAGCAGGTGAAATCACTGCCACCCGTCCTACGGGCGCAGAGAACCTGATGCAGGTGGTCGGGTTCTGTATCGATACTTCCAGGGTGGCCTTTGAGATTAAGGCCCCTTATGAGGTAACCGTGAACCTCAGTCCTATGACTGACGGCACAGCGGCTTATTCCCAATATGGCGACTTCACCGGTGTTCTCTTGGCTGCTGCCAACGAGGCGGCTGGTTACACCTTCATGGTGCCCCAGAACACGGTGGGGAACGTCATCCAATACCTGTGGTGGAGCGGCGTTGGTACTACTTTGGACACCTCTGACACCTACACCATCGACGTATCGAGCGGTGTGGACGACGAGACCACCACGACCACGACGGACGGTATCTCTGCGGCTTCATTGGCCGTAGCTTCTGCCGACCTCAAACGTGCAAACGTATCTGCTGCCTTCGACGCTACTGGGATAATCAAACCTGGTAACGTGGTTGCGGTAGACGTAGACAAGGCGGCTGAAGGCTCTGGTGGGGATGACCCCCTCATGCTCTGTTGCTCTGTCGTATTGCTGGTGGTGTAATTGGTCAAGCAAAGGTACTTAGGAGTGCGTCCCGTTAAAGGCGCACTCCCTTTCGAGTCAGGGAAGTTAGTCCTGAACAGCCTGGTGATAGGTAGCGGCAACGTGTCCTTTCAAGGCAGCAATGTCTACCTGGCTGGCACGGAGTACACTCCTGAACAGTGGCTCGAATTACGCAGACGCGTAGATAAGGTGTTGATTGAGCGTGGACAGTTAGAAGAGGTCTCTCCCCCGAAAGCTCCATGGGAGGGTGAATCTTCAAGTTTCCTGACCAATAACACCATGCCGATACTGGAACACAAGGAAGGTTATTTCAAGCAGCCTCCCTGGTGGCTCAAGTGGCTCTATTCGGCTGTAGTGACGAAGGAGAAATATCGTGGTGACTCGTACTGATTGCCCATGCGGTAAGACCGACCTAAGCTCTGCCCAGATGACGATGCACAAACGCTCAAAGGCCCACCAGGATTGGGAGGCCACCCTGAGTGATGCAGGTATCGCCGTCGAAGCTGTAGCTGAAAGCGAAGACCGTGAACTAGAAGGTATCCTGGTAGCAGCAAGGAAAGGCGAGGATGTACGTCACATCGCCAAGATGGCCAGGTCTATCTTTGCTGCCAGAGACTGGCCTAATGAAGACCATCCAGGTTCTATCCAAGATTGGTTAGAGTCCCATAACATCCCGACAATCAACGTCCCCCCTCACTCCGACCCTGACGAACAGCGTAAGTACATCAGTGAAGAGACAGAGCGGCTTCGTCAAGCAGGCTGGGGTAAGGGTTGGACGATTACATGAGGTGCCTAAATGGCCGAAGTAATCCCTTCCAAAGACGAGATAATCCACGCTGAGTCCCTAGCTTTAGGGTCTAGCGCAGAAAACCTGGTGGACGCAGGTGCCACCATCCCTCAGAACGCTGGTGATGTTATCGTGGTCTGTCCCTCTGGTGACAGTCTCCACTGGGCACCCAGTGTCACCCCTACCTCCTCTCTAGGCCGTCCGATAACCTTGGGTCATCCTGGGCGCATCCCTCACACTTTCAACAAGACTGCTCAACTCATCTCCGATGACGGCAGTGATGTGACCTGTGTCCTTATTTACGTCCGTGGCTCTGGTCGTCAAGACCTGGCTTACTCCGTAGCGGAGCCTTTCTACTGCCGACAGATAGGAAGCAAGGCTACAGAGCTAGCACATTCAAGATGATAGACGCCAACGCTATCACGGCAGGCACTGAGGAGACCGTCTGGACACCGCAGTCAGGGAGCAGGATACGCCTCCTGGGCTGGAGTCTGTCGTCTTCTGCGGCGGCTGCTATCGAGTTCCAAGACAGTTCTGCGTCCGGCACCGTCATAGCCCAGACACCGCTCCTGGCTATCGCTGGCATCCACGATTCACCTGACCTTGGTGACGGCATCTTGCTGTCTGCTGCTGACGGTGTGTTGAAGTTGGATGTCACATCTGGCTCCACGGTATCTGGTATGGTCTGGGGCATAGAAGAACCAGCATAGAGAGGACACATGGCTAACGAGTTCAAGCACAAAGACCCAGGCTCAGAGTTAACCCAGGCAGAATTCATTGCGACTGATGGACACGCCTTTGATTCACAGGCACAGGGTGACATCCTGTATGCCAGCAGCACGACTGTGCTATCCCGACTAGGCAAAGACGCAAACTCCACCAGGGTTCTCACCAACACAGGCACTAACAACAACCCAGCATGGGCGCAAGTCACTCTTACAACGGGTGTCACTGGTGAGCTTCCAATAGCCAACGGCGGCACTGGCGCGGCCAATCTGAACAACCTCATCACCTTGGGGACGCATACCACTGGCAACTATGTTGCTACAGTAGCTAATGCTACCAATGGTGGGACTACGATTGCGAACAGCGGTTCTGAAACTGCGGCAGTCACTATCACCATCAACCTGCATGGTGTAGCGGCTGGAACTGTTGCGGTTGCCAACGACAGCATCGCTTTTATTGATTCTGATGACAACGCGACTAAGAAAGCATCCATCGCTGACCTAGCAACCGCAATGGCAGGAACTAACCTAACTGCTTCCAATGGGCAATTAGTAGCCGCCGCCGCTGGCGCAGGACTTGGCCTCGTAATCGCACTCTCATAGGAGTTTGACATGGGCGACCTATTAAAGAATAAATTCGGCTTAGCTAAAACAGATTCGAACTACGAGGAAACAGTTGGGTCAGGTGAAACGTGGACTGTTCTCAGCATCAGTATGTGTAATACCGAAGATGACGACGATGCTACTTTTGACTTGTATGTAGATACCAACGGTTCTGGTGCCGACGCTTATATATATAAAAACCAGAGCCTACCGCGTGACGCTACCTTTATTCATTCTGACAAGATAGTTTTGACTACAGGCCAGAAGTTAGGGTTCGTTGCAACAGCAAACCAAGACATTGACGTTTACATCAGCTACTTAGAGCAGACTTAAACATGGCTGGCCTAGTAACAACAACCAGCCGTAACGGTAGAGGCTCTGGCTACGGTAATACTGGCTATACGTTCAAGCGTTTCACGGAAAGCATTTCTGATTGGCCCAAGCCACTCGGTTGCACCATCATCGTGATGGAGGTTATCGGTGGTGGGGGAGGCGGCGGAGGCGGCCAGAATGGGGCCAGAAGTACTGCTGGTTCAGGCGGAGGCGGCGGTGGCGGTGCGCTTTCGCGGGCGACTTTCAACGCTGATAGCCTGGGTTCAACTTTATCAATCGTCGTGGGCGCAACTGCGGCTGGCGGTACTTGTGGTGCATCGCCAGCAGTGGGAACGGCTGGCAACACTTCTTCAGTAGAAGATGATGATACAGGTGCAATTATATGCCGCGCATACGGTGGCGGCGGCGGCGGATATGCCTCTAACAGCGGCGGTGCATCCGGCTCAGGTGGTGGAGGCGGTGGAACTGGCGGCTCAGGAGCCGTCGGCGCAAGCGCACAAGGGGCGGGGACAGATGCTGGTGGTAACGGAGGAAACCCGACTATCCAAGGCTCATCATGGTCTGGCGGAACTGATGGTCATTCGCTAGGAGGCAGAGGTGGCAAAGGCGGAGGAACCTGTGACTCGTCAGCAGGTGATGGTAATGGCGGGTGTGCCGAGTATGGTGGTGGCGGAGGAGGTGGCGGCGGAGGAGCCGCCTATTCTGATTTCGCCAATGATGAAGAACAGGGTGGTTCCAGTCTTTTTGGCGCAGGTGGTGGCGGCGGAGGTGGTAGCGGTTCAGGCGGTGCGAGTGAGGATTTGAAACAAGGCAGACCTGGCGGAGATTGGGGAAGTTTTACATCAGGTGCTGGCGGTTCCCTGGTAGCCGCCGCCAACCCAGGTCATGCCGGAACAGACAGGGAGTTCGGGTGTGGCAGCGGCGGAGGCGGAGGAGGTCGTGACCGTGGTGGTGGAGATGGTGGCATCCCTGGTGGTGGCGGTGGTGGTGGCGCGGCGGTCAATACTAATGACGAATACACTGGAGGCGATGGGGCTAGAGGCGAAGTCAGGATGTGGTTTTACTAATGAGCGGCATAACAAGAAAAAATCAAGCTGGCGTTAGTGGACTGGTTGGGCCAGTCATGGACTTCCAGCGTTTTACTGCGACCAGCGCAACATGGACTAAACCAGACGGCGTTAAGGTTGTCTGGATAGAGTGTATCGGGGCTGGCGCAGGTGGAGGCGGTGGCATGGGTTCTGGCGGGTCAACTAGGAACGCAGGCGGTGGAGGCGGCGGGGCTATGGCCTGGGCTTGCTTCTCTGCTGATGCCTTAGAAGCCACTATGACTATAGTTGCGGGTGCTGGTGGCAATGCTGGTTCTGCTGGAGCCTCTGGCGGTGCTGGAGGGAACGGTACAGCAGGGAGTACTTCCACTGTAACGAATGACAGTAAAATCATACTGCAAGCATTTGGTGGAGGATTTGGGGCAGGAAGCACCAATGGCACTTACGGTGGTGGTGGCGGAGGTGGCGGTACTGGAGCCGTAGGTTCCAACGCTTCTGGCGCAACAGAAGGTGATGGTGGTGACCCTACTATACAAGACTCGACAGAGGGAGATTCACTAGCAGGCCGTGGTGGTAAGGGTGGCGATAATAGTGCCGCTGGTGGCAATGCAGAATATGGCGGTGGAGGCGGTGGTGGTGCCGCCGCTGGAGGAAGTTCGCTATATGGCGCAGGTGGTGGTGGTGCTGGTGGAACACTTGCAGATAATGGTACTGCTGGAGGGGCTTGGGCAAGCTATGCCGTAGGCGGTGGAGGAGCCGCTGCTGATACTTTTGAAGTAGCTGGCACAGCAGGCACTTCCCGTGAATTTGGTTGTGGTGATGGTGGCGGAGGTGGAGCATCCAGTGGTACAGGTGGAGGGCCAGGTGGCGATGGAGGGGCAGGCGGTGTCCCTGGAGGCGGTGGCGGTTCTGGTGGAGTAGGAAGCACAGGTCAAAGTAAAGCTGGCGGCGCAGGTGGAGCAGGTGGCAGAGGCGAGGTGAGAATATGGGCCTGGTAGATGCAAACGCAGTAGGTATGTCTGGTCTGGTTGCCGCTCCTGTTACTGCCCATGTAGTTACAGCCGCTGGCTCTACGACCTATGTGATTCCAGCAGGGTCTACCCGCGTCTACATCGAATGTGTAGGCGGCGGAGGAGGCGGGGGCGGAGGTGCTAAACGAGACAGTGGTGATGGCGCATTTGGTGGTGGAGGCGGAGGCGGTAGCGCGCTAGCGCGTGGTATCTACGATGCTCAATCCATCCCAGCATCATTGACTGTTGTTGTGGGTGCCGCTGGTGCCGCAGGAAGTGGTGCTACATCAGTAGGTAACGGTACTGGTGGTGCTGTTGGAGGAAACTCGTCTGTTACTTCAGGTACTTTTACCCTAACGTCCTATGGTGGAGGCGGTGGGGGATTTGGAACCAATAGCGGTTCAAAAGCAGGCGGGGGCGGAGGCGGCGGAGGTACTGGAGAAGTTGGTGCAAATGGAGGCACTGAAGGCTCCGCAGGTGATGGTGGCAATCCAGATGTACAAGGCTCAACGCAGGGTGATTCATTAATGGGCCGTGGTGCTAAAGGTTCACCAGGGAATACAACTGCATATAACGCTGAGTTTGGCGGAGGCGGCGGAGGAAGCGGAGTTTCTGACGCGAGCAATAGCACCGTAGGTGGTTCGTCGATATTTGGTGCTGGCGGCGGAGGAATGGGAGCCAGAAACGGTGGGGCTGGAACCGCTGGTGGTTCATGGAGTACCTACACAAAAGGCAGTGGCGGTGCTGGAGGGTCAAGCCAAGGCGATGCAGGAACTGCTGGAACTGACCGCAACTATGGATGCGGCGACGGAGGCGGTGGTGGTGCAGGAAATCAAGGTGCCTCTGGTGGAGTAGGTGGTGCCGGTGGCCTCCCAGGTGGAGGCGGAGGTGGAGGTGGTGGCGGGTCAGGCCAAAATGGGTCTAACGGTGGGGCAGGCGGAGTCGGGACAGTTCGGATTTATACGTGGTAGGTGGATAATGGGCAGATATGCAATGGTAGTTACAGCAACTGGCGCAGTGGATAACGTGATTGTTTATGACGGTGTAAGTCCATTCAACCCACCCGCAGGCATCGAATTGGTTGAGGATACAGGCAGCGGAGTACCAGCAGAGCCAGGTGGGACTTGGAACGGTTCGGCATTTGTTCGCGCAGTAGTTCCTGAAGTTCCGACTGATGAAGCACGTACCAGAGTATTAATGCGTGAAGTAACCACTACTAAGAAATTTGATGAAGATACTTTCGTAATGGATGAAGATGGTAATGTCACAAATGACGGCATGATAGATAAGACTGCTGATGAGATTGCCGCTGAGAAGGCGGAGCTTAAAACCCTGTTGCTTGCAGAACTGGATGCTGGTGACCTGGCACATGATAGAACGCAGATGTTGCTCAGGTTAGAGCGTGAGTGAGGCTAACGACATACGGTTCCTGCGTTACTACCACTACCCGCGCCAATCTCCTTGGTGGTTAATCCTAGGATGGATACAGAATATACGTGGCTGAGTTAGATGACATACGAGAAGAACTTGCATTAGCCAGAGAGGAGATTGCTAACCTTAGAATCAAAGCAACGACAACGCTGTCAGGCACAGAATTTCTGACGCTACTTATGCTGGGGCCAGTCGTGGCAGCTTTCGTAATTTTAGGCATCATAATTGTTTGGAAAACTACGAGCAACCCTAGTGCAGTTGCTCCTCATCTTGACATAATCTTGGTGGCATACGCTATCTTTGCAACTCCAACCACGGCTGGGTTGGCGGCAATAACAGGGCGGTTTAACAAGGAGGAAAAATGATATTCAAACTTGGGCCTAAGACCATATCAATACCATCGGCTAGATTGCCGCAGGTTGGATTACCCTACCTCAAATTGTTAACCGCTGTCAGGATACCGATTCCAAAGATGCTTCGGATTGGAGGTGGTCGTGCCGCACTTATGTCTATCTTGGTGGTGGCTGGAGGGTTCGGTACCTCTTTTGCTCTGGTTATTAACGGCACATCTGATGTACCGACGTGGCCTGAAGCGGGGGCGGTCTATGCGCTACCCAATACAAACGGTCAACGACTCGCGCCTGATGCAAGCGACCCAGCAACGCGCTCGCAGACGCTCCAGATAAACCTGGGGAATGGAGTACGACTGGATAAGTTGGAACTGGCTAGGCTAGACCTGGGCAAAGCTGGACTGACTAATTCGCTGTACGTGCAAGGTGTGACTGGAGCAAGAGTGAGCGTAGGTCAAATAACCATACGTAACTCAGCGGCCCCGACGCTGGACTGGTCACGCATCAACACAGGATGTCTTACCTTGGCTGGTAACGTCGATGGTCACACAAACGCCGTCAGCGTGGACTCAACTATACCCAAGCTAGTGATTGATAGCGACAGAGGGGCTGGAACCTATACCGCCGCAGATTCCACGGTTGACCGTGTAATCATCAAGACGACAGGCGGTGATGCCACTATCGGTGAGATTCTCATTGATGATGTGGACGCTAGCGTAGGTGCCTGGAAGTGGGAAGGCATAGATGCTGGCTGTATCGTGATGGAGAGTACTAACCAATTCGGTGACGGGACAGGTATTAACTCAGCCTCAGCAGTATTCAACGATACGGTCAAAGCAAGAGTCATAACTGATAACCTGGTAGATACGCCAATATCGGTCAAGTAAGTTTATAATGTGCATACGGTGTCAACACACTAGGAGGAACAATGGCTAGATATTTTGCATCTGGGGAGCAACAACTGATTGCTGACTTAGCGGCAGCAGATACGGCTCTTACGGTAACCTCTAACGCCAGCACGCCTAACCGTGGCTGGGTGTATGAGGTTAACTTCGGGAACTACGGGTCTCCTGCCGACCTGACCAGTCTATACCTGGTCGGACGTGTCACTGCTGTCGGAACAGGAACGGCTAGGACTCCGACCAAGTTAGACCCTGCTGATAGAGCGGCGCAATCAGTGGCAACGGAAGACCACTCAAGTGAGCCGACATATCAGAATACCCAGACGGGTTTAGATGACTTTCGTGAAGGCGACTTGCTCCGCGTAGCATTGAACCATCGCGGCACGATGCGGTGGGTGGCACCACCGGACGGGGACTTGGTTTACCCTGCTGCAGCGAATAACGGTGTGGGGATTAAGGCCAGCCATGGGTCAGCAACAACAATGTATTTTGGGTCGTTCCACTGGCGGGAGTAATGGGATTGAAGCCTGGATACGTGATATACGAATCGGAATGGGGTGACATCCAAGAAGCAGATACCTATAGCTGCTGTCACTGCCAGTATGTCGTGCGTATCCAGCCAGGTTCAGGAAAGCAACGAGGTTACTGCACTCTATGTACCGCTCCAACCTGCGGAGGCGAGCATTGTTTGGAATGTAAACCGTTTATGAAGAAGATAGAAGAGATAGAGGCTAGGGGTAGGCTACACCAGGCGATGGATAGAGCCTGATGTTCTTCCTTGTAGACCAAGAGGAATCCTTTCCCATTACATTTCCAGCACAATTCCAAGCTGGTGTGTTGATGCGTGAAGCCGTGATGCAGCCAAGAGAGGTAGTGTATCCACCCGACCATAGGTACTGGATGCTAGACTTTACGATGCAATTATCTACGCCTGTGTTCTTACCAAATGGCTCACCTGTCTCCAACCCGACTAGTACCACCACCTCTGACGTAGGGGTAGGTAGAACATCTACGGAGCCTGTCTGATGCCTGAAGAAACCTTTTACATAAAATCAAGTGACACCGCTAGTTTCATAACCCGTGACCTGAAGGACGCTTTTGGTGCCCCCGTCAATGTCACAGGGGCCAGTGTGGTCTTTTCCATGAGGGTGAAGCCAGCAGGTACTATGAAAATAACCAGGGAAACTGGTGTGATAGTTAATGCAGGTATTGGCAGGGTACGCTATGAATGGGCATCGGATGGTAGTGACACCGACACCGCTGATGAATACGAGGGCGAGTTCCAGGTGACCTACGCCAATGGTAAGATACAGACCTTCCCGAATGACGGGCATATCCCAATCGTAATCACGGATGATGTAGGCTGATGGCTACGACGACACGCGCTAACCTGAGAAAAGCACTGAGTGAGAAGATAGGTGGCTATCATTCCTTCGCGACTACCGCTGACGGGAATGATGCTAAGACCTCGTTGGTATCCACCCAGTTGAGGAATTTTGCTAACGGCAATGACGATGCCGCTTTCGAGGGTGAGTTCTTTCTAGGCACGTCAGGAGCCAATGAAGGTGAACGGAAACGGTGCGCCAGTTATATCGTGAACGCCTCCGATGGCCCCACGGTCATCTTGGAAGATGCTTTCGCGAACCAGACATCGTCAGCGGATACCTTTGAGATGCACCGCTACGACCCAAACCTACTCCACGTCGCGTTGTCCCGTGCGTTAGCGGAGGTCTTTCCCACGCTATATAAACCTATCCGTGATGAAACCTTGATAGTAGATAACATCCTACTCAATAACGACTTCGAGACAGCCGGTACAGCAGGCACCTTCGCCAATTGGACGGAGGTCAATTCACCCACGGTTACAGTGGAGACCAGTAGGGTCTACCACGGTACCAATTCTGCCAAAGTGGTGGCAGGCTCCGGCGCGGTGGGTCAGCTTACCCAGACGCTGGATGTGAACATCAATGAAGTGGCTGGTAAGACAGCTACATTCAAAGTGAGGGTATGGACAGATGGTTCTTCGCAAGCTAGGCTCAAGATTGACTGGGGTACTTCGACGGAAACAGGTGATTACCACACCGGAGATTCCTCCTGGCGACTCCTCACCGCCGAAGCCGCCGTCCCAACCGACGCCACCCAAGTCCAAGTCATCTGCGAAGTCGCAGCCGAAGAAACGGCGTACTTCGACACGGGGTGGGCGGCAGTCGAACAAGTCCACCGGATGACGGTGCCGTCCTCGATTCTTCGGGGGCCGATGCACGTCCTTCAACAGTACGATGAGAACATGGTGGACGGTGCCTACTACCCATTACTCCCTGGAGAGTCACCAACACGGGGGCGCATCCTTCGGCTAGATGGTATGGGTTTGTTGTCACGTCCAACCACAGAGTCCGGCACCACAGAGATTGAGGAGCCACAACTGAACCTGGTTACCTCGTATGCGGCGATGGTGTTGTTCCAGACATTGGCCGCACGAGGCAATAACGAACAGCAATCCGGTCATGCCCTGAGTGCCCAGATATACCAGTCAGAGGTGGCGCGTCTTTCCAATCAGATAGGTATCCGCATGAGGACTCTGGGTTCCAGCCGGGGTAAGAACTCCTGGCATATAGAAGAGGATACCGATGGCAGGTATTTGATATTCGATGTCGCTAGGCGCGGCGTCGTAGTAGGGAGTACCTGATGCCATCAGCGGGTGTGACCCACGATATAGTCCTTGAGGATTACGACGCACGTCACCGGCGTGGATTCATGTATGCCCGTGATAAGCGGGGCAGGCGTCCTTTCGACATCAGAGAAGCGCAACCGATAGCACCCCGCCAACTGACCATGGGTGAACTAACCCAGTCAGAAGACCCACCCACCATTGCCCTTAACTGGTTCCAAGATACCTGGATTAAAGGCATCGGTGGTAAGAACTTCAGGGTGCCCGAAGACCGGGGTAAGCTGGCGACCTCCAAAAAGATTGAGACCTATCCCTACGGTACGCTACGGCCTGCCAGGGAGATGACCAGCACCACCCTGGACGCTGTCCCTAGTGCTGATTCCACCTGGTACATCCCGTCTGGTTTCGTGGCCGCTCCAAGGGATACATCGTCTGGTCTGACTGGTGGTTTTGAAGAGACTGAGATATGGTCGTTCATCGGCGGTTTCACCTACAGTGGCGGCGATGATAACTGGGTCAGGGGTACCCGTCCCCAGAACGACATCAACTACCGTAACGGCACCAACTACGACAAGTGGGTGGTAGCCCCAGGCTGGTGGAACGGTACTGACATGGACGACATAGCCATGCCGTACATCTACAAGGAGCCTACAGCCGCCGCCTGGGTAGCCTCGACTGAATCTGAGGGACGCTTCAAGTACTTCGCTGTTACCAAGAACAATGCCGGTAACGATGTACTGTGGGGCGGTAATAATGTAACGGATACAGGTAAGACTGTCAGCGGTGCCCACAACAATAGCACGACCACCATCACAGCGAGTGCCGACATCTCAGGTGACGTATCCGCTGGCGATATCATCGTCTGTGGTGTGGGTGCTGACGCGGAACAAGAAGCTATGCTGGTCACTGCTGTATCCACCGCCGCAATGACGGTGATACGGGCCTACGGTGATGGTGCCGTGATATACGAGGGCGGCGAGAAGATACACGTCCTTTACCCCCACGGCATACGCTCCAGTTCTGACCCCACCAACTCTGGCTCGTGGTCATCCCTTACCACCATCGGGCAGAAGGAATCCCCTATCGTCGGACTGGCGGTGGAAGAGGATACCGATACCCTGCTGATAGCTAAGACCGACGGTCTCTGGCAACAGTACTACGAGCCGTTGGAAGAAGGCGGCAGACTATTTGTGAGGAACCTCACAATCGACTTCAGGGGTGAGGGTAGTCCTGGTAACTTCAGGGGTATCCACGTTTGGAACAAGATGGTCTACCTCCCCATGGGAAGGGGCGGTCTGCTGGAGTACAACGTCCAGTCAGGACAGGGCAGGGACATCAGCTTCAGGCTCACGGCAGACGCATTCACTGACCTCCACGGTGTGGTACTGGCGATGGCGTCCAGCCCGTCAGCCCTGTACGTTGCTTTGAAGGATGCCTCTACCCAGGTGATACACATCCTGGCCGGTCACACGGTCAACGTAGATGGTGAGACCGACCTGCGCTGGGACATGATAGGAGAAGTGGGTGCTGGTGCTACTGTCACAGACGCACAGACCACCCTCTGGTACGACTCCACCAGGGGCGACCACTCCCGTCTGTGGATTGGGTACACAGAATCAGGAGTCAGCGTGACACCGAAGTTCATACCGGTTGGTAATGCTGGTGACGATAAGACCGACGGCTACACCAATGATACGGACTGCGAGGCGGTGTTCACAGCATATGATGGTAACCTGCCGCGTGTGCCCAAGCACTTCTCTGAGATGGAGGTCGAGTCCAAGAACCTGGGGGCCGGTGGCCGTCAGTGGGCTTTCGACTACCGCCTGGACAATGACCCTACCTGGGTAAGCTGGGACACGGTGAGCATATCGCCTTTCCAGACCATCCCGTTCCCGCCTGGTACCTCCGGCAATCTGCTGGAGATACGTGCCCGTCCGGCGATGACCAGTGCTGGCACGACCCCACCGGAGATAATCTCCATCAGGGTGAAGTCCCAGTTGCATCCAGACCCCACCAAGATATTTCCGGTTGAGGTATATCTGGCTGATAACCAGATTATCTTGAACGGTACGGAGGGAGGCAGGGTGCGTGGTGACCTGAGCCAACTGGAGACCTGGAACGGTGGCGCGGCTGACCTGACGTTGGCGACACCAGACAAGACATCAAGGCAGGTCATATTCCTGCCTGGTTCCATGCAACAGAGGGAATCCCACAAGGAGCATGGGAGACATTCGGAATTCCATGTCTCGTTCTTACTTGCCGAAGTTTGATATACCGGCCAAGCCCGATTGCGTATCAGGTAAAGCGCACCACTGGACTCTGGAGACAGCGCAGTCTGCGGCAGATGATGGGCGGGTGGGTACCAGCGATGGAGTTTGCAAGAATTGCCACGCGACGTACACATTCTATAATTCTGTCACCGACTACGACATGAGGGCGCACCAACAGATAAGTCTGGGTCGTTATGAATGAGTACATCAGACCGGTACTGGGAGAGACTTGAGAAGAAGATAGATAAATTCTTACTTAATGATTTTCGTCACATGGCAGAAGACGTTGCCAGTCTGAAGGCCCAGATGCGTATCGTCTTCTCACTACTCTTGATTATCTTAGCAGCAGCAGTCGGCATCCTTGGGAGAGAGATATTATGATAGCCAAGATACGGCCACAGATTCTAACCGCCATCATCTGCGCCACCATCTTCTCCATGTTTGCTTCATACTTGGGGTATAAGATGGGGGCCACTGAGATTCTTACAGCCATCGTTGGTGGTGTGTTCGGATTCCTTGGTGGCGTTAGTTTGCGTATAATCGAGAATGAAGGCCCAGAAAGTGAATAGGATATTGAAAGGCAAACACCCCAAAACATTATTAGAAGTCTTTGAGGACTATGAGGAGGACGAAATGCCAGTGGTAAAAGGCAAACACTACCCCTATACCAAGAAAGGGAAGGCCGCAGCATCGGCAGCGAAGAAAAATAGCGGTAAAACAGGGGGTAAAAGGAAGTAGCACCTGACCCAGTGACCAGCTACATCCTTTAGACCCGCTTAAATCGGCTCACACGCCTAAAGAACGTAAGCTAGGCGTGGCTCCCTACACGTTTGGTTCCTAACATCTCTCCTCCTTCGAGTGGGGGTCTGGATGCGCTTCCTCCAGGCTCTCACTTTCATGTTCGGGTACATCCCGTCCCACCGGAAACGATTCCATACACCAAGGGCAGTGGCCCATCGTCCTCCCAGGATGTGAGATGTCCTGGTAGTACGGCCACCGTAAGATTGGTGGCCCTGAATTAGAACAGTCCATCAGTCAACCTCCTTCAGCGTTATCATCGTCATCGGCTCCGGCCCGAACCTCTTCTCTGCTGTCAACCTCACCACCACCGTGTCGTCCTTGATGATGATTCCTTTCACCCCGTCGATTGCCGCCTTGACCATGTTGTCGAGGTCAGGCTTCCGGCATAACGCTTCCTTCAACCGCCGCTCACGGTTGGCCTCTCTCTTCGGCAGATTGTTGGGGTAGCTTTTAATGAACACCAGGTTAATCTCAACCGCCGTTTCTATGAGTGGCTTGTTGCGCCATACCTCCAAGCACTTTGCCTGGATGGTGGCCTGGTACGCCTTGAACTCCAGATACCCAGGCGTAGGGGCTGACATCCTGACCCATACCTGCCACGGCTTGGGTTCTCCAGGGACAGTCATATTTATGAGTTCACTCATAATTCCAGGGTCATCTGTTTACTGTCCAGGGTGCGCCAGTGCTTCAGGGGTAGGACGGTCTGCTTCCCTTCGCCACGGTCAACCTCTTCACCGTAGGTCTTGAAGGTCTCAAGGGTAGCGGTCAGGCGGGTGCCGTCAGTGGTGCGGAGTTCTACGCCGGTGCCCTTCTGTTTCTCCAGCGTATCTAGGTGTGCCGTGTCGATAGCCCAGCCAGGTGGATACCTCATCTGGTGCTTGGCTGGGTCTAGTCCTACCTTAAGTAGTATGCCATCGTCATTGATACTGCCGGTAATCTGTCGGCGTTGGTTATACAGTGGTGTGTTCATCTCGCCTCCTGTAAATAGATGAGAGTGGCGGGGGCCAAAGCGTTTGGAGAAGCGCGTGACCCCTCTTTAATCAGCCATGTATGCCCAGCCGTTATCGTATGCGTATGAGCCTTGGCTAGCTTATGCGCTCCATTGTGGTGGAGTAACGGCGACGTGGAGACACCATGCCTCTGATACGCCATGGTTGGGTGGCCGAACCAGTCTCAGTTAATTAGCTTCTATCCACCCTTCTACCTTATAGAGTGTTGGCCCTGGTTCCTGGTTGCCATTAGAGTCAGTGGCAACGACAAACATATTCCGGTTGTCACTGAATACCTTGTGGATGGTGTTTACCTTCCGGTCAGTGGCGGCAACTATCTCCTCCACAGAGGATGGGCCGTTGTCCATCAAGAACTGGTGAACTACCTCTTTGGCTGGTAGACGGGACGCCAGTTCCGGTACGTCAACGATGCTCTGGGTGTTGAACCTGATGGCGTCCTCGTTGAAGGACACCGATATACCCATCGGTTTCTCCAGCCGTCCGTCGTTAATCTTACGGTGGTACAGTCCCAGGTTCATGGTGTCCTGACCGGCGTCCTGTTGCCGCTTAATCTCCATGGTGCTTCGGGCCTCGTTAGTCCAGAAGACTGAACCGAACGGTTTACCAGTGTCGTCATTGCCTTTGGTCTGGTGCCCTATCAGCAGGGCTGTCGTGTCCAGTGCCCGTACCGCATTGCACAGCCTGAGTGCTACGTCAGCACGCTCTGGTTCACCGCCACAGGCGGCGGCTATGCTGTCTATGATTACCATGTTGCACCCTGATTCGGTTAGATGACGCTTCACTTGCCTGGCTATCTCATGGAGGGGTGCTGAACACCGGAGGTAGGCCATGTCTAGCATCGGTTCTGGGTGCATCAGCTTCTTCAACCTGCTGGCGTGGGCATTAGGACTGGCCTCCCAGTCCAGGTACATGGTCTTGACGTTGCCATTGGGCACCATGCCACTGAGCATACTGTTCTGGGTCTGTAAGCTGACTGCCGCCGCCATGGCGATAAGGGACTTACCGTTACCACCGTCACCAAAGAGGATGTTTATCTCGTCCTCAAGGATGAGCGGCCAGAGCAACCAGTTCGGTGGGAACCCTTCGTAGTGGGCCAGGTTCAGTAGGCTTGGCCCCACCTTGAAGTGTGCTATGGCTAGACGGCAGACCGTATCCATCATGGTGGCCCACGCTAACTCAGGCATCTGACCGCCCAGGTATTTCACTAGGCTGTTGCGTGTTGTGGTACTAGATAGGTTGAAGCGTATCGGGCCGTGGTCTAGGGTCTGCCTGCCAGGCATGATTGCTTCGATATCTAACTCGCAGTGGATACCGTCACGGTCACGCACCATCTCGTCCACCTTGATGCAGACGCCGCTCTTTCGCCAGGTGTATATCAACTGACCGGCTATCTCTTGGAAGTCAGGTGGGTCAACGATATGGTGGTCTGTTATCTGCCTCTCATAACGACAGACACTAGCTACCGTGCGCCTCAGTTCCCGTATGTCCATGGGTGGTGTGCAGGCTTCGGCGAACGGGGTCAGGATGGCATAGATTATGTCCTCTGCCACGCCGGACTTATGG
>Ga0208299_1000583_pt1 | contig 32941 bp, 45 predicted proteins | sample 15_taG_FD_184089 | JGI IMG/M metagenome (GOLD analysis project Ga0208299, IMG submission 184089) | Marine viral communities from the Subarctic Pacific Ocean - 15_ETSP_OMZ_AT15312 metaG (SPAdes) (version 2) | ecosystem: Environmental > Aquatic > Marine > Oceanic | place: Pacific Ocean | collected...
CATACCCAAACTTTCTACATGATTCTTCTGAGAGACCACGAGACTTGATGGGTCTTGTTTCACTGTCGATAAAGTTTGAAGGTAACGCTGGCTTCATCTCTACAACTGTTCCATCACCCTTCTCATAGTGTTCACATGAAAAGCAATGAGCGTGTCCGTCAGAGTATCTTGCTAGTGCATCACTACTGTTACACTGTGGACAAGGCTCATGTCTTAGAAACGTAGAGTTCGATTCGTGGGCCATGCTCATCTTCCCATCTTTTGATTGCGGTAATTCTTTTAATTTGGTCATCATCCTCAAAGACCTTTCCATTACATGAATCTAAAATTGCTTTGACATAGTTATCTACATCACCCCTTGGTTCTTCTCTCTTGGTTGTCTTGGGTCTCTTGCAAAAGAAAGTCACCATGACTTCCAAGGTTCCCGTAAGAGGCTGGCCAGTGAATACTTCAGGTACTACTGACTCAGCCTGCTTGCGGAAACTTGTATAACGCTTTCCATAGTATGCACCCCACCTAGTAACTCTGGGACGAGATGCGGGTACAGGTTCAAGAGGAAAGCTGAGAAGAAAGGAGTTCATTTAAATAAAGTCATCATCAGAAATGAGGTCATCAGTAGTGCTGTCAGTGGTGTTCTCCATGTTGGCACTGATAGCTTCAAAGCCATCTTCTTCATCGAAGTCAAAGCCAGCAGAATCAGGAGAGAACTCTTTAAGTTCTAATACTTGAACAACCTTACAACGGAGAGAGAGACCAACACCGATGGTGGCTGTGTAATAAGGATACACTTCACAACCAACTCGTATCGTTGATCCCCCACCAACGGTCTCCGTCATAGGTTGACGCTTTGCGTCCATAAGAACTGGACGTTGCGAAATCTTTTTACCATCGTATTCATATTGTGCTTTAAGTTTGAACTTAACCTGCACATCACCTGTAGCTTCCCCTGCATCATCTTCAACTTCGATGATAGGTAGAGGTGCTTTCTTTAATTTTGTTTTACCTTCTGACTCACAAGTTGCCGTGTAATGTTCCTTGTGGATTTCTTCGAGCTTATCAATAAATTCTTGGGCTTCTTCTCGTGAGAGTTGAAGGTTCACTTTGTAGTCACCATCGCTGTTGAACTTTTTATCTGGCTCATTCAGCCAAGGCCATACAGCCAAACCTTTAGGTGTTGTTACTCTTGGGTTGCGTTTCCGTTTCTTCATTAGTTGCTCCTGTGGATTATGTTATGCAAAATAGTATTGCGACTCTAGGACATCCTCAATGTTCAATCCGCCAACGTAGGGGATCTCTGGTAATGTTATTCCTATCGGCAGTAGTACCGAAATTTGTTTAGAGAAATCTTCCAATAAATTTTTCTTGAAATGTTCAACGGTCGCGGTCTTGAGACAGGTGTTAAGTATTCCTGAGTGAGCTGCGGTGGTGGCATACGAATCATGCACCATTGAGAATTGATCTACACCATTAAGAGCTGCTAGGTTCACAGTACGCATCATAAGGGAAGCATCGAGACTGTGTACGAAGTTTGGACAAATTCCATTGATATTTTTTCTGGCTGAGTTTTCGCCACGACCTCGCTGTAATCTATGTCTTCTTATCTTCCCACCTATAGAAGTCTTTACTTCATACTTGGCTTGTTTCTCATAGAGTTGCTTCACCAAGAAGCCAGAAGGTACTGACCACATTGGAGTTACATTATTATCCATGCAGATCCTAGCGACAGCCCTGAGCCAATCCATACCCATCCTTGCGGATGTCACAGAGTCACCAATAGAGTCCCAGATGAGGTCACTGAGGAAGATACAGGGTCTGAAGACTTCCTTGCCAAAGGGGTTGTCTCTGCGTTTCCTGAAGACTTCCTCCTTAAACCACTCAACTGTGTAGTCCTTGCAGGATTGCTTCGTTGAGCCATAGGGAAGCACCATAGTCTGTCTCTTGGTGGTCTTCCTGGTGATGCCAAACTCTACCCACTTCTGGGCAAAGGGATGGTCAGAGAGTTGAAGTTTCTCTATGACTGTATTTGCAACAATCTGGTAGAGGTCTTGAGGTGTATCACTGGGAGTTACATTGGTATAATAGGCAGCTTCAGGGTCTCTGAGTAACATGGCGTATATCTGGAGACCTTGGTTACTTGCATCTTGTGCAATGGGCAGGCTTGAGACATACCCATAGCCCTGCTCAAAGAACTCACCCATCTCCATTGCTGCTGCTAGGAACTGCCAGGGTTTATCTGCGGTATTCCATTGGATGTACTCAAGCGGATCTTGATGTATCTTCCTGAACATCTCCTCGTTGCTCCATGCCCACTCAAGTCGTTCTTGGATAGGTTTCTTATCGAGACCCCATGTGTTAGCTGCTTGAAACGCTAACCAGTTGGCATCGTCCTGAGTTTCTATAGGTGCTCCCTTGGAAAACCTCAGTAATCCCTTGGCCCAATCTGGCCCTTGGGGTTGTAGGTATTGAGGAACAGGATATGTTCGTGCTCTAAAGTCTAATTGTTGGGGATAGTGGAACTCCTCATCAGAAAACTTATTAGCAAGATATAAAACCTTAGCAAGTTGTAGTCTCTTAGACCTATCCTGAAGGTTCATCCTGTGTGTCTGGCTGGCTTGTCTACGCCACTGCTTCTGCGCTGGCTCGTTGGTGTCCCAATCTTCAGGTCTTGGAGGTAACTCATGCTCAGTGTTTGAAGGTAAGTCCCCCATAGCACTGTTGTTCTCATAGGAATACTGCATGGTCAGCAGGATCTCGTTATTAACTTCCCACCCTGTATCTTGTAGATGCCCTATTGCCTTGAATACAGCAGGCATAGATATCTCATTGAGGTCTTGGAGATACCCAGCATCATAGGATTTAACTAGGGGTCTACGTCTAAGTTCTTCTGCGTGATACCCCCCTATGTAGATAGATTGCCAAGGCATTGGTTTGACCACCATCGGCATAAAGACAGGCCTAAGTATCTCATGGATAGCGTGGGCTTCTTTCAACCATAGCATGAGGTCATCGGTTGCCTGCACTGTGGTGGTAGCCCTACCAAACATATTGGTGAAGGTCTCTATATCTATTAGCCCAGTAGCTTCCCTCATTAACTCAATGAGAACGATACCTACTGCACAGGTGTCCTTGGTTTTCCACCTTGGGAGAATGATACCTGCTGCCTTAGCGGTCTTATGGATGTACCTACGCTTACTGACGTAGCCACCGTTGTTATTAACAGTAGAGAATAAGGTTGCCCATAGGTCAGGTTCTTCTTCTTGTATCTTGCGGAATCTATACTCATCCTCTAGGTACTGACCTATACGGATAGCAATAGCTGTTAAAGTTCTACGCTGAGAGATACCATCGAGTACCGTCCGAGCTGTTAAAGCAGCCATGAGGTCTGTAGGTAACATATAGAAGTAAGGGAGGACTCGATGCTTACGTCCTGGGCCTGTCTCAGAGTACACAATCCAGTCCTTAATGCTGGCTTCGAGTAACTCTATGGATTCACCGAGTAACCTCTTGGCTACAGGACTATAGGTTTCTACCTCGGCTTCTCTGGTTCTTGCCAGTTTACTATGATACCTCTCCTTACCGAGTTCAATCATTTCCTTATCTAGTTCACTTTGTCGCATCCATGCTCCTTTACACCACAAGGTATCGCCACATTCTATGGAATACCTTTAATTTTTGCGGGTGTGGATACGGGAATAAGTAAGATTAAGTTGAGTGTCGGTGAATAGTCATCCACTGGTGTATCAATGAATCAGTAGAGCGACTATCCACAATACCACTGATTAGAGAAAATAAACCTAATAGAATCAAACACTTAACATTAACACATATTCCTGTAAACACCTTAAACACCACCAGTTACGCCACAGTATTCTCCTGTAGAACATCGGTATTGGATCGTCTACTTGCAAGTTTCTTTATCACATCCTCTAAGTCATTAGGGGCTAAGTGAGTGTATCTCTTAGTCATGGCTAAGGACTTATGACCTGCAAGTTGCTGCACCATAAATAAATTAGTGTTCTCTTGGACTAAGTTTGTTATGAAGGTATGTCTACAAGCATGGAGGCACTCTTGAGTATCAGTCCACCCTAGTTGTTTCTTCACTCTGTCCCATCGACTCTTAATCTGCGTATAACTCACCCACCTGAATGGGCCACCAGATATCTTAGAAAAGTATTCCATGATGCTCTGGACTTCAGGTGTCATAGGGATAGACCTAGCAGAGAAGTTCTTGGTCTTATCAAGGACTATTAAGTTACCCTGAATGTTCTCCCACTCAAGACTGAGGAGTTCCCCAATACGCATACCTGTATCCAAGAGTACCCTGACTATCATTCCATAGTCCTCTAGGTCTAACTCATGGAAGGTCTTAATAATATCTTGCTGCTCATCATCGGTGTACCACCTGATACGTTCTTGAGGTTCTTTCAGGTAGGTGATCTTGGGGAGCTTAGAGATAATCTCAAGTTCCAGAGCTGTCCTAAGCATTCGACTAAGAGCTGCAAGTTTTCTATTGACAGTTGCAGGTGAGTTACCGATCGACTTAAAGTCAGCCATCATCTCATCTATGGTAAACTTATCTATCGCATGGATATCCATAGATCCACCGATGGACTCGACTACCTTCATAGCGTTAATCCATGTCTTACTCTCAGATCTCATGCCAGCCCAGTGATGCTTATAGGTATAGTCGGCTAACTCTTGGAGAGTTCTAGGTCTACTCTTGGTGCTCGATTGAGTACCCATCTCAGGTAACTTATCAGAGAGTAGGTCAGCTTTAGATTGTGCCTCCCATATCTCAGCTTCTTTAAGAGACTTGAATGATCTCCTGTAGCGTTCCTTGTGATAGTGGATAGTGGCTTCGTAAGATGTTCCTCGTTGTGTTATTGGCATTACTGCATCCTTTATAAAGTTTGAATAAAACGTGTACCTTTGGGTGTAAGTTTGACTAACTTTACCCTTCTGTTCATGGGATCTTCGTAAGAATCAACCAGTCCATGACCTGATTGACCTTTCCTGTGAATCTTACCCAGCATCGCTACGTTGCGACTAACACTACTCTGTGCCGTCCCTGTCTTTATCCCTATGTCCCTCATTGTTATCGGTTCTGGGTCTGCTAATGCCACGACTAAAAGTGTAGAGATTGCTTGTGCCTGTATCTCTGGGTCTATCGTCCTGAAGGTTTCCACCTGCCTGAATAGCATCCCTAAGTTTGTTAAGGGTGGATTGTGGGGTGTAGATAATAGAGAAGCGGAAGGCATATATATAATACTCCTGTTGGTTACATCCGAGGAAACAATCTACTACTGGATGGGACTTGTCAAGTCTTTCAAACCAAAGCTGGCCTAAGTATGGCACTTTAAGTAACAACGAGATGCTCCTGAAGGGTAATTATTAAGGACTAAAAAAAAATAAAAAAAAGAGTTAGAGGGAGTCCTTGACTAAGATCAAGAATCAATCAAGAGAATCAGGCAGAACGCCAAGACTCTGTGCGTGGATCAGGTGTCTCTGGATTACCTACGGATTCATTGTACTTATCGAAGTGGTATTCTATGTCAGCTTCAAGGTCGACTAAATCTGATAAGCACTTGGCTAACTGCGCTTTGAACATTCGTACGTCTGAAAGTATCTCTTGTTTTAATTTGGTTTCTTGGGTGTTCATTTGGTTGTTTCCTTCTTGTTAAAAGTTGCGAGCATTTTGCTGATACGCCTTGCGTATCTCATCTGCTCGTTTAAGAGATTCTAGCTTCATCTTGGCGCCATCTTCAGTGTGGAATCCAGCGATTACCCCATACCAATTAGGCACATTAGACACACACTCGCACTCGCCAAGTACCTGAAATGGGAATATTTCCGCCAAGTTGTCGTCATAGTCCCACTCAGGGTCATCAAACACCTTGTAACCATTTAAGTTGTCGAAAGTATCCTCGTTATATTTGACTATTGCGTATGATATATAAACTTTTTCGGTGTTCATTGTTGGGTTTCCTTCTGTAATTCATTGGGTATGTACCACATACCATCAATGGCGGAGTACGCTTGTTATGTGTTGGGAATTAGGTTCTGTAAGTCAGTGGGGATGTACCAAAAACCATCGAAGGGTTCATCCTCACCTTCTGCATAGATGTCTATGACTACTCCCCCATCCTCATTCTTGACGACTACCCTGCCACCTTCCTTGATGGATATGTAGGCATACTCTTGGTTGTTTAGTTTTGTTTCTTGGGTGTTCATTGTTTTAGTTCCTCGATAATCCCGAAGGCCTTTACAAGTAGGTTCACAAGATAGTCATAGTCCTCTTGACTAATGTTCTTGATCTTACAATCGGTAGCCCAACTCTTGACTAAGTTAGCAAGAGGTTCTTCGAGTTCGATGTGCTGGTCTAACTCTGAGAGTTTTACGGTAGATGCTTCTAGTTTTTTAAGTAAGTTGTTGTTCATTGTTGGTGTTCCTTATGGCTTCGCAAATTTTAAGTGTTCTAATAGTTCGATACAGGATTCATGACTAACGCCATCATCGCCCCACGCACAATCATCGTCACATCCCATCATCCACTGTTCAAAGGTGTTAATGAGAATAGATATCTGTGGTGCTGTAAGGTGGACGAAACACGCATCACCACGAATAACGTCATGTACTGCATCTTTTAGTTGTTCTTGTTGGGTGTTCATTGTTGATCCTCCTTCTTGGTGACTAATCTCCAGCCACCACCTTTTGACTTTGTTTCGTACATATTATTGTGAAAGTCCCATCCCTGTTGGTAACTAAACTTGCCATCTCCATTGTGGGTAGTTTTCCATCTGGTCGCTGTGACTAAAATTAGATCAACAGTTCCCTTTGGTGTTCCGCTTCCTGTTCGTAGTGTTATTGTTTTCATTGTGTATCCTCTGTTTTATGCGAGTCAGACATAACGACTAACTCTAGTTTCTTAGTTGCATCATTCTCTACGATGTCCAGATTTATATGACCCAAAGACTCGTTGGTAGTGTCATCTAGGATATCAATAGTTAGACCGAAATCGTTTGCTAAAATATCTTGCGTTGTAATAATCATTGTTGGGTTTCCTTTTTTGTTATTCCATCCATGTATTCAAGTTCACCGTTACGGAATCCGCCGCTCACGCCGCCATCTTCTGGGCTACACCATAATCCTGTTTCCGAATCCTTTTCAAACTCATCAAGTTCAATCAAAGAATAGACAGTTGCCAAGGCAAATCGCTTCGCCTCTTCAAGATCAACAAACTCCCCGCAACGCTCTCGCTTGTCTTGATGTTCCCACTCCCCGATAACAATTTTTGTCAAAACATAGCAAGTGATTGCTTTGTGATGCGTGGGTATGGTTGGGATAAACTCCGCACCAACTCCACCAATCCATCTGGCAACATTGCCGCAGTCATCGTGCCAAAAATCCCATACGATTTTATTGTAAGCATTTTTCATAACCAATTCGCCTTCAACCCAAAACTCGTTCACCGTTGACCTGTATTTTCTTACCCACAATTTTGATACATCAAACTTCTTTCCAAGTTTTGCTTGGAGTTCAATCAATGTTGTTTTTGTTTTTTCAAACTTGTTCATTGTTGGGTATCCTCTGTGTTGAAAGTTGCTGAATAAAAAGTTGCTACGGTGTGGACTAAAAAGAATATCGGTGCGCCAATGGTTGCGACTAGAATAATTGCTAGTTTGCCTGGGGTATTGCATCGGTCGAATAGTGGTTCATCATCGGGGCTATTTCGTTCTAGTAATAGTGGGTCAAGAATTTCTGCTCGCCTCTCGTTGGCTTCTTCAATACTAATTTCGCCATGTGCTTCTAACTCATCTATTTTGTCTATTGATTCTTGGAGTTTTGGGTCTTCATAAATACCACTATCAATTTGATCGAATAGTGGTTGTTCTTGTGGTTTCATTGTTTGCATCCTTTATTGTTTGCGGTTTCACGTTCGCCCATTACACGCATCGCTTCGATATATTCTGGCAAATCCTCATTTCTAAGTAACTTTGCCCAATGCTCAACCAACTCAACAACCTTAACAAAGTCATCTAAATCACCGCTCATTATTGCGTTGGCAGTATCTTGCATATCTTGTTGTATTTGCATGATATGTCCACCATGCTCACCATAACATTGCGTGCAAGTCCATGATTCGGATTGGCACGTTCCCAGGTGTTGCGTAAGTACATCTGAAACCTCCCCACAGTATGTACATCGGTTCTGGGCTGTAATTTCACTTTTCATTGTTTGCATCCTTATATTGTTTGCGAGTTATCTGTTGCTTAATTCATTTTGAATCAGTTTTGCGTACTTAATTTTGGCGAGTAGTTCCACGATACTATCCAAAGTTCAAGTGTTGCATGGCTTCATCAAACGCCTTGTCGTTCTGTTTGACACAATCAAGTCGGTTTACTACTTGCATTGCAACTTCAACCTTTGTGCCAGTGAGTGTAATAGGTACTATCTGTGAATATTCACCCATGGTTTTATGGTACTTTTTAGCATCTTTCAGGTTGGCAAAAATCATTGTGTAGTCGTCTTCGCCATTTTCTACTTTATAAATTCTCATGCTGGTTTCCTATTTATTCGGAGTTCCATTATTCGCACCGAGTTGTGCGGTTTACTTATTGTATCCTGTGGTACATACGATGTACCTGTGGACTGTTCTATCGGGAAGTGTACACCAAGTAGAGTAGTAAAAGTAGTCAATCTACCGATTAATTTACAAGTATTTTCAATAGGTGTTGTAAGTGTAGTAGTACCAGGCACTTACAATCTTAAAAAAAGCAAATAAGCCCTCTAAAAAAGAGAGCGTTAATATAGGCAAGATAGACCATCATCATACATATATATAGACAACATGAGATGCTGGTAGATTGATAGTCAGTTGGACGTTCAGTAAATTGCAGGGTGTATGGTGCTTTTGTGGTCCAGGGTGGTGGTATTCTTTTATTGTGGGGCGTTCGAGTGATAGGGTAAGGGGGGAATGCCAGCGACAAAACCTACGATATACCCTGTCAGATTTTTTCATTAAAATTTGACTTAGACAACCTTGAAACCCACCCAAGAACCTCTTCAGGATTCTCCATAGCAATCAACCCCAGGACATTCTCAAGAACCCTTATAGATCCTTCAGACACCTGAAGCCCATAGGTATCCACAATACACTCGATGATCTCATGCAACAGTGTAAGAGCCTCATGCTTGGGATCTAGTCCTTCCTGTAGCCATATACTTGGAGTTGGATAGGGATTGTATTGACCCCATATTGCCTCATCGAGTTTCTTGTGAACCACAGGGACATCCAGAGCACCCACCTTGATATTCATAAGGACTCCTTAGTAGCTCTAGCAAACTGCGGTGTGTACAAGATCAGTAATAATCAATAGACGGGGCCAGTAGAGACATAGGTACATCTGGGGTCTCCTTTGGGTATTCCTAATGCACTCTCTAGGAGCACCTAATGCACTCTCTAGGTAACCCTAAAGAAGCACCTAATGCACTCTCTAAGTCCACCTAGAGATAACCTTAAGTTAACTTAAGGTATTCCTAAGTGTCTTTAAATAATACACTTATATTGTCTATTTAATTAGTTCTTGTGTATGTTTATCTTTAGATAACTTATGTCTTTATAGTTACCTTAGACACTTATAGATAACTTAGATTCCTAAGATTCTATAGATACCTAAGATAACTTATAGATAACCTAAAAGATATATCTCAACCAAGATTACTTAGATCCAGAAGCCCCCCCAAACCCCCCCAAAGACAACAGAGGAGGATGCAACCTATGTCTCTGCATTGGGGATCTGGGGGAACATTCAAAGATCTATGTATCCAGGTTATTACATTGTAACAAACCAGAAGCGATTGTGGGGGGAGGCTTTTATACCATCACTGCCCATAGCTCAACCTGAGTTCCTTGAGTCCGTCAGCCAAGAGACCTTGTGTCTCTCATATACTTGTACTTTATTACGCAGGCTCTAGGAGGCACTAGGAGGCTCTCTAAGAGACTTTAGAGTTTAGGTGTACTCTAGGGGTCTAATAGTTTAAATGTTCCGTCAGAGGCTTCCTGCGCCTCTCTAGCCTTCAGCATACGAATGATGTAATCAGTCACCTGCTCAGTATTCAGTTCATCCAGTAAGAACTTCTCCCAGGCATCTATGAAGTCATCTACTGTTTCTTCTAGTGATTTTGGGTCAGCCATGTGTCTTGACCCCTTCCTGTGTTTCCTATTGCATGATTCATGAACGTGTTGAGTTCTTGCGATAACTTGTCACGTTTGTGCGACATCATGGCATCATCTACATCTCTTGACATCTGGTCTACCCAGTATTGGACAGCCATCGCCAGGACATCTAAACGGTCATCATGTGCTAGAGACCCTTTGTCTCTTGTAAGTCTACTCATCTGGTAGAACAACTGATACTTCAGTGCCTTCTCAGGTGGTAGGTGTTTTGTGCTATTATAATCATCATGAATGATTTTTTCATCTACAATCAATTTGTGCCGATTCATTACTGGCTCCAGGACATCCAAGATCCTCTTTTCTTTCTGGATACTATGGCGTACCTCAGAGATCGTGACCTTGTGGATCTTGGAGAGGATAGGTTGGAGGAGAGCTGTGAACATCCCGTCACCGAAGTTACTCTCAACGATGACCTCATTCACTGAGTGCTCCTTAGCCATTACAGCCAGTGCCTTCAGGGTGTCTTCATCATACCCACCAGGCAATCCTCCAGCAGCCACCACAAAGAGTTGCGAGTTAAGCATCTTCACGATGGCGTAAGCTGTTTCGTCTGCACCTCTACCAGAGGGGTCAATAGACATTACAGACCCCTGGTAATTCATGAACTCACCTGAAGTACCCATAGGCATATAGAATCTATCACCACCAAAACCTACACATGGTAAATCTTTATAGGCATACTCAGGGGTTCCTGCCCAGATGACCTTCTCAGGTGCTTGTTCTTTATCTAACCTCATGATTACAAGGTCAGAGAGTTTCAATGGGTATCTCTCAGCGTCACTCAAGGAAGTATCTAGCATGAACTGTAGAGCGAACCCTGAGCGTCCGTAGGAAGCCTCACGCTCCATTAGGTCGAACTCATTGAACCTCTTGGGGTCTATTGCTTTGGATGGCTCTAAGTCCATCTCAATGATCGCAGGAGCCAGCCTCTTGCCATACCCAGTGATTTGTTTCTCAGTGGGCATACGGGCAGGCCAGATGCGTACATCATAACCACGATCAGGTAACTCATTGTAAAGTGATTGCTCAGTTTGGGGAGTCCCCAGATAGATGATGTGACCATTGGGCTTTAGGACGGCATCGAACTCTTGGACTTGCATCGCAAGTTTATCACGCATCATCTGGGTGGCAGAGTTATTTAGGGACTCAACATCGTCAGCAATAATTAAGTCTGCACGACTCCCCGTTATCTGAGAAGTAATACCTTTGGATGTGACCGATGGTGCATGGGATGCAGGTGCGGGTGCAACATCAAAGGCAATCTTAGAGTTACGTTGGTTATCTCCAGGTTTCAAGTGCTGTAGTATCTCCATCTCAGCAATAAGCCTGAGAGTGAAGGTACTAAAGTCATCTGCCCGTTGCTTACTAGCGGATACCACCAAGATATTCTTAGTAGGATCTAACAGTAATTGATGACAGACGAAGGCTGAAGTTACCCAAGACTTTCCAACCCCTCGAAACGCCATGACACAGCGTCTCTTAGGGCCACTTTGGATATAGTCTGCTATATCATATTGAACAGGAGTGGGATCAGGTAGACCGAGATGTTCCCACGCCATGTACAGGAAGTTCCTGAAGTCATGTAAACGTGGGTCAATTTCAATCATACTGCTTCTTCAATGTCCTGCTCTGGGTCAAATGGTAACACTTTCGTCAGATTAAGCAGGGGCTTAGATTGATTAGTATTGGCATCAATACCGTTGTCTCTAAGGAACTGCCTAGCAACATTCAGTTCACCTGAAGATGCGTCTCCTGATTTGATGCGGTCTAGCAATTCTCTCGCTATTGCATCATGGAGTTCTGAAAGTTCTTTCTTATCCATTACTTCTTCTTCTTCTTTTTCTTACCGATTGTTAGGGCTTTCATTGAACCTTTATATCTGGCTCTGCTACCCACCGAATTCAGTGTACTACTACTACTCGCTCTACTTTTCGCTTTGCGGGTTGCTTTTGACCCGCCTCCAAAACTATCACCGCCACCTCTAGGCATAACTATATCTCCTATAAAAAAGTTTTATGCACCTAACTTAACATCTACTGTTGCTGATCCAGTACCAGTAACAGTCATATAACATCGCATACTGGGATACAGTGAGATATCTTCAACGGCTGTTGCGGTAGCTCCTGTATGTGTTTTATCTGTACTTGCTACATCTACCCAACTCATATCTGAACTCATACGACCTTGTAACTTAAACGCAATGTTTGTAAGTCCAGACCAGTCGGTTGTTTGGTATTGTATGAGACCTCTAATTGTTTTTGGCATATGTAACTCAACAGCAGAACTTTGTGTTGTTGCAGTTACCGATGTGCCATCTACTAATACTTCAATTCGCATTGTTAGTGCTCTCCGTTAATGTTTCAGCCATTGAAATAAAAGTGCGAAAGAAGCACCAATGGCTGCGGATGCTCCCATAAGCCAACTACGGCTGTTCTCTAGTTTTCTTAATCTTGTTTCCATACGCTCTAGTTCTTCGTCATGGACAGCTTGACGGGTCATTAAGGCATCAACCTTTCCTTCAAGACGGCCTAGAGCCAGCAACAGTTCTTCATTCATTTGATTTAACTTTCTTTAGCTGGCTTCGGATGGTCAGCTTTGACGTTTGCAATATGGTCTTTCCAGGTTGTGCTATCATTAGCGAGATCGTGGAACATCATATCGAGTTGATCGCCGACATCGCCGTAGGCTAATTTTCGGTCATCCTTGTACTTATGATTAGTTTCATAATCAGCTTGTTCCGCAGCTACAGCAGCCTCTTCCTTATCTCTAGCTGTCTCTTCGACTTTTGTGAAGTAGACAGAAACGCCGTTGATGGACGACACACGCCTACCAGCAGTACGTTGTGCGGGATCGTCTGGTGCAATCTCTTTACCAGCCGCTACTAATTCTTCTGTGATCTGTTCTTTAGTCTTTAACATAGTGTTTTTCCTTTAAGCGTTCGGTCTGCGATATAAAGTAAAATCACCATTACTCCAGGTGCCAGTAGATGGTGCAATCTTTAATGCGGTAACTACTTCTGCCGTGGCTCTGTAACCCCCACCAGTTACCCACTGTCGTCCACCGCTTGAAACAGTACGACCAATAGTCCACCAAACAAAAGTGTAATCATTGTGAGCAGGATCAATGAGAGTACACTCACCAAAGGCTTGGTTGCCAGAACCAGTAGCCGTTCCTGTTCCATGTAGAGGAATATTGGAATCAGAAGTAGAATGAACTTGAGTATGTGTGGTATTCTGAACACCATCACCAGAGTAAGCATATCCAGACGTTTGATATGTAGGAGTGGCACCAGTACCAAAGGTAATAAGGAATTGATCGTTACCCGTACTTTCGACATTGTGCCATTGCACTTGATAGTCATATCCTGCTGCTAAACTCTCAAACTGGATGGAACTTGATGTGCTTGCAGTTTGCGTGCTAACCCAAGTCCAACCGCCATCACCAGCAGCAACAGTAGCCCATACTGGGTTAGCATCAGCACCCTGAGTCTTCAGGAATTGTCCACTGGTTCCAGCACCAAGGTTCACAAGGTCAGAGCCATCATAATAGAGAACATCACCCTGGGCGAGTGTGCCAGTTGTCATGAGTGCGGGTTTAATTTTCCCCTCAGCATCAAGCTGTACTATGGCTCCCTCATCAAGAGAGGAAGAAGATGTTAAAGTTTTGGAAGTGACCTCTGCCAACATATCAGTTGGTACTTTAGTAGTCATAAGGTATCCACAGGCTGTGCCTGCAACTTAGGTTTTGTTTGTGTTTGTCTTTTAGTTGTTATCCGATTTCTATACACCAAAAGGCCGACTTTGTTGCCTGGGGGTAACAAGTATATGTTGGGGATGAACTATTTACCCACGGATATGCCACCACATCATATCTTACTTCTGAAGTGCTTGCTGGTTGTGTAACGGTGAGGTTGGTAGATTTATTCCAGTATTCGTGTGTTGAAGTGCCCTCAGAACGTACAATATTAACTGCGGCAGAGCCTGACACATGGGTTCCATCCGTTGCTGCACCAGCTGCCGCCGTATTTCCTGTAACAAGATGAGATGTACCACCAGTAATATCGTTTGCAGAAACCGAGACAAGATAAGGTGTCCATATTAATAACAAGGTAGACGAAGTAGTTTTGGGGGTTATTGTCACGCTCATGCCATAAACGCTAACTTGAGCTGGATCGGTGAGTGCATGGCTAGTACCCGCAGTTACATCATACGTTGCAGAAACTATCTGCCTGATGTTCATAGAACCCACACCAGCCAGCACGTTAATACCACCAGCAGTAGACCCATCGTGTATTCTTAAAGTCTTATCATCGGATACATAGGTGAGTTCACCGATAGCACCCGTAAAGGTTTCGTGGTCAGACGCATCTCCACGCCTGAGTTGTACTTGTTTAGCCATTTATAGGCTCCTAAAATTGAGGGAGGTTGTTAGTTAGTTGTTATCCGATTTCTATGGCATATAAGTGCCCAACATTGGGGCTGTAACGTATTGTTGAGTAGGTTCCTGTCACCGCATTTTGTAACGCTAAACCAAACTTCATAGCCACACCCGCTGTTCCCGATGTTGCTATATGTTGGAGGCAAGTATGTTGATATATGCGGTCTTGTGTACTCATATTTGCAAAGCCATTTGAACCATAGCGTAACTGTGTACCATCCATAGTTGCACCTAAAGTAGAAACCGTATGGTTTTGATATAAAAGCAAGTACGCAATCGCTGTGCCAACGTCAACCGAGTAACATTCTGTTCGTGCACCTGCTAATAGCAGTATGTTGCTTCCTGTTTTCTTAGGTGTTATAGATATCTCTATATCCATAAACTCAGGTACATCAACTGATGAAATAGAATAGCCCCCTTCTGTGAATCCTGTAGGAGTTGCCCCATCATGTTGCACTATCTGCCGTATACTCATTGCATCAACACCCGCATACTGCAAAGCACCTGTGAGTATGTTCATGTCTCCTGAAACACCACCACTTAAAGTAGTTGCTCCAGTGACTCCAAGTGTATCGCTTAAAGTAGTTGCTCCAGTGACTCCAAGAGTATCGCTTAAGGTGGTAGCTCCAGTGACTCCAAGAGTACCTGTAGTAGACAGGTTGCCATCCTTATCAACGCTGGCTTTCACAGCGTCTGCACTATCAGTCCAGTTCTGTAAGTTTGCGGTTTGACTTGCGAGACCTTTTACAGTTACCCCAACAGTGCTTGTTGAATCTGGTTGTATGGGTTGTGCAAGGATATCTCTAGCAACACCAAAGTTTCTCACAGTAATGTTATTAGTTCCACTTGCAGGAGCCGACCCGAAGGTAAGAGTAGTGGCAGATATCGTAAAGTCAGTTGTAGGTTTCTGCACAACACCATCAATATCTACAACATACATATCAACATCTGTTGAAGCGGGGTCGGGTGAACTTAGTGTGAAATCTGTTTCAACAGTATCACCACTGAATGACCACTTTTGAGGGACACTGATGGCATCATTATATAAGGATAATCCATCTACATATTGTTTAGTAACAGCATCAAGTGCTGCTGTGGGAGTGCCTACATCTTTAATTCGGGTATCCTCAGCATCCCAGGTGTTATCTGCAAGATCCTTACTGAGAGCGTTGGTTGCTCCTGAGTCTTCAGCTTCCTGCGTGATATATAAGAGACCCAACACAGCATTATCTAGGTCAGACTCAGTGAGCACTGAACCGTTGGCAAAGTCAGCAATCTGTGCTTGATAGTCAGCTTTAGTCTTAGGGGTGACTCTTTGTACTAGAACCACAGTCCCACTACCAGGAGCTGACGTAAAGGTGACCTGGTTTGTACCAGTATCTATGGAGTATCCAGTAGATTGTAAGACACCATCTAGGTATATCTTAATGTGCTCACTAGATAGATAGTCAAATGTTATTGCGAAAGATGCTTGACCTGTAGAGGTGTATCTATCGTAGCTATAAATTGCCATAAGTTATTCCTTATTGATTCGTAAGTGCTAGGAGTTCTTCGTAGGATCGTCCAGTTCTCCTAGCCTGTTTAATCAGGAGATTTATCTCATCTCTCTGACGCACATCAGGGAACTCTCGGAGCATCTGCGAGAAGGCTTTTGCTCTATACTTGGACAGAATCTTGTTTATCTCTCGAACACGAGGGCTGTTCTCTAAGCCTTCAATGGCTTCGTAGGGTAATTTCTTGTAATCTCTTGACTTTAGAAGACGGGTCATAGCTTGACGGAAGGTCTTACCATTTAGTTTTACAGACCCATGTAGTTCTAACCAACGGTCATACGCTGATTGTCCTGAGTCATTCATATATGCTCTAAGTTCAACACCATTCTTCTCTGAGCGAGGTGAGCTGAACCCATGACCTATCTGAGCAAGTTCTTTCTTCAAGACATCGCTTGTTGTCTCTGAGTAGTCAAAGGGTGATATGAAGTCTGGGCCAAGTGCTCCCTGCTTCGTAACCACCTCACCAAACAGATTACGTCTTGGGGGTGCATCTTTAGAATAGAAGGGCAACCTAGATTTGATTGTATCTAGCATAGTCCTGATATCTTTGTGCTCATCATCTATAGAACGATTTGCTTGAGAGAGAACATTAGGTACAAATGAACCTACGGTACTTCTTGCCCACGAACCCATGAATCTATCAGGGTTAGACAAGGCATTAGATACACGGGTCATTCCTGTTAGATAGGTTTTATCTGTGAGGTTCTTAGCCATTGCGACCAGCAAAGCCATGCCAGCAGCTTCAGTTTCATCTCGTGTTGTCTCATCGCCATTCGCATAGATATCTGCAACATCTGCCATGATTCCAAAGAAGGATGAGTAGGGATCAAGTCTGCGGAATGATGTGTAGGTATCCCCTATCTTTACAGAGTAAGGTTTCCACCCAGAATCTTCTAAGACTTTTCGTTTGTTTCTATCAGAGGGGCCACCACCTGTTATCTTACCCTGCAACGCCAGCATATAACCACTGGTGAGAAGTGCTGAACCTGTCATTAAGCGACCAATCGCATCTGCTTTAACAGTGGGATCTGCACTGAATAATTCTTTACGCAAGATATTGAATCCCTCACGATTAGAGAAGGATAACGCACCAAGGGGTGTTCTATCTATAACGTGTTGGATGATGTTTGCAGGTGTTCGCACGAACGGTACAACGAGGCGTACCAGTGGATTATTGTTTGCAAGGTCTGAGACACCTTTACTAATACTTATGAATGTTCCCCTATCTTTGGATAGTGGTGTAGTAAAGGTCATATCCCTAGCGTGTTTGAGTGCTTGTTCGGCTAGAGGACTTATGTTAGCCATCTCCCAGTCAATATAGTGACTCTGTGCAGCCACCCGATTGAAGCTCCCATCCTCTTTAGCAAGAGACCCTCCAGGTTCAGCAGTTTCCCCTATATCTTTTAATATAGGATTCTTTTGCCGTTCCAACCCAGCTAGTAACTGAGCGTCACTCATCTCTAGGGCTTGTTTGTATACCTTTTGTCTGGTGTAGAACTGCCCATCATCAACAATTCGATTGAACTCAGTGTCCACAAACTCAGCAATAAGCCTTGGGTTTGTTATCCCGTCAGCTATCGCTTTCTCTGCTAGACCCGCTTTCATTGAACTTCGATAATTAAGTTGCTTGAACACTTCATCAACAGCCATAAGTGATCGGCTAGGTGCTGTAACAACATTACCCAATGCTTTTGCTATAAAGTGAGCAGCTTCAACACCTACCGTACTTTCCAACATACGCTTCTCTATCATTGTATGTGTGATGGCAGATTGACTGTATCCCCGTTCACCTGTGCTACTTGTGAGTTCATCAAGTTGTGCTTTATTTTCACAAAACGCTTTCCAGCCCTGACCCAGTGCGTCATCAATGCTTTGAGCCAGATAGACGTATCGCTTGAGTTGTTGTGCTGCTCCACTCATATCTCCAGTGATAGCTCGCCCTATGGCTTTCTCAAGCGGTGATATTGTAGTAGTTAATACCCCAGACAATGCGTTTACTGCTTGAGTTTGTGGCCCAGACAGAATAGCGTTCATCCAGTATTCGATTACTGATTTACCAAAACCACCTTTTTGACTGTGTACCTTTAAGGCTTTCGCTGGGTTTACGTCATAAGCCATCATAAACAGCCTGGCATCCTTCTGGATAGCAGCAAGCCCCCCATGTGCTTCAATAATATCATCTACTTGTTTTGTATCTTTTAATACTTGTTCAAGTTCATCCACCGTAAGTGTGCGAGGTAGTTTCGTATTGGATGCGTGGTGTAGATTTAATGCACGACCAAACTCTCCACTAACCCTACCATGAGCGATATCTATTCTCTGTGCATCAGTCTTCGATTTAAGATAGCGAATAGCTCCCGCCCTATCCATTTTTGTACTGTTTGGGTCTGCGAAGGACTTCGCTGCTTCATAGGTTTTCCCTAGAAACCGTAGTGAGGTTTCCACTATAGCAACTCGGTTCATCGAAATTTCACGAATTTGTTCTGCGTCTTCTCTTGCGAGATTTTCTACATCAGTTACTTCGCTTTTAGAGCCTCGTGCTATCTTACCTGATTCTTCTAAAAACTCTTGTGTTTTGGGGGCCTCTGAAAGTTGCACCGCATGGCTTACGGGGACTTTGTTTTTTCGTTGAAGTGCTACGGCAGTTTTAACACTAATTCGATGAGCATTTACTATATCAGTTGCTTCATCTAGCGAACTATCAGAAAAGGTCTTCTGGATACCTTCTAGTTCATCTATAGAAAGTTTATCTATCGCTCCGTATAATTCATCTGGATCTTCAATACGACTCAATCGCTCTATCGGTGTTAAGTCTGCATCAGGGACTTCATCTACTTCTTTAACAACAACGTCATCTACAACTTCATCAGCATCTTTAACGACACCTTCAGTAACTTCATCAGCTTCTTTAGTAAGGGCTTTTGTTGCATCATCAGCAGCATCTCTAGCAACTACATCTTCAAAGCCTTTAGCTGCTGCATCCATTGTGATATCATCTTGTTTCTTACCTCGGATATCTAACTTACTTCCTGATTTTATGGCTCGGAAGCCAATCATCAGACCATCTATAGCAAACCCAAGACCAATACCTTCGATCATGTTCTTTAAGCGACCTTCAAACTCTGAGTCACTCTCATCGGCTGCCATCCACTCAAAAAAGGGATTCTGTAAGGCAGGGAACTCTTGTAACAAGTTAGAGAGGCGTTGTTCATGTGCATCAAACACAGTGAAGTCTGCAACAGCACCTGCGGTTCCGTACTTAATAAATTCACCACCCCTTGCAAGAGCAAGAGCAGTTAGCTTACGGTCAGCGTTCTGTGCCTTAACAGCAGCCTTAGCAACTTTACCAGCATGAAGACCACCACGACTTGCGAGACCTGTGAGTTTACCTAAGCGTCCCGCCCATGCGAGACCTCCAACTCCAGGTGCAGCAAAGCCAGCAGTGAACTGTACAAGTGTTTCAATAGCAGAGCCTGCAAAGGATTCTGTAGGATCAATGATATCGTCAGTTTCGTAGATGTCATAGTTCACACCAGGTATGATGTTACCTACTTCAATCGTATTTTCTACGGCTCCTAAGACACCTCTACCGATACCTTTACCGATATCTCCAACTGTTCCCCAGAAGCCCAGTTCTTCTTCTTGTTCTTGTTGGAGCATTTCTGGAGTTTGACTCTGTAAACGTGCTTGCTCCTCGGCAGCAAAGTTTTCAAAGTCTATTGTATTGTAATCAAACGGCATTAACGTCTCTCCTGGAGTAATCTATATTGGTATCTGATAAATTCCTCGTTACCTACTTTGTATGACTTCCCTTCGGGGAGCATTTCATACACTTCATCTATATGTGCTTTCCCCTCTGGTGTTTCTACATATTTAAGGAAATCTTCAGCACTTTTTTGGTTATCTATAAGAAGGAAGTATTTAGGGTTCAGTTGTTCGTCCGTAATATCAAAAGTTAATGCACCTTCTTTCCACGCAACATCATCCACCTCACCCGCATACTTTCGATTTTTAATTTCCTCTCTCGATGCCCCTACCACAGCTTTACCATAAACATAATCCCACATAAGTTTTGGCTCAATCATGGTGACAGGACGGCCAGTGAGACCACCACCCTTCCAGCCAGTAGTAGTAGGAGGACTCTGAGCAGTAGCTTTCAAAGCGAACTTATACAGGTCTGGAGACTTCTCTTGTAGTTTCAGTAGTTTTTCTTGACCATTTAATCCTGTCATATCCATTGCCTGTATTTCTTCTCTAACATCAAACAGATGGGTATCCCATACCCACATTGATGGGACAGCTTTGAACATCTCAGGCTCTGGTGTACTATCAAGTTGCTCTTTCAGGTATTCTTCACGGGCCTTCTTAGCTTGTGGTGTTAGAGCTTCGCCAGTAAAGACAGCAGGCTCTGTTCCATCAGGATCTGAAGGTGTTAGATCATCTATGAATTTTCTAGCTTCGACTCTAAAGAGTGTATCCACTTCCTGAGACATCTCGTGGGGTTTTGTGGATGCTTTTACGGGGTCAGCCTGAACAGCAGCATAGGCAAGCCTATCATAAATAGCCTCTAACCCAGGTCTAATATCGTCAAGCGTTTCTTCACTTGTTCCGCCTTGCCGTAAAACCTCAACCGTATCTTCTAATTCTTTTAAGAATGGTTTACGATCCGAACTTAAACTGCGTACACTTCCATAGAGGTTTTCTTCAGTAGGTTTATTAGCTTTGCGAGATAGTGCGATGCTTGCAGCGTTCTGGCTCACTTCAGGATCAGCTATTAGTTCATTAACTCTTGCTTCATCGCTGGGGTTCAGTGTGCCAGGCTTGGTAACAAGGTCAAGTAACTCTAATGTTTTCTCTCTATCATTGGGGGTAGCTTGCTGTCCCTGCCAGGTCTTCAACTGAGCGAAGGCTTGCATAGTGGCTTTATCTAATAAATCTTCATCAATCTTTAAGTCTTTTCCAAAAAGCGTTGTTGATTTACTTAGTTGCTCTCGGATTTTCGCTTGCCATTCTTTAGATTGGAAATTGATATCTGCTGTGTCTTCTAAAGACAGATACCACCCGTCTAGTTCTGTTGCGGTGGCTTTCTCAATTTTTTCTTTTTCTTCTGTGTCTCTAGCAATTTTACGCCTTTTTGCTGCATCGAGCGTCCTTTCACCTTGCTTCACTAACTCAGTAAGTTCATTACGATAGGTATGACCAAAGGAAGCTGTGCCTATCTGTAGTTTACTTAACTGAGCGAGAAAAATGTTGGCGTGATCTTCGTCCCCAGTAAGTTCCACTAACTCCAAGTAACGTACTTCGGCTGCTTCAAATAATTCTTTATGTCCAGGAGCACCAGTATTCAACCTGTGGGCATCTATTATCTCTGTGGCATTAGACCAAGTAGCTTGATTACCTTCACTCTCATCAAACTGAATACCCATAAGGGCTTCTGAAAGATTATCTACAAGATCATCACTGTTCTGTTGGGCTGTACGTTGTGCAATAGCTTCGCCTACACGATTCTCAAAGGCGTTCCTAATGGGCTGAATGGTCTCGTTGTAAGCTGTAGCAGCGTATATACTATCAATGCCATTAGCATCCGAAAACTCTTGGAGCACTTGGTCTACTGTAAGTGTAGATCCTATTTGGCTGAGTTCAGGAAGTTTTGCATATAGAGTTTTACGAGCCTCTCCAGCCAAGCGTTTACCAGCAGCCTCTAGCAGAGCAACCTTAGCCCAAGGTGATGCACCTTCAGGAATGACACCCTTCTTTTGGAGACCTATGAAGTCTCTCTTAGAAGCAGCCCTGAGTTCATCAATGGACATCTTGCTGGCTGCTAGGTTCATTGCTGCTGCATCTTCAGCTTTATCACGTTCCTCAAACTTCTTTAAGGTGGGACTTAGACCCGCAAGAGCACTCCCGATATCTTCAAGTTCACTGCGAGGTGCTATGAATTGCTTAGGAGCATTGTACTGGTCAAAGATTTGTTGTTGGGGTTGTAATGCTTTAGATGGCAGGAAGTCCTGCTGTTGTTGTCGTTTAGCCATTAGTTATCCTACTGGGGGTTTATTAGAACGCCATAACCAGGGGTGTTGTACCTTGTCTGTTGTCCAGGTGATAGATAAGGAGCACCCTGCCAGCCACCTGTAACAACTGCATCTGGGTCAGGGATATCTGCAAAGTAATCACCAATAGTTCCACCAATCCTAAGAGCAGCACCTAAGAAACTTGGACGTTGTGCTGGCATGAACTGTAGGTCTTCAATGCGACCCTGAGTACCTATACGGATTGCTTCAAGTTGATCCGCAGTGTTATCTTCTTTCCACTCTAGGTTACTTCGGACATTGGTTGTGTAGAACAACTCTTGTCTCTCAAAGTCATCTAGCATTGCTTGTACAGATTTACCTGCTACGCCTGCTTCACCAGCAGCTACCGCACCCATTGCTTGTGCTCTACGAGATTGACGAGATACCTGTGAGATTTCCTCAGCAGCAGCTTGACGGTCTTGTTGCATACGCTTGTAGGCTTGACCTGTTTGTAACCCATAGTTCTCTAAGGCTCTTTCAGTGCCAAGTTCTTGACGCTGGCGATTCATAGCATCTTGAGCTTTTGCTTGTCGCTTTTGTCCTTGGTACTGGACGGCCGTAGATGCTGCCATAAGAGCTACTGTTGGGCTGCACATATTAGTTTATCCTTACAAATTCAATAAAGGGACGATTTTCAACACCGAATTGTTCGTGTCGATTGATGAACTTAAACCCTAACCACCTCAGCCACTTGATGTGAACTGTGTTCCGTTCATCTACATAATTGAACAACATCTCATATTTATCATGGAGCTGCTCAAGCCAATGTTTACTTTCTCTCAGGAACTGAATAGATATGTCTTCAATACCATCAGTACCTAATAACCACACCACACCGACTCCAGGTTCAACTTCACCTGAGCCAAACATGGCAACTGGTGTATCACCTACAAGTACAGTTCTGGGGTTATCTGAGTATATGAACCCAGAGACCATAGCATCCAGTGGTTCTTCACCATTCATCGCCAGTATCTCCCTGCGGTCATCCTCTCGGATGTTCTCAGCGATTACATGGCAATCATTAAGGACACTAGGACGTACACTACCACTCAAAGCCCTATTCTCTTTCCTCTAGGAGACCACTCAAGTTCAAACTCAGCACTCATAAGAGCAGAGGGGAGTGGTGTATCATTCTTTACTACAATAGACGCTTGGTCAGCCTTGGAGTATACAGGGAATCTATATTCACCTGATTCAATAGGAATAGAACCAACAAGCATCTGGCCAGAACCTAAGACTCTACCAGTAAAGTAATGTGTACTTGTATCTCTATAGTCGGGTGTCACTTCCACTTGGAAGAATCCAGTATCTGCAAAGATAATATTTCCATATCTAAGTTGTACTCGACCATCTGCAATTACAGCATAGCCACCTGTTTGTGTTTGTTGTTTTAATGTGACATCAGAGAATGTATAGGACATCTCATAGGCTTCACCCACATAGAACTCAACGGCATCTAAAGCTGCTGTAATAAGGTCATAGTCATCTGTTTCTGTAGCTGTTGAAAGATCGCCATAATCTACCGATGTAGAAGCGGTCTCAGTAACTGAACCACTATTCTCTGTATTATGAAGTGTATCCTTGACCACCACGGTAGCGGAGCCATCTGTCTGAGTATCCACAGGGATTCTAACGCCTGCTTTGGTGATAACCTCAATGTCTCTACCTGGAGACTTCTCATAAGGTAACGTAATAGTCTTATTAGTAGTAGTGGGTGTATCTACACGCCTATCTAATCGACTCACATAAGTAGAACCTACGTCAGCCTTCCCCAGTTCAAAAGCCAGCTTCTCAATGAATATACCTTGAGTCCTCTGGACAACCATGTAGAGGTCTGTATCAATAAAGTCGATACCTAGAACTTCTACATCTGTACCCAGCGTGAACCTATGCCATGCACTTTGTAATCTCTCAGTACCTTGGTTGTACCAGTTGTATACATAGATAGCATCTGTATCACCATCTACTTGACATACTAGAACATTCTCGTGGCTTGCTACGGTCATCCTGGATATGTTACCTGTCATATACTTCGGCACATGAGCAGAGATATCTGTACCCTCAAACATATTTTCAACAGATGATGATGGGTAGTATTCTCGAACACCACTGTAGTCACCACGATCAAACGCAAAGAAGATAGAAGATCCCACGAGCGCAGGCTCACAGTTCCGTAGACACCCATAGGTAGTCGTTGGAGCAATAGAGACAGTCTTAGGGGTCAGTGTTGTGCCTCCCTGTAGAGCGAACTGAGCGTCCTCTGAGAACAGCATCAGGTTTTCTACCATTGGGACAGCATGGCGTAGAATTGAGACTCGCCTGCTTGCTACAGCAACATCTATAGGAGCTGTGTCTAACATATCAATTATTGTTGTACGCCAGAAGTTAAAGAACTCTCCAGCTTCTGTCATGATAACATTTTCGCTTGCTAAGAAACCTAAGCGGTTCTTAAACAGGAACATATCGTTTATTGTTTCACCTATGAAAGTGGGGTTAGGTTCAGTTAGTAAGTCACCAACCTGTCGCTCTCCCCAACCAAAGGCACTGTAGTCATAAGTATCATGGTCTGTTCCATCGGCTTCCTTAAAGACAAATGTACTGTCAGCCTGCCTGATAAGAATATGAGGCATTGTTGAAGCATCAAACTTGAGCGCACTGGCAACACCTGGTTCTGCACATTCTTCCCATGTACCTTCACCAATACTGCCAGATGCACCTGTAGTTACAAACTTTACATAGTAATCATCAATACCATCTGTGGGATCACCCTCAATTTTAAGAATCATTCCATCTTTTGCGAAGGTGGGTAAGTCGGTGAACTTCTGGGCAGTACCTTTGAAGGTTTCTATGTATCCATTGCCCTTTGAAAAGGAAGCACTGATTGTGAAGTCAGACGCAGCAGATAGATATATTACAGAACCCGCAGTTGAAGAAGTAATACCTGTATCATCCGATATCGAAACCTGTAGAGCTGCTGCATCGGCTGTTAAATCCCCCGTTGCAGTTCGGGTGTTACTTCCACCACCATTGACTAGGACTTCATAAGTACCACTGTTATGTCCTTGTTTAAGGAACACAAGAGCTTCATAAGTATTCACCGAAGAAGGTGTAGAATCCGCAGCCATAGCCACGGGTATCTCAGTGTTCACAATATAAGTGACATCAGAAATTGTAACAGCCCTAAAAGCTGTATCTGCATTAGATGTATTTAGGTATGTGACACCATCTGGGGTATCTACAGTTTCCTCATTTAAGTTCTCTAAGTCGAATACTTTAATCGTATCATCCCTTAGAATTAAAGAGTATCTCTCAGTCGTATCTCTGTTAATGGTGTGTACAAAAGTCTTACCTGAAGTAGTAATACCTGTATTTATATGGTGTTCTGTGGGTAATCTTTTAGTTAATCCCTCAACAATACTGGGGTATGCGTTCTCCTGAGCATTACATTGAGTTGCATATCTCAAGGAATCAGGTTGTTGCGATACACCATTGATAAGGTTTGGAATCGACTTAGTAGTTAGCATTATCCTCTACTCACTCTATTTATGACACTGGAACGGTCTATGATACGAGCAACATCGAAGTTATCAAAGATGCTGTAATCTGCGGATTCCATTTCGTACTCCCTGAGTGCAATAAATGCTTGCTGTTCATCACCCCTTGTAAACATGGAGTGCTTCTCTGAGCCAACCAAGCGGTCTTGGTAGATACGAGCAGCTCGGATCATGATGTAACGCCTAGCGTTCTCAGGCATATCTGTGAAGTCCAGTAGATAGACCACTGTGTACTTCTTAGTTGCTGTAATCGTGTATGTAAGTTTCTTACGGTTGTAGAGTTTAGTTCCTCGGATAACTATATCGTAATTAGAATCTACGTTAGAATCCTCTAGGTCTACTCTGGCAATGTTTGTACCTATAACCACCTGGTTATCAGAGTTAGGAGTCAGAGGAACATCCCTCTCTGTATTGAAGTGCCAACCCGCAGATTGAACTTCTCTTGATACTTCATCAAGGATGGATTCTGCTAGACTGACATCGGCTGTAAGAGAGCCAGATAAGGAGTTTATAGGTGCTTCTCCGACAGCACTTAGGATTGTGTTAATCGCATTGAGTTTAGTCGTTGAGGCGAGTGCCATATAAGACTCCTTAAATTAAAAAAAGGATTGACCCCTCAAAGAGAGGCCAACCCCAAAAGTATTCTCAAAAACTAGGGATTAGCTAGATTTAAGACCTACACAAGCACCTGCTCGGAGGTAGTTGTGACCCATTGCATACTTAGCAACCATCAAAGTACCTTGGTTTTGCACCAAGTAATCAGATTCGATTGCAAGATCCATGAGCTTAACAGTACCGATACCACTGCGGTGGAATACAACGCCTTGGTAATTAGAGAAGTCAGTACCTGAGTAGCCTTCGTTAGAATCAGCATTAGTAGCACCCGCATCGTTAAATGGAGCGTTGCGTACTGAAGTTGAACCAAGGACAGTATCTACTGTACCTGAACCATCATCATCTTCATCGGCTGTAGGAACGTGGTTACTCATAAAGCAATTCACACCAGCAACTCGGATGGTTTGACCACCACCTTGAAGGACTGAAGCACCTGGGCCATAATCTTTGTTCAATACAGCAGCAGCAGTGTCAGCACCACCAGCAGATTTAAGAACCGCATAGAATGACGCAGGTGTTAGGACGCAGAAACGATCACCCATAGGGATGTTGTTTACGTCCATTGTTTTAGCAGCATCAATAATACCATCAATGATATCATCACCAGTTGTGCCACCAGTGGATATTTCAGTACCACCTGTGTTACCAAGAACATCAGTAGTATCATGAGCACCAGCAATAGCTGAACGGATAACCGCTTTGTCAGCGTGGTTAGCTAGAGCATAACCGAGTTCTGAAGCATAAATGCTACGAACATCATAGTGGTTCATTGCTTCATCAATGTTTGCGATAAACGCTGAAGCTACAAGTAGGTTATCAATATTAATTACTCGCTCGGAGTGGTTAATAGCTGTACCTAAGATCTCATCCCCAGGAGCGTGGTAGCCAGCAGTTGCTGTACCAGTCAATGGGAATTGAGCCGATTTACCGCTAGTAATAGTTCTAACGGTGTGGAGAGGCATCATGACGTTGCGTTCTTCAAACGCTGCCAAGACCTCCAATATGTTCGCACATAGTCGCTAATTATGTACCGCCCGAAGGCTGCTATCAGTCACCTGATAGATCAGACCATATCATCACCCACAAGGGGTGCTATGCACTTCGACTGGGCTTCCAGTCTACTTCCTTTCGGAATGGTCGTTGCACCTTCCTGCTTTCGCAGGCTTGGCTCAGGATTGTCTACTAGAGATGTTCCCTGAGTTCACATAGTTCTTCAATGATTATTGCTAACCAAGGGGGCAAAGTTGCTCTCACCCGAAAAAGTCTTGAGGAATAGTTCAAAGTTATCTGAACCTCCCTGATTAAGACCGAGGCGTGATTCTGTCATATTTGACATATCAAGTCTCCTTTACAGTTAAAGTTAAAGTTACGACAAAAGATTGACGTTCGATCTCAAAGTTCTGCCACCTTGAACTGTCCAGTTGTCCACCTCAGTGGGCTGCGTCTTCAGCGTTGTCTTCTGTTGGGATTTGTACGTCCCCAGCAAACCATCCTTCAGGAAGGTCTACCGAGTTTCCAGAAAGTTCCCATGAGGAACCATTCCAGTAATAGACATGACCCCGTACATCAGGGCCAAGTCTCAGTAACCCGTCACTTGGGTGGACGAATACGACTCGTGAACCTCCGCACCCTGTCAGCCCAAGCATCACGATAACGCTTAGGGACAGTAGGAGCATCAATGGCTTTAGTCGGTTCATTCGCTTTCTCCAAAGCTACGGGAATTAAGATTTTGAAAAGTGCTGCAATAGCACTAATGATTGCTGCCCACATTACTCAGTGGACTTTAGGTTCATTCGAGCACCAGTGTATCCAAGTGCAACAAGAGCAGAAGCTACGAGTGCAATTACTTGGTTCCATGGGCCATCTGAGGGAATGTAACCAGAAGCTACAGCACCACCTACTATAGTAGCAGCAGCACTTAGCCAAAATTCAGTTGTTTTGTATCCAGATTTCATAAGTAGTCCTTTATTGAGTTAGGTTAGACACATTAAGACGATTTTCTACATCAGAACGATAAGCAGGATCTTTAGCATAACGAGGGTCACGCATAGCAGCAGACACCTGTTGCCAACTTTGGAAGCCACTGGTTGAATCTTTGCCAGCGTTTCCTTGAACAAGATGGGGTGTAGTTCCATTTGCCTGAGCATATCTTGCAGACAAACCTCGTACAGCCATCATCACAGCATTAGCATCACCAGAGTCTACAGCATTATCGAAAGATGTAATCTCAGCATCAGTGAAGTTCTCACCAGCCCAATCGACCATCTCATTATAGTTGTCCTGTCCTCCGACTTCAGCGAACACTGTGTTTTGTTGTTGTTCTACTAGAGCACGTTGTCCTTCAACATAAGCCCTAGCGATATCCTGTGGGATACCTGCGTCCTTCTCTAATCGGTCATAAGACTCCTCAGATAACTCACCATGCTCCATAAACTCATCAGAGTACGGTGCAAGATACTCGGTGGTGAGACCAGTCGCTTCTTCAATGGTTCCTTCTTGGGTTTCCTCGGACGTATCCGCAGGCTCTCCACCCATTCTCGATTCGAGTTCACCATAGGCTTGCGCCATATCTTCGGGTGAATTGAATTTCTCAGGGAGCCATTCGGGTCGTTCCGATACTTCCCCCGCTTGATCCATCGGGTTTTCCGCAAGTGATTCCTCTGGTGCATCAGCACCTGTTATTCCGCTATCCATCTGTATTCGGTCTGCCATTATTCAGCCTCCTGTGTTGCTTCTAATTGTTGTGCTGCTATATCTATAGCTTGCCCCCCGAATTGCTGTACTACTGCGTCTTGTTGTTGTTGTTGCATTTCTGCCATGAGTTCTTCTTCAGACTTAATGAGTCCTAGAGTATCTATTCCAAGAGCTGTTGCTCTGCGTTTAATGTATTCTCGTAGATTCACAAACTGTCCTATTGCTTCTGGCCCAATGGTCTGAGCCATACCTTGTAAGAAGAAGTCTAATCGGTTCAGGTCATTGCCACGACCCAAGGCTTCTATCCCTGTAATTATAGCGGGTGATATGAATTTCTTAGGTAATTTTGGTAATTTCTTTTTCTTCTGTAATCTGGTCATCATTCGGTTTACCAAAGGTAACTGAAGTTCCTGACTTAGAAGACTGAAGGCTCCACCTAGTTGTCTTTCGATTGATTGAGTGACCAAGCGGATTTCTTCTGCTGTAACTCTCTCTGCTCTACGGACGGTGGACTCCGTTAATAGAAACGCATAAGCCAGCCTATCTGTAATCGTTTGTGCCGTTTGGTGAGCGATAGAGAGATCTGCGGATTTCTGAGACTGTAATACCGTAACATCTTGAGCACTCCCTTCAACGATAGCACCATTGGCAGACTTAGCGAGGGTTCTAGCACGAGTAGTTCCATTAGGATTCACCATGAATAGAATCTTACTGGCTGCTGCTGCACCCTCTACGATTGATTGGGTCAGTCCTTCAAGAGACTTGAGGTCTCCAAGGTATTGTTCAACATAACTGCGACCCCAGTTCTCTCCTTCAACCCTGTACATTCGTAAAGGTAAGAAGGGGACTTTATCTTCTGGGTATACGCCATGTGACCCTGGAATCTCTACATCACCAATAGATTGGTACACACTGTACTTACCATCGGGTTGTTTATGGATACAGGTGTAAACATCTACACTATCATTACTTATAGAATCCGAGGGGATCATCGCTTGAATTTCTTGAGACAAGGCCAGAGGACTTACGGATTCTTTTGTAACCATGTGAAGTGGATTACCCATAGGATCACGTTGGATAACATAGCGAGTCATGGGGAAGACTCTAACACCACCCTCATCTGGGAAATGTAATAGACAATTACCAGCAATGATAAGGTGTTTTAGAGCCTCAAACAAAGCTACTCGGACATTGTTTACTTCAACCTCTTTCATGACAGCCTTCTCAATGGATGCCAGAGATTGTTCGACTTCACTCTTGATCTCAGGAGCACCCTCAATTTGCTTGAGTGCCTGGTCATCGAGCACCAGTCGGAAGAATGGGGAGTTGGGGGGTAGGAGGCTTAATAGTAAAGAACTTGCAAGATTATTGACTCCTCGCGCCCCAGTCCCGTTATACGGACAAGCAAATTTCTGGTGACTTGTTGTTCCCTCGTTGGGTATGACAGTGGGGAGAGTCAATCGACTACAATCCCTAGCACGTTCCAAGAAGGAATAACGCTTTGTCTCTAGTTCTGTATACAAGCCTTTGGCATTTTTCATAGTTTAATATCCAACATTAGCACCAGAGCCACCACCAACATTATCTGATAGTCGAATCTTAAGCATACTTGTGCCTTTTCTCTTAGCTCGTTGGGAGTAACCATGAGTCTCTCTACGCCTTGCCTCAGTAGCATCACCTGAATCAGCCATCGTTTCTGCTGTAGGAGCAGGGGGTGGTGGCGGTGGAGGGGGAGGAGGAGGCGGGGGTGGGGGTTTAGGGCTGCGGCCAATGCACATAATTATCTCTCCAAGATGTTATCCGATTGCTCTTTAAGGATAGACATAAGATGTTCTACAACTGACCTTTGACCAGCTTTGAAGAATATCTCACGCTCTGTATCTGTAAGAGCAGGTGTTTGTATTGGGAATTGCGAGTCCAACCACTCGGTTAATTCGGGCAAAACCACGGGAGTTTTCTCATATACTTGTCCCTTATCCATTTTCACCGTCCTTCTTAGCTTCTACATACGCACCCAGCAGGCACACATAGTTCACAATATCTACACAAGTATCCCTAAAACTTTCATCGGATACCTTGAACTCACCTGATTCTGCGAATGTAGATAACCTGCTGAACTTGTCTGTAAGCCTTACCAAGAACCCACGTTCAGTCGTGCATATTCCCATAGACTCACACCTCGTAAAGTTAGCAAAGGGATGTGTACCTTTATTACCCGCATAGTCTGAGTTCTTGGCTTTCGATAGTTCCCTTGCTTCATTACATATTTCCTCATGGAACTTTAAGTATTCATCTCGTGACATTCTGGTGTCCATAGATTGACCTCCTTAGTCTTCTTATTGTATTCTCCATGCCTTAGAATCCTAGCAACCCTTGCTTGGATCAGAGCATCTTCTTCTGTTAGTCCTACCTTCTCATAGGCAGCAACAACCTCTATCCAGTCCCCATCCTTGAGAACCTTGATAGCGGTCTTAGGGCCAATCCCAGGACAGCCACTGTAACCGTCTGTAATATCACCAGTTAGGGCTTGAGTGAGGTGGGTTCTGTTGGCTTGCTCTAGGGATATCTCCATGATCCCATCTTCAGGATGTCCAGGGTTGTATAACTTACCTGGGATGGTCTTCATGTCCTTATCTTCAGAGACAATGATCTTATCTGTTTTATCCTTGGGGTCTGTTGCCAGTATCCCCATGACATCATCAGCCTCTAAGGTATCCCACAATGCGGTCTTGTAAGTTTCCGCTACATAATCTCTAAGTACAGGGTATACCAAGGGTTTACGTTTACTTTTGCGGTTGTGCTTGTATGTGGGGAGGACTTCCTTGCGCCAGTTTGCGTGGTCAGTCAGGGTGATTATTAAGTGGTCAGCTTCTAGGTGTTCCTTGATATCTGTCAGCCAAACATCAACTCTTTCTTTAGCTATCTTAGCATCACCATGTAGTGTCCATACATCATCCCCCCAATCCCATGCTTCCTCTACTGCTGATGACTCAGCGTATAAAAGAATATCTCCATCAATCAATAGAGTCCGTTCCATCGTGGATATCTCCTGCTTCTGCGGCCATCCTTGCCATTGCAAGTAGGCCTAGTATTGCGTGGTATGCTCCCCCTAAACACATGATTACATCATCCTCTTTAGTGCTCCTCCGACTGGCTGCAACAATCACAACCTCATCAAACCTTTTGGTCAGTTCAGCAACCAATGCTTTAGTTGAGAAGTATTCTATTGATTCCATAGGTAGTTGATCCTCTTGAGGTTCTTTAACTCATCCACTAATGCAGTTCGTTTTGCTGATTTCTTTGGGTACTTCAAGATCTGTAGTAGTATAACTGCTTGCGGTAATTTTTCCTTGAGGAAGGGGAGAACTTCTTTAATACAATTCCTTGCGGTCTCGCCTGTGCAGTACCACTCGTATGCTTGGCGATGTCCCTCCTTAGTGTTGGTTCGTTCTCTTACAGTTCCGCCAAATAATTTTTTGTACCAAAACAAAGTAAGAGGATAGGTGTTAGAGATAGATACTCTGGTAGTGTTGTGAAACCTTAGACAACCTTCAGCGTCCAAGTAAGCGGCTGCGTACACCATATCAATGAGTTTCTGCCCAGTTCCTTCCGACCTTAAATTCTCCAGCAAGAGGACATCGTAGGTTGAAGTACCTTCCAGCTTCTTCAATAGATCTTGTGGCCATATTTCCGAGTTGTTCTGCATAGTCCTCCTTGACTGATAATTGAATTTCATCGTGAATGTGAGCGACCTGATAAGCAGTACCTTCAGGTAGCGTG
>Ga0208299_1000584_pt1 | contig 32913 bp, 59 predicted proteins | sample 15_taG_FD_184089 | JGI IMG/M metagenome (GOLD analysis project Ga0208299, IMG submission 184089) | Marine viral communities from the Subarctic Pacific Ocean - 15_ETSP_OMZ_AT15312 metaG (SPAdes) (version 2) | ecosystem: Environmental > Aquatic > Marine > Oceanic | place: Pacific Ocean | collected...
TAGGACGCGGCACAAAGCCATTAAGGCTACCGTGCTTGGCAAGGTGAGCCTTGACCTTCGCGCTAGTCTTCTTAAGTTTAGAGTTACCGTCTGTAATCTTGAGCATCATGCCCTCCGTTGTTGTGTAGATAACTTATCGTGGTTTGGTTTGGTTGTCAAGAAATATCGTGTTCTCCACTCTTATTATTCTCTCTCTATTGCGACTTCACCGCAATCGCAACAAGTCCATTCGTTATCATCGTCTGGTTTGCGAAGGACTGCGGTGCAGTCATCCTCAAGATCAACAAAATTCCCATCTCCGTCCACGCGCCAATCCTGCATAACTGACGCATTTGTTATAAATTCTTTGTGCTCTCGATTAGTTGGGCAGACCTTCATGCTGTTCTCCGTTGTTGTGTAAACAGTTTAGTGTGTTTGGGTTAAACTGTCAAGCATTTTGTCAGACCAGTAATGTAATTCATTATACTGGTCCCTTCTAGACCTGTACCGCCATGCTTGGCAATGACTTGCTCTACTAAGTTTACTGGAACCCAACCGTAAACCGTTTCAGTAGGGCTACTAGAATCCTCTGCAAACGGAAGTAGAAGGTCTTCTACCTCTGACGGGAAGCCTACTTCTACTTCGGTCCACGGACCCGAATCAGAACGCGGGGTACAGTAGTTAAACTCTCGTGCCTGAACACTAAGGGTGAAACCATCGTTACAAATAATACGTGGAAATGCGTCGGGAAACATCTGTTCTCTCCTTTGTTGTGTGTTGAATGTAATCACTTACCGGTTAGTTGTCAAGTAATTGGAAGAGCGTCAACCAGACGCCACATAGCTTCATTAACAGTATACTTGGTTGTATCTTCAAAAGCTATTTCATGTTCCTCGCCATCTTCGTCTTCAAAAGACAGAGAAACCCATTTATAGTAGGGGTCGAAACCATCTTCGTCACTAGAACATTCCTGCATGTCGGTGCCGTAGATATTAATTGAACCTAGTTGTCCTTCGTTATCTGAACGCCGGACAAAGCTAATAAAATGAATGAATTCATCAACGGTCAGCTTCATTGTATTCCTCTCTTGTTGTGTAGGTAACTTAACTGTTTGGTTTGGTGTTGTCAAGGTAATTTATAGAAATAACCTAGCTCCAGAAGAGCAGAGCGTATCCGTCCGCATCATTCAGGCGGTTGTAACCACCATCCGGACCCGTCCTCCAACATGACACGGGACCACCGTCGCAGTCTGGGGATGGGGCGAGACCTCCAGCCTTCATCGGTAGCACGAAATACTACGCGAGTCGGTGGACCCATATCTGCGACCATTTCTTGGAAGGCTTCATTAAAGTCGTGACACAAGGTAGATATAAAATACTTATCTTTAGTATCCTTCTCATCCCAAAAGGCAACGATACGATGTTCTGTACGCAGCATTGTTCTCTCCGTTTGTTGTGAGACATCTTAACATGCCTCACGGATTTGTCAAGCACTACAATGCGAGGGGAATAAAATCTCATCGGCCAAATATACATCTGCCCGAGAGTGCGCCTTGGAACGCAGTTCTCCTCGGATATAACACGGCACAATCCGTAGTCGGTCTAGTCGCTTAGTAAAGCGTGTAAGATACTTTTCACACTTTTCACGAGTAGGTAGGACGTGAAAACCGGAGAGATACCACGAATTGCTAGTTCCATCTCTTACCATCTTTTTATCTGCGGTAATCCATTCCCCAAGTGTCATAACCTTCGAACCCTGCACTCCGTGAAACAAAGTCTTAATCCTTCCAGCATCATCCTCTTCAACAATCTTCCAGTATACGGTCATTGTGTTCTCCTTCATTGTGTTCTCCTTCATTGTGTAGGTAGCCTAATCTATTGGACTGTGCTTGTCAAGAATACTGCGAACAGTACCACAAAAAACAGTGAGGTCCAGAGAATTGCAGAGAAATTCGAGAGAATAAACTTAAACAATCCCCATGCCCCCCATACCAGCATTAGTAAAACAATTAGAATAATAAAGATTTCCACGTTTTCCCTCCTCGTGTATACAACTTAGTGTACTGTGAGTAGTCCGTCAAGGTTTTTTTCTTTTATTGCTCCTTCTCTAAACCATCCTTCCCATCCTGGGGGCATACCAACGTCATGCCCTTTAGTGTGCAGGAAAGTCAACAAACCAGCAGCATCTCCGACACGGGAAAGATTCATTTTTTCTGATAGGTAGTTGTAATGGATATATCCACCGGGGCGGAAAGCAAAGGTGTTGCCACCACTACCACCGCGCCATAGCCATGTAAAATAAACCCAACCGTCATGTTCAGCATATACAATATTATAACGTGTACCGTTTCCGGGTTCCCAGTTTACTCGTTCAGTCATTTTATTGTTCTCCTCTGTTGTTGTGCTTTTAATTTAATCTGTTCTCTAGGGATTGTCAATTCTATATCGCCTGGCCTCATCAATTTATTAATACTCCTCGACGAACCAGTCGTTTAGGTCACCGCATAGAATGCGTGTGTCCTCGTCAATGAATACAATCCCGCCGTCCTTGTCAAGCCACACCTGGTCCTCACCGTAGCCTGCATCCCGATGACAGAGGAGCAGCGCCTCTGCTGGTGTATTACCTTCGTAGGTGCCCATGATGTTGCCGCTGTTCGCGCTGACTTGATAGTTACTCATGGTCCACTCCCTTTGTGCTGTTAATTTAATCTGTTCTCTAGGGATTGTCAACTCTATATCGTCTGGCCTCGGCAATAGCGAGATAGGTTAGGACCATAAATCCGATTCCCTCTAGTGTATTACCAGTCGAAAAATAATAAACCGCCAGCAAATTCCACATAAGGAATAGACCAGTGTATATAAAATTCATACTCACCTCCAGTATATTTATGCTGCTTCTTCAGTGCTTTCCCCAGTGGAATACTTACTGGCTCCGCTATATTCTAGCACATAATCAGAAGCCTGTCGAGCCAACTTCGCAGCCCGCATAAATGCTCTAGGGTCACCAGTCAAAACCTGCTTCCAACCAGCAATATAACTTGCGTGATTAGCAGTAAGGTCATCCCGCTCAATGCCCAGCTGGGCACAAAGAAAAGCAGAACCCATCTCTGCAACAAGTTCTTCAAAAGCATAGCTCGCCTTGTTAGAACTGTCAAGGTTACGCTCCAACCGACTATCATGCCCGGTACTATGGATAGCCTCATGTAGTAGGGTGGCCCAATAAGATTCTACGTCCTTAAACTGTCCTGCCTCTGGGACATTAATCTCATCCTTAAGAGGATTGTAGGAAGCTCTTGCCCCACCATGCTCCACGTCAACACCATAAATATCCATCATAGCTTGGCAGTTTTCAAAGTTCTCCGTAGGGTCAACCTCTGGGAATTCTGGCAACGCTGGTGCATTCTTGCACTGTTCTGCATTATAGACCCTGAAGTATCGCAAGATAGGAAAGCTATTAATTACATCTCCGTTCTTATCCTTCTTCTCAATGAATTTCCAGAAGACCACAACATGAGAGTTCTTAGTTTCCTCGTCCTTAATCTCAATACCGTTCTTCTTCGCCTGATTGTAAGTCAGCCAGCGAGGGTCAGTGTGACCACTCATCCAAAGCAAAGGTACATTGGCACCCTTGTAAAATCGTCCCTTTTCAGGGTTCATAGAATACATATTATATGGGAGAGCATGTCCACCCTTCCAAGGCTTAGACCATGGCACCACACCATTGTCTAACGCTTCTACAATACGGTCAGTAACAATTTGATATACCTTCTTGGACATCGGAAACTCCTTCGTTTCGTTTAAATAATTTATCGTATGTCATTCAATCTGTCAAATCAATAGGTAAAGTAACCTTTTGTGACGTAGGTTTCCCCGTCAATAGCAGCGAAGGTTGCTGTTGTGGCGTTAAGCGTGCGGTAGCCCTTGGATTCAGTATCCCATACAAAGACCATGCCCTTGGGTTCAGGGTCCCAGGCACGCTGGCCGCCTCGTAGGTGTCTCTTGACGCCACCACGGCAGTTCATAACGCGGATACTATTGTCCTTCTTACGGAAGTGAACGGTAAAGAATTTACCAGTTCGTTTAGTAGCGTGCATAATAATACTCGCCATATCTGTTTGACTAACTACGTTCATTGCATTTCTCCTTGTTGTCTTTACTCATCATTCCTTCGATGCCTCTATCTTATCCTGTCTGAACTTAACTGTCAATAAAATAGCACACTTTAACCGGTGTGCCAGCGGTGTCTATGGGCTGGGTCTGCGAAGCTTTACGGATATTCCTACCCACTTTAACCTACGGCAAGGACTGTGCCGCCAACATCATTAGCATGACCCGCTCACGGGTGAAAATGTTTCGATGCTATGTCTGTCCTGCATTAGCAGGAGTCTGTTTGAGCCTATCAAAACTTCGGACCCTACGTTGGTGGTGAGCATGTGTGCCGCTCTCGACCGGCATTGTTTCCCCCTATCAATATGCATAAGTAATCGGTCAGACTAATCTCGGCAGAACCGAAAGGCATGTCCTTGTACTGTTGGAACCACTCCACTGAGTTGCCCTCCCCTCGGTGGTCGTACACTTCTAACTCATAGAGTATATCACCCTCGTCGTAATCATAACGATAGACACACAATCCCATTGTCTTCCCCCTTGTTATGAAACTAATTTAACGAACTACCTCTGACCTGTCAAGTAAAAAATGGCACACTTTAACCGGTGTGCCAGCGGTTTGCAAAGGAAAACTTAGGTGAGTTCCAGTCTAAATCGTCACCCATAGGAACGTAGGGCTATTCTCTTTGCGGTTTATGGCACAGTACCAACGTCGCTTCATAGCTCCACATACGGGGGCCTCTCCAACAGTTTGTGTTGGCGCTACCGCAGCTTCATCGCTCCACTAGTTGATTTACGGGCTGTACCGCCTCCGACCCCTCACGGGGTCCGGAGCTTTTGTTACAGGTATCACCCTGATTCATTCATGGGGCTTGTCGCCACCCCCACTAACCGCTGATTAAACGGTACGGACTAATAATAGCATACACTGTCTTCACACTCTCTACATTCCTCGAATGGGGCTATAGAACCAACAACTTAACCGGCCACCTCCAGGTTACCAAGTGTTTCTTTCTTTAAACGAGTAAGAAATGAATCAAAATCCTCGTCATCGCCCTCTACAATGAACTCCAGAGTCTCATCCAAATCTGGGTCTGGTTCATAATTAGGACTCGGCGTAGTCTCACAAGCAAGTTCACCTGCGTCTAGCTCGACTTCCTCTTCGTCGTCAAGAATCTCATGGAACTGAGACTTGCCGTCACTGGTCTTGCCAGCTACCACATGAAGTTCATGCTCCACGTCCTCAGCAGGGTCAGAGTCGAGTGCAACCTCTTCCTCGACATGAGCCACAAGGTAAGCAATAACCTTACCATGCTTAGTAATAGCAACACGGTTGTCCGCATCAAGCCTAGAGATAACCTCGGTGAGATTAACACGCACATTGGTAGCAGAAACGTTCTTTGTATTCATAACTTACTCCTATTAATTAGTCAAGGTTCTTATTCAAAAAGTCACGAAGTGCTCTTGCATCACGCAAAGTCATATTGACAGTTGTATCACTAAACCGCCAATCGTCAGATACAGTAGTGATGGCAAGACGATTAATACCAGCCCTCTTGGCACGGTCATTACGTCGCAAGTTAAACGATGCATGCCGTGTACTCTTAAATTTCTCAAATTCACTCATTTTGTCTTTCCTTTGTTGAACACTCTCAATGTAACCGAATCATTCAATCTGTCAAATTATTTTTATTCGTCTACGACCATATCGTATTCATCGCAGATTTCAAAATCATCAAGATGATCTAGCTCCTGGCGCACTTGAGATTGAACGTACCCTATAAGGTCACTGAGACTCCAATCCTCAATACTTTCAACGATCACATCAACCATTTCTTCGCGTGTCATACTCATCTTACCACCTCATTGATATAATGGCACGCCGGGAGGGATTCGAACCCCCACAAAACAAGTTAGAAGCTTGTTACCCATCCATTAGGCGACCGGCGCTTGTGAAATTATAAATTATCTACGCATTTCCATACTAGCCCAGCTTCTTCATAAGCAAGATAAAACTTCTGTTGCTCTCTGGGCTGGCATGGGAACTCTCTTGTGTCGAACTCTATGTAACTTACATTGTTGTAGCCGTCAACCACTTCGGCAATAACAATTCCTTCATCAATTCTATCCACTGCTCCAAAAAGCAGCAACAATGTAATCACCATACCTCCGTCAACTTGTATTTCTTTCCATCAATCTCAATAACCTTACCGTCACAGCTTGGTTGTGGTTGAAGTTTAGCACGCCACTCATCTTCCGTCAACTTCTCACCGTTGAGCCACCAATATTTATCTCCGTTAGTATACTCAACAGCAGGGCCGTCTTCACGGTGCAGATTGCCGTTGAGGTACCAGGATTTATCTCCGTTAGTATACTCAACAGCAGGGCCGTCTTCACGGTGGAGTTTGCCGTTGATAAGCCAATATTTGTTGCCGTTCTCGTAGACTTTTACTGTATACTCAATCATCGTACTTCCGTTAACTTGTATTTCTTTCCATCAATCTCAACAACCTTACCGTCACAGCTTGGTTGTGGTTGAAGTTTAGCACGCCACTCTTCTTCTGTCAACTCCTCACCGTTGAGATACCAGAGTTTGCTGCCGTCAGCAAACTCATTAGCAGGGCCGTCTTCACGGTGACGTTTACCGTTGATAAGCCAATATTTGGTGCCGTTAGCACACTCAACAGCAGGGCCGTCTTCACGGTGGAGTTTGCCGTTGAGGTACCAGAATTTGCTGCCGTCAGCATACTCAACAGCAGGGCCGTCTTCACGGTGGAGTTGGCCATTGAGGCACCAGAGTTTGCTGCCGCTGTCGCAAACCTTTACTGTATATTCAATCATTGAGAATCTCCAAAAGCTTCATTCCACCTAGCTATGATTTGTTCGTCATCATCGAGGATGCCCCATATCCTCAAGGTGGTCCAAGCAGCGTCATGTTCGGTCATACCATTATCGACGAACTCTCTATACTGTTCCACGACCAAATGCCTCTCTGGCTTGCCAGATAAATGCTTTTCTGCGTACCTAGTTACACAACTTTCAGTAGTCTCTCCATCGAGGTAAGTAAATGAAAGCATCTTCTCTCCTGTCTGTTACCCAAACAACTTATCGCATTTGATTCCAACTGTCAAATAAAAAGTGGGACTTATGGGGTTTGAACCCATGACAAGCGGATTAAAAGTCCGCTGCTCTACCAACTGAGCTAAAGTCCCTCAAGTAGGCCCAGTGGGACTTGAACCCACGACTTCCCGCTTATAAGACGGGTGCTCTTACCGACTGAGCTATGGGCCATCATTAATGCCTAAGGCGGGACTCGAACCCGCACTCCTTACGGAAGGGGATTTTAAATCCCCCGTGTCTACCGGTTCCACCACTCAGGCTTTTATTTTTAAATTAAGTAGTCGATTGTGGCTGTTCCTTCTTTCTCTATTTTATCCTGTCCGCTGGAACCTGTCAACCTTGGCTGGTCTAAAGGCAAATAGAGTGGCACACGCTCACTTTGTTTACGTCTCTTTTCTTTTTCCATCTCTTCAATCATCCAGGGTTGCATATTAAGCCTCCGCAAAAGGTTCTACACTATACATCCAGATAAAATACATATCTGGGTCTACGCTCGGAAAAGGAGAAGAGGCGATAACCTCAGCTACGACCTGTGCACATGCAGTTATGATCTCCAGGTCTTCAGCTAAGAGTTCCTCTACCGGCACACCATCAATGTTCTTTAATTCTGCTACCTTATCTTCCATAGCTTCCTTGTCCTCCTAGTATAATTAGTATTCCCGCAACTGTCAAGCATCGATTGCAAGAACTTTTTCATTGGTCTGGAAGTAGCGGTATCTCTTGTTTATACTATCGGTAATCCAGAGCCTCTGGCACTTACTGGCAATAGGCTTAGGGGCTTGCATATCTGTAATGATGATATGCCCATCAAAATTACGCTGGTTGACCCACCTAGTTGGTGCGTCGAAACAGGTGCCGCCATACCTAACCCGTTCCCACTTGCGAGTTTCCCCCCTCTTCCAAACATAAATACTTTCTTCGCAAACCGTACTATCAAACGGTACAACTGTGAAGGTTGCAATGGAAGCAAGCTTGTTCAAGAAAGAAAAGAAAAGCTGTAACATATTATCGTTCACCGACCCAGACTGGTCTATGGAGATAGCTATGTTGGCGACCCTCTTGACCTTTCTCCCAGGATGAATGTAAGGATAGCGAGGATTAATCCTACGGATAGTAGACGTTCTAGTGGACTTCGCAGAAGTCTTAATAAAATATCTCAGAACTGCCTCAGGAGAGATAGTAGGGGCAATGCTCTTTTGGATTTGGATACGGTATTCATGAGGCACAGAGCCCCAATTACGACTAGGACGATTAGATTCCTCCACTGCCTTCACTGCTTCTTTGGTCATTTCTTTAAGTTTTTCTCTTGCAATTTCCGCACCAGCACTTTCGCCCTGTGTTTCTCCCCAATGGGAATGATCATCCATTGAATCAGGTCCAGTATCTTCCCCACCTTCGTCGTCGCCTTCGTCGTCGCCTGGGGCATATGGACCCGTACCCTCTTCTTCGTTCTTCTGAAGCTCACGGAAATACGCTTCAGATGTACACCCCACTGCATAGTTTTCAAAAGGCTTAACTCCAGGGATACATGCCATCTTAGGCAGCTCCTCAACAAGATGGCTATTGATGGCTAAGTCTGTAGCTACATTCCACATCTTCGCTTTACCCGGTTCCTTGCGAGGGTCAAAGGGCAGACGAGCTACTAGGTGCCCCAAAATAAGATGATAGAACTCGTGCTTGAGAACGCCTGCCTTCTCTATATCCGACAAGCTATCAAAAAAGTCAGGATTGTATAAAAGAACAAACCGATGTGTCTCCCTATTATAACCAATAGCAGCAGTAGGAATACTTTCATCTGCTATCTTCTCTACTTTACGAGAAAAAGAAGCGAAAAAGGGTTCCTTTCGCAAAAGCCTGTGAATATGAAAACTCAAGTCAAACGACATACCGACCTCCTGTCTTTTCTACTTATCCAAAAGAACGGTGCCTGTCAAGATTGCACCATAATGTTCTGCTACCATAACACCGTTATGTGCTCTAGAACGATTAAACTCTACCATATTAGGGTTCTGGAAGTTCTCCACTTCCTTTCCGCAAAAGAGAAGCCAGAAAGACGCGGCAGCTTCCGACGGAAGTGTAACAAAATAACTGGCTAAGTTATTAAGTTGGCCTTGATTAAGTTTAAAACCAAGTACACCGCTATTGGAAATCTTCTTTGACATAGCAAGATGTTCATTTACCCCCCAATCCTTCGTTTCTTCCCACCGTCCATGGTCAATAATATCTTCTACGGTCAATTGCTCCTCGTAGTTCACCACAAACTCTTGAAAAGCAGCAGCAGTGCCTAGTCCAACAAACCCCATAGCCATGTTTAACACAACATCAAGCTTCTGCTTAATATTAGTATACATTCCAGAACGAGTCAACACCTGGTCGAGTCGAACAACACTCCGACGAGAAGGATAAATCTCATCCGGCTGAAAAGATTCCTTATGCTCAAGGTGGTCGTGGTTTTGATTAATGAAGGCCCACATAATTGGGTGAACCTTGTCCTTTGCCCAGTCAAGCCAATCGTCAACAGTCGGCTCTACATCAAAGATAGTCCAACGGTCAAGTTCCGCTGGGTCCATCTCTCCGACCTGATATTCTGAACCGTACTTGCCGCCATTAACAGCAGACATAACGATGGTGCTTGGATGCAAAGCCAAACCATTAAAAGTATGACTATCGGCTATCTGCATAATACCCTGGCGGACTTGTGGGTCACCCCGGTCTGACTCATCAAAGAATAGGATACGCGGCTCTTCTACGCACTCTTTGTACCAATCTGGATGATTCCAGCTAGTGCTCTCCCCATCCGTAGATGGTAAGCCCATAAGATCGCCTTCCATCATCTGTGAAATACGCCTTTCTATCACTTTCATGCCAAGCTTCTCGCCTAGCTGATAGACAATCTGGGATTTTCCTACCCCATGCCTTCCCCGAATCATGACGGGATAGTTAGACTCAGGCTCCTCGGGACTGAGGGCATGTGAAAGAATAGTGTTAAGAGTCTTAAAGTCCATTTCTTGCTCCTTAGCAAATATTTAAAGACAACGTTCTCTGCCGTTGTGCATTCAGTGTAACACTGTTCACCAATCTGTCAACAGTGTCAGGATTAATGTTAAACGTATTTATCGTTCTTGATGCTGAAGAACCACTCTAGGTCAGTAGTCCCATCTATCCAAGCTTTAGGGGCACTCTTATCAATAAGCCTTCCTGTAGCTGGGACCACCACCTCTTCTAGGCTAGACCAATTGTACCAGCCGTGATTCAATACTGGGTGAGACGGAAGCCTTCTTATACAGGAACAGCCCGGTGATTGAGCTAAGTGCGTTAGTTCAAAGCACCCCTTGTTCGAGTGTTGATTGCCGTAGAGATGGGTTAAATTCTCCCAATATACCTCGGTTATCACGGATAAGCCCCCGACACGGGTATCATTTACAATAGCACCGGCACCAAGCCCCTTTTCCTTAAGGAAAACTAAAACAGCCGCACGCCATTCTTTATTCTTTGAAATTGCCTGCTCGCGATCAGACTTAAGTCTTGAACAGGTGCGACGGTTATGATCATGCTCCACTATGGCATACCTATTGAAACAATAGGAACACTTCCTGTGTTTCTTTTCTTTGTACTTATCATCTTGTTGCAAAATACTAGGATACCAGAGCTTATCTCCCTCCTCATATTCCTTTCGTATCCTTTTAACGTTTTCTTTACGCAACGGGCATCCGATTTTATTGTGTTTAGCGTAATAGTCACGGCAGTAACGACAACCCATTTTTCCCCCTCATTTCGTGTTTTTAATCTAGCGTACTTCAACACAATTGTCAATATTTCTTTTTAGATTTCCCAAGATTCCCATTCTTCGCGTCTCTTCTCGTTTTAAGCCATCGCTCCTCCACAATAATTCCATGTGGATCCCCGATGGGTAACACAAGATAACGTTTAGCACCCTTAGCAGAACTACAGATCGGTTTTGCATTGGCACGTAAAACTATGCCACCTCTTCTTAGACCTTCCTGCAACCAGGGTGGGGCTTTGGAAACAGGGAAAACCATTTCTCCCACGCAAAACTTAGGTACTTTATAGTGTGCTTTCAACACCTTTTGGGCATATTTATTCTCTACAATCTTCTGATATTCTTTTTTGCCTGGGACGTAGTCTGGGTCTTTCAGAGCCCTCGTCACAGCGGCTAAGAAATATGTACCTTGCTGGTTGTAGTAATTGGCGGCTATCATAAACATTTCCTTCTTTTGGTCGTTAAAAGAATCTAGCCACTCTTGCCTTGCTTCAATCAATTCAGGTGTGTAATTATTTTCGATATTCCCAAAGAAATTAACCTGCTTTTCGGTAAGGTAACCTCTAGCAGAAGCGAAGTCTACTAGTGACTCCACTACCATTGCCTCGTAGTCGGTAAGAATATGGTCCCTTTTAAGGTTTTTTATTCTTACTATAACAGCTTTAATCTTATCAGAACTAATTTGCATCATGCCACTCCGTATAAAGAGTTATCCTTGTGGGATCTATCCAAAAGGGTTCGTAATATAATTGTGAACCCCGACCAGCAACATAAACAATGTAAGCCCACTGTGGCTTTGTGTCAAGAACCATTGCAAGATGGATGAGGTAAGTCTCACTCGCCCGACACCCCGTTGTGAGTATTACTAAATCATGCTTTCTTATTTTTTCCATACTTTGCAAATGACTCATCGACATACTTTTTTACCTTTAAAATTTTCTCAAGATAATGGTAATGTGTCCAACCATCGTTATGGCCACTTTCTACTTCCAGTTTCCAGTTCCTTAAAATATATATAATATCCTTTTCGTTTACCTTACTCATTCTTATTTCTCCTTACCAACAGCCCATTTAACATATTTATAGATCTGACGCTTCCAATAGCGATTCCATTTCTTTTCGTTAATTTCGATTCCAAGAAGCTTGGCGAGGCTTCTCCCCTCTGCCCAAGCATCTATTTCTTCTCTTATAGTATCCACCCTGCTACACTGGGTACGGGGAGTTTTATGAACGTCAGAATATCGCTCCTTGAAATTGTCTCTCTTCCTCAAGATAAGATGTCCTGCCTCATGAAGCAAACAAAAAAGTTGAATTTCTTTTGTATGTTTTGTGCTAATACCTATGCAATTGGCATCATAATAAAAAGCATCCACCTCGTCTTTCCCGAATACGACTGTGGCGTCGTATTCGGCAATCAAGAAAGACTCTAAATACTCCAACTCCTCCATTCATCAAGCACCTCAAATAGTAAGTGTTTGTTCTCAAAAACGACACACAAGCCCACAACGCTCATGTATAACTATGGGAATAATAAAAAAAATTAAATTTCCAAATCTTCCATAATCCCAAGGATCTCAGAAATTATGTTTTCCCCATCCATCTGTAGACGGCCCTCCTCCCATAGGTACAAAAGATTTTTTACATACTCTTTAATTCTCAAAGTTTTTTCCTCAAAGTGCTCCAACTCAAGCTTTAATTCTTCAAGTTCCGGTTTCATTCTTAATTCTCCTGGTCGGGTTTTGCGGTGAAAGGCAAAACATTACTAGGTAGTTCTGGGGAATCCAAAGTCTCTTCCTTTTTTTCTTCGTGAACTGTTGTTTGCCTGATATTTCGTAGCATATGTTTAACAAACCTCTTCTGATTCCTTACCTCAAGGATCATTTCCCTAGCCTGGTCTTCAAAAATCTTTAAAGCCCTAGCGTGGACTTTAAGTATTTTTATTATTTCTTCATCATCATGGCTCATTTATCTTTGTTTTTCTATGTTTCCGTCATAATTGAATCTATATGACAAGCCACCTTCTTATATTCATTAGAGTGAATGTTGTGAAAAGAACGCACATAATATTTGTATGCCCCAATAGTGTATGCCAGGTTGTTATCCTCTCCATACTTCCCTACTTGGATTAGCCACTTTTCTACGTCCTTTAGTTTTGTGGATTCAAGTTCTATGGGGCAAGCCCCAGCTGGGGCGTAGACCGTCCACCTAAGTCTGCCCTCATCTTCCCCTAGTGTCTCCTTTTCGGATTCTTCTACGGGCTTCTTAAGGCTTTGTGTAGGCTTTACAAATGAGTAACCACACACACATTCTTTAGTTCGGACTCCCACAATAGATTCACACTCAGGGCACTGCTTTCGACCACGACCCGTACTCTCATACGTCTTGACTGCCATTATTTATCCTTTGTTAAATGTTTCTCATCTCAATATACGATCTCTTAACATATTCATTCATCCTGTCAAGATTTCCAGACCGTCGTAGGACTTTAAAAGCCAGATTTTCATTAGAAAACTCTCCTTCTTGGTCAAGACCGCTCTGCCTGAAATTCCTAATTTTAGATCTCAATCTGCCCCCAAGTTCAAAAGCTCCCTTATATTCTCCCTTTGTATACAAAAGTTGAAGTTCGTCAATCTCATTAATTTTCTCATTCACTTTCTTAGTAACACCTTCATAATCAATTGTCAACTCTTTGGAGTCTATTTGGCTTATCCATTCTTGTCTCCCTAATGAATAGATTGCTGACGGTATATGCTCATCTTCTACATCTTCAACATAAACTTCCACATCGTGTCCATAAATTTTTATGTCATAAGTCGTGTTCCATTTGGATTTAGCAAGACGGAAATACTTCCTTAGCAGTTCTTTATCCCGGCTTATCTCGTCAAAATTCAGTACAACATGTAAATCTATGTCTGAATGCTTCGACCAGTTATGGCCTGCCATTGAGCCCACTAAAAGGATATCCTCTACACCTACTTCAATCCCCATAGAGTCAACAAAATCACTTGCCACTTGTTTTAACTGGTCGGAAACCTCAACCTTTAATTGGTCGGACTCCCATATATCTGGGGATAGAGTTTCTTTAGCTTCTAAACTGGAAAAATCTATACCATCGTCTATAATTTCTTGAAGATTTTCAAATCGCAGCCGGTCAGTGCCTGCTCTCTTGGCCCTTATAGTAAACGGCACACCGGTCTTTAAGTTTTTATGCCCACTCGTTGTGGAATAAATATCATTCTTCCGACGCTGTTTTTTATATCTTTTTTGCGCTGCGCTTTTAAAAGGGGTTGGTTCCTTGGCTTCCTTCAAGACTCTATTATAACTTCTCCAGGCCCAATCGTCAAACATAATTAAATCCCTTCCTCATACTTATAAATAGTTAAAACTCATCTTGGCGGCCATCTGACCATGTGATAATTGTTTTATTATCTGGGTGTGGATTGACGTGGACTCTTTTAAAATCTTCTATGCTCTCAAAGATCGCTATAGAGCCTTTAGGGGTAGGGGTGAGCCAATGTAATACAACCTGCCCAGTGGCATACTGAACCCCTTCTAGCACTACTCCTGTGCCTGAGATACCGCTTTCATCGCTTTGACGACAAATGGTAAATGTCTCAATGCCACGAGGTGCGAATTTTGTGGCAGGTTTAGGCTTGAGAGCCTCGGCGTTTGTTTCAACCTTTTGTTTTGGGTCTTCTTCCTCGGGCAACTCATGTCCTTCAATAGGGTTCCTTTCAACCATTAAGCTTCTCCAACTGTTTTAAAAGACCTATAGAATTCCTCTTCAAGGTTTTCTTTAGCCATTTGCTCCAAAGCCTCTCCAATAGCGTCTCGTGACTTCTTCAACTCATCGAGTAGGAACCAAAGAGAATCATTCTCATCTACCAGTTCCTCTACCTGCTTCTTTAACTCTTCATTCTCTTTTATCAAAGAATCTATTTGACTTTTTAATTCCATAACCCTATTCCTGCTATTAATTAGAAAGAAAAAGTGTTAAATCTTCCTCTTTTAGATTTTGGATTGGTGTCACCAATACGACATCCTCAACAATTTGCGGAACATAATCAAATGCATAACCGATACCAACTGCGGTCAGCACGCCAACTATCCTTCCCTTGTTATCCAAAACTACCGAACCAGATGCTCCACTCCAAGCATATGAATGTAAAATGATATTGCCTCCAGAAAAACTGCTAACATATCCTTTCACAGTCATATTCTTATAACCGCTTGGGAAGCCGGTGTAAAGAACTTCAGTGCCAATTTCTACCCCAGTCGGTCGCCACTTCAATGGTTTACGAGTAAATAAGCCTTCTATTCGAAGAACGGCTATATCTGAAACGATGTCCATATACACTACTTCAGCTATAACCACTTCCCTGCCAGATGAGACTCTAACCACATCGGAACCCGCAACTACGTGTCCTGCTGTAAGTATAAAGTGATGTTGTTTATATTTAATATAAGCTCCTGTGCCTCTAACCCGAATTCCATCCTGGTTGCGAGCTACAATTTCTACTGCGGCCTCTCTGCTCAACTCTAGTGCCGTTGAAGAAGACATTGAAACATGCTCAAAGGCACCTTCAGCAACGGTTCTAACTTGCTCACTATTCGAAAATGTACATCCCAAGCACAGAATAAAAAACAAAATTATATTTTTAAAATCCCACATAATATTTCCCCCCATTATAAGTAGGGAGCCAATTCCGTTATTTGTGGCTTTTAAAGGGATCTTATAATTATTTTGTAGTACATGCTGCCTATTTTCTCTTCGTAACCACTTAGATCAGACTCTCCAACCCAACGGTATTCGCTATGTTCCGATGAAAGCTTCAAATCTCCCTTCCACTCAGACGTTTTATAAAAATAGGTTAATTTACCAATGTTTGAGTCTATCCCAATATATCTCAAAGAGGTAACATCTAAATTGGTTTCTTCTTTAGCTTCTCTTATTGCAGCAGCTAACGGCTCTTCTCCAGAGTCGATATGGCCTCCAGGCAAATCCCAAGTCCAAGGAGAATTTTTAGTTACAATTTCATTAGGTCTTTTTAATATAAGAATTTTATTTCCATTAAATATAATAACCTTTGACACCATTTCTTTTTTAATCCTTATTATCATAAAAAATATTTTTCTGGGTATAAATCCTTTCCTGAGTGTTCCTTGAACAGCTCTAGCATTTTCTCCGTAGTAGAAGCTAGGATATCAACATCAAACTTAGCAGAGTGCCAGCCATCCGAGTTTATTCCTAGGCTGCCTGCGACGTTGCCAAGCTTAAGAGACATTCTTTTTTTCTTCTTTTTTTGAAGGTTCTTTCGGATTCTTCTCATCTCTAGAATATGCTGGGATTCTTCTTCTGTCAACCATCGATGTTTATATCTCTTGGCTTCGGTAACAACTAATGCGGTGAAGTATTTCTTCATAACCTTTAGTGTATCTAGCACCTCGTAGTCATCGTAGGGATTCTTGTTTTCGTAATAGACATTATGTCTGGTATTCAGATACTTTATATCAAAGGGCGAATTGTGGGCCACCAATATCGGATCGTCGAATTGATATAAAAAGTCATGCAATTCCCCTAACAGATTTAGCTCTTCTATGTAGCCACGGGGTGTCTTCTCACCGTAGTTAGTCATCTGCATCAAGTCGCGGTAGGACAAACCCTTACCACGATACGGATGGCTCATCCTAATCCTAGTCACCGACAAAAGCTTTGCCTTCTCATGGTAAGAGGAAATTTCTTTAAATTTCTTGCCATCAAACTTAACTACCTTGGCAGCTACCTCTGTCAGTTGATGTTTGCTGGGGTTGAACCCCAGGGTCTCGGTATCTATAAAAACCCAAATTCTATCCTTGTTTTTAGAGAGGTACTCTAGAAACTCATCTGTTTTTATGATATTATTCATTAAATCTCCGCAAAAGATTGCCAGTTGATGCCGTAAACTTTACAGCCTGGTATGCCTTTCATCTCCATCTCACTATTAATCTGTCTAACCAGAACATCATAAATATAATTTTTATTTGGCATACCATGAGTATTAAATTTAATGGTCACTTCGCAAAGCCAGTAACTCATTCTATCTACAATTGCCTTTTCCTGTTTAAGAGTAGTAACTCCTGGTATCGCTCTAATTTTTCCAAAGGCTTGGCGAGCATCAATGTTAGCCTTTTTGTTCAACTTTATATATAAAATTATTTTATAATTTCTAAAACCTTCTCTCGATTCGACTTCGCAAAGAGCTTTATTTTCGTATTCGGGTAAAGAGACTCTAAAGTTCTCCATTATTTCCTTCATAGGCATATTATTTTCCTCGTAACTCTATATAAATAGTTTTCTACAAAGGGAAAAGAGTCAGGGCCTTTTACAATTATCACTCACCTCCCTCAACTATAACCACTTCACTCATGTTTCTCCCATTTCAGTACATAAAATAAATAATAATAAAGCTTCGCAAAACCTATAATCTCCGTATTGTGTAACAAAGTTTAAAAGTAGTAAGTCTAGGTCTTTATCCTTCAATTCTATATATACCCCTACATCGAACATAATGCTTCCCCCTTATTACTAATTAGGGGGAAACCAGCTTCTAACCTTTAAGTAATTGGAGATTTGCTTCGTTAAGCTTGGACTCTATCATTGCTGGTGGACCCACGACCATTAGGGCTAAGCCGTTTTGGCCGTGGTCAAGATGAACTTTAGAAAATTCCTGTCTTTTATCCAGCCCATCGGGATATAGATTTTCATCAAGACTTTCATAACTTGGCCGGATACAAACAACCTGCTTCGGATTAATATATATCTCCTGTAAGAAGATTTTACCGTGACGAGTCTTTACTTCTACCAATTTAACTACCATCTGTGAACTCCATAAATGTTATATGCTTTTTATCGACATGCCAAGTGTTTTCTCCATACTCAACCCACACGCGAGAATCATTAGTGGAGTGTTCTCCTATAAAAAGAGCTTTCTTGGGATGAACAGTTTTGAAATATACCAAGGATTCTAAGTCCATGTCTGGAGAGGGGGGTATAGTCCTAAGTAAAATGACATCAGAGGGTACGTAGACGATACTACCCGCCTTCATCTTCTTCCTCCCCCTCTTCCTTCAAAGGTTCCAAATCCTGCTCAGCATCCCCCTCTCCCTGCTTGTTGATCATATCAACATAACTAGCCAAAATTTGATCCAGTTCATACAAGCGCAAGTCTGAGTCTCCCAAAGACTGCCTAGCCTTTAGTATCAGGTAACGAGCGTTTGTATAGTTTTTGTTTCTCAAGTTCTCTTGAATATCATTTAAGCTCCCCATTACAGTCTTCCCCTCATCCTGAATTATCCTTGTAATCTCGTTTGGAATTTTATCCATATCAACCGAATAAGTAATATTTGCTCTCATTGTTTAATCCTCCACAATAGCATAGCCACTTGTTATCAAGGCACACGCCGCTGACGCTGCGTTCTGTAGGGCACATCGTGCGACCTTTGCAGGGTCTATAACACCCAGTTCAAACATGTCAACTATTTTTCCAGAGGTAAAGTCCCACCCTTTACTGATACCCTTAGACCTGCTAACATTTTCCAGAATAACATCCGGACTCTCCCCAGCATTTCGCGCCATTTGACGTACAGGCTCGCATATAGCTCTATAAATTATTTGCTCTCCGATAGTTTTCTTGTGGGTTTTGGACATAGATTTAATAAAAGCAATGCCCCCACCAGGCACTATACCTTCATCTTTAGCTGCCTTAACCGCTTCTAGAGCATCTTCTATCCTATGTCTTTTCTCTATCATCTCGACCTCTGTGGCAGCTCCTACGCGAATAACTGCTACTCCAGATACAAGACGAGTAATCCTTTCTTGGATCCTTTCGCATTCATCTAAAGATTCAGTTTGCCCTAGCTCGACCTTCAGAACATCAATCCGTCTCTCAACTTCCTCATGAAGTCCTTTGCCTCCCATAATTGTTGTAATTGATTTAGTTATATCTATCTTTTTTGATTGACCCAAGTGCTCTAACCTAACATCTTTCAACTTCAGTCCACTAGATTTGGTAATATAGGAAGCCTCGGTAGACAAGCAGAGATCCTTTAAAAGATTTCTTCGCTCTTCTCCATAGCGGGGGGCTCTAATGGCAGCCACCTTCATCGAACCTCTCATACTATTCATTATAAGGGCGGCTAATGCTTGGCCCTCTATTTCTGAGGCCACAATGGCCAAGGGTCGCCCTTCCCTAGCTACAATCTCTAATACTGGTAGAATATCTTCTACTTTCTCAATTTTTGAATCCGTAACAAGTATAAACGGATCTTCATAAACTACGGCACCACGCCTCTCATCAGTTATGAAAGAACTAGAGACATAGCCCGAATCAAACCTAAACCCCTCCACGAGGTCTAACGATGTTTTTAGTGAACGAGCCTCTTCGACCGTAATGGAGCCGTCTTTCCCAACACACTCCACTGCCTTCGCTATTAGTTCTCCGATCTCTATATCATTATTCGCAGATACGGTGGCAATATGTTTTACATCTTCCAAACTGGATATGGGCTTTGAGACCCCTTTAAGATTTAAAATAGCCTGCTCAACAGCCTTGTCAATGCTTCTTTTAATTTGTATAGGAGAATGGCCGGAAGCAATTTGTTTCCTGGCGCTTTTGTATATAGCCCTGGCAAAGACCGTCGCTGTTGTAGTCCCATCACCAGCTTCAACATTAGTCATGCGAGAAGCTTGCTTTACTATCTGTGCTCCTACATTTTCAAAAGGATCCTCAAAATCTACAAATTCAGCAACAGTCACCCCGTCTTTAGTGACGATTGGTCTAGAGTCTTTTTTCTGTAAGATGACATTCCTGCCCCTTGGCCCCAGAGTAGAGGCCACATAATCTGCGAGTTTATCAACTCCGTTAATGATTTTAGTGTGGAGTTCGTCATTTGACAAATAATGCTTGGTCATCGTACCTCCAAATCTTTTTCATCTAGTAAGGTATAAGTAAACCTATTTCCATATCGCTTTGCCGATGTGTTAACTATAGTCATGAATCCGCTAAAGTCAGCGTTACTTTTAAAGACTTGACATCCTGCTGACCATTTGTCAATGTCTTCAGTGATTTCTCGGCTTTTAGAGGCACGATGAATGTTAATGCCATAATAACCTTCTGTAATTGTGCTTGGTTCCATATCGTGAACTTCATCCTTATTATTGTCGCGGTACACCTTGACGGTACCTGCCCTCTGACATAGGGCTTCGTATTTGGTCTGGCCATGGCCATCTATCTTATATACACCACGGTATTGCCCAGGCACCAAGATAGCGGTCCCAGCTACATTCATTGGATTATTAAGCCAGTACACCCCTGGATCGGTAGTTATCTTATGGGTATCGGCTACCCATTCTTTATTCGCCCTCTTATAGAGAACTATGAGACTGTCATTAAACTTATTTGGAATCTGTTCCGTACTGCGAACGCCAATAATATTTATGTTGTAAGCCCCACTTTCAAAAAAGGTATGTCCTTTTTTTTCTAGGGAGGATTTATATATATCTTTCAATACCCTAGCCTGTACATCATATATCCTTGTCATATAAAGCCTCCTAAAATACTTCGTCTGCGATGCCCAAGTCCACAGCTTCCTCGGCTGTAAGGTACACATTGGTCTTTTTCTTGAGAAGGTTCCTAAGATACTTCTCAGTCATGTCTGTCTCCTCTACAAGAGCCTGTATATAAGTATCTTGTATTTTTCTAACCTCCTCAAATTCATTTTTTAACTGGTGGAATGGGCCTGCCGAGCCTCCTATAACAGAGTGTATCATTACCCTACAGTGCTTCCCTACCCGTCGCTTGCCCCTTGTCCCAGCGGCCAACAAAAGAACCCCAGCGGACATGACCTTGCCTATACCATAAGTGGATATAGATGGCGCACCTTCATCTTTTATCATACGCATAACATCGTATATACCGAACATTTCATCAGCTGATCCGCCGTTAGTAGAAATATAAAAGTTTATATTTGGCCTTAATTCCTCTATATCGGTTTCTTCTAATTCTTCTTTATCCAGACTCATGATGGAATTTAAGTAACTTGCTGTCTTTTCTTCGCTAAGAACCAAAAGAGAAAAAATCACTTCATTTGATATCTCTTCCGTCAAGTCTCCTATCAGGGCAAGAGAACTAACATTTGGTTCTAGGGATGGGGTAGCTCGGGTCAATTCCTCTTCGCATTCGACTTCTGTCGACATATATACCTCTCTCTCTTTTTTTCAATATAACCACATTTCACGCCCTGTCAATAAAAAAAGCCGCGCTATGCACGGCTTGTCCAGATAATTAGTCTGTTGGATTATTTCTTGGACTTAAGAACGGAACGCAGTCGTGCAGCAACTCTACGTGTGACCTCTTTAACGAGTTCCTCTTCGCTGACTACTTCGACATCATCAGCCTCTTCTAGCTCTTGGGCTTCGTCCCCTCCCACCATAGAGACTTCTTCTTCGTCGCCAAGGGGCTCTTCAAGGGGCTCTTCGCCACCGACAGCGCGGCCAACAATCTTCTCTAAAGCGGGTAGAGCAATCGCAAGAGCATCGCGCTCCTCTTCAGTAATCTCTACTTCTTCGGCGTCTTCACCTGGCTCAGGGGGAAGTACTTCTGCGGGGCTGTCATCGCCAGAAAGTTCCTCACCAGGGAGTTCTTCACCAGGGAGTTCTTCACCAGAGAGTTCTTCACCAGAAAGTTCCTCACCCTCCAATTCGGGTTCGTCCTCATCATATGCAGCAGGAAAGCCTCCCTCACTGATAAAGTTATCAGTTAGGCTTCCCACATTAGCCAACTTCATGAAACGCCTAACTGTAGCTTCTTTAAGAAGAGTCTTCTTGCTCATTTTATAAATCTCCTATAGATTAGTTTACATGTATAAATAGTACTGGCAAATCAAAAAGTCCATTTTATGTTACAAGTCGGGATGCTCCTCTTCTAGGAGGTCAAATATGCTCTCTATTTCACTTTCATTCAAGCCAAATTTGCTCTTTAGAGCCTCGCCATCACGTAACAATTTCTCTGCTTTTCTTCTTTTTGTCTTGGAATATTTTTTATTATTTTCTCTCCACTCGTACAAATAAGAAACTATTCTAGAATCTTTTTCAATATACCCAGTCATCATAGCCCGAAAGAAATCAGATTGTGTTAGATCATCATGTTGCAATCTCACCTTTAGATCAGCGTGTCTCTTATCGGTGTCACTGAATACTATTTTTTTCTCTCTAGTGCCATAGTCCGACATTATTTCGCCTTAATGTGCGTCGAACTCTCGATAGTACCGGCGCTAGTTTGGCGAATAAACCGTGCCTTTGCCTGAAGTTCAATAATATCTCTCGCACCAGAATAAGATAAACCGCTACGTATACCCACACCCAATTCATGTAAAACCTCCTTAACTGGTCCTTTACAAGGTACAAAGTGTGAGACGCCTTCAATAGATGAAACTCTTCCCCTCCAATCCCTTTGCGCTTCTTTACTAGCCATACCTCGATATACTTTTCTTCTAGCATAAGCATCAGGAACATGATCATTGTAGACGACCCCACCAGGCGTCTCATCCGTTCCTGCCAGAAGAGAGCCGACCATAACAAAATCAGCGCCTGCTGCCAAGGCCTTCACAACATCCCCGCTGTTCCGTATCCCACCATCAGCGATTAAAGATACATTCCTATCTGACATGGAGCAATCCAGGATAGATTGGAAAGTTGGTATGCCGTGGCCTGTCTGGATTCTTGTGGAGCATATAGAGCCGCCGCCAATCCCAACTCTAATCGAATCTGCTCCCCAGTCAGCTAAATCATTAAATCCTTCTAGCGTTGCTACATTACCAGCCATAATGTGAATTGTACTTCCAAACGTCAAGCGTAGAGTCTCAAGAGCATGCCTCACACTAAAATGGTGACCATGTGCAACATCAACACAAAGCACATTTGCACCAGCATCGTAAAGAGCACAAGCTCGATCGATGAAGTCATCGTTGACCCCTATGGCTGCACCCACGTTATTCACGCCTTCCATAGCTACATCACGAACAGAACCTGCCTGTTCTATTAAAGAGTTATACCTATGTATAATCCCCAAACCTCCAGCTTGGTGCATTGATACAACCATACCAGATTCTGTAATTGTGTCCATGGGGCTAGAGATGACTGGCAAGGAGAGATGCCCGACATTCCTCAAAAAACTCCTTATATCAATTTCTGATCTTGAAGTTATCTCTGAATATTGTGGGGTTAGCAGTACATCATCAAAACTAAACGCTTGTTTCATTCTTCTCTCTCCTCAATTCTTTGTTTGAAGTCTTCCATAATCTTTATGGCCTTGGACCAGCAATCAGGGCAATATAATCTTACCACACCCTCTTGCTCTCTGACAACAACGGACCAAGACATGGCCATCTCTTTGTTCTTCTTATCAAAGGGCTTGTTACATGTCAGACAATTGTCCCCAAGTTTGTCGAATAGGCCTATTTTTTGTGATAGTTCTTCGTTGCCGTCTTTCTTGGCTTGTTTGGCTGCTGCTCTACGATGTTTTCTATTCATTATATCTCCTGTATGTATTGTGGTGCGGCTTGAAGCACTTGTAAAAGCGACTCCGCTTCGCTATTGTGTCGCTCGGTCAAGCGCTGTCCTCGTCCAGAGTAGACCGCGTAAGGTGACGCTGCCGTGTACGAGGGTGTGTAGGGATGGATGCACCGGACGTGCAGGTCAGGGTCACCCGTGGCATCCCGCACTACCTGCAAGATACACCCCAGCGTGGCCGGGTCGGTGATGTCGGGCACAACGCTATACCCTACAGTCTCGCACCGATATCGAGATTCAGAGTTGATCCCGAAATAAACAACCCAGTCGTTTCCTACCTTGTGGACCCGACCCTTCTTTGAGCGTGTGAGATCGCGCAGCAGCATCCCCGGCAACCAGCGCCAGTCCTTACACGCCACAAAGGCGCGTGCGATTTCCATCTCTTCAGGCGTCATCCTTCACCTCCCCACGCCGCCGCCGCGTCCATCAGCCAACACGCCGTCAGGGCGTAGTCGTCGCGCTGCGTGTCGCTCTCGAAGTCGATGCACCCCCACTCCAGTCGCATTCGCTGACCATGCAGCGAGACGACCCATCCGGGGTTCTCTCCGTCGGGATCTTCCGGGAGGCACAGGTCGCCGTCGATAATGCGCCACTCCTCCGCAGGGGCGAGGAAGGACAGCGCCTCGATCGCTTCCGCTTGCCAGCCTTGATCACTCATCTCCACCCTCCTTTGTGACAACGCGGACCCACTCTCGACCGTCGTTGCTTCGGGTGGCGACTATCGGATAGACCAGCCGTACCTCCCGCGCCCGGCCTCGCTCCTCCTTCGCCGCAAGAGCAAATATCTGTTCTTTAGAACGAGGGACAACTCCCCCGGCAGCCAGCTCGGCACGCGCCTCGTCCCGCTCACCCTCTACGCCATGTAGGAGGCTATTGGCTGCATGGAGGCGGATCTTCAGTTCGAGCTTTAGGGCCTCGATCTCTTTCTTTTGCCGTGCGTGGTCCTTTGCCCACTTGTCACGCGCTTTGGCGTGCGATGAGCGCCGCGCATTCGCTTGGTCCCGCTCTTTCTCCGCTGACACAAGAAGGGCACCACGGGATCGGAGTTCGACCGATAGCTGCTTGTGGGCTTCCTTCCAGTGGGCCAGCTCTTCCTTTATCGCCTCCAGCTTCAGCACAGCATCCCCAGCCGTCTCCTCCACAGCCCCGATATGCTCTTTGCACAGAGACGCCTCGCAACGCTGGCGCTTTGTCATCTTCGCCTCGACCTCGGGGACGAAGCACATTGCAGTGATCCCATACTCAAGCTCACGACGGTACAACCAGCCACCGGTCACACGCAGCCTTTCTGTGTCTGAGCCACCGGACTCCACACAAACCGTTTCCCATTTTTCATTACTCATCACTCACCTCCGGTGCAGCCTCCAGTGCAGCTATGAGGGCCTCAGTTTCTGTGGCGTAACCATCTCCATAGCGGCCAGTAATGGCTGGTTCTTCCCCGATCAGCCCTGCCACCGTGACGAATGTGTATACATTCCAACCAAAATCTCCCATAGCCGCAGCGGCATGGGGCTGGTTCCAACCCTCCCGCACCAACGCGAGCAGGCAGCCCAGCGTGGCGGAATCGGTGAAGGCAGGTAGCCTACCCTCGATGGGCAACCACTCGCACCCGTCGTCAGCCACCCAGAGCCAAACAGCCTCACCGCAGTCGGCGTGCTCGATGAATGTGCGGCCCGTTGTGTCCACCATGCGCGGCATCCACCTCCAGTGCTTACAGGCGACGGCGCGTTTAGCCAACTCAATCATGGTGCAGCCTCCATCTTGCGACAGACCCAGTGGTATGCCACAACAACAAAAAAGACCGCGACCAGAGCCAGCTCGACGGTGGCCTCCGCGAGGTGGAATGTGAACCAAAACCAGAAGTCATTCACCAGTACTCCCAAGTGACCCATCATCACGGTCGGAGATCGTAATAGGATACCAATCATAAAGATTGTCTTCTTTGGTCTCCATAAAGCGTGCGTGGACAACGGGGATAAGAACTGCCTGTGCGATCTTATCGCCTGGGTGGACTGTCCAGTATGTGTGGGAGGTGTTGTGCAAATTTACAAAGACTTCGCCATTATAACCAGAGTCTACAACACAGGCCCCGACGAGCCATTGCTTCTTTGCAGCGTTGCCGCTACGATTCTTAATCTCTAACATATAACCATGCGGGATCCCGAACTTCAGCCCAGTTGGAAGAACATAACTCTTCCCACTTTCTAAGTGCAGTGGTTTTCCATCCTTGGGATTAAAACACAGGTCCAAGCCTGCATCTGATGGATTAGCCCTTACTGGCTTGTGTTTGCAGTGGGGCAAACAATAATACTCTAAAATCATTTTATATCCTTTCTGGGTTTTCTGAAAAAAGTACCTGTACCCCTGGGTATCTACCTATGAGATAACTTTTTAGGGTGGCTTCATCTTGAAATTTAATACGGGATTCGGAGTAGGAATTTATGTTAATAGTCCAATTGCCGACTTTTCTAAGAATATCCATCTTATTAAAAATTAACTGCGTAACCCCGTTTACAGTTACCGCTTTATCAAGCAAAGCTAAATCCATCCAATTGCACTGCCTGGGTCTGCCCGTGGTCGCCCCATACTCTTCTCCTACTTCCCTCAATCTATTAAAAACTTCGCCTTTTGGTTGAAATTCTTTTGTCCCAACATACGTTTCATATGCTTTTGCAACACCAAAAACGTTCCTTATGGATTTAGGAGAAACACCACATAACATGGCCCCAGCCGTTGTACAGTGGCTGCTAGTGACATAAGGATAGTCTCCCCAATCCACGTCTAGAGCAAAGCCCTGCGCCCCCTCGAATAGGACTACAGGTTCTTCAGAAAGGAGATACAATTCATTATACAAATCAATAATATAATCTTTTAACTCGGGGATGTCTTGGGCTAGAATGCCTGTTCGACCGTATTTAGCTCTGTACGCAGGACCATTACCTGTCCTAGTGGTCCCTATAACTGTGTCTTTTTTATCTTCTTCTAGGTGTTCGTCTGTGATGACATGGGCGTTTCTAGCTATAAATATATTTCCTTTTGTTTCTATCCCTCCTTCCTTAAGCTCCTTCAACTCCTTAAAAAATTGCTTGATATTCAAAACACAACCTGGGCCTATAATAGATTTCACCCCGTAGAAAACACCAGCGGGGATATGATGAGTAACAAACTTTTCCCCATTATGGTAGATGGTGTGCCCAGCATTGCAGCCACCGTTAAACCTTATACAATGTGTGTACTCTCCACTTCCCAAGAGGTGATGGGTAACCTTACCCTTTCCTTCATCTCCATGCTGGAGTCCTAATACAATATCTGCCACTATTTTATTCAACTTCCCTCCTATTTGGGCCAACTCTTAATCTGAGTTCGTATACACCTACAACAGCTTATCACGATAGCAGATTACGTCAAGTTATTTCTTCCGTAAATCTGGCTAAGCTAACAGTTTCCAACGTTCCGATATTCTTCCTCTGGTAGAATATCCCCATTCAGGGCTATAATCTGGGCGGATTAAATAAGGAACATTTAGAATAATCTTGTCTCCTTTTTGGATATCAATTCCCCAACAACGGATTTTTGTCATAATAGAATTACTATCGGTTACTTCAACTTCATAATAATCCTGGCCCTTCCGGGTTGTCTTCTTCTTTACACTCCGGGGCACGGCCCAAGAAACTAAAAGTACTTCATCGAACTCTGACATCGGAGGGATATGATTGCTCATCAGACTATCTACAATATCTTTTGGCACAACCCGCTCAAACGGGAAACGACCAGTCAGGGAAACAATGTTCTGTATCTCCTGTTCAAAGGAGAAGTCTCCTTCTGGGGAGTATGCATCGATATTCTCGTCGAACTTCTTCTTGCTCCTGGGCCTGTCTACTGCCACGGCACTCCAAAAATGCTTCCTACCAGTAAACCGATGATCTATGAAGCCATCAAGAGCCTCGCATCTAATTAAAACATCAAGACATTTCTTATTTAATTTTGAATAGGTTATGTTTTTATTAAACAAAAAATCCTCAATTGTCTCAAAAGGCCGGTTGTTCAATATCTGCTGGATGGCAGCGCCCCCCATCCCCTTAATACTACTCAGGGGCTGGATTAATGTCTTACCCTCTGGTGATATCTCCCATACCTTGCCGGATGTGTTGATATTAACGGGTTCTATCGCAAAGCCAAACGACTTGGCAATGTTGAGAGCTTTCTCTTTTCTCTTCTCGGGCTCCTTATCCAAGAAAGCGGCCATCCATTCAGACGGGTAATAATTAAGCAGCCAGGCGCATTGGTAGGAGAGGATGGAATAGGAAACGGCATGGGATTTGTTAAAACCATACCCAGAAAAGTATTCAAAGGTTTCCCAGAGACGCTCTGCGGTCCCCCTATTAAGGCCTTTTTCTATACAACCATCTACAAACTTTTTAAGAAGCTTCCTCTTAACTCTCGCCTCTTTGCCAGTCCCCTTCTTTGTAAGTATTTTACGAAGCTTATTCCCCTCATCGAGCGTTAAGCCCTTCCCAAGCTTGTGGGCGAGCAGAGCGATCTGCTCTTGAAAGATCAAGAAGCCATGAGTTTCCTCGGTAATTTCTCTGTGTATATTATTAACATACCTAACGTGCTGAGGATTCTCTTTGGCTTCCAAAAATTGATCGTGGACCTTAGCTGCCAGAGGTCCTGGCCGGTAAGTAGAGGTAATAATTGAAAGATCGATAATAGAATTTGGCTTTACTTGAGTACAATACTTCTGGACCCCATCCTCTGTAAATTGAAATGTCCCGGCCCATTTCCCATCATGGAAGATGTTTTTGTAGACATCTTGATCCCCTAAGTCAAGGACATCGGGGTGTAGGTTGGTATCGTAATACTTCTTTACTTCTTCAAACGTCGGGTTTTCAAGGTTATGGTGGCGACGTAGTATATGTCTTATGGCTCCATCTACCATTCTCAAGGTCGATAGCCCAAGCAAATCAAATTTGATGAAACCCATCGGCTCCAAATGACGCACATTCTGCCCTTCCGACCAAGGTGCCTGTCGAACGTTCTTCGACGAAATTAAAGGCATATACTCATTGAGATTTTCTGCGATAACTACCCCTCCCGCATGTCGAGAGCAGGACTTCACTTGACCGTGTAAAGTGTGAATATGGTCAGCTATGTGGGGGTATGTTGCTAAAAAATTCTGTAGTGTTGTTGAGAACTCCTTAACCTCTTCGAAGGTGGGAGTATAAACACCGGACTTGATACCATGTTTCTTCTTAGCTGGGCCTGTGGCCTCTACCATCATTTTTCCAGTAACATTGTTTGCTTCAATAAACGGTATGTCATACAGTCTAGAAATATCTTTGATAAGAGATTTCAATTTAAGAGTGTTCCAATTACTAATCGGAGCTACTATATTATCTCCCCACTTATCTATTAGTGCATCCTTAAGGGCCATAGGCTCCGCGACATCATAATCTATATCAGGGTAGTCAGTGGCGTCGGAACGCAAGAACCGAGAAAACAAGAGACCATACTTAATAGGGTCAACCTGTGTGATATCTAGGGTGTAAGCCACCAATGAACCAGCAGCAGAACCCCTACCAGAACCAGTGAGCATAATCAGATTAGCCAAATCGGAAATTTCGTTCATCGTCAAGAAATACTTAGAAAACCCTCGATTCGAAATAATTGAGAGTTCGCGCTTAAGCCTATTTGTGTACTCTAGATTTGTGTGCAGATTCTTCGCTCTAAGCCCCTCAATACAGAACTTCTCTAGGGCACTATCTTCGGTCTCTCCAGCCGGAACAACAAAGTCTGGGAGCCTCACTGTGCTGTCTGGGTAGAATTTCTCTATTCTATCGAACGCAATAGAATAGGTGCTCTCGATAGAATCAAGAATAAGATCATCATCGTACTCTACCCCACATTCTTGTGTGTATTGTTTGTATGACTCCCACATCTGGTCCCCGTTTTTGGGGTACAGCTCATAGCCGATTTCCGCAACACTCTCCGGAAGTTCAACATCCTCGGCCCACGAAGGGCGACCCTTGCCAAGCCAGCCTAAACGCTTATATAATTCTCTATCTCTCCATGCATCGCGGTTAGGATAATGGCTGTCAGCAGTCGATATAAGCTTAATACCGAACTCCTTCTGGATCTGGACGATCGCCTTATTCAGTTCGTGTTGCTGCGGGATGTTGTTCCACTGAAGTTCGCCATACCAACGGTCGCCATATATTTTTATCATACGCCTTGTAACTACACGCATTGCATCCAAAACGGCATCCATGCCTTGCTCATGATTTTCCCAATAACAGCCAGCATACACCCCTCCCAGACAGGCGGAAGTGGCAATGACACCCTCAGAATAGCGTTCCAGGAGATTATAATCTACTCTCGGGTATCTATAAAAATTTTCTGGCTGGTAGCTTGCCGATACCAATTTAAAGAGGTTGGTAAGGCCCTTTTGATTCTGGGCAAGAAGGATGAGGTGACGACGGCGATTAAGAATGTTTTTCGATGCCTTCTTAGACGCACCCTCATCTTCAACTGTTGCGCCGCTGGTGTCGCCCTTCTTGGCCGACCGAGACTTCTTCTTGTCCAGCAGAGTTTGCTTGTATTCCTCTCTCCATTCAGTTATCGACGGAACAAAATAAGCCTCCACCCCGTATATGGGTTTGAAGTCGCGACCCTCTTCCTCCATCTTCTTAGCGTGAAGAACTTGCCACGCTAGACCATTCATATTCCCATGATCGGTGAGAGCTAAAGCTTTACATCCATTAGAGTAAGCAAAATCCATATGTTCCTGCGGGTAGCCAAGAGCATCAAAAATTGACCCTGCAACACTATGGCCATGTAAATTCACAAAACTAATCTTACTTTCTATTTTATCACTCATTTGCATCCACCCCTATTTCATTCCACTCTCGATATGAAAGAAAAAGCTTGTTTGGTCTTCGTATCAAAGCTCGATGTTCCGATGCCATATATATAGCGTATCCATCCCAATTGTCAATATTATAATACCAAGGTAGCTCAACCACATTTGAGCTTTCTACGTCAGTACTGGCAAATACCTTCTCCAACGGAAAATATCTGGCAGTATGCCTCTGGCCTGGTGGGAGTCTTTCTCTAGGAAATTGGCCTGGTAGCGGGGACCGATACATGCCTGTGCCTTCCTTTCTTATAACTCTTCTATAGTTTATAAAATCATTTTTGTCAAAGGTAAACCCTAAATACTCTCCGTCTTTTATTGTTTTTCCTTTATATCTTAAACAGAACCCCTTTGGGCTTGAAATTTGTTTTCGATGCTCCCGAACGATCTTGGGGTCATATACGGAATAAGGAAAAGAAACGTAGTATCTACCCGGCACCAACCACTTACTCATCTTGATTGTAATTTTAAATATCGTTAAAGCACCGTATATTATACTCCACCCGAAACAATCAATCTTATCTCTATGTTTCGGGTGGATTGGTACATAAAATATTGGAATTGGCTTCCGAGACATTGATGGGTGAGTGTCCATATTACGCAGCCACACAGGATCTTGGATCATTTCCCCTATCCTATGCCTTATGATTGGCGAGATATCATCGTTACAGATAATCCATATAGTCTCACAACCGGCCCAAGCACACTCCATTATAGACCTCTCTATTGCTGTAAGCTGAGACGCTATAGGCATCATACAGTCTGGCCATTCAAAATTAAAAGTAAAGTTATTTTTGTGGACTGGTATTATCCCCGCTAAATGAAAACCACTCATATTATTCTCAACAACCTCTCTAAGTAACCATTTGGTATAAGTTTATCCTTTAGTACCTTTTTAATACTTTGGTGGTGAAAAGAAAACCTTGAATCCTTTTCGTACCAAGTATCAATTTGCTCCACAACCTTTCGCTCGGAAGGTTCCAGCTTAACCGCATAATATTTATAATAGCCCGGTCGGTTTACGTCTCGGCCATTTCTTGCGCCCCGTATCCCCAGCTCCTTAAATAAATCCAACAGCTTGAAACGCACATAGGTGCTAGAATAAGCGAAGTCACCTAATTGCTCATCGGTAAGGTAAGAAACACTAACTAAGTCCTTCAACCTAGAATTATTATTCCGTTCAGAGGGGTAAAAGTATACAGTATTAACGAAATCCTCATTATACTTAAATAAATCATAATTGTGAGATCCACCAGATACTATATTCACCCAATCATAAACAGCATTTTTATGCTTAACTTGTTTTTTTACTCCAGGCAAGCCTATGACCCCTCGATCATCAAATATTTCTAACTTTCCAAATTTAGCGGTCCTCCTTCTAGTCCCTTCGCAACTTATTTGAAGCTCGTCTCCATCCACATTTATTGTTTTAACGGTATCTCCATATAATACTCTCCCCGACAAAGAAAGTAGAAATAAAAGTCTCTGCCAAGCTTGTAGCTTTGGGACCCCCATCTCTACGGAACCAGTTGGGGTCTTCAGCTTCCGAGAACTGCTTGGGCATATTCCCTCCAACTCTTCCCCCACCTCAAAACACTCAAAGAATAAAGGTGGCTTTGGACGAAGACACAAAAGGGGTAAATTATGTCTATATGCATAGATAAAAGCCTCTAGACTCCCCCCTACAACGATCTTCCCCCACCGGGGGGTCATATCATCATTAAGAAGCAGGCCATAGCATTATTAGTAGCATGAGCCAGAACTGATGGCCCAAGTTCGCCTGTTTTAAGGCGCAACCAGCCCACAAAGAAACTAAAGGGTAAAAGACCCATTGCGTGTAGGATATTACCGTGCAAAGCTACGAATAAGAGGCTCACCGCGATGAAGGCAATCGATTGTGCGGTTTCGGGCCTAACAACCCATTTTCCCATCCATTCAATAAGCGTCCAAATGGCTCCTCGGAAGAGGATTTCCTCTAAGACTGGCATGATAACAACTACTGCCAAGACGAACAACACTTGTAATTGCCAAATGTTGTTTTCCAAAAAATGCGACACAATCCCTAAATCTTCAGATGCCCATGTAGGATATTTTCTAACCAATACTGAAACTAACCAACTTGGGAAAAGACTTATCGTCAATCCTCCTAAAAATGCTGTAATATAGTGTTGTCTCATTGTTTACCTTGTCCTCTATTTTTCTTTCGGTAGCCTTTCGGGGCTTTGCCGTTGGAACCCAATGCTTTGAACTTTGAGTGCTTGCCTTTTCCGATCTTGGTCCTCTTCGGGTTCTTCCCCGGTGACCATGCATTTGTCATTATAAACTCCTTTTTAGTCTAGCAACTTGCTTTTTAAGTTTTTCATTTTCTGCCCTCAAAACCTTGTTCATAAGGGAGGAGCCGCTCTTA
>Ga0208299_1000585_pt1 | contig 32868 bp, 42 predicted proteins | sample 15_taG_FD_184089 | JGI IMG/M metagenome (GOLD analysis project Ga0208299, IMG submission 184089) | Marine viral communities from the Subarctic Pacific Ocean - 15_ETSP_OMZ_AT15312 metaG (SPAdes) (version 2) | ecosystem: Environmental > Aquatic > Marine > Oceanic | place: Pacific Ocean | collected...
GAATCAGCCCGGCAAGCAAACCCCAGATTCCCGCTTTCACTCTCATCGTTTGAATCTCTAGCTCTAACGAACGCAGTCGGTTTTCAATCTGCTCGAGCTGCTTAGAAGACTCGTCGAGCCTGTATAGCACCAAGCGTTCCAGGTGCGTAGCGTTGCTGGTTCGCACCTCCGGCGCAGAGTCTTCCCCCATCCCAGCACGTATACCACGGATTACGACCAATGCGCACCTTTTCCCACTGGAACAACGGTTCCTCGCCCGTCGATCGGCGTACGCTCACACCGACGCGCTGACCACAACCAAACGATATGCCGGTGTGCGGCGCTCACCGATACGCCGGCGGCGAGCGCAATCTCCCGCACTCGCAGCGGTCGTTCCCACTGTGCATACAGTGATTCGATCGCCTGAAGCACAGCCTGGCGGCGCTGCACAATCTCCGACTTAATCACCGAGTCCGGCGCCTGTCATCCAGTATTGAGCAGCGCGGTATTGCAATCACCCAGTCAACCGTCCCGTGCTCGTTGATGATTCCCGCGATTCTCACAAACTCAGGCTCATCGTCGAGCAGGTATCCGGCGCTGTATTTGATTTGCGGAAGCGGCAGCTGCTCCGCTGTCAGCTCCTCGTTTGGAATCGTCTCTGCAGAATCAATCCATTTGATCTCGACAACCGTAACCCCGGTAAGGCTCGGTAGTTTCTTCCGTCGTGGTTTTTCGTTTTCGTCCATTCATGTACCCCCAATGCATCCAATCTCTGTGAGTGCCTCTATGCGTCGTAATCCTCGAGATCCAGGCGAACGGTTCCGTATTCGTGAACCGGCGCGACCACTGTCTCGTTGCCACATACGTCACAGACACCTATGCGGCGCCCGTCGCCAGCGCCGCCGCCACCGTGTGCTGTGCTGCACTCCTGGCACAGCCACTCGATCAGCCCTTTCCGGCACACGCATCATCCCCTCGAATCGCGTCGATGAGCCGCGCCAATTCCGGAAGCGACTCCAAACGAACCGTTAGCATCGCCGCCGTCCGGTTTCGTTTGTGGATCACCACGGGGACGGCGTTGCCGGCGTCGCGCTCGGCCTGGAGCATCGCGTTCTCGATGTTGAGCCGCTCGACGTGCTTGGCTTCGATGTGGATGCCAGCCAAACCGATCACATCTGGCGAATCCGGCCCGCCAGCAAACTGTTGTCCGCGGCGGGCTTCAACACCGAACGTCTCGCGAAGCCAGGCGGCGACCTCCCGCTCGAATCGCGCGCCCTTGGATCTGCTGTTGATTGTCATGGCATAGACCACAAACACAAATCGGCGATCGGTACCGTTTTCGCATCCCACTCCGGTCGCGTCATTCGTTGCACGCGCCCGGTTTTCGCTCTCCCCATAATCACGGCGGCATTCCATTCGTTGACATCCCTACGCCGCATATAGTGCGGCTGCAGCGATCCGAGCGTGCCTGCGTTCGCGTACCAGCAATGCAACGGTCTCGAAGCCTGGCGGCACTGGGTCACCGCTCGCGGCCGATGCGTGTGGCCGCGGACGATAAGCAGGTGAGGGGTTCCGCCGAGCGCGTATCGCATCTGCTGCGCTTCGTTGTTGTCGCTGCTGCTGCCGGCTGCGTAGCCGTGAATGAAACAAACTTGCCCGAGCCGCAACATGCCAGCATGCCCGTGTATCGAAGGCTTCCGATATGGATACTGCGTCCACGCGGAAAACGAATCTGCCCACGTCGATCGCGACCAATGCAGGAGCGATCTCGTCTTCGGGTCGGTTCGCCTGGGGTCTCTGGTTATAAGATTATCATCGTGATTCCCGTGCAACCAGTGCAGTTTGCACTCGTCTGGTGCTGCATCTCGAATCCGATCGAGTACGCCCGCAGCGCTGCGGTACTCATCCTCGAGCGTGTGAGCGTGTTCGTCGGAATGAACGGAGGCTGCGGCAGCCTCGAAAAGATCGCCAAGCAGCACGAAATCCGTCAGCTCCCACGTTCGCAAATGCTCGCACAGCCTGCCGATGACATCCTCCCGGTGATATGGGCAATGAAGGCAGCTAACTGCTGCAAACCGAGCGTATTGTGCTGTGGTCATCGGTCCCCCTAACAGAGTGCGAACACAGTGTACCACATAGCGGGCCATAGAATCGCCCGTGCTGGCGTTTCTCAGAGAATCGGCCCCGCTACACTCCAAGCCACCCAAAGCGAACACGGCGGCTCTGTGGCCCTCTCAGGGCGTGGCGGCGTTTTTTGGCCCCTCAGTGGGGTTGGTTGGATGAAAACAAATGCGTAATCCGGGCGTTTTTCTACTCCATACAGGTTGATTGTGTCGAAGTATGGAGTATCATACACCTAACAGAAAGGACCTGACATGAACAACAGCGCAACATTGAAAGCGGTGCCAAACTCCCCACAACTCGAAGCCCCTTGTGTTATTCGGGTGGAGGCGGACCTTTATTGGTGGACCGAAGGCGACGTAGGGTTGTTTGGGCAGTTCCCCGAATGTCTGCGCCTTGATGATCCCGACACTGAGTGGCGCGGACCCTTTGAGACTGAGCAAGAAGCGGTTGATGACTGCTACGGACAGATGCCTTGATCTTCACCACTCCACCAGCCGAAAGGCTCGCGAGTGGTTTCAACACAACAGCCGCACAGCGGCAAGGAGTAGAACATGAGCAAATACGAGAACGACATCAACAGCGAAGCCGTGCAGAACTTCATCGAGACCCAAGGGCTAGAACTGAAGAAGTTCCATGCACTAGGCGGGCCGATTCACGAAACGGTAGCGTTCAACGCTGAACTTCACAAGGACGGGAAAGCCATTGCGTTTGCAAACGATGACGGCAACGGTGGCGGCGTTTATCTGAACACACACCCCAACCCCAGCACCAAACCCGAAATTGTGGAAATCGCAACAGCACTAGAAGAAGCCGCCATCGTCTGGTATGAATGCGATTACGGCGACAAGAGGCCGGTCCACTGGAAACTCAATGATCTCGTCGGGGAGATGGCAATGGACATCCTTGAAGAAAAGGAGTGGAAAACGAAAACCCGCACGAAAATATTTGTTCGCGCCTCGGACTGCGGCGAGGGCGAATACCACGTCTATCAACGAAAAGCAAAAGTCAGCGATAAAATCACAAACGCGATGCGCGAAAAATCCATCGTCGAAATGGTTTGCAAACGCTTTGGAATCGATGGCGTCGTTGAGATACGCGGCCTACGAACAACTGAAGACTGGCGCACGCTTGCGACAAAGTGAGTTTCCCCACCCGCCAGCCGAAAGGTTCGTGGGTGGATTCACAGCCCGCCAATCGTGGCGGCCAAGATGAGAAATACCGACATGAAAACCAGTAGCGAACTCTCGGACCTAGCCACAAGCATTTTTCTACACATCGTCCAGCACCATCCGCAGCCGTGTTCAACCAGAGCAGCGGGGAGTCGTGATGTTCTTGAGGGATTAAAAAAGGTTGGATGGATCACAAACACAGAACTGAATCACACTGGAAGGGTGAAAAGTCCAGCAGCCAAACGCCGAACCGGAAAGCAATGGATACTGACAGAGGAGGGTAGAGTTAGAGCGGTGGAACTATCGAATCAGACACCAACAACACCAGAGACAGCACGCACAAACATGCTCGCAAATATCGCGCTCCAATCAATATCGCGAAGCGCATTCTGTAGCAGGGTGAAAACTTTAACCGGTTGCCCACGAATCACGGTACTCCAGTGGCTTAGCGGTCACACAAATAATCCCACGCTTAGAACATACCTAGCAGCATGCGAAACCCTTGCCCGGACCACCCCCGACTAAGTACCGACGCTGGAAAAGGGACATCCCACTTGTCCCTTTTGCGGTTGATAATGGTTTACACAAGGCCAGCCAGCCACACAGCATCCGCAAGAACCTCGGCGGATATAGCCTCAGATTCGCCGTCGCCGATCCACCGCCCCGATTCGTACTGCTGAACGTGCGTAAGTTCGTGCAGCAAAGTCGCGAGCATTGAGCGAAGCGATTGCCGTCGCTCGAGAGCGACGAAATACACCGATGGGACACTTTCGCCCTCTGAAACCCAGCCCCAAGAATCGGCGAGGCGCTGAATTCGGATCTCGATCACAACCCTCTCGGCGTTGTGCATCGCAAACCGAGCGAACCAAGCGGTCGCGACCGAAACCGCTTGCCGCTGATGATGCCGCCCGCCCGAAACAGACACGCAGATCATTTCCCCCGAGCCGCTCTAGGTTTGCCGTCGTATACCTCTGGCATCCGAATCTCTCTCCCCGTCGCCTGGGTCGCCGCCTCAAGCGGCGAGCCGAAGGCGACGCAATGTACATACACTGTAACGGTGCGCACTGTGCGCACCTTTATCCGCTGCAAATGCGCACGAATAGCGTCATAGGTGCGCACTGTGCGCACCTTTATCCGCTACAAATGCGCACGAATCTCGGTTATATTTCGCGGCGATTGCCGCAGCCGGCTGGACGGTTTCGAGCCATTCTCCGACCAGTTCCGGCTTCATCGCGCGAAGGGTTGCAGCGTGCCACATCGCCGGCACGTCCACACCCCGCAGGTTCGGTACAGTCATCCTCCAGACGCTCGGCGTGCGGCCGGTCCCCCCAGACATCAGCTCGAGGTAGCCGCCTCTCCGCAACCCGGCGAGAGCGCGGCGGGAGTTGCCGCCGACCTCCTTGGCGATCAGTGGCTGGCCGACAACGGTTCGCCAGGAACGGGCGTTTTCGTGCGACCACAAGCACATCCAGACGGCTGCCATCGAGTGCGTCCACCACCGCAGATGCCCGTGGTGAACTATGTGCTGGATGCCGTCGAAACGCATTTTGGCGAACTCTTTTCCCGAGTAGTCAGATGCCGAATACTCGGGGTCTTTGCTCTTCTTCTTGCTCACGGCGGCGATTCCCGGCTGAGGGCTTGCCGCGGCTTCGGCTTCGGCTTCGGCTTCGGCTCCGGCTCCGGCTCCGCCTGGTCGAATCGCATTGACGGTCCCCGAAAGATAAGGTCTAGATCGACTGTGGGACCGTGGCGATTCTTGAGGCATCGCCAAAGTACGCCACGATCATCGCCTTGTAGTGATCCACAAACGAAACCGGTATCCTCCTGGTTGACTTCGCCAACAAACGCAACATCCGCGGCGTATTCGATCGCGGAAGAACCCTTAAACGCCTCGAAGATATTGCGGGACTTGGTTGTTGCGCCGCCCCTCGGCATCGCGGAGATGATGACAAACGTACTTCCGCTGTTCGCGGCGATTGTCGTCAACTCAACCATGATTTGGTCGATTTGCTCAACGCGGCCGGCCGAGAGATCCGCCGGACGGCATAGTTGCAGGTAGTCCACAACGATCAGCGGGTACACGTGTGCGCAGGCTCGCAGCTTCGCCACATCAATCGGCGGATCCATAACATGCAATCGCGGGCTGATCGTTTCGAGCCTCTCCATAGCTGCGTCGCGGCGTCGAACCTGATCCGGCATCCCGATCGTAAGTGCGTATGCCGGAAGTCCCGATTCCTGCTGAACCACTCGCATCGCGAGCTGCCGCCGCGACATTTCGCCAGCCATGTACAGGGCGCGCGCGTTTGTGTGGTTTCGCAAGAATCCTCGCAGCACCTGCAACACCAGCGCGGTTTTGCCGCAGCCGGGCGGCGCTGCCAGGACGATCTTCCACCCAGCCTGCATGCCGCCATCGGCCATAGCTGAATCCCACCACGGCAGCCCGGTAGACCACGTTGGCGGCGGATCTTCGATCGCTTGCATGAGGTCGAGCGGAGGAAACGGCGCTGCGTTCGCCATTTTTTCGTCGTACAGCGGGACGCCTTCTCGCAGTTCTTCGAGTACCTCGCTCAGCCCGATTTTATCGCCTCGCTCGTTAATATACGAGTGAAGTGCCGAGCATTTTCTCGCGATCTCGTCGCAGCCAGCGGCCTCGAGCGCCTCTATCAGGTATGCGGTTGTAGTCATATCGGCACTTCCTCAAGGGTTGATTGGTTCAGCCATCACGCGAGCCGCTTCCAAAGTTCTGCGAATGCTCTTGCTGCGACTGCTGGGACAACAGCGTTGCCAAGCGCACGCAGTCGGTCCACCCGATGGGGAATCCCATCAGCGTTTCTACCCACGCCGGATTTAGTAACCCGCCGCGGTTCCCATTCGTGTTGGGGTTGTCCGGGTCCGCTAGGCCATTCACACCGAACGCTTTGTGGTCCCGAGCTGTTTCGATCGGCCAACGACCCGATTTGGTCAACTTCTCCTGCTGTATTTCCCCCACAATTTCGGGGTGATTCGATAGACCCAACTGCCCGTAGTTCGGCTGATTTCCTATCTTGCTTCCCTCCGCCCCTGTCGGCGTCGGCCAGTTCTTTACCGCCGCTTGAAGATCGCCGCCGCCGCTCGCCGTCCGCCCAAGTTCCTGTTTCCGTTCCGCCGATTCCGCTCCGCCGGTGATCGTTCGCGGCGTCGGCCAAATCGCCCGACATCCCGGATGCTTTTGCATGCTCGGCGCGGTCTGGTTCGCCTTCGCCGTCGCCGTTGGCGTTGCGAATCCCAAGGATGAACCATCGCTTCCGCAAATGCGGTGCGCCAACTTCCGATGCCGTAAAGCATCCCGCCGTTGTTCGGTAATCCATTTTTCCCAAGTCGCTGAGGACATGGTGGAGAACGCTGTGATATCCCGGCGACCTGGCGCTGGCGATTCCATCGACGTTCTCGAAGAAGACACAGGTTGGTTGAACAATCCCGATACCTCGAGCGATGGACGGCCAAAGGTGGCGTGGATCTTCCACCCCTTCACGCTTTCCGGCGTGGCTAAATGGTTGGCACGGGAAGCCGCCAGATACGATGTCCACCAATCCAGCAAACTTTCCCCATGGGAAATCGTGCAGGTCCGTGAACGCAGGAGCTGAATCCAGGCTTCCCGCTTCCATCTGCGTAACCAAGTGCGCGACTGCGAAGGCTTCGATCTCCACATAAGCGACTGTGCGGCATCGTTCGACCACTGCTCGCAATCCAACGTCGATACCGCCGATTCCGGCGCACAACGACAAATGGTCGACGCTAGTATTAGCATCATTCTCTCCAATCAAAACGGAATATCGTCCTGCGTGATTCTCTCGACCTCGGCGGCGGTCGGCATCGTCGGCCAAGGATCGTTCTGGTTCGCTGGCGAAGGCGCCGCCCATGAGCCGAACTTCACGCGGCTGCGCGTCTCCCCGTCATACTCCTCTTCGATGATTATCACCGAGCAGCGGCGTCCATTCACCCCCTCCGGTGTGAGGATTACGGCAACACCGTCTCGCAACTCGCAGCCGATCGCCTTGGCAAACTGGAGCTGATTCGCTCTAGTTTTCTCCGTGATCCACACCGTATCCCACACGCTGCGGTCTTCGCTATCCACAAGTAAAACGCTCAGGCCGTCGTTGCCAGCTCTGCTCCGCTTCTCTTTCGCGTCGGCGATTCGCACTTCGTGCGTGCCAGGCGGCAGCGAAACCCAACCGCTCGAAGTGGTTTCGGCCTCAGCTTGCACCGCGGCCACGTCATCAAAAACCATCCGTACCATTTCTCTGAATCCTTTCAGCTCGTTTTTAGTGGCTGGCCGCAGCCCGCCGTCATCCTTGATTTGTAGCGCAATCGAATGCGCGTCGAATAAATACCCCGCGAGCGCTACCCGCTCAGCCTCTCGTTTTGCTTTTTCCACTCGGCCAGCTCCACAAAATCATTTGCTACGCCGGTGATGTCTTCGCGGCGCCACTCCCAAAGCCAGGCGGCGGTATCGCCGCAGGCATCGCACTTTCCCCCTTGGACCTGGTGTTCGCTTTCGGCGCCGCGATGTTCGTGGCACTCAACGCACAGGAAGCGGTCGCCACGATTCCAAGACGCTGCGATCATCGAGGAGATGTTGTGCGCAGCGTCCTCGAGTCGTCGCCGGAATCCGGCGATGCGTATCAGATACAAGGCGTCATCTCGCACTTGGAACCCCCAACAACTCCCGAAGCGAAACAAAGCTGCCCGAGTGGCTGCGCTGACGCTCGACGCGACCCGCAGCCGCTCGCAATCTTGCGAGTGTTTCATCCGGATCGCTCGCTGCCCGCAAATCTTTCGACGGGCGATGGCGTTCAGTCGTGGGGAAACATAGGTCGTCGGCGAGGCGAACCGCCTCCGCGACACCTCGACGGTATGCGGCATCTCTCATATCATCTAGCTCGTGTTGTGCAAGTAGTAGCATCGCCAATCCTTTCTGTTGGTTGTTTCAGATCAAAGCCCCCGGCGCGATAATCCACGCCGGCATCACGCGCTCGAATACTTCGCATTTCCGCGGCTCTCGCGGCTCAATGACACCCCGGTCGCGCAGTCGCCCGATCGACTGTGCAGCTACCAGCGGATCAAGCCCGGCAAACCTGGCAGCCTCCGCCGTTGTCAGATCGAAATGCCACCGGAACACAGCCTCTACAGAGGCATCGCGTATGGTGCATATTTGGTGCGCGCTGCTTGTAAACCCTTGTCTTGCATCGCTTGCCGGTCTGCATGGCATGCAGGAGGTCATCGGTTCAAGCCCGATCGGCTCCATTACGCCTTGTTGCGCCGCTGCGCCTCGTTTGTTACTTACAAACACCGTATAACCCCTTTCAGGCGGTCGCATCGCGAATCGCCGTTTTTTGCCATCCTGTGCCGGTTTGTTCCGATAGGCTTGGTGCGCATTTGGTGCGCGCCTGATACCAGTCCGAAAGCCGCTCGATGGCCCCTGCCAGATCGAGTAGCGCGGACTCGGTGTAAATGTCGCGAGTAAGACGTAGAGAGCCCTCGCCGCCGTGCCTCGCGAGAAATCCCTGATGCCGCTCATCGGCTCCGCTCGCGGCAAGCCACGAAACGAACGTCCTCCGGAGGCACTTTCTGTCAGCCGTTCCACCCGGTCGCCGCCGGCCGTCCTGGCCGAGCGAAGCTTCGACGCGATACGGGATTCCCGCACGCTCGAGGTCTCGTTTCCACGTCCGAAGTGTCGGAACGACGAGAGGAAAAGGAGGAAGAGAACGCCGCACAAAGCGGCAGAGAGGAATCTCGGCGGCTCGCTTGTTCTTTGTGATTTCGCCCGGGATGACTAGCCAGCCACGATCTACCATCGCAGGGGTGAGCCTTCCCAACTCGCCCATGCGAAGACCCGTAAACGCAGCCAGCCGGTACAGCCTCGCTCTAGCCTCTGGAGCCGCTGCCACCACGGCGGCGAACTCGTCAGGCAAGAGCGCTCGCGAAATACGGGTTCCGGTTGCACGTCGCGACGTCCGAACGCGGATTCCCTCAATCGCGAACCGTCTGAGTTGCTTGAGGGCACCGACGTACAGGGCGACGGTTCGCTCGCTCTTGCCAGCGGCCCGCAGCGATTCAGCGAGTGTTTGCATTCGCGACTCAGTGATTTCGCCGACCAGCTCAATATCGCACATGCGAGATGCGTACGTCGCGGCGCGGTGCTGCTCTTTGATATGTCGCGCAGTCGAATCGGTAGTTCTTAAGCTTGCGATCCATTCTTCGACGGCGTTTGCGATCTCAATCGCTTCGACTCGTCGGCGGCGAACATCTGCCGAATCCAAAACGCCCGCGTCAATTCGTGCGCGTTCGAGCCTCGCAGCCGCTTCGGCCTCAATCGCGAACGCTTCCGCCTCGCGGCGAGTACGCCAGCCGCCTCGGCTCGTCCAGCCGTCCCGGCCTCGAAACTTTGCTGTCCATGTTTTGGATCTAGCGCGACGGAATACACTACTCATTTGCAGACCCTTGTAGCCATTTGATGTACACGTTTTGCGCGTCAATCGTGTCAAGCAACCCGAGCAGGGATTGCGTGGTTACACACACAACGCATTCAACTTCAACAAAACACCCATGAACCCCGCGAACAAGACGCCGTAGGCCGGTGTGTGTTGGCTCCAGCGTGTAGCCGTCGATCAGTGCTATTAGCTGCCGCTGAAGCTCCAGCGGGTCGCGATCGTTTACACTCCGCGCAGCTTGAATCGCAGCGGTTGCGTGCATAATCGCGTCAAGATTTGGCGTGGGTCGATTCATCGCGTTCGCGCTTCCCATCGTTCAATCGTTGACCGATGCCAGCGGGGATGTCCGCCGCCCGGTTTGACTGGCTTCGGAAAGTTCCCCGACAATCGCCATCTGTGCAGCGTGCTTCGAGTGATCCCGTACCGCCGAAGCAAATCAACCGTCCGGAGTAGTTCATTCATCGTTCGCCACCCCTCGCCCAATCTTCGCTTGCAGATGCACAATGGCCGCAGCGGCGTCCTCTTCGCTAAAATCCTCAATCGGCCTGCCGAAAAACCGTTCCATATCTGCACGAACGTTCGGTTGGTGCTGCTCGCACTGAGCGAGGAGCGCGAAAACCTTCGTTAACTGCTCATGCGCTGCGGGTGGCGACGGTGGCTCCTCCGCTTCGACTGCTGCTGGCGTTACGTCGCGGCGTGAAGTGTCGATTTCGCCTTCGACATAAACCGGAGAACCGCCAAGGGCATCGGGGCAGTGTGTTCGGTATCCCTCACTTATCGCGCGGCAGCGAAGCATTTGCCGCGGATATTGTTTCCACACGGCCCGCCCGGCCAGGTGCTTTGCCTCTACGTCGATTCGCCATATGATCGGCGTTGATAGTGGGCGAAGCTCACCGCTCTCGATGGCGAAGAACTGTACCGCCACTCGTGTTTCGGTGTACTCGATAACCTCGTACCAGTACCGCCCGCTCCGCTTGATCGCTGACGCCATGAGACCTGCGGGAAGTTCCGGCTTGCCTTCGATGATATGTATCGCCATCGATTCGGTTGGCGTGAGGCCCATGTCGCGCCCAAACATAATTCGCACGGCTGCGATTGCGGTCGTTTTTACCGAATCCCATTGACCTGATTCCGCGAACCGCTTCGCAAGCTGGTCGTCTTCGTTCGTATATCTCACAAGAGAACTCATTGTCTCACCTCCGAAAATCAGGCTGCGTTTGTGCTTGCCACCTGCCACGGAGCAGGCTCGAGCGTGTGCAGGCCGTAGTTAATTACCGCGTCAGCGCCGTTTGCCTCGCGTTGCCAGAGCCGAAGCACGACGGCGATCGTTTCTTCGGCAGCGTCGAGCCAGGCATCGTTCAGTTCGTACACGCCCACGCTATGCGGCGGATTCTTCTCAACAGCAACAAAGAAAAACCGCGGCAACTCGCCTTTTACCTCGCGGTACGCGCGACGATACCAAGCAGCCTGTAGGTGGTAGTTGAAGTTTCCAATGGTCTTACGGAATCCCGCAGGCGTCGCGTCGGCGCACGTTTTCAAATCGACAACCATATCGCCGTGCGCGATATAGTCGAGCTTCGCTTTGCAGGGGAGCAGGGTGCCGCGATCAGTCCAAAAGATCCCCGTTTCCGCTTGGCCGCCGCGAAGTAGTTTCGACGCTTCGCGGCAATTGCCGACTGCCGCCGCCATCCTTCGCGCTGCTGCGTCTTGCTCTTCGGTAATGGCGACGGCGTTGCCGTGATCCAGAAGCCACGCGGCGAGCGTCGCTTTGCCAGATTTTGTACGTCGGTCGGCCTTCGGCTCGACGGCGAAGCGGGCCTTGTAGGCCCGCTCGCCCTCAAGCGCGAGCGCGTGCGTCGCTGAGCCGAGCCGCATTGCCGGGGTGGTTTCACTCGACCGCCGAGCGGCTCTGCCCCGCTCGCATACGATTGCGAGCGGATTAGTTGCAGCAACACACGCTTTGATTGTTGAAGCGTTAAGGCCACCATCCGCGAAATACTTTTCGTCGCAGCACGGATAGATCATGTCGGCAAGTGGGTTTCTTGTAGTTACCATGCTCGAAGCCTTTCTGTGGCGATCCGTGCCACGGAACCGGTCAGGGCGGCAGGTCGTCCCATCGACCTGCCGCCCGCATCCATGCTACAGGATGCGACAATATGGTACCTCGGCATCCGGAAGCCTACAACGCCACAAAATAAAGCAAATTATGACACACCGCGCAACAATGAGTAAAAAAAAGGGCTAGAAGACGCCTCCCACCGCTGTCGCATTGTGTCGCGTTGCGCCCCGTTTGGTAGCATAGAGTGCATGGCATGCACCCCAAAGCATTCAGGTTACGTGGGAAAGTTTCAATGCGAGACTTGATCGACAAATCTGGCATGACGATTACCGAAGTATGCGCCCTGCTTGGTTGCTCGCGGCAAACCGTATATAGATGGCTTAAAGGACAAGAACCCAGCGAAAGGTTCAAGCGTATTTTGTATAGACACGTCCATGGGCGCGATCTTGAGAGCATCTTGCCGCTGCTGCGGGAGCGGTGGCACCGCCTACCACCAAACGTCCGCGACGCGATTCGCTGCCTGGTTGATAACTAAACAGTCGTTACGCCCTCAACCGCGACGGTCACGCCCGCTCCCACATCGAACGCCCCGCCGACAAATGTCAGCGCGTCCGTTTCAAAGTTCACGCGGCCGGCAGCCGAGTCGAGCATCACGCTCGCACCATAAAGCGCGGTCAGGTCGCCGCCAATCTCCGCAGCCGCGTTGTCGTTCTCGGTCGCGTCGAACGTCGCTCGCATGATCGAAGAACCCGCGCCGATTCCATCGGCACGGAAATCAAGCGTGCCGCGACCGCCGATGGTGACGATGCCGATGTCGGTGCTTGTTGTGGATGTTGTCGCTTTGCCACTGGTGCCGATTTGAATATCACCCGCGGCGGTCATCATTGAATCGACCGATGCGCCTGCACCGTTGCAGACGATCGCACCCGAGAAATCGATGCCCGTGCTTACCTTGCAGGCAAGCGGCGAGCCGTCGCCGATGACCAGCTCATTCGCATCGACGTTTATGGTTACGGTTCGCGAGGCTCTCGAAACAAAAACCCGGTCTGCATCCCCCGATAGCTCGCAAGCGCTAACACTATGAGGCGCGGCAGCCACGAAAACATTGCAGTCGGCGTTATCCAGCGAAAGAAACAAACTCGCGCCGGTTGCGCTGAGCGTTACGGTATCGGCATCGACCGAGAGATGCGTTCGCGACTCGCCAAACGAACCGCGAAACCCCTCGGCGAAACAAACGACACCACACGTCAACGAGCCGCTGGTGATCGCGTCGGCTCCATCAGCAAAGACCGCCCTGGCGCCGGCGGTAGGCACGACGCCCGCCGACCAATTGCCAACGGTATCGAGATCGCCGTCCGCAGATGTGCCAGTCCAGCGGTTCACCCGCTCATATACAATATCGATCTTCGGCCGATCGCTCGAGGAAGTGGCGTTGCTGCTGTGGTACTTGATTCGCTCGCTGCCACTGGCGGTTTCGTCTATTTCGGGAGTCGTGGCGATGAGAATGCTGAGAAAACCGCCGCGGTTGTCGATCGCATCGACAAGCATATCGGTCACATCGCGCACAAGGTCGGCTCCGGGCGCCTGGTCCGCAATGCTTGCAAATGTTGTAGTGTAGTCGCCGCCGTCGCTTGTCCAAGAGTCTGAACCATTGTACGTCAACCAAGAAACGCTTTCCGTCGGTCGCACGTCGTCAACGCGATAAACGCAAACCTCTGTATCGGCCCCGATGCTGTCCGACACGTTTAGCATGGTTAGCGTTGCCGATTGAATCACGGCATCGGCTGGAATTGTTCCCAAATCCCATACCTGGATATGGCGATACCTCGAGCCGTAATGCTCGCCAGTCCACGCTTCCGCGTATGTCGCAGAGTGCGAGCCGGTCGAAAGAATCGACCGATCTACCGCTGAGGCTTCTGGCGGTTGTAGCGTTGTGGTTGTTGTCATACAGTCCCTATGGTTACGGCAGAGCCGCCGGGGATGGTGGCCTCGGCCGTGCCTGTTTGCGCAAGCGCAAACGTCTGCGGCACATGCAGCTCGCCGCCACTGGCGTACACGTTGAGCGGCCCAGTGGGCCACGTGATGGGAAAGGTTGCTTGATCGGCGAAGCATTCGCCGCCGTACAGATGAAACGTTGCAAGAACCACGGCGCCGCGTCGCCCCAAGTGGGTCTGTCCGCCGTATTGCTTCAGCACTTGCACGTTTTCCGGTTCAACCCTGCCCGAGAACACGTGCCAGGTTGTAGCGGTTCCGCCGTACACCGTACAGCCGTCGCTGATAATCGTATCAGCCTCGCACCCCGTAATATCAACAACGGCGCCCGTGTCGCCGGAGATCCGAATCACCGTGAACGCCTGCGCGCCAACCGATTGCGTGACGTTGACGCTGCCGCCGCTGTGGCACACAATCGCCGCCGTGTTTCTTTGGCTTCCGTTGTCCCAATCATCACAGGTTCTCGAGTCGGTCAGCTCGATCGACGAACCGCGAGCGGATACCACAATCAAATCCCCGGTTCTCGCTGTCGCAGTGTCGTCCATTTCAATACGAACCGCGCCGCCTGGTTGGAACACCCACCGCGGCCCAGTGCCATAGCCGATCACCTGCAACTCGTCCTCGCCGATGTTGCCGTCGAACGCGCGACCGACAACAAAGCTCGCAGGCTTCGGCGCCGGGGCGTCCGCGCCGGTGATATTTTGCGCTCCCGCGCCGACGATGATCGTATCGCCATCGCTCGGCGTGTCGGTCCAATTGTCCGAATCCCACAGGTCGGCAACATCATCCGTCTCGCCGGCGGTCGTCTCCCAGTAGATATTCATGATTGCGTTAGCGTTCTACCCGCATCAGGGTAGAACGTCCCCTTCCCGGTGAACGTAACGCCGCCGGTGTAAATGTGACTCAGCATGCCGCACCGCTCGTCGAAGGTTGCGTCGTCGTATAAAACCAGGCTCGTAAATGTCGCGGTGTTTGCTGTGCTTTTGCTGCCATCCCATAGCCCGCTATATATCAACACGGACGAAATGGTTCCGTTCAGCGATCGCCTATCGAGTACCTTTGCGGAGGACCACATTTCGATCGTCGCACCCGTGAGAACATTCCCGCACTGAATGTCAAGATCGCCACCGATGAGCTTCAGCGTTCCCGTATACGTTGAAATCGTCCCCTCGAGCGTCAGCGTTCCTTCGGCAACAACTACGTCGGAACTGCCCCAGCCTGGGCTTTCCATGAGTCGAATATCTGCCGCCACGCCGCCCAAAACCTCGAGCTTGGTGAGTGTCGAGGAAGCGTATCCGCCATCGGTGTCGCCGATCAACACGCCGCCGCGAGCGTCAAGGATGACAATCGAGCCGAGCGTCCCGGCAAGACGCACCGCCTCCGCGTGCGTGCTTGTTCTTTCGACTAGCAGTGTTCCGCTTGTCGATGGTAGGTCGAGATAGCATCTCCCCGAGGTGTCTATCGTGACGCTCGTCGCGTCAAGTTTCAACATATTCTCGCCGGCATCGCCCAGTGCAACGCCGACTGTCCCGGAGAACCCGTCGCCGATACGAAGCTCGGTGAGCAAATCGCCAGAGAAATCACCAGCGACAATCGCATCGGATGTCGCGTTGATGATGGCGATGTCGCCGGCACCAGGCGTCCCCCCGGACCAGTTCCCGCTCGTGTCCCACGTCTCGCCGTCGCTGGCGCCCGTCCAATACGTGTCGCCCATATCAGTCTCCCCCCTTGGTCGCACGGTTCAACGCTGCTTTTCGAGCAGCGCAGCCGCACTCGCTCTTCCCGCGCGCCGCCGCAACCCTGTTCGCGACACGCTTGCCGGTTCCAAGCGTAACGAACGAAACAAACACAGAAACCAAATCACCCAAGCCGCGCCGCGAGCCGCGAGGCTCCTGGTATCTGCAAACGTTGCATGTATCAACCATGGGATGGGGATGCCGTGCAGCTGTACAAACCCGCTCGCCGCGCTCGTTTCTGATGCAGTGCTTGCAATCAATTCGCTTGTCGGCTCGCCAAGTGTTCGTCGCTTCTTTGCTCATAAGGTGACCTCGATTGGGGATATCCGAAGAATCATATTGACCGAGCCGGTCCAGGGGCATTTCTCGTTACAGGCTGCCTCATCGCAAAACCCTGCATTCCACGCCGGGCGGCTTATCGTGTCGGGCGTGTTGACAACAACGCCATCCTCGCAGTGACAATGCGCAGCCGAATACGTCGTAGCCGGAACCCTCACGATGTCACAGTCGCAGGGATGGTCGGAAGCGGCGAGCCGTTTATTTGTGTGCCACTGCACAAGGTCATCGGTGCATGTGTCCAGCTCGGTGCCGTGTGGATCACAAACGTCCTGCGGCAACTCAATCCCATCGCAGCAATTATCGAGGCCGCAACCCGGAACCCACTGGTAAACGCCGCCGGTGCAGCAGCCCGAGCTTGGATGGTCGGCGCCGCGATCAGGATCATCCTCCGGACACCAGCCGGCGTCGGCCGCGTAGCAGGTATCCGGTTCAACACTGTCACAGCTGGCGGTGTAGTACCAGGTGGAGTATGGGCTGCCGGGGTTGTCGCAATCAAAACCTTGGCAATTCCAACACGGGCAACTGTAGTCATACTGAACCTGTGACGGCACGGAATGGAGGCAGCGGTATTTGCTGAGCGGCCCCCCAGTGTCGGTATCGAAACAACTATCGGTTGCCCAACAAGGCTCGTTCTCGCGGCGATTAACCGTGTGCTGGTGTGTGTAGTGGTTTACGATTTTCGCGACGTTCGACGAGTACACGGGATCGCCATATTCGATCTCGAGGCCCTCAACACAATCGACCGTCGTCGAGCCGGTGTATCCGCAGTGGCAAGCATAGCTCGCTGCACTTGCCGGCCAATCGATGGGAACGCTTACCCTCGCGCCCTCTTCCCCCCACGCCTCGCCGTACGCGATCTGCATTCCGTTACCGTCGTTTGTGTCGATGTAAATGGCGGCGATTGCAACTACAAAACCCGATTTTGATATCGTCGCTTCCCATCGAATCTGGACCGAAATCTCAGAGACTGTCATTTCGCGCCCCTCGCTTGTGCAGGTGCCAGAGGCGTCGCACTCACAAGAAGAAATCGCGTCAGCGATGGACGGATTCGCGCACGATTCCTCGGTGGGCGTGATTGCGTGCTCGGTAATAGCCCACAGCGAGCACGGTTTGCCTGCCGATCGAACCTCCCAGTCGGCATCCAGCGTCGAAACTGCAACAGCAACCTGGTCGATATCGGCCTCGCACGGCAAGAAGTGATCGCGGCAGCAGTCGTCCGACGCGGTTCGGCATGGCTGCTCCGGATATACCGGGTCATCCGAGCAGGTGAAGTTCGGATTGCCTGAGGGAACACCAGCAGAGCCGCAGATACCGCCATATTCCTCGTAGCAATGATCGCATTTGGGAACACCCGGAGAGGCTGCGTAAGTTTGAAACCACAGCTCGGCTTCGACCAATGGCGAGAACACGCTCGCGCAATCCGGCACCAGCTCGTCCGGGTCGTCGGCATCCCAGCATCCGAAGTATTTGCCCTCTTCGTAGTCGGGGTGTCCTTCTGGCAGCTCTGCGCAGAAATCGCCACAGCCGCAACCGACCCAATCGGTCGCCCCGTCGCAAGACTGCCAACAACAACACATACGATGGTTGCTCATCAATCACAAAACCCGCTGAAATGGCTTTGTCGATCGAAGTACACCAAGAACGGCGCAAACGCATCGTTTTCGTCATCCCACGCCCCGTCTTCGCTTTCATCACCGTAGATGGATGTTTCAGGCAACTTGCAGAGTCGCGTCCAGTACATTTGGACGTATGTCTCGAGGCTCGCCGTCCACGTATACCAATCCTCATCCGAATCGTATACCGCAAGCGGCGCCGATGGAATCACCCGCAAAAAGTCCGGCCAGGCGTAGCTTGCCTCACTGGACAAATCAAGACCCGCAATCACGTCGGCTGTGTTATAGAACTCGGCGAGGTTGTACGCGCATCGTGCGAGACTCACGCGCGCGGTTGCGTGTCGCGGCGTTGTCGCGTAATAATCGACGCCGCTGATGGGGTCTTCGGCGCGGCTGCTGTGCCGCATGCCGGGCGGCATTGTTACGTCCGGCGCCTCCCAGGCATAGACATACCGATTTGGTTCTGGCTCATCTTCGCCTGGTGCATGATAGGGAAACGCACAAACCAGCTTCGCGATAAACGAACCGCTCATGGAAACCGGCTCGCTGTTGAGCCGACCAGAGGCGGCAGTCGGAGACGGCGCCGGAGACGTTGCGGGCTTGGTGGCTGCATCGTGCAGCCTCGCCCATACGTCGGGAGTGAGCGCGCCGATGCCGTGCGTGATTCGGTGCATTTAGCCAAGCCCCGAGCATGAGCCGCTAAAGTGGTTTTGCCGCGAGAAGTAGAAGAAGATACCGCTGCTGCCTTCGCTGAACTCTTCCGGGTAGCTGACAACGCGAGTCCAATACATCGCGACAAGCGCCGCGCTATCAGCGCAAACCGATTCGACTTGCCAATCGTCACCGAGAATCGACATATCAATCGTGTTCTGGTTGGCTCCGCTGTTGTTCCACTCGGCGAGGTTGTACGCTGGCGGGAATTGCTGCAGAGAACTAAACGAGCTGTCTATGTAGTTGCTGTATGCGGGGCTGCCGCTCCAGGCTCCGCCCGCAGCCCCTTCCGGGTCTGGATTAACTTGCGGCGAGTGCGAACCGCTGGGAACTGTGCCGAGACTTTGTGCGCCCGGACGGAAATCGTCGATATAGGGGAAAAACTGCGTCCAGGTGTATTTCCACCGAACACCGCCATCCATCGCTTGGGCCGCTGTCACTTTCGCTAGAAATGTCCCCGAGTTCGACTGATGCCCGGCGCCGAGCGATGGCGTCGCCAGCGGTTGCCCGCGATGCGGTTCTACAACGGGCCTTTCGGCGGCTTCTGTGGATTGCATGAGGCGCTGCCATACGGGAGGAGTCAACACCCCGAAACCCTGCGTGATTCGTGGCAGCGTCATACCGGAATATCCAGTGCGCCGAATGATCGTGTATTTGTAAATGGCTGCACCCACTGCAAGCCGGTGGGGTGGCCGTCAGAATCGAGCGGCGGCTGGCCGAGATATGCGTACGAATCGAGAAACTGGCGAGCGTGCAGGTGCTGATCATAGTAGATGGTGTGCGTGATTTCGTATATTGGATCGGTTTCGCCTCCGCCCTGCCAAACGGACCCAATGCGACGAACGCTCATACCAACATACAAAAGCGAGTATTCGGGAAACCCGAGAAACGGGTCGGTGTTCCGAACGCCGATGATACTGTTCCAAAATGCGACATTAATCTCGCCGCGATACTCATGCTGAATACTTACGGTCGCTGTCGTAATATGCAGCGAAACCGGATTCGCCGAACGCGATATCCAAGTGCCGCCGAGTACGTCCGAAACGCCATCCGTGAAGTCGGCTTCGTTTGGCAGCACACCTCGTTTCCATCCATCGACTGTTTGTATTTGTGGCGATACTGATATATTCGAGAACGAATCGCCAGCCCACTCCGGAACGAGATCTTTGTACTCAACCGAAACAACGACTGCCGTCTGATCGTGGTGGAAATCAGCCGAGACCCTAGTAGCCGGCCAGCCGAGGGTTGGGTGAGACGTTCCGAAAAGCGGAACCCCATCGGCGCCGGTTGCGGTTTCGAGCGTCAGATCAGCGCCGTCGTTCATGACAATAAAGTCGCGAACAATGCTTGCAGATTCCCACGTCTGGAGAAGCCCACGCGACATTTGCTCCTGAACTGATACGGTCATGGCTGAGGCCCCAGGAGTCGGATGTTTCTGTTCATGTTTGTTGTTTGCTGTGCAATGACCTGCGTGTTTTGGGTTTGCTGCTGCGCCTGCTGAAGCATTGCCTTTTGTGTGCTGGCTTGTGGTGTAAACTTAAACTGACCCACCGCGGTACCAATGCTTCCGGGCTGCTGTTGCTTTGCTGTTTGCGTTGCATCAAGCTGCGTCTTGTACTTCTTGGAAGCACGCAAGAAAAACTCCTCCGTAAGTACGCCCTCGGCTCGCAGCTCTCGGAGTTTTTTCATCTGCTCATCGAACATCTCGCCGGGAGTTTGCACAAACCTCACAACGGCATCTGCCTGGCCTTGTAACACTCGCCGATAGTCGCGCCACGCGGTCGCTCCCTTTTTCATCGTGTCATCAGCCGGTGGACCCATTTGCGGCACATTTTGGCCGAAGTGCGTCTGTAATAAATCGGTCAACGGGTTAAACGATGGCGATTGCTTTGACTGTTTTCGAGCGGCGGCGCGACCGGCGTCAATCTGCCGCTGTAATTCGCGAAGCCGCTTCTGGTATTTGCGGATCTGGCTTTCCGTTGATTCGATGATTGACTCTTGCTTCTCGCGCGTTCCGGCTGGCGCATGAGCATAGCCGCTCTTGATAGCCCGCTCATATCTATGTTGTTGCTTTATTAAAAGCGACATTTGCGCGTGCATCGCTTTTCGGGTTGCTTGAATCTCATCCTGTTTCGATAGGTCTGGGCGCTGAAGTTTGGAACCGAGCGACGAAGCCGTTCTATCTGCTTTGCCCTGGAGTTCTTTTAGATTTCCGCCGACGTTTCTGATTTCCTCAGCCAGACTAACGACTTTCATGGTCAGCCCCGTGGTTACAGCCGTAACCGCGATAAGGCCGCCGATAAACGGACCAGTCGCGGCGAAAATCGTAGCGGCAACCCCTGCAGCCTTGAACGCCGTACCAAGTGCGTATACGCCCACCGCAGCCAATGCAAGCTTTGGAAGCAAGGTCACGATACTGCGAATCACTTCGCCGTTTTGACGCACCCACCGCTCAAGCTGTTGTGCGATTCTTTGTATCTGCTTGAGCAGGTCGCCCGATTCTCCAGAAATCGCCTCGCCAATCGCACGCCCCAGCGAGACGATTGCCTGTTTTGCCTTATCAAACTGCATTGCCATATTGTCGGTGGCGATCTTGAAAGCGCGATTCGTTGCGCCGAGCCGATTGTTCATCGCTTCCACATCGTCGGCAAAACCGCCGACATCACCGGCAACCTTAATGACGCCCTTGAGCGCACGGATATTCGGGAATATCTCGGCAAGTTCGTCGAGGTTCACGCCTTCAAGCTTGCGCATTGCACCCAACAAGCCCTTAGACTGCAGCGTTGCCGCGCTCATGTTCAGCTCGAGTTTTTTCGCTGCCGCTTCCGCGTTATCCGTGGTTTTTGCGAATGCTGAAATTACAGCATTTACGGCAGTAATCGCGACATCGGTTTTTACGCCGTTCCGAGTCAGCACCGCAAGCGTCGCGGCAAGTTCCTCCTGTGATACACCCGCTGAGGCGGCGAGGCTCGCAGTGTTGCCGATTGCCGGCGCCAGTTCCGCGAAAGTCGTTTTGCCCCGCTTCACAATCGAGAACAGCAGATCGGACACACTGGCGGCGTCGCTCGCGGCAAGACCGTAACTGTTCAGAACGGTCGTGATTGCGTCCGCAGCCGTCTTCGTGTCGGTCATGCCGGCTTTCGCAGCACGTACCGAAACTTCGAGCGTCTTGAGTGCCTTATCCGGCGCGATTGATGCTGATAGGATGTCGTACAAACCGCCAGCCAAGGCGTCCGTTGATTCGCCAAACTCGACCGACATGCGCGAAACCGCACCCGTAAACCTTCGCATGTGCCGCTCGGGTTCGTCGAGCATCGTTGCAACGTTCGACATTGACTTCTCGAACGATGCGAACGCTTTAACGCTTGCAAGAATCGGAACAGCCGCCGAGGCTCCGAACATAGCCATCCGGCGGCTGAGGCCCTGCAACTGCTTTCCGGTTCGTTCCGCCGAGCGACGGAAACGATTTAGTTTCTTTTGGCTATACGCAAGCCCAGAAACCAGCCCTCTCGCGTTTGCGTGAATGTTAACAAACAGGTCGCCGATGGTACCCATCTACATCTTCCCCCGAGACAACTGAACAAGGGTTTGCACTTGCTTTCTCATGCTATCCTCGCTCTGTTGCTTCTCTGGTACGTCCCCATTGAATGGCAGGAAGTCTTCGATTGTAAAAGGCTTTCCGCCCTTGCTGCGGTTGATATTTGCAAGCGTTGAAGCGATAACGCCGGCCTGGATGTCGCCGCGAATCGGCCCATGCGGGTCGATGAACTCAAGCGCCATATACTCGGCGAGCGTGCGACTATCGACGCGCTGCAACATCTCATCGACCGGAATCCCCAGCTGTAGCGACAAGCGAAGATAGAAAAGCCTCGCTGGCCGCTTCTTCAGTTTCCCGCGATTGTCTCAACATCATCCACCCCGAAGGCGTTGTGCCTCAACGCTGAAGTGAACACGCGGTCGAGTGCGGCGGCGCTTTTTTCTCCAAGCGCCGCAACATCCTTGTCGGTAAAAAGCCTTTTCCCGTTTTCATCCCGGCAGGCGAGCGAAACCATGCGTGCGCGTATGTTCTGCATCTTGCCATTGCTCATAGCACTCTCGAACGCATCGCGCTGAGAGCCAGTGATCGTACCGACCAGCACGTCGCCGCCCCATTCGGGGACAGCGACGCGCGTGGTTTCGGTATCGGTCGCGCCTAAGATTGCGTCTCTTGAAAGCATGTTTACCATCAGGAGTCGGCGGCTTGTGTGATTTCGTCGGTGACTTTGACGGATACGGAAGCGGTAACCACCGAATCCAGCGAGCCAGTAATCTCGAACGAAGTCACGAGCCCTTGAAAAGTAAAGCTCGAATCCGAGAACGTCAAAACGCACGCCTGCTCGGCGGAGGTTCCGGCTCCGTCGAAATCGTCGAGAATCGCAGCCTGCCCCGTATCGTCGAAATCATACTGCACATCCGCAGACAGTTCCGCTTCGTATAGTTTCGCGCCTAAAAAAGCCTTTCCGCCAGCCGTGTCCAGGTTCGATACCTCGATCGTATCTCGCGTGTGGCTTATGCTCAGGCTGGTCACCTGACCCACCGTACCCCCGATGCTGAGCGTTGCACCTTCGCTTTGTACCAATGCCATTTTTAATCCCCCTCGCGATCATGTCGCGTAATAAAATCTAACGTTTACACTCACCGCCGCCGGCGGTTTGCCACTCCCGTCGAGTGGACGAAGTTCAATATCATCGCTGCTCTTGTGCAGCACACGCTCAACCGTCATCGTGTCCGCGTCGGCTGGCGTCACGTCCCCCGTGAAGTGTGCGAGTGCGGATCGCACTTTCTCAGCGAGATCCTTCGCGGTGCCATACCCATCGGCCAAACACAAAACCTCGAGGTCGGCAACCACACCGCCTCGCCCCGCGAGGTGTGCTATCGGCGCGGACGAATCGAGTCGATAGACAATCGCTGGCAAGTCCTCACCTTGAGGCACATCATGCGGAAACACGCGAGACGAAACAGCGGTAGCGACATCGGTGTCGTCCAACAAGATCGCTCGCAGCACTTGCTCAACAAAGACGCTCATCTGCTCACCTTGTCAATCGCGACGCGGAGAGCCTTCACAAACTCGGAACGCACGGCCATTTTTTTCCCCTTCACCGCCTTCGCCATGAATGGGTTCGCTGGCATGCGTCCGAACGACTGACCCCGAACCGTGACAAAGGTGCGACCACCATACGACCTCACCCAAGTATGATCGGCAACACGGGTTTTCGTTCCATAATGGACCAAGTGTGCGTGCGCCGCCGCCTTCGCGCCTTTTTTCCGCGTGAAGACGCTGCCAACAATCACAGCATTCTCGCCCTGTTTGAACTTCACACGCTTAGCGATTGAGTCAGCCAGCCGGCCAGAATGATCCGGCGCGAACCGCCGCGCGCGGTCGAAGATAATGTCGGCGGAAGCGTTCATTGCTTTCCGGATCGTTTTTTGCCGTACTTCAACAGACAATTTCTCGAGCTTCGCGTCGAGTTTCTTGAGACCTGTAACAGAAACGGCGCCCGCTGCACTCATCACGAAACCTCCGTGCATAGAAGCTCAAGCGTGGCATTCTGCTCGTTTGGGTTGATAACCGAAAGAATGTTTAGCGTTCGGCTTCCGAACGTCACACGCTCCGAGGTTGTCACGTCGTCGCGATACCGCACCAAAACCCGATGTGTCGTGAAGGTCTTCGTCTGTTCGTTCTCAACGCGCTCGCGGCTGCTTGTCGGCTCGACCGCTGCCCATACCGTCGCGACGGTAGACCACGACTGCGCAACCTCGCCAAACGCCGACGCGGTGCCACCCGGGGTTTCAATCGTCACGCGATGCCGAAGCCGTCCTGCTCTCATGCAATCTCCGGAACTTTACACTGGTTAATCAGTGCCTCAATCGCATACGGCAGGTCGGTCGGATTGCCGCCAAAGGCAACCGCCTCTCGATTCTCGAACCAGTGCGCGACTAGCTGTAAAGTCGCAAGCTTCGCGGCGTCTGGCACATCATCCGACGAGGCTTCGCCAGATACATACGTGACAGTGGCGGCGGCGGGTCGGACATCCAAGTTCGGCCACGCCTCCCCGTCATCCAAGACAATGCGCCCCGGCTCGCTTGCTGTATCAACGTGGTATTTCCCACTGCTGAAGGTTTGGCTACTGCCGTTTTCATCGTAATACGTTACACCTGTAACGCTTGATAGCGGCGACATTCGCAGCGCGATCGCGTTGCCGCTCGGCCATTTGTCGAGCGTCAACGCGAACGTGGCCTGCATCAACTGACGGTTGGCCCGAGTTTCAACGTGAGAGCGAGCCGCCGCCAGGAGCAGCGTCAGCTCGTCGTCGCTATCGGTGTCGTCAACCCGGAGGTGGTTTTTCACCTCGGTTAGCGTGAGAGGCTCACTGGTTGGCGCGATCGTTTGTTGCAAGCCGTTCGGCATCGCTCGCCCTTTTGTGTCGTTGTTTCCGTTTGTGGTGTGAAAGCGGTCGAATAAAAGAAGCCGTCTCAATCAGTTCGCGTTCTGGTTCGGCACGTTGGCATTGAACGAGCTGCTGCGCTTCACCTTTGGGAAGCGCAATCACGGCACCGCGCTCCACCGTTCCGCGTGTTGTTTCGCATGTCTCGAGTATTCTCACCAGCACAGGCAACCCCCCGCGGCGGTTGTGGTGGGCGAGCCGAAGCCCGCCCACCACGAAAGCCGAATCAAGATCAAGCCATCGTCAAGACGGCACAGGCGGCGTCTTGGCCGAGCCTGGCATCGAATCTTTTGTAACCTCGGAAACCAATCTGCCCCGTGTTCGCGTACAACTCGTCGAGCCGCTGAACCGCAATGCTTCCACGATCTACGATCGTGAAGTAGTCGAAGTTGCAGAACGCGACGGTTTTGTTGCCTGTTGCCAACTCGTCGACATTGCTGTTGAGGTAAACAGGACGGCCGAGCAGCGTATCAGGCTGATCGGCTGCCAATCCAGGCTGCCAAAGATACTGATTGGTAGTATCTTTCAGCTGACGAATTGCCTTCGCTGTCGAATCGTGCATGACCCACGCGCACTTTGTGCCAACCCGGTACTCGGGCGCCACGGCGTGATATAGGTCCATCAGCTCATCAGTGGTCACGGCAGCCTCCGCAGCAGCAGTTACGCTACCAGTACCGGATTCGACGAAGATGCCGGTTGGTTGTCCAGTTCCTGTACCGATTAGGCAGTATTGGTCCTCGCCCAGCGCGAATGAACGTCCGAACGAACGCGCGAGCGTTGCCTGCACGTCATACGATGCGTCATACAGCAGCTCTTCAGAAACTAGAACATTTCCGCCGAGCTTGTACGATCCGAGCGTGATCTGTGACCACGCCGGGTCGGTCGTGCCACTGGAAAAGCTGCCCTCTTCCGCGATGATCGACGCGACCATTTTGGTCGATTCAACCGGAATCTTGGTATCGCTGCTCGCGCTGATGACGTTGGACAAACCGCGTACGAAACTCATCTCGTCGGCTTTTTCAATGATGGCCGCTGCCATCGTATCATCAACAATGTTCCCGCCTTCGGTGGCCGCGCCAACTTCAAGAGCGCGAAGCTCTGAGCGATCGCCTGAGCGGAGCCAGTGATTAAACGCGGCGCGGTACTCTGGCTGAGCAGTCGCGGCAAGTTCGGTGGCGGCTCGCTCGGTGACTGGTTCAGTTACCGTGCGACGTTGAAAAGAACGCATCTCGGCCTCGGCGGCTGCGACCTGCTCTTCGCGATCGATTGTTCGCTTGAGCGCATCGGCATCCGTAAACACGCGATCAATCTGTTCTTGCTCTTCAGACGTGAGCGAACGGCCTTCGGCCTCTGCTCCGTCTACGATTCCGCGTGCGGTGGCGATTAGACCAGCCCGCTGTTCGCGGCGGATGTTTGTATCCATTTTTTTTGTACCCCTAGAACGCCGGCACGCATATCTCGCGGCCGGCAACCTTGAAAAGATCACCCAAACCCAGACATGCGCGAAACGTGCATCTGCACGCGCGTCGCAGCCGATCCCCCGGGTGTCGCAGTCGCGTCGGCGCCGCGTTCCCCCGTCGGGCGAGTAACTTATACCATGCAAAAGAGAAAACACCGACCTTTTCCCACTGGATCAATCGTCCACTGCGAGCAGATCGAGCCTCGCACGCAAAACGCCAAAGTCCGGCGCCGGTGGAATCTCGTCCATATCAACAACCGCGTCGGCCTCAATCTCGACCTGTGGCCCGCTCCGATCAGACAAGCCGATTTCAGTCGCGCGGTACGCGGGGTCTGCTACGATCGACGTCTCGACCAAATCGACACGGGTGAGCGTTCGCAATTCTTCACCTTCGATTTTTTGCCACGTTTCCTCCAGAACGCGAAACCCGATCGACATCTGAGAAAGCAGCCCGGTTCGCACGTTCTCTACCAGGTCGCGCCCCTCGCTCGAGTCGTTTGGCTCGATCCGAACCCAAAGGCCATGCGCGTCTTCGCCAACCTGAAGCGAACCGTTTTCGGTCCTTGCCACAATTCTCGAAGCGTCATGCTCAACCAGCGCCTTGATATCGTTCCCCGATTCGAGTGAGCGAGCGAAGGCGCCAGCCGATACGACCTCCCGAAAGCCGAGCCACTCGCTCGGAGAATTAAAAACCGAAGCATACCCGCGAAGAACAAACCCGCTGCTGCCTCGCAACTCTTCACGCTGTACATCAAATGTACGAAACTCGACGCGCGCCGTCGTGGCTTCGTGCCGTACTTGTCTGATCTCACTCACAAAACACCCCCATAAATCTTTGTGTTAGCTCTTCGACGGTTTCGTCTGTTTCATTCGCGCACACGGCGCGGATTTCCTCGGCCGCTTCGGCGGCTGTTTCGCTTTCTTCAACGTACCGGAACACGCTTTGCCGGCTCCCGGAGGCGTATGCGTCGCACAGGCTGGCGATCGAGCCAGCGTCGGCGCCGACCGCCTCGGCGAGCGGTAAGATTGCCGCTCGCAATTTCCCAGCCAACTGCTCGTAATGCTCCGAAGCCCACTGCAAGAAAATAACCCCATCAGCATCATCTCGGTCGAGGTGCTTGGCAACCCGTCGCATGATGGCGTTTCGCTCAACACGTAGAACGCGCCCCACCGCATCGCGAACCGCTGGCTGGAGGTCGATCGCCGAAAGCTGCGCCCGACTGTCGTCGCCGCCCGATCCAAGCGGCGCGAAATTGAGCGGCTGCAAGTAGCCGTCGCCCTCGGCGCCGATCGGGTTCAGGTTCTCCATCGCGCGGATTTCGTTCACGCTCAAGAATCCAGCCTCGCGACCGACGCGGTACGCATCAAATCGAGACTGCGTATCGCCGCGAAGCATCGCGGAGATGTTGAACTCGGCGAAGAACCTGCCATCGCGGAATATCTTCCGCCTGATTTCCTGCTCCCATTTCACAAGCCACGGACGAAGCGTGTCTTGGTAGAAAGCAAGCATTGCATGTTCGAAGTTTGAATACGTCGCGCGACTCATGTCCTGCAAGTGCATCGGTGACACGCGGTAGATTCGGGCGATTTCCTCAATCTGAAACTTCCTAGTCTGCAAAAACTGCGCATCCTCTGGCGGGATACCGATGTTCGTCCAATTCATACCCTCTTCGACAATCACTACGCGGCCGGTAGCCTTTGGTCCGCGGTGCATACTTTCCCACGATTCACGCAAGCGCTGCGTGGCTTCGGGCGTTAAATGCCCCGGGTGGCTGAGGACGCCGCTTGGCCGAGCGGCATTGCCGAAGAACGACGCGCCGAACTCTTCGGCGGCTTTGCCCAAGCCGATCGCCGTGCGAGCCAGGTGAATAGGGGAGTAGCCCTGAAGACCGTCGGATCCCAGGCCAGCAATGTGCAAAACATCCGAGTAGGGCAGCGCGACGGCGCGGCTGCCGTTCTCATAGAAATACACAAGCTGGCCCTCGATTCGCTGGATACGAATCTTCTGTGGCGGAATTGGATATATCTCGCGCACTTCGCCGCGACCATCGCGTACCAGTTCGGCGTAGGCGTTGCCCCAGCTCAGAACGTGTCCCATCATTGTCTCAAAGAATGAAAACGCCGATTGTTCCGGCGACGGGGAATCGTGCAACAGTGCGTAGTATGGGTGCGAGTATGCTCGCCGCTTGCCGTTCTCGGCTCGCTCGTATACCAAACAAGGCAAAGAGGCAACCGATTCCGCCAGCACGCGAATCGCCGCGTATACCGCTGAAAAGGTAAACGCTGTTTCATTCGTAACTTTAACGCCGCCAATCTTCGCAGCCGTGGGCGTGTTCATCGCACTCTCGGCCGCTCGAATGTTTGCGCGGCCCTCAGCCGTCGCCGTCCCCCCGGAATCGTTCATAAGCTCATCAGTCCCCGTTCGTGATAGACGGACTTGCCGCCGGTTTCGTCTGCTTGCAGCCGGGCTAATGCCATGATCGTCGCGACGATGCCATCGATCTTCTCGCTGCTCTTGCTCTTGCTTGGTTTGCGGTTATCAGCGGCGTCGCGCTCTACCGTCGTGTTCGCGGCCATCCAACGCAGAACTGCGTTTTCGCCGTGTTGGAGCTTCTCCGCTAAAACAAGCGCCTCGAGTTCCTTTGTCGGCGCCGCCATCGAACGCATACCCTGGCCGAAAAACGCAACATTGAACCCGTCCTGCCCGAGCTGCACAACCAACTGCGTCGCGTTCCAACGGTCCACTGCGATTTCGCGGATGTTGTACACCTGTCCCAATTCGTTAATCCGCTTCCGGATGTACTCGTAGTCTGTCACCGTGCCGGGCGTCGATTCGATCAGCCCACGCTCGATCCACTCCGGATATGGAATGCGATCCTGCTGCAATCGCCGCGAGGCGTTGCCCTGTGGAATCCAGAAGTACGGTAAAACCGCATAGTGGTCTTCCATATCGAACACCAGAACCAGCGCGGTGATGTCCGTCGTACTCGCGAGATCGAGTCCGGCATAGCACGGTCGGCCCTTGAGGGCTTCCGTGTCAAACACGCCGCCGCACGCATCCCACTTCTCCATATCGAAGTACCGCGTACTTGATTCTGTCCATTGATTACAGTGCAACTGGCGGAACGCTTGCACCCGCCCGGGAGACTCCTCTGCTTGCTTGCACTGCTTCCGCAGGTAGTCAAGGGTAATTGTTTCCCCGAGGGATGGGTTCGCCTTTCCCCAGTGCGCTTCGTCGCGCCAATCATCCTCATCATCGAGTCCGCACGGCATCGCGAACCATGTGTCGTCTTCGATGATTCCCTCGAGGACGCGGCGGCTGTAGTCTTCGACCTCCCAGCAAATCGAGGCGCGATCGTGGCCGGCGGTCGTAATGGCGAACATTAGCGGCTGCGCGCGAGCGCCTGTAGCAGTCGCAAGAACATCCCAAACGCGGCGCGTGCGGTGGGCGTGCAGTTCGTCAACAAGAACGCCGTGCGGGTTGAGGCCATCAAGTTTGTCAGCCTCTGCACTGAGCGGCTCGAACTTGCTGAACGTCGATTCGATCGAGAGATTGTGCCGCTGTACGCGGATAATGCGCGCCAGCGACGGCGACGCTTTGACCATGTTCGAGGCTTCGTCATACGTAATTCGTGCCTGGTCTCGCTTTGTTGCCGCGGAATAGATTTCGCCGCCACCCTCGCCGTCGGCGGCGAACATGAGCAGACCCAGACCGGCGGCGAAAGTGGATTTGCCATTTTTGCGAGCGACCGACGTATATGCCGTTCGGAAGGCGCGCGTACCGTCATCGCGGACGAACCCGAACAGGTTCGCAAGGACGAACCGCTGCCAGTCGCTCGGCTCGAATGTGTCGCCAGACCACTTACCTTTTGAGTGCTTGAGCAGTCCGAAAAAGTCAATCGAGAACTGTGCCGCGTTTTCGCTCCATTCGACACGATCACGCATCTCGCGGTATCGCTCAACTGAAAGCCGCTGGTATTTGCCGGCGATTCGCTCGCCGGAGAGAACAGCATCGCAGTACCGCTTGAGATGGTCGGCAAGGTTCAACACGCCACCCCGAAAAGATCGGCGGTGGTTTCTTTTTCCCATCGCTCAACAATCCGCTCGCAGTACCTCGGAGACAACTCCGCACCGATAAAGGTACGATTGTTCCTTTCGCACGCGATCAACTCGGGAGCCGTGCCAGCAAACGGTACGCCAACACAGTCACCCTCTCGGCTGCTGCTGCGAATCGCCCGCTCGGCCATCGCAACTGGCTTCGGCGTCGCGTGGCTCCATCGCTCAGAACCACCCACGCGGGGAAACGCCCAAACGTCTGTCATGTTGTCGTGTGTGTTGTTGAAGTGTGCGCGGGTTGCGTAAAACTCCCGCTTGAGATCGTCATGCTCCCGCTTGAGATCGTCATGCTCCCGCTTGAAGGCGACGCCAGATGCGGCGTTTTGCCACGAAAGGTAGACGGCTGCTGTTGGCATACTCCACTGTGACTGGTCGAACCAATGACAACCGCTCGTTGGTGAGTGCCCAGCGATCCGTTTGCAGTCTTGGATCGACCACCCAAGCAAATCGCGCTCCTGCTTGAGATACAACCGCACCGAATCCCACCGATTCCAATAGTTGTCGGCGTTGTTATTGAATCCCTGCTCGCCCAGCATGAAGAAAAGGCATCTTTCAGAAGCGGTCGGGAACATTCTGTGTTTTTCTGATTCCATTCCTTGCCCGTGTGATTTATCCCACACGACCTCGTTTCGCATCGTCAACCGCTCAGAATCCGCCAAACCGCCGCAGTACCAAAGCCGCCACAAGTCGGCAGCGTTGCCCCACACGTACGCGCTGCCGTTGTCGGCAACCGATGGGCGCCAAGCCCGCCACCAATCCATTTGGAAGGCGTCCAACTTCCCGCAGTACAAATTATCGTTGGCAATGCCGTCTTTCTCTTTGCCCATGCCATACGGCGGATCGGCGTGTATCAACGTCACAACGTCGGCGCCAACCAATCGCTGCACCGCCTCCGCGTCGGTTGTGTCGCCGCACAGGAGGCGGTGCCGGCCCAGTTCCAGAATATCACCCGGCTCCACTCTCACCCGCTCTGTTTCCGTTGCAGCAACTGCTCGAGCGGATCGGCTGGCTGTTCTCGCTTGATGGATGTGGTAATCCGCGATCGGGCTGAGGGAGTGAGTCCAAACTGCTGGAGCAGGCGGCTTAGTTCCGCGCCATAGTTGCGGCTCATCGCTACCCATGGGGTCTGCTGGAGGTACTTGATCGAGCCGTCGGGGTTCTTGATCGGGTACACGCTGCCCACTTCCTCGATCTTCCGCTCGGCCTCCATCCACTTTCCCCAAGTGCGTGCAAGGAGTTCCAGGGCAAATCCATCGGCCCGCGTCAGAACGTGCATCAACTCGAGTTCGCTGATGAGCCGATCCCACACGGCCTCGGCCTCGGCGGGCAGTTCGTCCGGCTTCTCTGGCGCAACCGCATCGGGCTGCGGCTCGTTCTCGTTGATGTCGGCCCGCCAACTGCCCCGCAACTTGAGCATGGCCGTCGGTGTTGGTGCTGGTCCTCGTCTACCCATGTCGTTCCGCCGTCTTGCCCGTCAGGTTCTCCCACCGCTGCACGATGACATCGCAGTATGCTGGGTCGATTTCCATGCCGTAGCACCTGCGGCCCAGTTGCTCGCAGGCGATGAGGGTTGAACCGCTGCCGAGGTACGGATCGGCAACCACATTGCCATCGACATCGCTGAGTACGTCAACGCATACAGCAATGGGTTTCTGCGTAGGATGCACCCGCGACTCATCAGGGTCATGCGCTGTGTATCCAGCCCAATGATGATGAATGATTCGCCGTTTGTGCCGTCCATTCTGCCAGCAAACCTCGAAGTGGTTTCCGATTATGCCCTCGGTCCCCGGATCTCGCTTCGACCACACGATCCACGAGCCGTCTTCTGGCAATCGTGTATAAAACCAATCTGCTCCCCAAATGAAGTTTTGCTTCGCCTCGAACCGTTCAAGCATTGGTTCGGGATTGAAAGCCGAATCATCACCGGCAACATTTTTGTATGTCTTGCCTTTTGTGTCGAACCGATCGGAGATCGAAGCATAATCGGTATTCAGTTTCATCCCATACGGCGGGTCGGTGAACAGCACATCGGCGCGCTCCCCATCCATCAGCCGCGCCACATCGTCGGCGTTGGTCGAGTCACCACACATGAGTCGGTGTTCGCCCAGGAGGATCAAGTCCCCCGGCTGCGTCACCGGGTCGGCTGGCGGCTCTGGCACTTCATCCTCTACAACTTCCGGCTTCCCCATCAACTCCTCGACTGCTTTGGCGTCGAACCCGGTGGCCGCCACCAGTTCCTCGTCCGTTGACTGAAGCAATGCCAGTTGTTTCGCCAGGGCGTCATCGTCCCACGCAGCCAACTCCGCGGTACGGTTGTCAGCGATCGCGTATGCCGTCGCATCCGGCCCCGCCAAGTCGGTGCAAACGGTCGAAATCTTGTCCCATCCAAGGTCGCGAGCAGCGGCGAGAGTTCCGTTTCCGGCGACCACCACGCCATCCGTATCCACCACTATGGGCTTCTGTTGGCCGAACCGAATCAGCGAACCCTTGATGGCTTCGATGTTGCGGCTGTCGTGCTTTCGGACGTTGGCCGGGTCCGCAACCAGATCCAAAACGCTCGTTTGTGTTGTCTTCATCTATCGGTTCCCCCAAAACCCGTACACGCATCTTCCGAGG